>Ga0335071_10000472_pt1 | contig 44859 bp, 34 predicted proteins | sample Lox_Sample_15_FD_206724 | JGI IMG/M metagenome (GOLD analysis project Ga0335071, IMG submission 206724) | Soil microbial communities from Loxahatchee National Wildlife Refuge, Florida, United States - Lox_Sample_1.5 | ecosystem: Environmental > Terrestrial > Soil > Wetlands | place: USA... | reverse complement strand
CACGAGCGCGATTCCCCGGCAGCAGTCGTCGACGTGCAGCCAGTCACGGACGTTCTCTCCCCGGCCGTAAACCGGTACTTTGCGGCCTTCGACGAGGTTAGTGACCATCACCGGCATGAACTTCTCCGGGAACTGGTACGGGCCGTAGTTGTTGGACGGCCGGACAACGATGACGGGCAGTTTATGGGTTTCCCACCAGGTCTGCGCGAGGAGGTCGCCCGCAGCTTTGGACGCGGCGTAGGGCGAGCGCGGCCGCAGCGGCGTCGCCTCCGTGAACACGCCTTCCTTGCCGAGCGCGCCGTAGACTTCGTCGGTCGATACGTGGACGAACCGCCCGACCCCGACCTGGCGCGCAACGTCGAGCAGGACCTGCGTGCCGAGGACGTTGGTGGCAATGAACGGCGCGGCGTCGGCGATTGACCGGTCAACGTGGCTCTCGGCCGCGAAGTGGACGACGGCTTCGGCCCCGGTCATTGCTTCTTTCACCTTGGCCGGGTCCTCGATGCGCCCGCGAATGAACCGATATCGGGCATCGCCTTCGATGTGCCGGGAACGGCCTGACCACTTCACACTACCATGTACGCACCCTGAGCGCGAGTACTCCAGCGTGCCGAGCGCACGTTGTTCTGCTTGACTCATGCACGGCTTTGCGGACACTTGCAGGGTGGAGAAGTTCGTTCAGGTAGCAACCACGACCTCCAGCCGAGCGGCTGCCCGCAGTATGGCCGAGGCGTTGGTGGACCGTCGACTGGCCGCCTGCGTACAGATTGTCGGACCGATTGAGAGCACCTACCGCTGGCAGGGGAAGCTTGAGGTCGCCCAAGAGTGGCTCTGTCTCATGAAGACCACCCGGACTCGCTTCCGCGCGCTGGCCGCCGCCATCGACGCCCTGCATTCATACGACACGCCGGAGGTAGTCGCGCTGCCGATTGTCGCCGGCAGCCGCCGCTACCTTGAATGGCTGGCCGCGTCGGTGCGCCCGCCTGCCGCCCGGCGTGGTCGTAAGCGGAGGTCTGCCTGCAGCTGAGAGAGATCATCTCCGGACTGCAGGACCCGGACCCGGCCGCGCGACGTCGGGCCGTAGAAACGCTCGGTCGAACGGGCGGGGGCCAAGCCGCCGGGGTGCTGGTGCTAATGCTCCGGGATCCTGACGACTCCGTCCGGACACTGGTCGGCGACGTCCTCGTGGCTCTCGGCGCCGACGCGGTCGAACCGCTGACGCGGTATCTTGAAACGTGGCAAGCGCCGGTCGACCCATTCGTGCCGAAATTGCTCGGGCGGATGCGCACCGAACGCGGGCTCAACTTCCTGGTCGCACATCTCGCTGACCCGGAACCCGCCACACGTGCCGCGATCGCCGACGCTCTGGGTCGAATCGGCACCGAACACGCCGTGGCGCCACTCCTAGAACTGCTGCGCGACTTGGTTGATGAAGTCCGGATTACCGCTGCCCGGGCCCTCGGTGAAGTCAAGAGCCCGGCTGCCGTAGACGCCCTGCTTGACGAGTTTGCCGACGAGAACCCTGCGGTCAGGGCCACTGTGGCGGAGGCGCTCGGCCGCATCGATAGTGACAAGCCGATTGACATCCTGTCCCGCGTATGCGCGGAGGACCCGGATGCAAACGTCCGCCATGCGGCGACGACCGCGCTGCGCCGTGTCAGTGCCGGGGCGGTCACCCCACTGATTCAGGCGTTGACGGGCGATGACCTCAGCGAACGCATCCGCGCATTCGGGAAGTTACTTGACCAGGGCAAGACATCGGTCCTGCCCCTGACCGGGCTGCTCGCCAGCGAGGAGCCGACCGTCCGCACCGCGGCCGCCGAACTGCTGGGCGTGCTCGGCGACGCGGCTGCACTCGACTCGCTGATCGGCGCGCTGGCCGACGCGGATACCCGGGTTCGGCTTTCGGTAGCGCACGCGCTTGGCCGCATCCGGCATACCCGGTCGGCCGTGACTCTGGCCCGCCTGCTCGAGGACCAGGACAACAGGGTCGCGGCCACGGCCGTCGACGGACTGGAAACGCTTGGCGACCTGGCGGTCGAGCCGGTCTTCGCACTGCTCAATCACGAATCGGCCGACGTCCGCGTGCAGGCAATCGACGTGCTAGGCAGGTTACGGCACAAGGGTGCTTGTGACCGGCTGATCCGGGGTCTCTCTGACGGCGTCGCTTCCGTGCGGATCGAGTCGGCTCACGCGCTCGGCGAGGTCGGCGAAATCCAGGCGGTGCCGGCTCTGATCGGAGCCCTTAGAGACCGAGACCCGGTGGTCAGAGCGACGTCAGCCGAGTCCCTGGGCAGCCTACGGGACTTCGCGGGCACCATGCCGCTCCTGAACTTACTCGGCGACGAATACGACCTAGTTCGGATCAATGCCCTGCGTGCTCTCGGCCGCATCGGCAACCCGGCCGCGATTCCATTCATGGAGCCGGCGCTGGACGCGCCGGAAGCTGATATTCGGTGTGCTGCGATTGACGGTCTGGCAGCTCTGCGCGTGACCGGCTTGCTGCCGAGGCTGCGGAGGATGGCCCGGCACTGGCCGATGGGAAAGGAGCCGAACGAGGTCCGTGACGCGGCCCAGCGGGCAGTCCTGGCCTTGGAGGCAGCGGTCGAGCTGGATAACGCGCTAAGGCCGCACGCGGAGGGAGCCGCCGAGAACAAGCAGCAAGGGACTAACTCCCCGTAGGCAGGCGCCGCCCCGGAGTCGGGGTTGCGGACTTCCAGCTATCTGCTCAGTCCTCGAAAAGCGCTGTGGCGTAGGCATTCGGGTCGAACGGTTGCATGTCGTCGATCCCCTCCCCGGTGCCGATGAATCGCACGGGCAAGCCCAGCTCCATCACAATCGGTATCAGCACGCCGCCCTTGGCCGTGCCGTCGAGCTTGGTAACGACAAGGCCGGTTAGCCCGAGCTGCTCGTTGAAAGCTGCGGCCTGACGCAGGCCGTTCTGGCCCACGGTTGCGTCGAGCACCAGCCAGATTTCGTCCGGGGCTCCGGGCTTCACCTTGGCACAGACCCTTTTGATCTTGACCGCCTCGTCCATCAGGTCCTTGCGGGTGTGGAGCCGACCCGCCGTGTCGACCAGCACGACGTCGATCTTCTTCTGCACCGCCTTCTGGATTGTGTCGAACGCTACCGCCGCCGCGTCCTGCCCTTGCAGGGACGAGACGATCTCGACTCCGGCTCGGTCTGCCCATATACCTAGCTGCTCGGCCGCAGCATCGCGATAGGTGTCTGCGGCAGCGACGACCACTCGCTGCCCCTGTTCGGCGAAAAGGTGGCACAGTTTGCCGACGGAGGTGGTCTTGCCGGATCCGTTCACACCGACAATCATCACTACCTTCGGAGGCGTAGCGGGTCCGTCCTTCTCGACGCTCGACTTCGGGCTCAGCAGTCTGGCGATCTCGGTCTCAAGAACCTCGCGCCGGTCGCCGGCCGCCAGCTTCACTTTCTCCACAAGGATATCGGTCGCTTTGACGCCCACGTCGGCCGCCAGCAGTGCTTCCTCCAACTCCTCGGTGTTGGCCGCCGTCAGCAGCCGCTGAAAAACGTGGCGGGTCTTGGCCAGACTGCCCGCAAGACGCTTCAGGCCGACACCGATTCGGGCGAACGGATTCACGGGCTAGCTGGCGGTGACCGTCTGTGCCTGCTTGCGGTACTCGGCCAGACTGACTGACACGAGCGTTGAGATACCGGGCTGCTCCGCGGTCACACCGAACACGACGTCGGCGCGCTCCACGGTCAGCCGGTTGTGAGTGATGATGACCACCTGCGTCCTATCGGCTATGCTCTTGAGGTAGTCGGCGAATCGTCCGACGTTGGCGTCGTCGAGCGGCGCGTCAATCTCGTCCAGGAAGCAGAACGGCGCCGGTTTCACTCGGTAGAACGCGAACAGGAGCGATACCGCAAGCAGCGCCTTTTCTCCGTCGGAGAGTTGCTCAAGTCGCTTCGGGTTCTTGCCCCGCGGCTTGGCGATGATGCCGATTTCTGATTCGAGCGGGTTTGCGTCGTTGGTCATGACGAGGTCTGCCTCGCCTTCGAGGAACAGCGCCTGGAAGATGTTACGGAAGTGTCCTCGCACCTCGCCGTAGGTTGCGGCGAACTGCTCCTGCGCGTGGCGGTCAATCTCGGTCAGAGCGCTTTCGAGGTTCGTCTTGGCCGCGGCCACGTCCTCGCGCTGGGTCGCGAGTTTTGCCAGATCCGACTTCTCCTGAGCGTACTCCTGGGCCGCCAGCGGGTTCACCTGGCCGAGCGCCTCGATCCGCTGCCGGACCTGAGCGAGCCGTTCCTCGGCACCTTCGGTCGCGTCGGGTTGGAAGGTGGCGATGTCGGTCCCATAGCTCGACCGGGCCTCCTCAGCAATGGTGGCGAACCGCTGGTTCAGCTCGTACAGCTTCATCCTTTGTTCCATCATGACATTACGGTTCCGCTCTTGCGCCTGGCGCAGCTCGGTCAAGTTCGATTCCAGCGTCTCCTCGGCGCGGGCCAGTTCGGCAATCTGCAGCTTCCCGAACTCATCCTCAAGGCCAGACAGCACCGCGCGCGCTTGCTCGATCTCCGTCGCGCGTTCGGCGATTCCCGTCTCCAGGACTTTCGTTTCCTCGCGATTCCGCTCTGCGGCAGTAACGTATTCCTGCAGTCTGCGCCGGCCATCGTCGATCTGGCGCTTGGCAAAAGCATTCTCGGCCTCAAGCCGCGACCCGATCTGGCGCGCCTCCGATAGCTCGGCGAGGGCCTGCGACGAAAGCTCCAGCCCGGCCTTGACCTGCTGCTCAAGGTCCCGGGTCTCGGTCTCGATCCGCTGGAGCGCGGCCACGCCTGACTGGGTCTGAGCGTCGAGCTCCCCGGCCGCTCCGGCCAGTGTCGCCCGTCGCTCCTCCAGAGTGCGCATCTGGGTCGCGGTGGCCTGCTGTGCGGCCCGCAGCCGCTCCACGTCCCGTCCCAATTCGTCGCCGCTCGCGGCAGTCAGCTCGAACGCGGCGTCGAGCGAGGCCTTCTTACGTCCGGTCTCGCCGATTTCAAACTCGACCTGCCCGATCTCTTTCTCCAATTCCTCCCGGCCCAGCGCGAGCGCGATCTCGCCCGCCGCCGTCTGTTCCAGCTCGGCATCGACCGCAGCCAGACGTTCGCTCTTGTCGCGAATGGCCCGGCCGGCGCTGAGCCGTCCGCTCTCGTGCCCCTCGATCACCAGGCGCCCGTCCGGGAACCGGCACATGCCGTCGCGGGTGACGACCGACCAACCCGGGAACTGCGTCGGTAGCCGGTCCAGCTCCGAAACGCTTTCGGCCACCAGGCATGTTTCTACCAGGCGCCGCAAGGCGGCCGGTGCCCCCGGCTTGACCTTGACGAATGCCGACAGCGGGTGGATGACGGCATCGCCGGCCGGCGTAGCGGGCTGATTCTGGGCATCGGTCACCGACGACGTGAGGAAGCCGAAACGGAGGTCGGACCGCATTCCGGCCGTCGCGGCCAGTTTCTCCGCGCCGGCGTCGACCACGAGGAAGTCGACAATGGAGTAAAACGCTGCCTCGCACGCCCGCTCCCAGCCGGGTGCGACGTCAAGGAAGGCGCTCGCCTCTCCGCGCAGCCCTTCGGCCAGCGCGGCGCGGCTGGTCTCAGCCTGTGCGCTCGCAATCGCGGCCCGCAGCAGGGCGAGCCCGGTCTCAAGCCCGGCCTTTTCTTCGCGCAGCTTCGCGGCCCGGTCGCGCAACCGGTTTCGTTCGTCGCGGGTGCGGACCAATTCCGTGCGCAGCGCCTCAAGCCGCTTGCGGCCCGCCTCGATTGCGGCTTCCGCCTCGGCCGTCTTCTGACGCGTGGCTGCGACCTCCTCCTGGTTGCGTGCCAGACGCGCCTTCACGCCGTCCGCCTCGGCGTTGAGCCGCGCGTTGGTCTCGCGCTGGTTCTCGAGTGCCGCGTCGAGCCGGACCAGTTCCTGCCGGCTGCTCTGCCCCTGTTCGAGCCGGTCCTGCGCCTGCCGCCGAAGTTCGGCCTCGTGGCTGCGGAGTCCGTAGAGCTGTTCTTCGATTCTCTGGACTGCGGCCCGCTGGTGCTCGAGCTTGTCCTGCGACTGAGCCTGCCGCTCATTGACCGCGGCCAGCTTTCCCAAGGTCTGCTCGAACGTCTGTTCCATCTGCCGGACGTTTTCCCCCAGGGCGGCGCGCTCGGTCTCGCCCTGTGCCGTAGCGCCGGTGAGCAGTTCAATTCGCTGCCGCGCAAGCAGGTTCCGTCCTTCCAGGTCGGAGACCACCTGCCGCTGGGCCTGCACCTTCGCCCCCAACTCATCCTTCAGCACTTGCAGGTCCCGCACGCGGCCACGTTGTGTCTTCAGTTCTTCTTCGAGCCGTCGGATGTCGGCCACTCGCGTCGCCTCAGCCTGCTCCATCGACTCGGTGTCAACTTGCGCTTGCCGCAGGTCACGCTGCATGGCCTCAAAGTCGGCCTTGAGTTCAACCAGGCGCAGCCCCTTCTCCTCGGTTTTCAGCTTGTCAAATGCCCGGAGCCGGCCCGCCTGCCGCTGCAGGCTGCGCACGTACCGTTCGCGCTCGGCGATGATGTCATCGAGACGCAGCAGGTCGCTGTTGGTCAGTTCCAGCTTACGCAGGCAGTCGGCCTTGGCATCCTGGTACTTGGCGAGCGAGGCCGCCTCTTCGAACATCTTCCGGATGTTGCCCGAGATGATCTCGCGCATCTGGCGCAGGTCGAAGATCGAGTAAGCCTTGGTGCCGGCGCCTGACGAGAAGAACACCTCCTGAATGTCGCGCAGGCGGCAGGGCTGCTTGTTCAGGTAGTACTCACTCTCGCCCGAGCGGAAATAGCGGCGCCGGATCTCGACTTCGGCGGCCGGTTGGCCTTCGCTCGGCGCGACGTCGTCCAGCACCAGCCTGACCTCGGCATAGTTCACCGGTGCCACCGCTGCTGTGCCGCCGAAAATGAGATCCTCATTCTTCGCGCAACGCAGCAGCGTAAACGATTGCTCGCCCAAGACCCAACGGAGTGCATCCAGCACGTTGGTCTTGCCGCAGCCGTTCGGCCCGACGACGGCGTTCAGGCCGGGGGAGAACCGCAGCGTAGCTTTGTCCATGAAGGACTTGAACCCGATGAGCTGAAGCTCTTTGATTCTCACGTCGGGCTAGACTATAGAAGCGACCACATTCAAGTCAAGCACCATAAATGGGGACGCTACCCATTTTCCTGCCGGCCGGCAGGCCGGCCGCGGGGTAGCGCGTGCAGTCTGCGGCCACTTTGCGTCTCGAGTCCCTGGACGAATGCATCGACACCCAAGGGACGTCCGGTGCGAGTGTACAGGCGCAGGCGCCCAACAAGGTCTTCCGGTTCCGCCTCCGCCAGCCAATCCGACCAGTTGCCAACGGAGATCCACTTGTCGATATCCGTCGCCAGCAGACGGTCGCGCCGCAATCCCGAGTGGGCGGCTGCGCTGCTCCACTCATAGTTCGCAGCGCGAGGTTCAAGACCGGCGCGCACGGGATTGCACTCGACATAGCGAATCGCCGCTGCGGTGTGCTCGGCGTCGAGAGGACAAGAGTAGAAGCGACCCTGCCAGACCCGACCACCGTATTCTTGCGAGCGATTGACATGCTGGGCATACCGAAGATGTACGGGCTTGAACACGGCGGCAAGCGAACGGGCCTCGGCCGGCACTGCGACCAAATGCACATGGTTGGGCATCAAACAGTAGGCGAGGATGTCGAGTCCACACTCGGCAGCGTAGTCCCCAAGCAGACGCAGGTATCTACGATAGTCAGACCGGACGAAGAAGACGCTATCGCGACGATTGCCGCGCTGGGTGATGTGGTGTGGGACGCCCGGGACTACGACTCGCGCCATGCGTGGCACGCACGACGATAGCGCCACCCACGCCGAAGTCAAGATAAAACGGGTAGCGTCCCCATTTATTGGCTGGTCCTATTCATGCAATCAGGAGGCGGGCTGACTCCTCTTCGCTCGCGGGTTCGACGTCTGCCGCCTCGCCGGCGACTATGACCCGTACGAGCTTCTGCTTGCGTCTGTCGCTGTATCTGGCGCAAATCCTCGCGGCCAGCATCCGGTCTGAATCAACCACCAAGGCACTAAGACACGAAGGCGGAAGCACCAATCCGAGGGGGCCCGGCAAGTCGCTCGCGTCGACTACCACCGCACCCGCCGGCTTGCGTCTCAGCAGTTCGTCGTTCTCCGCCTCGTCGCGGCCTACCACCAGCCGCGCATTGGAGGGCAACCGGAAGTGCCGGCCCAGCGAAAGCAGTTCAACAATCTCAAGCGAGTCCTCGCCATGGTCAAACGCCTCCGCCAATCGCTTCGAGAAGACCTTCTCGGTCAGCAAGCATCCTCCAGCCGGGCTCGGGTACTCCCTGATACCGTGGCGCTCGGCAAGTTCCATCTGTCGCTTTCGGCTCCGGCCCTCGATGTCGAGCAATCGCTCGCGTTCAACCAGCCCCCTACGTTCCGGCTCGGTCGGGTCGAGCAGCTTAGCGGACAGCGGCCGGAGCAACCTGTCGCCGACCCCGGAGTCCTTCGCCACGACCCCTAGCGACTGGCGGTTCTGCGACATCGGTCGCTGGCCCAGTACTTCGCCGGTGACGACAAGACCCGAGCCCCGTGTTTGTCCGTATGCCCACGCTCTTCGAATCATCAAGGTATGGCAGTCGATGCAGGGATTCATGTTCTTGCCCCGGCCGTGCTTCGGGTGCTTGACCATCGCGATGAAATCCGCCCCAATCGGCAGGGTCACGAGCTCGATGCCCAGTTGCTCGGCTGCCTTCTCGGCATTGCTCCTGCCGACCCTCGGTCGTGGACAGTACGCGCCGGCGAAGTTCACCCCGATGACCGTGACGCCCTGCTCCATAACGACCTTGGCGGCGAGTGTCGAATCCAGCCCGCCCGATAGCAGCGCGACGGCGATTGGCTTGTCAGTCATAACAAGAGAATAGCCGCATCGTGGCGGCTTTCAAACACTGGCCAATGCGTCTTCCGGCTATCTTCCTCCACTCACGCAACCGGTGTTGTAGAGGTCGTGCTGCCACTTGGGCCAGGGCGCGAGCGGGTCGAGCGGACCGGCGGGGTCGCCCGCGACGCAATACAGTGCGAGGCCAGCGACGATGATGTTGCCATTAGGGAGAATCGTCGGGCTCGGTGGGTCTTGCGATTGAGCCATCCGGCGGTAACGCCCGGCGGCATCGACGTGGTAGGCCGGCAAGTAACTCGGGCAGTCGCACTGCCAAATGACGGCGCCGTCGGCCTGGTTCACCTTGAACACTACGTCGCTGTCGTTCTGGGTGTACATGGTGCCGTTGGCCGCGACCACGGGGGCTTTGCGGATCGGAGCCGATGCCGCGCTGCCGGAGCTCAGCGTTTTCTCCCAGCAGATGGCGCCGTCCGCGGGATTCAGAGCATACTCTCTGCCCTTGTCGGTCCCGGTGAAGAGGAGTGTCTGGCCCAGCGCAAGTTGGCTCGGCACGCCGACCAGGGTCGCAGTCCAGACCGTGGCTCCGGTCGCTGCGTCCACTGCGTACACACGTTGAGAACTGGACGCGCAGTAGACGATGCCGCTGGGGCTGATGATGGGGCTATACACCTCGTCTCCGCTTGTCAGGCGCGAACGCCAGATGGTGTCCAGTCCCGGACCGACCTTGTACAGGAACCCCGAGTCGGTGCCGAAGTAGACCGCGTCGTAGGCGTCAACAACAGGCGCACCAACGATGACGCCCTGCGCAACCAATGCTGCCGCACGTACCCCGTGGTCAACGCTGTCGATGAAGCAGTAAAGAGTGTCGTCGTTGCCGAGGTATATCCTGTCGCCGCTGACCGCAGGGTCGCTCCAACCGGAGGACTCAGGGGTCTCACAGCTCCACACGACGTGCAGTTGCCGGTCCATGGCCCACAAACCCAGGCCGCCGCCAACGATATGTTGCGTCGCAGCGCAATAGGCCACGCCGGCGGATGGAAATGACCCGCTGGGCGCGTATTTGAGACTGCCCTCCACCGTGAGGGCGTGGAAATCGCCTTCCCCAAAGTCCTCTTCGAAATAGTAGATGCAGTCCTCGACCCCGTCGTTCACCACCAGTGGCGATACCCAAGGCGCCCAATAGGACCAGAGGACGCCGCCGGTGGTGTCGACACGGACGACCGCAGTATCCGGCAAGGACACAGCACCTTTCCGATCCTGCGCGGTGATGACCACCTTCGCGGTTTCGGCCTGAGCAAATGCGTGCGTGGGATAGAAGCCATCATAGTGGGGGGCGCCGAGCAATTCCGAAGTCGTATCCCTGCCGTCACCCCAGTCGATGTGTATTCGGATGCTGTCGCCGTCCGGGTCATGGGCACTGATAAGAAAGTCAGTCGCGACTCCCCTCATGATGAGCGACGGCGCTCGGACAGAATCTATCACCGGCGCGCGCGAACCGCCCGCCACGACGAGAACCCGTTCCTGCTCGGCCCATGTGATTGTCTTCGGGTCCTGGACCGGAAACACCGCCGCCCTGACGTAGCGTGTGTCCGGTGCAGCGGTCCAGACGTGCGAGGCGGTGGCCGCTTCGCCCAAAGCGACTGGTCCGGTCGTGTCGGTGGCGCCGTCGTCCCAGTTCACTACATAGCGAACCGAGTCGTACCCGCTGCCGTTTGCGAACACTCGCACCAGGGCGGGTTCGCCGGCATAGACCGAGTCAGGCAGGGAGAGGAACTCCGGCGGGTACAGCTTGCGGCTGCAACCTCCGCCGATAAGGAACACAGCGACCGCGGCAGAGATGGCGAATGCGACGAGCCGCGACTTCATGCTCGGCTATCTTCCCCCGCCCGCGTTTCCCGAGTTGTACAGGTCGTGCTGCCACTTGGGCCACGGAGCGGTCGCGTCCAGCGGCGAGTTGGCGGTGACTTTGTAGATAGCATCCGGGCCCACAAAGTAGACATTCCCTTCGGCATCTACCGTGGGGCTCGATATGTCATCGGAGGTTCCGGCGCGGCCGGGCGGCAGGTAGTCGGCGCAGTTGCAGACCCAGACCGAATCACCGTCCAGTTGGGTCAGGCAATAGAGCCGGTCAACATTTGTGCGGATGTACAAGTATCCACCGGACGCAAGAACCGGCGTGTAGCCGGCGAACGGGATATTTTTCGTCCACACAAATGCGCCACTGTTCAGACTGAGCTTGGAGAGCAGGTTGTTGCTGTCGACGACATACAAGCCATCCGCGCCCACCAACGGCCGAAACGGTTGATAGCTGAGCTGGGCCGACCACTTAACGGCTCCGCCGGCCGCGTCCACGGCAAACATGTGGCCGAAAGCGGCGGCACAGTATATCGTACCGTCGGCACCGAGCACCGGGGCGAACACCCTGCCGCTCGGCTGCAGTTGCGTGCGCCAGACAAGATTCAGGTCGGGCGTGAGCTTGTACAGGTACCCGGAATCGGCGCCGAAATAGACACTCCCGGCAGCGTCGAGCACACACGCGTCCACTTGCGCGGCCGCGAACGCCGCCTTGCGCGTCACCGATGTCCCGCTGTCAATCAGGCAGTAGACGCTGTCATTCCAGCACGGCACGTACAGAAGATTCCCGTTGATCGCGGCCGGACCCCAGTACCCGAGGGGCGCGGATTCCTGAGCGGGGTATTGCCAGACCGGAGTCAACTCCTGGGTGAAGGCGCACAAACGGCCGGCCTGCGAACCGACGTACCCGTGCAGGGCTGAGCTAGAGACCGACGGTTGTCCGATGAATGCGCCCGGACAAAAGTACACCGTTGACGCATCACGCAGGCCGTATAGCCCGTCCTGACCCACAACATAGACGACGTCGCCGACGATGACCGGCGAGCCGGTGAAATGGCCCTTCCTGCACCACGCTACACCACCGGTTGAGCTCACTACTGCCGTCAGTGTTTCCTCGGCAGAGCCGGCCCACGACCAACTAAGGGCCCTGAACACCACCTTCACCTCGCTGTCAATCGCGTATGCATGCATGACGCTGAACTGACTCGGGCTGGACTGGAAAGCTGTGGTTTCGGCCTTGCCGTCTCCCCAGGCCACGGCCAACCGGAGACTATCTCCGACCGGACTGTGTGCGGACACCCGAAGCTCAACCGGATGCCGCTGCGCCGCTAGCTGCGCCGAGTCAATCACCGGCGCGCTTGCGCTGACAACGGATACCATCCGGTACGCCGATGGATGGACGGTGATTGAGGTCGAGTGGCTGTCGACCTGCGCAGTGGCCCAGACTTCGTAGTTCCCCGGATAGTCCCAGTCATGATTCATCACGCAGGTGTCTCCGACCGATTGCACACTGCTGATCGACGTCGTCGAATCCCCCCAATGCACCAAGTAGCGGAAAGAAGGGTTGCAGCCGTACGCGGTGCTGGTCAACGCAAAACTCGCGGGTTCGCACGGGCCTGCATGGTCGGTCCCCGACGTGATGTAGATACTGAGATAGGGCTGCCCGTACCAGTAGTACTCATCGCAGCCGCTCAGACACAAGAGGATAGCCGCGGCCATCGCCGCGCCGAGCACGTGTCGTGAACTCACGCTGACCTCGCTTCTGACGGCCGCTTGGTCGCGCCAGCCGCCGTAATATTGTGCGGCAGCACGGGCATTCTGTCAAGCCCTTTTCGAACTTGACTTCTCTCACGCTTTGAGCTACAAGTTAGCGAAGCCCGCGTTCGTCACAAAGGAGGCAGTGATGAAGTACGTTGTTCTGACAGCATTCGCCCTAATCGGCTCGCTCGAACTGCTCGGATGCGCGCGAAAGCCGTTGGTTCCGGTCACGCCGTGGGCGGACCTGGCCGACGACTCGCTGAGCTTCTTCACCACCAGCACCGACCCAGGCGGTCTCAAGGTCTGCTACGTCTTCGACAGGGGCGACGGGAGCACGACAACCACCGACTATTTCATGAGCGGCGACACGGTCTGGAACGCGCACAAGTTCGCGGGCTCGGTCGTCCGCTACATCCGTGTCAAAGCCCGCAGCGAAAAGGGTGCGGAATCAGGTTGGTCTCCGTCGCTGCGCTTCAAGCCCTCAAGGCCGCCGGAACTGGGTGATATCGTAGCCGGGCCGTTGCACTGGGCGGTTGACCGGTGGTACCACTTGTCGCTGAGCGTTTCGGACCCGGAAGGAGACAGCGTCGCGGTCAAGTTCCTCTGGGGTGACCTGCCCGCGGCCGGCTGGTCCGCCTTTGTCCCGAGCGGCAGCGTCATCACCGACTCATGCAAATGGTCGGTCGTAGGTTCTCACACAGTCAGTATTGTGCTCAAAGACAAAGGCTGCATGGTATCCAGTCCGGTCGAAGCGGTGACAGTGAGCATCAGCCCCATGGCGATTCTCTGGACCAACTTCGACGACGACCGCTCCTATGACGCGACTCCAACGCTCGGCGCGATTGCCGGAGCGCCCGTCCTCTACTGCGAGGCCTGCGACGGAGTGGATTGCTACGGTCTGGACGGGCAGCCCAAGTGGCGAGCACCCCTCTCGACCGGCACCGGGTTCGCGGCCTCACTGAGCCCTGATGGTTCAAGCCTCTACCTGACCGACTACAACTGGGGACTGGTCGGCTTTGATGCCGCAACCGGCAGACGGAAATGGGCGCTTGCCCTGAATTGTGGCTACACGCCCGTGGTCGGGCCGGACGGCGCCGTCTATGTTGCGGCATTCGACTCCGACGCTGTGCTGAAGCGCGTGCGCGACCACGGCGATTCGGCGGCGGTCGACTGGAGCGTGTCGATGGGAGATAACGGCAGTGATTGCAGGCCGGTGCTCGGCCGTAACGGGGTGATATACGCAGCCGGCTACGACGACGTACAACGTTTCTCCACCCTGACGGCGATAGACACAGGCGGAAAGGTGCTGTGGAAAGACACCATGCATGGCTCGGGCGTCGGCTCCCCCGTGATTGACAGCCGGAATCGGATTCTGGTCGCGGGCCCGGACCTGTACCTCTACTGCTTCAACCCGGACGGCTCCGTGGCTTGGAAAGTCCCGACGAACGCGCTCTGGACCAGTTGCACCGCGGTCGCCGGCGACGACCAGGTCATAGTGACCGACAAGTACGGCAACGTCACCAGCTTCGATTCCGATGGCGGGCAGCGATGGCAGACGGCCCTCGAAATCAGCGGCGGAAACACGCCCTGCGTCGCCCAGGACAGCACCATCATCGTCGGCGACGCGGAGGGCTACTTGTACGGCCTGAGTGCAAGCGACGGCTCAGCAAAGTGGCAGTTCTCCATGTGGGATTCACTGGACTACGCGAAGCGTCGCGCGCGCGTAGCCGAAGGCGACAACTGCCCTTCGACGGTCATCGGGCCGAATGGAGACCTCTACCTCGCCTGCGAAGACGGACTGTTCTGGGTCTCGAGCTCCGACCTGCGCCTGGCCGGCACGGCCTGGCCGACCTACAACCACGACGCCGCGCACTCCGGCTGGGCCGGCAGGCCCCAGTGACGACCTATGGCGTCCCGAATCCCCGGAAGTCCCGCAAGCAAGAGCTGGACGCGTCGAGATGGACTGACACCCGGCCTGCGGTATCATGGGCCGGGCGGTTCGGCCTGGCCTCGCGCCGCGCCAATCCCAAAGGAGAACTGTTGAAGACACCTTGTGCTCTATTACTCGTATCCTGCATGATGGCAGTCCCCGCACTCGCGGACACGACCTGGGTCGTGTGCGGCGTGCCCGACGCGGAGAACATCATACCATTCTGCGGTCACAGCACCGATGCCATGCGGTTCCAGGCTCTATACCTGCATGACGAACTCGGATTCTCAGGCGAAATCGTGGCATTCGGCCTCGGCTCGCCCGGCAACCCGGCGGCCGAGTTCTACAATGTCCGCGTGTCTTTGTGCCAAACCACACGTACAAGCCTCGACACCGTGTTCGCGAACAACTATGACGGCAATACGCCCGATCTCGTGTTCCAGGCCGACACCCTGCTGGTCGGCACGCCGGACACGTGGTATTACTTCCCGTGCTCGTTCATGTACGACAACACCAGGAATCTCATCTTCGAGATCCAGTGGCGGGATGACGCGGGCAGCACCGTTAACTTCTACCGCAGTGTCAATGGCGTCGACCCGCGCCGTGCCTGGAAGGTCGGCAACGATACTGCTGCGATTGGCCAGACCGACCTCGTGCAAGCATACTACGCCCGCGTCGGGTTCCTGCCCACCGGCGTCGCCGAGGGCGGGAAGATGCGGGTTGCCGAGCCGTCACTCGACGTCAGGCCCAGCATCGGGCATGACTTCGCCATCCGGTGCGCCGCGGCTGTCGGTTCGCGCGTCGGCATCGAAGTGCTCGACGTATCCGGCCGCGCCGTCGCGAAGTTCTCGAGGGAGCCCGGCCGCGCCGTCGTCGAAGCCGTGTGGCATGCGGACCGGGTTTCGGCGGGTATATACCTGGTGCGTGTCACCGTTGCCGGCCGGACCAGCCAACGGCAGGTAGTCGTCACCGTGCCGTAGCGTCTTGCGAGCATCCGGCTTGTAGACGTCCTCTAATACCAGACGCGGCAGCCGGCGACTCCGCCTACCTCATCACCTCTTCCTCCCCGCGCATGCCCGACCGACGCGAACAACGGACGGACGGGATAATTCGTCCTGTCCGCCCATCTTCAATCCGTTGCGCCGTGTGAACGATCCAGCGCGTGCAATGCAACGACATCCGCCCGCGGCTTACGGTTGACGACCAGCGACCGAACGACAGGAACCAGTGTGGCGGCCACTTCGGTGCGTCGACGTCGAAGACGTCCTTGCGTATCTCGGCCAGGACCTGACGCGCCTACGGCGCGAGTTACCAGTTTCCAGTTGGCAGGTTGCAGGATTCAGACGGCGGGATCGGAAGGCATTGCGTCGAGACCCCGCAGGCGTTGATGACCTCTTTGACCTTGGTTTCCATGGCGGTCACCCGGGGAATGGTTGCTTCCTGGCGCACGGCCAGGTCCTCGCGCAGGTCGCCAAGCGTCTCCCCGACTCGTTTCAGGTCGCACTTTGCCTCCTAGTGGTCCACTCTCTCCTTCAGGCCAGTCACGCGGTTCCTCCATCCGCTTCACGTCGTTAGCCGCACCAGCATGCCGGAGGCAGTTCGTCTCATCAAGCACAGTCATGAGCAAGCATAACTTATTGATGCTTAAGACGATAACTTGTGTGCCGCATGGCTCACGGCAGCACTCGGTAAGTCACTCCCCCAGTGACTCCCCCAGTCACTTACCGAGTGACTGGGCGAGTGACTCGCCTGGTGACTTACCGACTGACAGGGTAAGTGACATGCCCAGTTACTTGCCCAGTGACTCGTCTAGTGAGTCGGCAAGTGACTTGCCGAGTGAGGCGGTAAGTCACTTGCCAGGTGACTGGGTAAGTGACTCGCCGAGTTACTTGCCGAACTACTTACCGAGTGATTTGCCTAGTCATTTACTAGACAAGATGCCAAGTGAATGGTTCAGTGCTATGTTGAGTACTTTCCAGCGGGTATCGCGATGCCGCTTCGGGGCTTGGCCTTCGCTTCGCAGCCGCGGCGTCATTCAGCAAGGTATCAGGAATGGTCGCTACCGCCGCAGAAGGTTGAGGGGTGTGGTCAGCGACCGAGGCTTCTGTGGTTGTCACACGCGACACTGCGCTCCAGGGGCTGACAGGGGAGAGCCTTGGCGCAGGTAATGCCGAGACGCTTAGCTATGTGCCCGTCAGGACCGGGCGGGCTTCGGGCGGCCCCGTCACGTCAGGATTCCGGCCTCGGTGGCAGGCGCGGCGAGGCCGTGAGCCGCATTCGCCGATGTTACGACAATCCAGACTTCTGAGGCTGGACCTTGGCGGTCAGGAGTGGCCGAGGTACGGAGCGGGGTTGGGCAGGAAATCCCTGGCGATGGTGGGCGGGCGGCCGGTCAGTCGTCGAGGCCCATCTGCTGGCGCCAGCGTTTCTCCATTATCCGCTTGAGCGGCCCGATATCTCTGCTTTGCGGCAGGGTACGGCGCGACTGGTAGATCAGCTTGAACGCCTGCCGGGCAATGCTGGCTTCGCTGTCGAGCGCTATCCGGTCCATCGCGGTGTCAGGCGGCTCCTGGAAGTCCTGATACCGCGACTCCAACATCCAGCGTTTCTTGCGCTGCCACAGCGTCTGCATCTTCGGCTCAAACGACCGGACCACGACTCCCCGGCCACCCCGCCACACGTAATCCGGGATCCATTGGTAGGGGCTGTACCGCGGGTTTTTCAACGCGCCGCTCCAGAAGTGCCAGCCGTACCACCCAAGCACGACCACGTTCCCCAGCAAAGACAAAACCAGCAGGTTCACAGCCCACTTCGGTTTCATCTTGGTTCCCGCGGCTCACTGACCCGACTTGACTCCGCCCCGAGCTCATGGTCCCGCCACGACTTGGTCTCGTTGCGCATGAGCTCGACCCGGTCCGGACGAATCAGCCGGAGCACGGCCCGGCTGAATTCACGCCACAGCCTGGAATTCTCCCGCTGGGCCCAGGCAATCCGGTCCAGGGCCGCATTGACCCGCGCCGAATCCGGCTCCGGTTCAAGGGCCAGCAGCCCCAGTTCCTTGATTGCCGTCCGCATCGTATCGGCGGCCGGCGCCAGGGCCTTGTGCAGGTCGTCCTGCAACCGGTTAACCTGGAGCTGCGACGCACCGGGCTTGAACCGCTCGGCGTTCTCCTGGCGGAGACGCCGGACCTCGTATTTGTCGAGCCCGTAGAGAAACATCGCCCCGGCATTGAGGGAGAGCGACAGCACGAGCCCAACGTAGAACCCCTTGTGCTTCATCTGCCGCCCCCGTCCGGCTTTTGTACGCCGACCGCTGCCAGACGCTCATCGGCCACGGCCGTCCTTGCCGGGTCGTCGACGATATCGAGAAAGAACTTCCGGTGGCCGTTCAATAGCGCTCCTCGGACGCGAGCCCAAGTCTCGGGGCCGGAGGTGTCAGAATACCCTCACGCCGAACTGGAACCCCGCATACGGCGCGAGCCAGAAGCCGATGGTGGTGCTATCTTCTTCGGCATCCAGCCCGGCGACGGGGATAGTGACCGCGAACCTTGAGTAGAACCGCCCGCGCTCGTACGCGAGGCCGAGCCCGGGCGTGAACACCGGGTTATGCAGCGCGCGGAAGGTCTGCACCCCCGACGCCGCTATGTTATCTCCGAGGCCGACGCCATGGATTCCTCCATGATACGGCCGCGTAACCGATGGTGCGAAGAGCATGCTTAACCGCAGCGGCATGTAGAAGCCGAAGGATTCGGATGGCCAGTAGCTGAGCGCCGCCGCTGCTGTCACTCGGCCCAGGTGCGGCTGGCCGCCGGAGCCATTAGCCAGCTCGCCCTGAAGCTGTACGCTGCTGTAGACATATCGGGACGAATAGAGGCTGCGGGTGAGGCTCAAGTCGCCGGACCAACCCCAGTCGAGCATCTGGCCGAATCCGGCACCGGCCTCCCATCCCCGGCCCAGACCGACGTCGGCCGAGGCATGCAGCGGATAGTTGAGAAGCACCGTGGTCGCGGAGAGGCGCACGGCTCCGGGCGCAAGCACTTTGCCGGTCTGGAACGCGTTATGGTCGGACAAGGTCCAGATGCACCCGCCGACAAACAAGAGGATGGCGGCACCGGAGAGCCGGGCCAGACTTACCACAAGACGGCCGGTCCTTCGGCCGAGCCCTGAAGGCGTCAGGTGGCACCTCGCCATGGCTGGATTCTAGAAGTCGCGGGCGGGATTGTCAAATCGGCGGGCGGAGTGCGGTTGACCGGCATCTGAGTCCTGTGTGGAGTACCCCGAAGCTCCCCCTGCGGCTACCCAGGTTCTGCCTTCTCCGGAATCCTCGGTTCCGGCATCCGCGTCCGACTCGTGGTCGAACCTGTCGGGCAGCGTGGCTCCAGTCAGTGACGGGTCATCCGCACGGCTGAACTTTAACGCAAGAGGCCCCAGAACCAGCAGTCCGTATGCCGCCCATCTTAGCGAGTAGAACGCGATGAGCACTTGCAGTAGAACCTGAAGGGAGGACTGATAGCCACCCAGCAAGCGTGTCCTGAACAGCAGTTCGAACCCGAGCGGGACAAAGAGGAATACGCCCGCGCCGACCATTACCCAGAACATGAACCGGCTTCGGCCTCGCCACAAGAACGCAAGTCCGATGCCCAGCAACCCCACCACAGTGTTCGTCAGTACCAGACCCGGAGGCATGAGTTTCTAAGGGTTATGCAAGCACTCGCCTCTCAGCACCGTGCGACCTTGACATGCTCGATTCTAGAACTCGCGGGCGGGGGTGTCAAGTCGGCGGTGCAGACCCCAAACCCGACATAGAACCACTAAGACACAAAGTACACCAAGCAGCCAAGGCCGATTTCGTTCCTCACCCTCTTTGTGACTTTGTGCCTTTGTGGTGAGCTTCTCTGTCGGATCCAGGGCGCAGAGCTAGGGTCTGACCGGGGAGACGCTTGGAACAAGCTCGACGTCGACTTCGAGCGTCTCCCAGGGCTGTACCGTGACGACCCGCATCGCTTTCTTGCACCCGGCATAGGTGATGATGAGCCGGTGTTCGCCGGCCGGTACGCCGGTGATGATGTAGTCGCCGGTCCGGTTCGAGGCGGTGCCGAGTTGCGTGCCCTCGACCGTCACGCTCGCGCCAATGGCAGCGGTCAGGCCCTGCACATCCACATGGCCCGCTATCTCGCCGACCGCAAGCGACTCTTCGTACAGCGGCAGGTCACACGCAAGCGTGTCGCCGGCCCTGACCGTCAGTCGCCGGGCGAACCCGCGGAATCCCGGAAGGGCGGCGATGAGTTCCCGGTCGCCCGGCGGGAAGGGGATTGCAAACATGCCGGTCGAATCGGTCCTCGTCCGCGCCGTGTCCCCAATCACTTTGACCAGGGCTCGCGCCAGCGGCTTGCCGCTGCTGCCGTTCCGCACGAAGCCGATGGCGGTTCTTGGCTGCGTGCCGTACAGCTTGACCACGAGCTGCGCGTCCGGTCCGCCGGGGACAAATGTGTCGATTGCAGTGAATGCGCCGCGTATCGACGTCGTCAGAATCAACCGCTGGCCCGCGATTGCCGTTACGAAGCACTCACCGTTCGTGTCGGTGAAGGCTGCGTCCTCACCCGCCTTGACTTTCGCGCCCATGAGCCACTGCCCGGTGTCACCGTTGCGCACGCGGACCCGGACCTGCATCTCTGCCCCGTTCTGTCCGACAGGGGCCGTTGAGGCCAACGCGGATGACGCGGTCAGGGCAAGGACGAGAGCGACCAGCGCGTTGGCCACGTCCGAGTTTAGGTCAGCGCAAGCTCAAGCGCAAGCAGGGAATAGGATCTATTGGACCTATAGACTCTATGCTGAAAAAGACGCCGGGGCCCAACGGCCCCGGCTTCTACCGAGCCAAACCACTAGCCCTGTCGGAGCTAGTGCATGTTACAGCCAGGACAGCCGGGTTGGCCGCCCTGACCCATGGGCCCTTGCGGGCCTTCGAAATCATCTCCGCCCGGCATGCCACAGCCTTGGCCGCCCATCGGGCAGCCGCCCATCCGGCCGCGCATCATTCCGCGGCCCCTGCGTCCACCCATCATGCCCGGACCCATCTTCCGCATGGCCTTGCGCTGCTCGGGCGTGAGGAGGTTGCGGATGTCGAACATGTGGTTGATGCGGGCGACTTCCATCTTCTCCTGGAGGTCGCCGATTTCCTTGACCTTGGCCACGATCTTCTTGGCGTCGGGTTCGTCGGCACGCCAAAGGGCCTCAAGCTCGATTCGCTTGATCTCAAGGTCCGTGCGTATCGGCAGCATCTCTTTCAGGTTCGCCTCGCGCAGCGCGTCCATCTTCTCCAACTGGTCCGGCGTCAGGTCAGGCATCATTGCCTGCATGCCCTTCATCCCCTGCATTCCCTGCATGCCGCAGGCCATCGGGGCTTGCGGCTTGGCAGCCGGCGTCGGCGGTGTCGCGCCCGGCCCGGGTTGCCCGAGCGCAAGCCCTCCAGCCAAAGCCAGCACCATCGGTATTGCGAGCGTTCTGTTTCTCATGATTCTCCTTGGTTGTCTTGCAATTCGATCTAGTGTCCGGATTCGGGCGGCGGCTTCGGCGTGACATCCGGGGGCGGCCCGCCACCCGGAGGCGGGGGCATGCCGGGGCCAAAGCGCTGGCGCCACCCGACTGCCTGTGCGAGCGCGCCTAATCCGGGCCTCATTCTCATCATGCGGTCCAAATACTCTGCGCGGGCAGTTGCCGGCAACAACTGAAGTTCCCGGTGCACCTGCCGGAAGACCATGGCCCTCATCCGGCCGTGGGTCCGACCAAGGTCCTGGCAGAGCGATTCGACCCGGGCACTGTCCGGGCTTTCGCGGCGTATCTCCGTCCACAGGAGCGAGTCCGTGGACTCGGCCTGCCCAGCCAGGTTGGCGAACTCCGGCACTGCCGCCTCACGAGCCATCACGAGCTTCTGGCGCACCTCGGGCGCGAGCCAGGCCAGCCGTCTATGTCGGAAGCGGCGGGCCGTTCGCGCCACGAAAACCCCGACCACCGCCGCATTGAGGCAGAGGGATGCAACCGTGACGACGACCAGCCAGCGGCTGCGCATCACTGGCCTCCCCACATCAGGCTGTACATGCTGGTGTTGGATGATTCTACGTAGCTGACCGCGGCCTCGGTGCTGTCCGAAGCAGTCTCGGTGGAGGCTTGAGCCAGGCCGGAGCCAAGAAAGACACCGGCGCCGATGGAGACGGCGACTACGAGTGCTGCGGCCACTGACCCGATGAGTCGCCAAAAACGAACGCCGAACGACTTACTCTTGGCTCCGGACCTGGCAGAATGTCTGATCTCGGCCATCACGCGCGTTACAAGGAACGGCGAAACCTCGGGTGCAACCACCTGTTCGAGGAGGCCAAGATCCGTCTTCAAAGACGCTAGCTCGGCGCGACAGGTCGGGCAGGAAGCGAGATGGGTGGAGACCGTTTCCCGCTCCCCGCCCGACAGCTCTTCATCAAGTAAGGGAGGCAGTAGCCGTTTTACCTGTGCGCAATTCACTGAAGGTTTAGACACGATATCCTCCTGATTACTGCGGATCCGGAATGAGACCCATGCAACGTATGTGACCCATCAGATGATTCCCTTTGCGCGGTCCTCGGCCAACGCCCTGCGCAAGTTGGTCTTGGCGCGGAACAGCAGCGAGTCGACCGCCCGCACCGTCTTGCCCAGTGTCTCGGCAATTTCCTTGTAGCTCATGTCCTCATAAACCGAGAGCACCAGTGCGGCACGCTGGTCGGCCGAGAGACGGGCCAACGCCTTCCGCACCGCTTCTTCGCGCACCCGTTGATTGTAGGCGGATTCCGGCCTCTCCCAATCGGGCGCGGTCAGGGTCTCAGTCAGTTCCTCGGTCGGCTTCCTCCGGGTGCGGAGGTTGAAACAGAGATTGGTGCCGATGCGATAGAGCCAGGTCTTGAAGCTCGAAGCACCCCGGAACCCGGAGAGCTTTTCCCAGGCCTTGATCAACGCCGCCTGTGCCATTTCTTCGGCGTCGCTGGTGTTCCGGCACATCCGGTAGAGGTACGAGAACAGGCCGCGCTGGTGCCGGCGCACCAGTTCCTCGAACGCGGCCATGTCGCCGGACTGCGCCTGCAGCACCAGCTCGTGGTCGTCAGGGGACGAGACTTCGGGCTCGGTCAGGAACCGGCTCCCTTCACTTTGGTCACGTGCCCGCATCTCCAGTCTCTGCCGCCGTCACCGTCTTCCTTTCATGTTCGGCGTGAGGATATCGCTCTCCAGCACTTAAGTCAATAGCGGAAGGCAGCCGGCCGCGATTTCCGCGTCATCCTCTTCCCTGTGCCGAATCGGCGCCCTGCCCGGCCAGCCGGAACATGTCCGCTATAATGTCGCCGGGAAGATGGATGGTCCGGTCCAGCCAGCCTCTGCGGCCACGGTTCGTGCCGACCATGCGCCGGACGCTCTGCTGGAGCTGCGGGAAGTGAGACCATGAGAGGCTGAGCGAACGCGCCAGTTGGCCGGGTTCAACCCGGAAGACCCGCAGAGGCCGCAGCAGTTTCTCCAGCCCGGTCGCAAGTTCGTGCGGCGCGGTCGTCTGCGCCAGTACTGCTGTCGCGAAGACCAGGAGCAGGATGCGCGCGGCGAAGACCGCCCCCTCATGCAGCCCCTCACTCGTCACCCGCAACGGCCCGAGTTCCAGCAATGCTCTGCCCCACGGTGAGAAGACGACCGGCATCACGAGCGAGGCCAGCACCAGCGGCCACACCCATTTCAGCCCGGCCAGCAGGCGGCTGACACGCACTCGCCCCAGCACTGAAAGGATGACAAGCAGACCGAAAACTGCAGCATACAGCCTCCAGTCAGAGAAAAAGACTACGGCGAGGCCGAGAACAACAACTCCGGCAATCTTCAACTCCGGCCGCAGGCGGCGGACAAAGGAATGGATTCCGGGATTCGAGGATTCTAGGAGTCGAGTGTCCGGACACTGAAAGCCTTGAATCCCCGATTCCTTGACCCCTTGGCCTGCCTCCAGCCGCCGTACTGCCTGCACGGCAATCAGGCCGGTGAGCAGGCCCGTTGCCACCGCGGCCAGGCAGAGCCACGGCCAGAGCCACAGCACGCCGCTCGATCGGATGAACAGCAGATAGACGAGCGCTCCCTGTGTCATCACGTGACTCGCCGCGCCGCCCACGCTGATGCCGACGAGACTGAAGAGTGGTCGTCCACCAAGCGAAAGCCGGTAGAGCAGGGCCATGACCACCGCGCTGACCACGCCGCCGGAGAACGAGAGCACAAAGGTCGGGGTCAGAAACGTCCCGAGCACCATGGAGCTCACCAGCGTGCGTAGCACGGCGAGCTGGATTGCGACGCCGGGACCCATGTAGACCAGGGCGATCACGGTTATGATATTGGCGAGCCCGAGCCGCACGCCGGGCAGCGGGTGCGGGAAGAGCGACTCGGCGACTTGGAGCACCGACGCGCAGGCTACGAGCATCGCGAGCCGGGCCACGCCGTCGTCTTCCGTTTTCCGCCCTCCGCCTTCCGCGTTGCCCTCAGTAGCTCTCTGCATCGTATCCCTGGCGTTCGCCCCGGATCTCAATCAACACCCGGTTCGGTACGCACACGATTGACCGGCCGGGCGTTCGCACCCAGCCGGCTTGCATGCATATGCCTCTGGGGCAGTCGGATTCCGCGACCCGGATTGCTCCGTTCTTGATCTCGATCTTCATGTCCGGCCGGGTCTTGTCACCGATGAACACAGACTGATCCCGGTCAAGCTGATACGCGCCGACCAACCGATTGTCATGGTAGACGAAGGCCACCGGCTTCTCGTTGCGTCTGGTCCACGACCTTACCAGCGCCGCGCCGGGGAGCGCAATCAGCGCGGCAAGAAGCAGGACGTCGAGAACTGTGAGCCGGCCGAGTTGTCGGTTCAACAAGACCACAGTCTAGGCGGATTAGGTCAGATTGGCAACCGGTGGGAACAAACGAGAGGACCCGAGAATGAACGGGCCCTGCAGAGAGAAGTCGCAATCTAGATGGTAGTCAGCTTGCTCACTGCGCGGGAGCGGACCCCCGTCATCCGGAAGAACCATGTTCCGCGCCAGACGAAGCGTCCGAGTCCGCGACCCCACCAAGCTCCGCACCTTGGGGTTCGTCCTCAACCCCTGCGGAAAACAGGGGACAGTCTTTGTAGGGGACACGTCCATGGAGCGACGCGAGGAACTCGTCGCGGATGTGTCCCCGGCGCCTGCTCGGCGCGGTGCAGTCCCCGTTTTCCGCGCGCGCACCAACTCATCGGTCGTAGACAAGATACGCAGTTCGACTGGAGACTTGTCGCTACCGAGTCGCGGATTTCGGTCTGCGGCCCGGACTGCGCGCAGCCGGCACCTGCACATGTCCCCGATGTTGACCGGGTGACACCTGTCGCTATGCTGAGCCGGCATTGGCGGCGGCTCCGTCGCCGCCGCAGTTTCACTGGCACGTTTGGGCACCACAAAGGAGAACCGAAGATGATATCGGAAAAGAGTATTAAAGTCGGGATGCTGGCATTCTGCCTGACCTTCGCCGGCTTCGGTACCGCCTCAGCCGATTGGGTCACGACAACGGTGCCCGCGGCAGCGAACCCCTGGGCTTTGGCTGTGAACCCGGTCACCAACAAGATCTACGTCGCAAACGCAGGCACCGGCGAGGTGACGGTAATCGACGGCGTTACCAACGACACGACGCTGGTTCCATCAGGCACGAGTACCTGGGACGTGGCGGTCAACCCGGTCACGAACAGGATCTACGTCACGGATTTCTTCGAGAATACCGTGACCGTAGTCGATGGCGCAACCAACGACACGACGCTGGTGGCCGCGGGCGCGAATCCCCGCGCCGTGGCGGTCAACCCGGTCACAAACAAGATCTATGTAACGAACCAGGCCAGCGCCAACGTGACAGTAATCGACGGTGCGACCAACGCCGCGACGACAGTGCCAGTAGGCAACACACCCCGGGCCGTAGCGGTGAATGCCGTCACGAACAAGATCTATGTGGCGAACACCGGGAGCAACAGCGTGACCGTGATTGACGGCGCAACCAACGACACCGCGACGGTACCCGCCGGCACAAATCCCTCTGCCCTGGCCGTGAACCCCGTCACCAACAAGATCTACGTCACCAACTACAACAGCAATAACGTAACGGTGATAGACGGAGCGACCAAGGGCACGTCGCTGGTGGCAGCGGGTGTGGCGCCTTGTGACGTAGCGGTGAACCCGGTCACCAACAAGGTCTACGTCGCGAACTACAGCAGTAGCAGCGTGACGGTGATAGATGGCTCGAGCAACGACACCACGCTCGTGGCCGCTGGCGCTTACCCCTATACGGTGTCAGTCAACCCGGTCACCAACAAGATCTACGTTGCGAATTCCGGCAGCAGCGACGTCACGGTGATCGACGGCGCGACCAACGATACGAACACGGTGACCGCTGGCACCAATCCGCAAGCCGTGGCGGTGAACCCGGTCACCAACAAGGTCTATGTCACGAACTACAATAGCAACGGTGTGACGGTTATCGACGGCACGACCAACGATACGACCCGGGTGGCCGCGGGTTCGACGCCATATGCTGCGGTGGCGAACCCGGTCACCAACAAGATATACATCGCGAACGAAGGCGGAGCCAACGTGACCGTTATCGATGGCGCGACCAACGACACGACACTGGTGGCCGTTGGCGCGGCGCCCTATGCGATGGCCCTGAACCCGGTCACTAACAAGATATACGTTGTGGACTTCGGCGACGGCAATGTCACCGTAGTCGACGGAGCGACCAATAGCACGGCTCTCGTACCGGCAGACTCAATGCCGGGTTCCGTTGCAGTGAACCCGGTCACGAACAGGATCTACGTCACCAACGGCTCCAGCAATGACGTGACCGTGATTGATGGCGCGACCAACGACACGACGCTGGTGCCCGCCGGCTCTGACCCCTACGCCGTGGCCGTGAACCCGGCCACCAACAGGATCTACGTAGCGAACCAGGGCGGAACCGACGTGACAGTCATAGACGGTGCCACTAACGACACGACGCTGGTAACAGTCGGCTCTAATCCCGATGCCGTGGCAGTAAACCCGGTCACGAACAGAATCTACGTCGCCAATGGGTCCAGCAATGACGTGACTGTGATCGACGGGGCGACCAAAGACACGACGCGCGTGCCCGCCGGCTCAAACCCCTCTGCCATTGCCGTGAACCCGGTCACGAACAGAATCTATGTCGTCAACCACGGGAACTCCAGCGTGACGGTTATCGACGGCGCGACCAACAGCACGCACACCGTGCCGGTCGGATCATATCCCTGGGCCATAGGTGTGAACCCGGTGACGAACAAGGCCTACGTCATCAACGCCCTGAGCGCCAACGTTACGGTTATAGACGGCGCGACCAATGCCACTACCACGGTAGCGGTAGACTCAATTCCCTTTGGCGTGGCCGTGAACCCGGTTACGAACAGAATCTACGTCGCGAGCGAACACAGCGGCAAGGTGACGGTAATCACCGATGCGCCGGTCTATGACACCAAAGTGCACGCGGCATTCAACCGACTCCCGGGCGATACCACCGCGGCCGCCCGACCGGCCCTGGCCGGCAAAGGAGTCAATCGCTCCACACCGGGTCGGACGAAGATGATGGGTGTGTGCAACCGCGCAGGTACCGCACAAAGTAGGTGGGACTGGGCGTCCGTAACCTCCGGCGCAGGCACGGACTCCATCAACTGGTCCTATGCGTGGGGCTCAGACTCACTGATAATGGGAGAGAACTTTGTCTGTGCCCAGCCGCTCGAATCCGATGCAGGGACCACCAACAACGAAGGCATGGGCACGCCATTTGCCGGCAACCTCGACGTGTACCCGCTGTATCGGATGGTGGCTCACGGCGGTGTCGCGGCTGGGCGGCAGGAACCCGGCGTTCGGACGCTGGCCTTGGACGTCGCTCCGAATCCCTGTCCAGGCAGAGCTGGGATTACCTACTCTCTACCCAGACCGGGTAGTGTCAGCCTGAAGCTCTACGACGTCGCGGGCAAACTGGTCCGCACCATCGCAACCGGTGGCCAGATGGCCGGGACTCACCACTTGCCTCTGACCGCGAACGGCAGGCAGGGAACACTCGCCAGCGGCATCTACATTCTGAAGTTGGAGAGCAACGGCTCCCACGCAACGCGGAAGCTCGTGGTCGAGTAACCGATACCCGAAACCGTGTCATGAAAGCCGGGCACCAGCCCGGCTTTCTATTCAATTCCGGTCAGGACCGGCGCTCGGCGCTGCGCGTTCCGCGCCCACAATCATATCGAGGCGGCCGATTCCGGACTGGCAGGCTTCCGTTTGAAGCGTGCCTCGAACAACGTGTAGAGGTTCGGCACGAAGGAAATCAGGGACAGTCTCCCTATCAGATGAAGGCGTCAAGGCACGACGTGGAGAGCTAACGGCTGACAGCTTACAGCTTGCGGCCTCGGTCGGATGCGGCATCAGAAACACGCCGGAGCGGCTAGCCGTGAGCCGTAAGTCGATAGCGGATTCGGTCTAGACGATGATGACAGCCGACAGCTTGCGGCCTGCGGCTCACCGCCTCCAGATCACAGCATCACGGCAGGCGATTCCTGACGCGCGGGCGGACTTCGGGTTCGCCGAAAGCCCTAAAAGAACTGGAGGCTTAGCGATTCTGACCGACCGAGCCTAACTTCCCCGTCTCCGGCAGGTTAGTGCCAGTCGCAGGACGAAAAGTCCGCATATAGGGGTCGCCTGGGGGCTTGCCTTTTGGGGAGCTTTCGACGAAGCCATGGAACAAGCTTCGAAGCGAGCTTTGAATTGAGCTTTCAGCCGAGCTTTGACGCGAGCTTTTGGCTGAGCTTTGCAGCGAGCGATGTGAGAAGCAATGCGCTGAGCTTTGAGACGAGCGATGCACGAAGCGATGAAGCGAGCTCTGAAGTGAGCTCTGAAGTGAGCGATGGAGGATGCTCTGAAGTGAGCTTTCGAGTTTGCTTTCTAAGGCACTTTCCGGCGAACTTTGAGACGAGCTTTCCGGCGAGCTTTGAAGGGAGCACTCGAGGGCATTTTAGATTCCATATTGAGGATTGGAGATTGGCGAAAGGCGAAAAGCGGGTGGTGAGTTACGCCAAAGGAGGCGTCGCCGGCTTGCGTTTGAAGCGTACCTCGAACAACGTGTAGAGGTTCGGCACGAAGAATAGGGTCAGGGCGGTTGAAACGCTCAGGCCGCCGATGACCGCTATCGCCAGCGGCGCTTGCGTTGATTCGCCGCCGAGCCCAAGAGCCATCGGGACCATGCCGAGCACGGTCGCCAGGGACGTCATTAGAATCGGCTTCAGCCGGGTCCGACCGGCTTTGACCACCGCTTCGTGCAGTTCCATGCCCCCGGCCCGTAGCCGGTTGGTGTAGTCAACGAGCAGTATGCCGTTCGAGACCACGACGCCGACCATGACGATGATGCCCTGAAAGGAAGTCACGGACAGAGTCGTGTTGGTGAGAAAAAGGGCCCAGAGGACTCCGACCATTCCCAGTGGGACCGTGAACATGATGATGAACGGGTCAACCAGCGATTGGAACTGCGAGGACATGACCACGTAGACAAGCAGGATGGCGAGCGCGAAGGCGAGGAGCAGGCCGCGGAATGTCTTGCCCTGCTGCTCGACGTTGCCGCTCTGAGTGATGCTGAACCCGGCCGGCAAGTCGAGCTTGCTCGTCTTCCGCCCGATATCGGCGGCCACGCTGCCGAGGTCGCGGCCGGTAACGTTGGCGGTGACATCGACGAGTCGCTGCTGGTTCTTCCGGTCGATCTGGACCGGGGAGGCGGCACGGGTGATGGTGGCTATGTTGCCGAGCAGCACGGTTTGCCCGCCGCTGGTGGCAAGGACAATATCCTGCAGGTCTTCGGGGCTGGAACGGAAGCGCTGGTCCAGCCGGACCAGGACGTTCGAGGCGGTGCCGGTAACGGTGTCGGTGAAGGTCGAGGCGACCGCGCCGGTGATGCAGGCGCTGACCGCGTTGGCAACGTCGCCCGCGCTGATGCCGAGCGCCCCGGCTTTGTCCCGGTCGATATTCACCCTGAGTTCCGGTAGATTGTCTTCGCGGCTGACCTGGACGTCCGTTGCTCCCGGCGTGGAGCGGACGATGCCGGCAACCTGGGCGGCAAGGCGTGAACCGGCGGCAAGGTCGAAGCCCTGTATCTGGATGTCGATCGGCGCCGAGGAGCCGAAGTTGAGCAGGAATTTCAAGAACCCGCCGGCGGAGACGGTCGCAGTCGTGCCGGGGATGCGTAGCAGCAAAGGCCGTACCGCGTTGACTATCTGAAATACCGAACGGTGCCTCCGGTTGGTCGGGACCAGCGTAACCTGGATTGTCCCGGCATGAGTCCCCGCGCTTCTCCCGCCGCCGCCGCCCGGCGGGACTCCGACGTCGGTAATCATGGCCTGTATCTCGGGCACGTTCTTCTGGAGTACCTGTTCCATCTGGGCCGCGATGCGGCTGGTCTCTTCGACCCGCGTTCCGACCGGGAGGCGGAGCGACACGGTGAACTGGCTTTCGTCCTGGTCCGGGAAGAACTCGCTGCCGATGAACTTGAAGAGCGGAGCGGAGATGAGCGCGAGCCCGGTTATGCTCAGGATGACGAGTCGCCGCCGCGCCAGGGTCCAGCGCAGGGCCTTCTCGTACCCGGCGTCGAGTCGCTCGACCGCATCGTGAAAGAAGACACGGAGTTTCTCGCCCAGTCCTGTCGCGGTTCGGTCGAGCGGCCTTTCCGGCTCCAGCCATTGATAGCACATCAGCGGGGTTACGGTGCGCGACACGAAGTAGGAACCGAACAGGGCCACGGCGATGGTGATGGTCAACGGGACGAACATCATTTTCGCGACCCCGGTGAGGAATATCACCGGCAGGAAAACGATGACCGTGGCCAGGGTGGAGACCAGAATCGGGGACGCCACTTCCTGCGCCGCTTCGAGCGTCGCCGCCATCTTGTCAGCCCCGACCCCCAACCCCTGACCCCTGGCCCCCATCGCATAGTGGCGGGAGCTGACCTCGAGGGCGACGATGGAATCGTCGACCAGCCGTCCGACCGCGAGCGCCAGTCCGCCGAAGGTCATGATGTTCAGCGTCACGCCCCCGAACCGGAAGTAGATGAAGGTAACGAGGATCGAGAGCGGTATGGCGATCGTGGTGATAACCGTACCCCGGAAGCTGCGGATGAATACGATGATGACGAGCATCGCCAGGATAGCGCCGAGCAGGGCCTCACGCGCGAGGCCCGATGTGGTCTGGCGTATGTAGAGCGATTGGTCCGAGGATATCGAGAGCTGCACGGTCGGCGGCACGCCGGCAAGATGCGGCAGGGCCTGCCGGACGCGGTCGACGACGTTGACAGTGTTGGCGTTGGCGAGTTTCTGCACGGGCAGGGTCAGGCCCGGCTTGCCGTTGATACGGACGATTTCAGTCTGCTCCTGGTAGCTGTCTTCGACGGTGCCGATCGCGCTGATGGGTATGGGCACGCCCGCCACGGTCTTGACCACGATGTCTTGCATCGGTTGGACCACGTTGAACCGGCTTTCGGTCTTGAGCGCGAAGTCGTAGGGCCCGGACTTCAGGTCGCCCGACGGCAGGATGAGATTGGAGTTGGCGATGGCCGTGAGCACGCTCTGAACCGGGACCTTGAGCGCTAGGAGCCGGTCACGGTCCAGGGTGACGTGGATTTCGCGGATGAGGCCGCCGGACACGGGCGCCTGGGCCACGCCGGGCAGGTGCTCAATCTGGGGCTCGATGACATTGGCAGCCAGGTCGTAGAGTTCGCGCTGGTCCATGTCGCCGAACACCACGATATTGCAGACCGGCCGGCTGGTGACGTCGAACCGCTGGACGATCGGCTGCTGCACGCCGGTGGGCATGTTGCGCAACGCGCGGTTGACTCGCTGGATGATGTCGACCATGGCCACGTCGGTATTTGCGCCCCAGTTGAAGTAGACCTGTACCCTTGATGTGCCTTCACGGGTCGAGGACTGGACGTAGTCCGCATTGTTCACCGAGCTCACCGCCCGCTCGATGGGCGCGGTCACGGTCTGTTCCATGTCCAGAGGACTCGCGCCGGGATAGTTCGTCGAGACGCTGACCGTGGGGATGGTGATGTTCGGCAGCAGGTCGATGGGCAACTGGGCCAGGGAAACGAACCCCAGCACGGTGATGGTGACCGCGATGAGAAATGTCGTTACCGGGTAGCGGAGAGCGATGCGCGTGAACCACATAGTCTAGGAGAGGATTCGAGGATTCAAGGGTTCGAGCGGTCTAGTGCCGGACACTGGAATCCCGGATTCCTCTGTTCCTTGACCCCGTTCGTATCATCGACCGCCGGGCTGGACCGTGACCGGCGAAGCGTCCTTCACGTACTGCTGCCCGGTGGTAATCAGGCTCTCGCCGCCGGCAAGTCCGGAGACGATCTCGGTCCGCGCACCCTGCTCGATTCCCGTGCGCACCGCCACCCGCCGTGCGGTGTCACCCTTCACCACGTAGACGAACGTGTCGCCGGCGACGCTGAGCACAGCGGCCGCCGGCACCGTTACGGCGTCGGGATGTTGGAACAAGAAGAGGCTGGCGGTTGCGTACATTCCGGGCTTAAGCCGATGCTTCGGGTTCGCCACGAAGACCTCAGCCCGCATGGTCCGCGTCGCCGGGTCAACGGCATCGCTGGTTCGGCCCACACGGCCCACGAACGTATCCTGAGGCAGGGCATCGGCCACCACCATGACCCGCGATCCGATTGTCACCAGTGGTACGTCCTTCTCCTCGACGTTAATCACAACCTTGACGCTGTCAAAGTCCGCGAGCGTAAACAGCATGGTCCCGGCGGTCACCACGGCCCCGGGGTCGAGCTGGCGCACGGTGACTGTGCCCGCAAACGGCGCGGTGACATTGGCATACCCGAGCCGAACCTGCGCGGTCCGGAAATTCGTCTCCGCGACCTTCTCCGCCGCCTCGGCGTTGTCGAAATCCTGCGGCGACACCAGGCTGTCGGCCCGCAACTGGCCGGCCCGTTCATAGGTGGCACGGGCCGTGGCGAACGTCGCCTCGGCCTGCCTTGCCGCCAGCGCCAGTTCGATCGTGTCAATCAGCGCCAGGGACTGGCCTGCCTGCACCTCGTCCCCGATGTTCGCGCTCACCCGTTCCAGACTGCCGCCGACCTTGGCAACGATGGTCGCGGCCTGCATCGCGACCACGTCGCCGGTTGACTGAAGCGTGTACGTAATCGTGTCCCGCGACGGTATCTCCACCCGCACAATCGACGTGCCCTGGCGCCGCCCATGGCGGGCCGAGCCACGGGTGACAATCCGCACGACGGCAATACCGATGAGTACCAGGACGACGATGCCGACCGCCGTATGGGATTTCTTGATCTTCATGACTCTCTGGTCAGTGATTATAGCGACTAAGTTTGTCGGGTGGTATAAAGATACTATTAAGACACAAGCCGGTTGCTTTCCCTGCGGCGGGGCGCCCGCGGCGGATGTTCCCGGCCCGCCGGAGCACTTGATGGCAGTGCCGGGCGAGCTACATCACTGACCGCGTGCTTCTGCCCCCATGCCCTCGCTCCGGCCATAGCTTGACTGAGACGCAGCCTCCTTTAGTATTGTAACATGCGGCCATAGCTCAGGGGTAGAGCTCCGGCTTCCCAAGCCGGTTACACGGGTTCGATTCCCGTTGGCCGCTCTTCTGGAACCTAGGCCAAGTTCGAATGACGAAGCTTGAAACCCGATTGAAGCTCGAATGTAGGCAAATGCCGAATTCGGGCGTTCGGATTTCGCCCGTTATTGGCCATAGCGGCCACTATCGGCCGGCACTTCCTGCATTCGTCACTCGTACTTCGTCCTTAGGACTTCTCTCTTAGCCATGCCCTGGTATGCTTTCATCCATCCGGTCATCGCCATCGGCACGATTGTGCTGGGGCTGATGACTGCCCAGACCAGCCTGTCCAAGGTGAGCGACTGGGACTTCCCGATGCGCCGCCAGCGCAGCCGGTCGATCGCCTTCCTGCTGCTCTGCATCGCCAACTTCGTCATCGGCCTGCTTGCCAACATGGCCCTCAAGAACATCCATCGGGGCATCACCCTTTCCGGCCACAAGCTGGTGTCCATCATCTTGCTGGTCGCCGCGTTCGTTGCCGCGCTACTGACCTTCACGCGCAGCGAGCCGGGCCAGACGCCGCCCCACATGCGCTGGCACGGTACGCTTCTGGCTGCGTCAGTCGCCCTGATGCTTACCATGGCGTTCCTCATCGGGCTGAAACTGATTTCCCACTCCTGACCGCACCCGTTCGCCCGTCCCCGCCCCTTGCCGACCGCCGCCGCGCCCTGCTCATCAGCGCAACCCTGCTCCGTACCTATCCGGCAATGGACGCACCGGTGAAGCTGATGCCGCGAAAAGACCCGTTCCGCATTCTCGTCTCCGCGGTTCTCTCCACCCGCACGCAGGACCCTGTTACCGCCGCGGCCTCGGCTCGCCTGTTCCGGCGCGCTCCGGACGCGCGCGCGCTTTCCCGCCTGCACCCGGCCGCCATCGAGAAACTCATCTACCCGGTCGGGTTCTACCGTACCAAGGCCGGGCTGCTGCCGAAACTGGCGCGGATGCTGGTCGCACGCCCGGACGGCAAAGTTCCCCGGACCCTGGCGGAACTGCTCGAACTTCCCGGGGTCGGCCGCAAGGTCGCGAACATCGTTCTCAGTCAGGGTTACGGACTGCCCGCAATCGCGGTCGACACCCACGTCCAGCGCATCTCGAACCGGCTTGACCTGGTGCGAACCGCACGGCCCGTCGACACCGAACGCGGGTTGATGGAGACTCTGCCCCGCCATATCTGGAAGGATTGGAACCATCTGCTGGTGGCACTAGGGCAGACCATTTGCCGGCCGCGGATGCCGCTCTGCTCAATCTGCCCGCTCACCCGGCTCTGTCCGAAGCGCGGGGTAGCGCAGACAGGACAGACGAAGGTGGAAGCGAGAAGCTAGAGCGCAGAACAGCTTCCGGCACTTCTGAAATCTAGTTTCCAGGCTCTGGCTTCTGACTTCGCCTGTCGTTTCTTCCGGCCCTTTGGCTCGACTTCAACCTCGGGCCCAGGCAGGACCTGAGTATCACGCGGTACGCCGGACGATAGGCGCGGGCATAAGTGCGCGAATGGTGGAGTGCCGGATAGCCTGATTCCGCGGCCACCGCTGCCAGGCGTTCGAGTGCCGCTGCCTGCCGGGGCAGGCGACCGCGACACCACCTGACTGCAGCCGCCAGCCTGCGACGCATCCGCTCCGGGTCACCCTTCACCCGCCGCGCGCTCTCGACCAACGCCTCCGCCAGCCAGCCGATGTCCGTGCCGCCCGTTCCGTGCCTGCCTCGTTCATCCCTCATCCTTCCGCCTCTTGCGAGCAGCGGCCTCAAATTCACACGCACGACCTTTCCCTCGGGTTCCAACGGCTCAAACCGCGGCTCGGGCATTCGACATTCGTCATTCGGACTTCGGACTTGCAGCGCGGCGACCTCCTCCCGCAGCGACCTTCTGGCTGCGCCCGCACTGCTGATGATGTGCCCCGGTCCGAACACTCCCTGATGGGCGAGCTTGTAGATATCCTGGGCCCGCAGCAGCGGGTAACGCCGGCGATGTCGGTCAAGGACGGCGGACCATGATGAGAGGCGCAAGAAGTCAGCGGCCGGGGACCGGGGGTGAGTAATCAGGCCTGCGGCCGAGGCCCGACAAGGTCAACAAGCTCGAATCCCAACCCCATTGCGGCGCCCAGCTTGAACCCGATGAACGCCTGCCCGAAAACCGTTCCCGCGTGAATGTCGTAGCGCGACCGGATGAGGAACAGCACCATCATCAAACCGTACCCGGCCGCCAGGATCAGCCCCATGACGGTGAACCGGCCGATCTTGAGGCGCCTGCCCAGCGCCTTCTGCGCGTAGGCCCCGGCCATGAGCGCGAATCCTACCGGCAGGGCGTAGACGGCCGCGGACGCGAGCGTGTAGGGCCGGATGGGCGGCATCATTGCGACCTGAATCAGGTAGAGCAGCACTATCATCAGGATGCCGAGGCCGGCCCCGCGCATCTGCACGACCGCGTACATCAGCGAGCCGGCCAGGCCGACGATGAGAAAAGGCAGCAGCGGGCGCGGCATATGGAAGAACCGGTGGTGGAATGTGAGGTATCCGACGATGAGAACCGCAGCCATTCCGGCTGCCACGTAGGCAAGCGTGAAAAGACTCTCGCGGGTCGCCTTGGTCACGGGGAGATTGTGCGACTGTCGGAACGGAAGTCAAGGACGGCAGGGGGAGCAACCGCGCAGGCGAAGTCAGAAGCCAGATGCTAGAAGCTAGATGGCAGAAGTGCTGGTCCGGCTCTGCGTTCCAGCTTCGTTCGCATCCTAGTCTTCTGCCTTGGAGTCCTTACCCCTTTTCGCCAGTATTTCCTCCACCACCGAGAACGGCACCGCCTCGTAGTGCTCGAAGTGCATCGTGAAGACGGCCCGGCCCTGGCTCTGGTTGCGCAGATCGGTCGCGTACCCGAACATCGTCGCCAGCGGCACCAGCGCCTTGATGACCTTGGCGTTGCCCTGCTGGTCCATGCCCGAAATCAGGCCGCGCCGGTTGCAGAGCGAGCCCATGATGGGGCCGGCCGAATCCTCGGGCGTCACCACGTTGACGCTCATCACCGGTTCGAGCAACTGCGGGCTGCACTGCATGAACGCCTTGCGGAACGCGCGCCCGGCGCAGGTCTTGAACGCCAGGTCGTTGGAGTCCACCTCGTGGTACGACCCGTCGAGCAGGGAGACGCGGATGTCCACGACCGGGAACCCGGCATACACGCCCTTCTTCATCGCGTCGACCACGCCGCGTTCGACCGCCGGGATGTACTCCTTCGGCACGCGGCCGCTCACCACCTTGTTGACGAACTCGAACCCTTCGCCGGCCTTGAGCGGTTCCAGCCGCATCACCACGTGCGCGTACTGGCCGCGGCCGCCGGTCTGCTTCACGTACTTCTCATTGATGTCGGTGTGGCCGGTGACCGTCTCGCGGTAGGCGACCTGCGGGGCTCCGGTCTTGGCCACGACCCCGAACTCGCGGCGCAGCCGGTCAACGATAATCTCCAGGTGCAGCTCGCCCATGCCGGAAATCACGGTCTCCTCGGTCTCCGGGTCTGCGGTAACAATGAAGGTCGGGTCCTCCTCGGCCAGTCGCGCGAGGCCGTGCGAGAGCTTCTCGCGGTCGTTCCGGTCGGCGATGGACACGGCGATCGAGAGGACCGGCGCCGGGAACTCAATCGCCTGCAATACTATCGGTGCCTCGCGGACGCAGACCGTGTCGCCGGTGACGGTATCGGACAGCCCGACCACGGCGCCGATTTCTCCCGAATAGAGCGCTTCCACCTGCTCCTGTCGGTTCGCGTGCATCCGCAGCAGCCGCCCGACCCGCTGGTCCTTCTCCTGGGTCGAGTTGTAGACGTAGCTGCCTGCCTTCAGTGTGCCCGAATAAACCCTGACATAAACCAGCTTGCCCACGTGCTTGTCCGCAACAACCTTGAACGCGAGCGCGGCCAGCCGCCCGTCGTCCCAGGGAACCCGCTCCACCTCCTCGCCGCCCGGGTGCGTGCCGATGGTCGGGAGCAGATCGACCGGGCTCGGCAGGTAGGAGACGACCGCGTCGAGCAGGCGCTGAATGCCCTTGTTCTTGAACGCGCTGCCGCAGATGACCGGGCAAATCTTGTGGGACAGGGTCGCGGCGCGGATGGCGGCGGACAGCTCCCGGTTGCCGATCGGCTCATCGCGCAGGAACTTCTCGAGCAGCTTGTCGTCGACCTCGGCCACCTTCTCCAGCAGGTTCTGCTTCCACTTCCGGGCGACGTCGCGCATCGCGTCGGGAATCGGCTCGTCGCGCCACGTCATCCCCTGGTCCGTCTCGTCGTAATAGACCGCGACGTCGTCAACCAGGTCGATGATGCCCGCGAAGTTCTCCTCGGCGCCGATGGGAATCGTCACCGGCACCGCATTGGCCCCGAGTTCCTTCTGTATCTGCTCGACCACGCTGTAGAAATCCGCGCCGGCCCGGTCCATCTTGTTCACGAAGGCGATGCGCGGCACCGCATACTTCTCGGCCTGGCGCCAGACCGTCTCCGACTGCGGCTCGACCCCGCCGACCGCGCAGAAGAGCCCGATGACCCCGTCGAGCACTCGGAGGCTCCGCTCCACCTCGACCGTGAAATCCACGTGGCCGGGCGTGTCGATCAGGTTAATCATGTGGTCGTTCCAGACCGTGGTCGTGGCCGCGCTGGTGATGGTGATGCCGCGCTCCCGCTCCTGCTCCATCCAGTCGAGCTGGGCCTCGCCGTCGTGCACCTCGCCCAGCTTGTGCGACTTACCGGTGTAGAACAGGATGCGCTCGGAAACCGTGGTCTTGCCCGCGTCGATGTGGGCCATGATTCCGATGTTGCGGACCTTCTCGATTGGAAACTCTCGTGCCATGTTGACCACCATTGTAGCCGGGGGCGGAGGAATGTCCAGCAACGCTTGACGCCATCAGCCGCGTCGAACAGCCGACCCGCCCGCCCGCGTCGCGCCTTCAGCCGGCACGCCAGTCGCAGTTTGGGCGACCCAGATGCCCCTTGGATAGTTTCCTTAAGTAACAAGGACAAAGTGGTAAGGACAAAGCAAGAGGTAAGTAACAAGCCGGAAGCGGCCAGACCTGGGAACTTGGGCCTTTCCCGATTGCTTTGCCCTTCGTCCTTGTCACTTTGTCCTTTGCTGCACTGATCCCGTTCGCTGGACAGAGCGCGGCGTGTCTCCTACACTTTAGGGTTATGGGTCGCATCCTCTGCATTGACTACGGCGAGCGGCATACCGGCGTTGCGGTGTCGGATCCGACCCGCACCATCGCCCGGGCCCTGCCGACCATCCACCACGCGAGCGAGAACGAGCTGCTCGCGGCGCTCAAGCGCCTCGTCGCCGAACAGGAAGCGGACGAGATTGTCGTCGGTCTCCCGGTGGCTCAGTCCGGCAAGCCCAGCCGCAGGTCGGAACAGGTGCGGAGCTTCGCCGGGCAATTGAAGAAGGCAACCGGCCTGGCGGTGACCACCTTCGACGAGCGCTTCTCAACGGCGCGGGCGATTGAGGTGCTTGAGGAAACCCGTGGACGCAGAGACCTCACGCCCGGCCGGCGCGCCGCCACGGGCAAGGACAAAAAGCGCCGGGAAGCGGTGGACAGGATTGCGGCAACGATCATCCTGGAGGACTTTCTTGCGGAGAACTCCAAAGGATAAAGTCGTAAGGACAAAGCAAGTGGAAAGTACCAAGGCTAAAACCGGCCGGGACTCCTTACTTTGTCCTTTCCCAATTGCTTTGTCCTTTGTCCTTATCACTTTGTCCTTTGCCCTGCTGGGTTCGCTCGCCTGTGCCACGCACGGCCCGAAAACGAACGGCCGCGGCGTCGAGGTAACCGTCCCGCTGGGCATCAGCATCGGCGCGCTTGCGGACACGCTGGCCGCGAAGCAGGTCATCGCTTCCAAACCGCTGTTCTTCCTCTACGCCTGGTTTCACAACTACGGCAGCCGCATCCGGCCCAACCACTACCGGTTTGCGGTCGGCACCGGCGAACGCCGTGCGCTCAGGCTGCTCTCCGGCGAGCTGCCCGCCGACGTCTCAGTCACGATTCCCGAAGGCTACACCATGCCCCAGGTTGCCGAGGCAATGGCGGAACGCGGCATCTGCCGGGCGGATAGCTTCCTTGCGGCCTGCGCCGACACGAACCTGCTCCGGGACCTCGGCGTTGATGGTGCGACGGCCGAAGGCTGCCTGTTTCCCGAGACCTACGACTTCCAGACCGGTTCACCGCCATCCGAAGTCGTGCGCCGCCTGGTCCGCCAGTTCCTCTCCGTCTTCTCCGAACTCTCGAACTCGCCAATCGCCATTCGCCAATCGCCACTCGCCGTCTCGGATGTTGTCATTCTCGCTTCAATTGTCGAGCGCGAAGCCGAGGTTCCGGACGAATTCCCGCGCATCGCCGGCGTCTTCCTCAACCGGCTGGGCCGGAACATGCCGCTACAATCCTGCGCCACGGTCGAGTACCTGCTGCCCGAGCGCAAAGGCCGGCTCTCGGTTGAAGACACGAAGCTCGATTCGCCCTACAACACCTACCTCCACAAGGGCCTGCCGCCCGGGCCGATCTGCAGTCCCGGCCGTCGCGCCCTCAAGGCCGTGCTCAACCCGGAACGGAACGACTACCTCTTCTTCGTCGCCCGCGGCGACGGCACCCACATCTTCTCCCGCACGGCCTCCGAGCACGCCGCTGCCTGCCGCACCGTCGACGCCGGGAACTAACCCGCAGCCGGACCGCTGAACCACGTACGCCGATGGCGCGGATTCATGATTCGGATGGACCGGAATTCAGGAATCAGGGACTGGAACCGGGCCAACGACAGACGAAGAACGCGGGATCGGGCTCACCTACTGAGACCATTGCTTCCAGAGTGCCCGCACGGCCGCCAGAAACCGCAGCGCCTTCTTGGTTGACCAGCAATCCGGTGTCGTACCAAACAACGGCGTGATGCCGTTGAGACACTTGAATGGAGCCATGTCGGCCTGGACCAGCCAGTCGTGGGATTCGGCGACCGTGTCTCCGTAGGTGGGGCCGAACTTGCCTTCCGGCACGTTGCCCAGCAGGCACTCAATGAAGTACGACGACGCGTCGTTGATGTTGAGCGCGCCCACTTCCAGAAGCTGCCACCGGATGTTCTTGAAAACCCTGACGGTAGGCTTGAACCAGCCGTGGGTCGCCTTCTGCTTCGCGGTGACACCCTCGGCGTGCTGCTTCGGGTAATCCACTACCCAGCGTTTGCTCTCGAACTCATAGTAGATCATGCCTTCGGCGTAGTCATCCCCGTTGCGCGGTGCGGCGGGATAGCGGCGGTAGGCCAGGGCGGGGATCACGGCGGTCGGCGGGAACGAGGTCATCACCATGATCGCATTTCCCTTCGACTCGACCTCGAACTCGCCGTAGTAAGCGGTGAATGCCTTGCGCACATCCTTACGTAATTCGCGAAGCGGGTAGGTGGCGGGCCTGATCTTGTAGGCGGCCTTCTGTTCGCTGCTCAGATTGGTCCGGAATGTGGAATTGAGCTGCACCACCAGGTCAACGTCGCTGTCTCCGCTGATGTTCGTGTCATTGTTGTACGACCCCCGGAGATACGGCTCCAACCAGACATCATCCGGCCACTGGTCGAAGGCGTCAAGCGCGGCCCGCACCGATGCGCAAGCCTTCAACGCCGTCGCGACCGGTCCCTGGTGGGACCACGCCTCAAGCTGGATCTCAGGAATCGCCATCTACTTTCCCTGCCGCCCGCTGCTTTCGTCCCCTCGGTCCCGTTCCCTTCTGAAGTCAATTGCCTTCACGGCGATGCGCCTGTGCTCGCCGGGCTCGAATGGGGCATGGCCCGGGACGGGTAGATGACGCGCGAGGGAGCGTGGTTCACTTCCCGGCGTTCCGGATTGTCGGACATGGCATGCGGCTCGACGCCCTCGGGTAACAGCGCCGGTCTGATTTTCTGCACCAGCCCGGATTCCTTCGCCTGGATTGCGGACATCGAGGTCGCGCGGCAGCGAGGCCGTGGTCCGGCCCGAGACCCTGCCCGGGAAGCGGACGCAGATTTCCCTGCTCATGTTCACAGCGCAGATTTCGCGTGGACAGGGGAACTTGTCCGCGTCGTGTGGACGGGGAATAGAGGCTCACTTGCCGACGGCCGGGCACACACCCTCATACCGGCTCCGGCCCTGCTCTCGACCGGGGCGCGACCAGCATGTCTCACATCATACATATCGTTGCCTTTCGGCTAAGTGCCCTCTTAACGAAGTCGATTCTAGAACCTCCCAGACGTCGAGTCGAGTCCCCGCCTGAGCCCCCGGAACCGATGTTGAAGCCACGAAAGCAGAGAAACTCGAAATCCGTGCTGTCCGACAGGGGCCGCCGGGGCCAACTCCGATTGAAGCTCGAAAGCTCCAATGTCGGATTCACGGCGCTGTCCCGCAAGCAGTTAAGTCTCAGCTATCGGTTGACCAGCACCGCGCGGGTAACAAGCCTGCCGCCCGGACTGCGAAGCTCCACGAAATAGGTCCCGCGCGCCAGCCGGGTGCCGCTGGCGTCCTTGCCGTCCCAGACGACCGAGAAGGAACCGCGGTCCAGCCGCGAATGCGCCAGGGTCCGCACCGCTCTCCCGGCCTTGTCGAACACCCGCAGCACCGCCCGGCCGCCCTCCGCTATCTGCCAGCGGACCGTCGTGCTGCGGCTGAACACGTTCGGCACCACCGAAAGCCGGACGCCGTCCGCCGGCTCGCGTGATTCCTGCACGCCCGTCAACTGATAGATGGCCGGACTGACGAACGACGTAATCACGTCGGTCTGGACCATGACCGGCTCGAAGTACGCGCCCGCGTGATAGCCCGGCGCCGTGATGGTCACCGAATAATCATCGGGCTCAAGCCCCTCAATCCGGTACTCGCCCCACGTGCCGGTATAGGCCTGGCCGCTTCCCTTGGAGCCGGTGGCGGTAACCAGCGCGCCGCTCAGCTCGGTCTGGGAGATACCGTCATACACGAAGCCGGCCATGCCGCCGCCGTGGCTCGGGGCCAGTGCGAAACCGATGCTCTCGGTAACCTGGCCCGGTACGACCAGGACGCTCTCCGGATAGACCTTCGGGTGGTAGCCGTACGCGCAGGCTCGCACCAGGTACTTGCCATGGCGCAGCTCTTGGATCAGGTAGTAGCCCATGGAATCCGACGTGGCCCAGCCCTGCCCGCCCGGACCCCAGGCGAACAGCGTGGCGCTGGCAATCGGAGCCCCGGTCACCGAATCGGTCACCGTACCCGAGATTCCGCCGGTCTGGCCGTCCTCCGGTTCGAGCGCGAAGTCCACGTGTTGCGTCACCTGCCCCGTGTGGACCTCGACCGTCTCCGGGGCTGATGTCTTGAACCCCCGCGCTCCGGCCACGACCTCGTAGATTCCGGGTGCCAGCTCGCCGATGTAGTAGTAGCCGTGTTGACAGGTGTTCCCTTGCCCATGGCTGGGGCCATGCGCCACAACCAGCGCGCCGAATATCGGGTCGCCGGTCACGGAGTTCGTCACCTGCCCGGAAATCCCGCCGGTCTCGGCGCTGTCGGGCGCGAGCGCGAAGTTGATCTGCTCGGTGACCTGGCCGCCGATGACCTCCACCGACTCCGGATACACCTTGGACTTGTACCCCTGAGCCTGAGCGCAGACCGAGTACTTGCCCGCGGGCAGGTTCGATATCAGGTATCCGCCGTGCTGGCAGGTATGCTCCTGCCCGCTGCCGTGCGGCCCGGTCGCGGTCACCAGCGCCCCGGCGATGGCGTCGCCGGTCAAGGAATCGGACACGAAGCCCGCGATGCCGCCGTGCCCGCCGCCGGTCGGGACCAGGGCGAAATCGATGTCCGGCGTATTCTGTCCCCCGACCACGACGACCGACTCCGGGTACGTGGCCGGCTCATACCCGGTCGCGGAAGCGCTGACCTGGTACTTACCCGGCGGCAGGCTCGCAATCTGATACCCGCCGCAGGCATACGAATGGGTTTCGCCGCTTCCGTCCGGGCCGCAGGCGACCAGCAGGGCGCCGTCAATCCCGCTCCCGGTCTGGGCGTCGGTCACCTTGCCCGAGATTGTGCCGTGCGAAGTATCGAGCGGCACCAGCGCGAAATCGATGCTGTCGGTAACGTGTCCCTGAACGACGACGACCGACTCGGGGTACACCTCGCACTGAAACCCGGTGGCCGAGGCAGTGACCTGGTAGGTGCCGGCCTGAATCGGGATGAGATAATAGCCGTTGGAATCGGTGCATGCGCCGCCGTGGCCGGTGCACACCGCCGCGCCCGCAATCGGGTGCCCGTTGTGGGCGTTGGCGACAATACCGGAGATACCGGTAGTGTCCGCTGCGTGCAGGCCGGCGACCAGCGCCAGGCCTGCGAGAAGCACGAACATTCTCTTCATTACCACCTCCGATGGCGAAATCCGCTGGGACCCGGGCACGCTTGCCCTTGCCTCCGTACAAGCGGAGGCTCGACTCATATTCTCAGCCTCGCCCCGCGCTTGTCAATGCCTGCGTTCCGCCCGGAATCCGGCGCTGTTCCACGCGGGTCCGCGCAGTTCCTCCCGCTGCAGTTCGGGAAGCCGTTCGCGGCGTTGACTCCCGGCTTCCGGACTATGGCCCGACTCGCCCCGCGGCCATCGCCAACGTCAAGGCATTGGCTCTGCTTGCTCTCGCCGACCGAATCGAACACGGTGAGGAGGTCCCGGTGCAAACCGGGGCAGTCGCCGGCACGTCCTGCTTTCGGGCTCGGTCAGAGCTTAACTGACAGACGCGGCCAGCAGAGAGCCCGCCGGCCGCCCTTGGAAAAAGGGCGGAAAATGGGGACTGTACCGCGCTGACAAGCGCCGGGGACACATCCGCGACGCGTCCCTCGCGTCGCTCCGTGGACGTGTCCACCTTTTGGACTGTCCCCATTCTCAGGAGACAAGACGAAGTCAGAAGTCAGATGCTAGATGTCAGAAGCAAGAGGTTAGGAGAAAGGAGGTGAAGTATCATGCAGTTCATAGTACAGGCGTTCGTGTTTCTGCTCCAGACGGCGCTAGGTTGCGCGGGCGTAGACCCGAAGCTCACTCCCGTCCAGAGTACGCCGCAGGGTGCAACGTCGCTGGGTACCACGGCAGTCGTGCAGAGCGGGGTGGCGGCCTTGACCATCTCGCGCGGCAGCGGTGAGACCATGCACACGTGCTTCACCGGTTACTGGACCCATGCCGGCAGCTGGCGAAAGCCGGTAAGGAACGAAGCCGCACCTTCGGGCGCGGCCCTGTATTGTGCAGCCCAGTGGACACCCCCGACACCGTGGGTCGTATCGTAACCGAGTTGAGGTCGGCGACCCCGGGTGCTGCCGGGGAACTCGGCAGCCTGGCGGTGCTTAGTTGTTCAGACAAGGACCGGTTTCTCATCGCATGTCGCACCGCGGACCCGTCGGCTGTTGACACTAAGGAGCAGGCGGGATTCGAGCTGCTGGAAGCGATGACGGATTACTTCTGCCGGATCGCCCACGCGCGGGTCCGGGCTCTGGGGCACCAGTCAGTCATCACCCGGCACAGGAGCCACACTCGTTCGGCAGCGGAGCGGGCCTGAGTTACGCTCGGCTCTTGTTCTACACGGCTACAGTCACGACATTGTGGTTGCGCGAGTCGCGCTAGCTGCCGACTGATGTCGTGGAGTGCCCCCGGTAGCATGGACACCAAGGTAAGTGGGTGTAGCATGAGACCGGAGGTAATGAATGAGTCTGGAGAAGAGACCGCGGAAGAGCTATACG
>Ga0335071_10000471_pt1 | contig 44889 bp, 73 predicted proteins | sample Lox_Sample_15_FD_206724 | JGI IMG/M metagenome (GOLD analysis project Ga0335071, IMG submission 206724) | Soil microbial communities from Loxahatchee National Wildlife Refuge, Florida, United States - Lox_Sample_1.5 | ecosystem: Environmental > Terrestrial > Soil > Wetlands | place: USA... | reverse complement strand
CCATTTTTTCCCATCCGAACACGCGCTCCATTTCTCAAGCCATTCTTTCGTTATCTTCATAATCACACTCTTTCCAACAGCTTCAAGCCATACTCTATTATCATCTTTTTCATTTCGGCGGCGGCATCGGCGGCATAGGCGGCGGCATAGGCGGCATGGGCGGCATGGGCGGCATGGGCGGCGGCATAGGCGGCATCGGCGGCGGCATAGGCGGCATCGGCGGCGGCATCGGCGGTATAATCGATATAGTCGGCATGGGCGGCATGGGCGGCATAGGCGGCATGGGCGGCGGCATAGGCGGCATAGGCGGCGGCATAGGCGGCATAGGCGGCATCGGCGGCGGCATCGGCGGTATAATCGGTATAGTCGGCATAGGCGGCATGGTCGGCGGCATGAGCGACGGCATGGGCGACGGCATAGGCGGCGGCATGGACGGCGGCTTTATTTTCTTTCGTCGGCTTCTTAAGGTACTTTTTTGCTGCCTCTATTGCTTCTCGCGGCCGCTTATTCTCGGGATATTTCTTTTCAAACATTTCGAGAACCTGCTCAGCCCCAAATATCGCGTATTGTATTCGCTGTTTCTTATTAAGTATCCGTGCGATTGTCCAGTTTGCCCAATCCAGATAATTCTCCTTAATGAGCTTCTGCACCACTTTAATTCCGTTACATTCTTTTTGGGCAAAAAACCATTTTTTCCCATCCGAACACGCGCCCCATTTCTCAAGCCATTCTTTCGTTATCTTCATAATCACACTCCTTCCAAAACTTTTTTTCCCATCTTTGTTTTTTACAAAGTGGAGCTTTATCATCCCGCTCTCTCGATTTTCTCGACCATGAGCCACCACCACAAATACCGGCAAAAGCCCATCCGCTTGCTTTCAAGCTTGCTCCTGTTTCGCTCTCTAAAATATAGGTGATGATTTTTTTGTATCCAACTTTTTTCGCTCTCTTTGCACTTGCTGCATAAAGCTGAGAACATGCATTGCGAGTACCATCAGTACAGAGTCGCGTCACTTCGATAGTTTTTCCATCATCAAGATTCCTTGCGACTGGCCGACCACAAATTGCCACTCCAACAAGTTTTTGATTCTCGTAAAGGCCGAGACTCCATTTATGCCCTTGAACCGGCTTATGATGTCTATGATGCTGCTTTACAAACAGATTTGCTTCGCGTAGTTCAACCTCGTATATCAATCGCCCCTCGTTCATAATCACCTCCAACAAAAAAGCCGACTCGATCGGTACGCCCTGGAAGTCTCCCGGAAGGGAAAGCGTACCGATTCAATCGGCTATACGTCACGCTTCCAGTCGTAACGCCTTAAACTATAGCATACGGCCTACAGATTGTCAACAATATTTTTTATGGAATAAATCGACTTTTTCCTCTTCGTTGAACCGGTCATTATCGGCTCTGAATCGCACATGGTTCATTTTACAATACTCATCGCACCGCGAACCATAAAGCCCGGTAATGTATCGGATTATCCACGCATCTCGGAACCTTGGCGTATCGCGTAAATCGTAATTCGGCATATGTATGGTCATATCAATTCTCCTTGGATTATTTCAATATCTTCTTTATTTTCATCGATAAAGAGATATTTATTAACGCAAGATAATATTTTTCCGTTAGCATCCTTGAAATAGTTTTTTTTAATCTCAAATCCATATCCTAATCGATTAAGATTAGCCGCCGCAAGAAGTGTGACCCCACTCCCGGCGCATGGATCAATAACAACGTCATTTTCATCGGTGAATATTCTGATTAACAATTCTATTAATGGCAAGCTTTTTTGAGTTGGATGCACTTTCGGCGTTTTATTATCTCTTGGCATATCCAAGCAGTTAAAAACCATCCGACCATTATTTCTAAATTTAGGAAGTTTTTCTCGATAAAGAACAAGAGCGTATTCGCAATTCCCTACTATACGCATATTGGCCTTGAGTACTTGCGCCGAATAATCTTTTCGAAATACAAGATTGATATAGTTGTTAAGACCATGCCGCTTCGCCTCTTCGATTAATATCCATTGCTGATCGAATGCACAAAACACCACCATACAGGAGGCCTCGCCGCGTTCCTTTGGTTCCGGCTTTAACATCCTTGTACAAAATGCGAGGAATTCAGGAATCTTAAATCTTTCATCAGTATCAAAGAATGTCTTCCCGGCAAGTTTACTTTCGCCATTTTTGTTATCGCCATCTATATACCACATCGGATTCGAGCCGTAAGCATTGACCCCCACATTATAAGGGATATCGGTTAATACGAGTTGGGCTTTAGGGATACCATATTTTTTAAAGTTTTGAAAATGATCATTGAAAAGCTCGATTCTATTAATTCTTCCCTCACTTCCTATGCGAGCGGAGGGAGTCGAACCCTCATGCGTTTGCGTCCCGTCTAGGGATAACGTGTATGCCATTCCACCACGCTCGCTTGCGCCCCCGGAGAACCACCTACGGGGGCTTTCGGTCTCGTCTACATCTTTTCTTTACTCGACAATTATCCTTTTCTATGTTTCAAAGATCACCCTCCATACGGAGCGGCGCTACTATTTTTATATGCTATTGCCAACGGCAGGCATATACTCTTCCGGTAGACTATCAAGCAGCGCATCTTCGATTATCCATGCTCTACTTTTGCCCGTAGCCTTGCTTGTATTATCAAGCCATTCTTTTGTAAAACGAGAAAGAGCGACGGAAGCATAATTGAGACAATCTTTACGTGGAGTGCGTCTCATTCTTCATCGTCCTCAAACAATAATGTTTGTCCGTCATCCTTGTCTGCAAGATCGACTATCGGATCAGGGTCAATCGGCTGGATACGCTGGCATCGCGGACATATGCTTTGCAGTAACCACGCCTGTATCTCAAACTCAAGACCACATTCGACACAAATTATTTTCACTATTACCTCCTATTATAGCCATTCGTTATTTGCGATAAGTTGGATTCGCTTTTCGTTTACTATTTTGATTGCGTGCTGTTCATCTTTTGCCCATATGATAGCATTTAATATATCAGCAGGCATTAATATATCATCAGGCATTCCGGGTGGCCAATATTTAGATCGACGAATAATACTTATTTTCTCAGGAGAACCAACTTCACGTTGTAAATCATTAAGCTCTATTGATTTTGTTGTTCCATCTCTCAACATGGCAACTCTATAACGAAATAGCCCCTTATTTATTTGATAGATATCGGGATCAGTTTTGTCTTCAACAATTTCACCACCGACAATCTTTTGAACTTTCTTCGCATTTTCTTTCGTTGTGAATATTCCTATTACACGATAATCAGAATATTCACCATCTTCTAGTTTATAAATCTTCATTCTTTCCTTCTTAAAATAAAAAGCCTTCGCTGCTCTCAGGGTGTAGGGGCCACCTACTCGGCCAAGTAGTTCCGATTCCCATCGAGCGGCAAAGGCTCTTTAAACTTCTACCTGGTTTTGTCAGCATGGCTATTGCCAACAACATATACAATATAGTATGGCGTATCATTTGTCAAGCTAAAAATCAAGCTCACTTCCTTTTATTCGCAAGCCCACAAAATTACTTTTATTCCCCGTTCCGCGGACAATTATATATTCACGTTCTTTCATCATTTTCGTGAATGTTCTCATTTTGTATGGTTCATCATTCATGCTTTTACAATAATTAGCATATGCTTGATAAAGCTCTCCGGTATCAACTCTATAATTCGAATCGATATCACACTCTGAGTCTATAAATCCCGATAAACAATCTTGATCATGTTTATAGTCCTCTGTTGCAACTCTTACCTGTTCAGCTTGCCAGTTTGTATCGTCGATCGAATCTTTGAGCCCGTTCAATAACCAATTCAAGATCGCCGGTTTCTCATCTCCAAGCAACTTAATCACTTCGTCCTGTGGAAGCTTCTCTTTATCTTCTATTTTGACATTCCACGGAATCAGTCGGATACGTCTCCATATGGCATGATCGGTACCATGGATAATTGGCTTATGATTTGTCAATAGAAAAATAGTCCATGTCTTTTCAAATTGGAAAAAGTCGCCGTACATCTTCCGGGCTTTCATGGTATCGCCTCCTGTCAATTCCTTAACCTTAGCTTCAGCGAGTCTTTTCTGATCATCAGTTTCTACCGAGAAAATCAATCGAGCTCCGCATAGATCGGCTATTTCTGCCGGATGCTTATCGAACTTCGAAGCAATTAAAATATCAGATGCCGCCTTAATAGCGTAATTCCCGAGTACTTGTTGAATGACTTTGATCGTCGTGCTCTTCCCATTTGCTCCCGTTCCGTACCAAATAGGGAATATTTCAGAGTTTTGCGCTCCGCAAATCGAAAGACCGAGATTGCGCTGTACTTCCCTTCTTGTATCCGCATCAGGCAAGAACTTTTCAAGATGTGACTGCCACAAAACGCCCGTAGCCGTAGGATCGTAATCCACTGGCGCGATCTGCGTGATCAGTTTATCGGGATCATGATCGATTAGTGTCATATCATGTAAATCGATTAAGCCGTTATTTACATTCAATAGCCACGGATATTGATCCCATTCAAAATATTGTGTCAATAGGCCTTTCCAGCCTTTCAAGAAATTGACAGCGCCTTGAATCTTATAATACTTCTGTGATTCTCTCCATGCTTTCATAGCTCTGCTCAACGCTTCTTTGTCATAATCTTGCATAGAAACTTGAACACGTTCGAAATAATGCTTCAGTAAAAACTCAGCAGCAATACAATTAAGCTTCTCATCGTTAATAGGTTCCCACAATTTGCCCGTATATTCCATCCAGCATTTCCGATGTAAGGCATACCGAAACCGTCCCATGAAATAAGGTGCAAGCGTACAAGCATGCCCCCAGTCACTTTCAACGGGCGGCTGTTCAATCGATTTCTCTTCCACCGTAGCCGAATCACCTATCAGATTGATAAAATCATCAAGCGTATTCCCTTCCGCTTTCCAGTCTGTTACATCCTTTCCATGTTTATCAGTTATAGAATATCCGAAATCAAGTATTTTTACCTTGCATCGTCTTTTTTCTAAAATAGCCTTAATTATTTCCGCATATTGCTTGCCGTCGATATCAGCATCGGGGCAAATAAAAACTTGAATCCCCTCATAAAAGAAATGTGCGAACTCATTCCACTGCTTTGTAGATCGAGCTCCATTCGAATTGGTAGTTGCAACAAATCCCCAGTCTACAAGAGTATCAACGTCCTTCTCACCCTCAGCAATAAATATATGTTTTTTCTGCTCTATCCCCTTCAATAGCTCTGGAAGACGATATGGAACACGACGAATACCTTCAAGCTTCCATTCTTTCGTTGTTGGATTATACCCGCGAAAACTCTTTTCACCATTTGACATCAAATATCTTATTTGCTGATATAGCACATGTCCCGATTCATCCGTGTAATCATACCGTGCTACTTCCTGCATAGTTAACTTGCTGTCACTATGTTTATATTGCGATGGAGGAGCATCCCAGAATAATTGATCCGCTAATTTTGCAAGCGTCATACCTCCGCATTTATGACAATTGAAAAGTCCCTTCTCGATATGAACTGAAGCTGATGGATTATTGTCTGTGTGTAGAGGACAAAAAACCGACCAATTAACTCCCGATTGTGAAGCAACCTTAAAATGAGAAGCTACCCACGATCTCATATTAAGCTACTTTCTTTGAAATTAAGCCTCTTAATATAATAGGAGAATTGCATACCTTTTCAATACCGATATATTCAAGCATTTTTGACAATTTATAATATTCATTATGTTTTGATGAACAGACTTTTATATTCTTACTTTTGCAATATGAAAGCCATCTAATATAAATCTCTTCAAGAGAAATTATAGTATTATTCTTCAAAATATAATTATCTTTTATAAATTGACTAATAAAATTATACATCATGTATGATTCAAGTCTTTTCATCTATCATTCCTTTCAATAAAAAAAGCGTATCAGCCGGGAGGCTCACACGGGCTCTCGCCCCCTCCCGACAAATACGCTTCACCGTTGGTGTGAGTCAACAAAGTGCATATTATACCTATCTAAAATAAATGTCAATCATAAAAAATAATCTTTTCAAAATCACCCTATAATAGATGAAACTCGTCAAATCTCTAATATCTCTATAGTGGCGTGCACTGGGATGTCATGAGTTTACAAAACTTCTAGATTATTTATCTCTCGTGTGACCTACTTTTCAAAAACCATAGACAGCCATGACATCCCAGTCATGGATGACATTCCACTTCCGCTTGACATCTTCCCCACAATATGGTAAAGTGAATCATCTGCGACAAAAAGAGGCGATAAAAAGAGCCCGATCGTACTTCGTCGCAGATGTACTCGGGCTCTTTAATTTAGGAGGTAAAAGAATGAGATTATTTAAGTGGATTCGTAGTTTTTTCCCATATGAAATTACCATAGAAGATAGAGAAATATTCATATCTTATATGTACAAAAAAATAATAGAAAACGGAATGCATGATAAAATATATTTAGGAAATTATATGATCGAACAAAGTTGCGATCTTTCGCAAATCGATAATTTTAGAATATCGGATACTCCTTCATGGTGTTTTAAGAATTGTTCATCACTTAGAAAATGTCATGCCGGAATTATTCGAAAGTTTAAGATTATCAACAATCGATTATTCGTATGGTACAGGAGGTAAATATGGATTTTTCAGCAGCTTTGGATAATCTAAAGAAGGGAAGAAAGATAGCTCGTTCAGGATGGAATGGAAAAGGAATGTGGATTCATATCCATAAATCTCAATTATCGCATGAAAGAGATTATATCGAAATGAAAGACGTTCAAGATTTATTTGTTCCATGGTTCGCATCACAGACTGACATTCTCGCTCTGGATTGGGAGGCAGTCGAATGAACCGAGTACTCATCTTGCTCCTCTCTCGCATCTATACCCGCTGCAATTACCTAAAAGAAATGCTCGACTTCATTCAAGCCGATAGCGCATTCAAAAAGCGAGAGGAACTACTTAAAAAACTCAATCTCACAGCACGAGAAGCACCTGCTCAACTCGAATCCTACCGTAATGCAATCATGGACTTACAAGTGCGTAATATCGTATCGGATTACATTCTCTGTAAGCATCGCTTTGCTCGATGGAGTTTCAACCGTATGCTCCGGAAGATATACACTCAATTCGAGAAAGCTACGAAAGAAGAAACGGCAAAAACAAATATTGACGAGAAGGCTAAGAAGTAATATCATAGAATCATGGGTAGTGGTAGATTGACAGATTATACTAACAAGATGGACAAAATAGCTTATAGCTTCGCTTCCATGCATCTTACCGATAGAGAGATTGCCGAGAAAATGGGAATATCGGAATCAACGTTGAATCTTTGGAAAAAGAAACATCCTACATTTTCGGAGTCCATTCAGACGGGTAAAGAAGCGTGCAACGATGCTGTTGAAAAATCACTTTACAATCTTGCTATTGGATACGATAAAGAAGTTGAACGACTCGACAAGAATGGTGAAGTCGTAATCGTTAAAGAATATTATCCGCCGCAGACAAGAGCATGTGAGTTTTACTTGATGAACCGCAGGCGCAAAGAGTGGACGAATCGGCAAGAAATAGTCAACATGAATCTGAACGCCGATGTACCGATCACCGAAGAGCAGAAGGCGAAGGTTAAAGAGAACATGCAGGCGATGTTCCCAGGGTTAAAGATTGCGTAAGAATAAAATTGAATCATTCGATAAAAAAATAATTAAGATATTAAATACGGTGAAGCCACATTTCACTAATAAATCAGTTAAATGGATATTGATAAAGCTTTGTCCCGAATGCGAGATTGAAAAGGTACTAAACCGTAAGTGACCTTCGATGAATTGAACGCAGTCATGCGGCAGCAGTCGCTTGTGACTTGGCTTGCATGGAATCATCACCGCACGAACAAAGACGAAGTTATCGACTTCGTACACTTTCCCTTCCTCCGACAAATATTTCTTGACGATTCTCCCTACATGATCGTGATCAAATGTTCACAGGTCGGCTTGACCGAGTATCTTAATTGCTTCACGTATGCCGAGCTGATTCAAGGCCGCTCTGTGTTCTACGCCTTCCCTAATGACAAGCTCGTCTATCGATTCGTTAATAACCGATTCAACCAGAGCTACATCTATACCCGATACTATCAACAGCTCCACAAAGAGATGGTGAGCGAGAACGCAAACAAGACGAGCTCTCTCAGTATGTTCAAACTCGGTAAGGGGACGGTGATCTTTGTCAGCGCGTTCACCCCTGCAAGCTTCATCGAGTTTCCCGCCGATACATTAATCGTGGACGAACTTGACCGTACAGTAATCGAGAACGTCAACAAAGGGCTTTCTCGACTTAGCGCAAGCAAGCACAAGATGATCAAAAAGATAAGCAACCCTACTATCGAAGCATATGGGATTGACGAAGAGTATTCTAAGTCGAATCAATTTAAATGGCATATCAAATGTGATTGCGGGCATGAGTTTCAGCCTGATTTCTTTGCTCATGTAGTACGAGATGTAGGAAATGGCAGATACGCAATTCGTGACAAAGAATACGACAAGGCAAGCGATAAAGACATACGCCTTATTTGCGATAAGTGCGGAAGGGCAGTCGATCGATACTCTGAAGGGCGATGGATTGCGTCTTATCTCGATAGGACAAACACAGGCTACCAGATAAGCAAGCTCTATGCCTCGACCGATAAAATCACCGAGCTCGTAGGGCGATTCGGAGATGGGCTTAAGAACGATAGCAAACTTCAAGATTTCTACAACTTTGACCTCGGCCTTGCTTTCACCGCGAAAGGCGCGAAGATTTCCGAGCTTATGCTTGATGCATGTATCCAGCCGTACACTATGCCAGAGGGATTGACCGAAGGCGCAAGCGTGGCCGGAATCGATGTCAATTACCCATTTTTCAACGTCGTGATTTTGCAGATCATCGACGATAAGCTCCGGGCAGTCTACATCAACACAATTCGCGATTACAAGGGATTGAAGCAACTTCTCAAATCTTACAACGTGCGCTGTGGGGTGATCGACGCGGGCCCGGAACGTAGAATCAGCGCTGCAATATGCGCTCGTGTCCCGGGCATGTTCCGTTGCGATTACATAACGGGCGTAGCCAAGCCTACGGTCGATGCCGATCGCAAGCGCGTGACACGAAATCGTACCGTTGCGCTTGACAACGTAAAAGAGGCAATCTTGATGAAGTTGATTGAGCTACCATCGAATGCACGATCAATCGAAGGCTTTTACGCACAGATGTGCGCTTCAACCCGCGTGTTTGATGAGAAAGCGCGTAAGGGTGAAGGGGATTATAACTGGGTCGAAGGAAGCAAGGCTGATCACTATCATCACTGTATAGGATACGCGCTTATAGCACGAAAGCTGCTTGTGATTGTGGGAGCAAGAAAGTGAGCATAATAATAAAATAATGCTTGACAAGTAATGCAAGGAGTCGTACTTTTAGCTGAGTAACTGGGAGGTTCTCTATTGGCACGCTTTGTAATTGCTCAGAGTAGTGTTGAGGAAGCAAGTCCATTCCGGCAGCCTGTTGATAAGACTAAACGCGGTCTCAACGTCTGGACGCTCTCCGAGTTACGCGCTATTACCGGGCACGCCAAAGACGGCAAGCGAATCCACGGTACAGTACAAAACCCCATGTTCAACCTCGCCCCTGAGGAAAGAATAGGAATAATGGCCGCTTGCGACTATGTTCAGGCTGTTATTGGCTCCCGTATGCAGCGCATGTCCTCGATGGAATGGACAGTCATACCGAAGAAACAAATCCAAGACAAGATCGAGATCAAGATCAAGCATCTCAAACAGCTTTTCGATGAGTACGATGATCCGAATAATCTTGAACACCTAATGATTCGCTTACAGGCAAAGAACAAAATCAAGGAAGAGCTGTTCGATCTGAAAGACGACATGAGCAATTTCGATTCTGCATTCTTACGATTCAAGAAGCGCACCGACTTGCGGCAACAGCAATCCATGCAGGAAATTATCGACTGGATCAATCAACCGAATCAAGAAGATACTTATGAATCGTTTACAAAGAAGTATTTCGAAAACCTCCTTCTGCACGGTGCTAGACCCGTATACAAAGAATGGTCGCCCGATAATCGCCGCATCGAGAACTACTACAACCTTCCGGGCGGCACAGTATATCCGATGCGATCGATCTATGTCGGTGGCTATCTCGCCTATGCCCAGATTGTAATCAATTATGAACCTTCTATCTACTTTTCTGATGAGATTTCTTTCTCTTCCTATCTCCCAAGTGCTGCTCGGTCGTATGGATACGTGCCACTTGATGCGCTTGTGAACAAGATTGCCGAGCAGCTTCTTTTTGCTCAATATGCCGCAGAACGCGCGGACGGAAACAAAGAGCCCGAAAAGCTGATAATATTCGGCGATACTCATTCGCCTTTCGCAGGATGGGACGGCGACGGTGATCTTAACGTGCCTATGGATGCAGGGGAGCAACAGCGAATCGAAGAGAAACTGAACGTACTTCGCAAGGGCGCTATCGCCTCACTCTCAGGCGTAGGTCAGCCGGTGATTGCCGATATCTCGAAAGCCGATACTTTCCCGACTATGGCACTTCGACAAGATAAACTCCTCCGCGATATCGCGCTTGTGTTCAATCTGAGCAATATGGAAATCAACCTCGCAGGCGGCGAGTTTACGAATGGACGTGAGACTTCGGAGAGCCAGCAAGAGATTGATGAGGGTAAGGGCACGACTCCACTCAAGAAAGACTACGAGACGTTCTACAACAAGGACATTCTCCCCTACCGATTCGGGACATACGCAATCTACCAGTTCAAGAAGGGTTTGACAGAGAATGAGCAGGTAGAGCTCGACGCGAAGCGGGCACAATCAACGTCATGGACGAAGAACGAGATTCGTATAGCCCGCGGTGCAGAGCCGATCATCGAGCAAGGGAATGACAGCTTGCAACAGACGCAACCGCAGGGGCAGCAGCCGGACGGCTCGCAGATGAACCCGTTTAACATGAGGAACGCCGGGTGAGAAAAGACGTATTCCTTCATAGCCTGTGCGCTCTCACTCGGTACGTTTACAAGGCGCTCGGAAAAACACCGAAGCTGCCTTATGTTCGTATCTTAAAGACGCTTCCCGATGTAATCGTCTGGCTTGTCGACGGGAAATATATACGGGACAATCTGTACGTTGATTTCACCGAGGGCGGGAACGGGGAGAAATACGTATTCATACCGGATGATGAGATATGGATTGATAACACGCTCGACGAAGCCGAATGGAATGATACGATCTCTCACGAGCTGCTTGAACGCTTCATGATGAGCCGAGGCGATAACTACGATCAGGGGCATGATGTAGCGAACGTGCTTGAGACAACGCAGAGGGAATATGTTGATTGAGATCAAGGACAAGCGCATCACGCAATCCGACGCCGAGGCTCTTGCTGTACCGATGGAACTTGACCTGATCGCGTTCTTCCGCGTGTTACAAGACGATTTGCTCGAACTGATTGAAGCGCATGAAGGGCGGGATCTGGAAGAGTTTATTGAGGGTTTGTTGAGATGAGCCGAGTTGTGATCATGAAAGCTTTGACAATATTCACAAGTTTATTAGTTTTCAAAGCAGGTAAACCCGTCGGAACCGTGAGTGAACGCAAGGATGGGAAGTACAAAAAGACTGCGCCGGGAGTGTGGGAGAGAGTAACTGAAGAAATAAAAGGTAAGAAAGAGAATAATAAAGAAATAATTGATAAATATCAAGTATCATTAATAGATGAAGAAAAAGCAAATAATCTATATAAAAAGGGATTAGAAACAAATTCGAATCCTAAAATATGGGAGGAATTAGGAGATATTGACCCTGATTCTTTGTCACATGCTTATTTAATGGCAGGAGCAAAAAAGAGGCCAAAACCATTTTTATCGGTAGGCTGGCGATATGGAGAAGCTCAAGGTCGGTCATGGAATAAAAGAGAAAATAAAAAAGAAGCTGGTACAAGTTTAGCTCAATTGAAAGGATTTAAAAAAACACAATCCTTTGCTGCTCAAGGCGAAGAAAATAAAAAACATTTTTACATAGGATATGTTATAACTCACGATTTAGGCGCGGATGATGAATTTTTATTTGTTCCAGGAGGAAAATATGCTCCTATAGAAATAAGTAAAGAAGATTATGATAATTATGAACCCCAAATACCTGACTTAGAAGGTTGGTGGGTAGAAAATAATAAGGAGTAGTAGTCATATGCCGAAATGTACACCGCGAAGCGGAGAAAAACAGATAAATGAATAAAGTTTGTAAGATTTGTGGAAAAGAAAAAAGTCTCGATCAATTCTATTTTAGAAAAGATCAAAATAAATATAGAAATGAATGTAAAAAATGTTTATTAGATATGGAACATAAAAGATTAGAAAATCCAATAACGAAAGAAAGAATAAGATTATATAATTATAATCGAATAAGAACTGAAAAAGCAAAAGCAAAAGTAAGAGAATGTTATCATAAATATAAAGAAAAGCATAAAGAAAGAATTAATAATTATAAACGAGAAAAAAGAAAAAACGATATCAATTTCAAATTAAAATCATATCTAAGATCAAGAATATATGATGCTTTAAAAAGAAATGCTAAATCATCAAATACAATTGAATTATTAGGATGTAGTATCGATTTTTTGAAAGGATATCTTGAAGCTAAATTTCAATTTGGTATGACTTGGAATAATTATGGACAAGACGGATGGGTTATAGACCATATTAAACCTTGCTGTTCTTTTGATTTAAGTGATCCTAAACAACAGAATGAATGTTTCCATTATTCCAATCTGCAACCTCTATGGAAAATAGAAAATATTATTAAGGGAGGGAGATATGCCTAAGTGTTCAGTAAAAAGTGGAGAGGATCGAAATACTTTTGTATCAAGATGTGTTAAAGAAGAAATGGATAAAGGAACTGATCAAGAAGCCGCAGTTGGGAAATGCGAAGGCATCTACAACGAAGCAAAGAAGAGCGAGACTCGGCATGTAATGTTTAAATCACTCACTGATTTATGTTCTATGGTTTGCAAGGCAATAACGAGGAAATAATGGCAAGCTCATTTTTCAAACGGCTTGAAAAGAAATACGGCTCCGATGCTCTCACAGGCGGGAAATACCGTGACGTGATCAGAATGATTCTTGCACACAATAATGAGAAGATCGGGAACGCTGTAGGCCGTTTGACAAATGATCATTTCCAGAAACAGACTAAGGGCAAACAAGTGAACTTGCCTGATATGGCAAATGTGTTGCCGAAGCGATCAGTACACATGATCAAGGCAGCGCAATCGGGTGATATTATTATGGAGACGATGCGAGATAAGCTTCAGCGCGATTTGCGCGACGTAATGGCGAAGCATCCGCTTGAGACGAAAGAAGGGCGCATCAGTAGAACTCTCATCAAAGATTTTCAATCGCGCATCAAAGAAACATTCGAATCAAGCGTGAAACGTGATCTAAAGACAGGTGTACCCGGAAATGTGCGGAATATCGCAGTAACCGAGACGCGGAGCACGATCAACGCCGTCAAAGAACAGTATCACAATCGATTTCAACAGAAGAATCCGGACTTGCTCGCGGTCAAGACATGGATACACAACCGATCGTTGTCGAAGAAGCCGCGGCGGTCACACATGGAGCTGAACGGTCAATCAGTACCATTCGATTCAGTATTCGAAGTAGAGCGCGACAGAGAACCGGGGAAGTTCGATCGGATGAGCAGACCGCATGATCCGAAAGCGCCGGCTGAACAGGTGATCGGCTGTTCTTGCGACTGGATAGTTTCATATACGAAGGGAACAAAATGAACGTTGCCAAAGTAGGGAAAAGGATTCCTATCCATTTCGATCTCACGACTCATGTAGAGAAAGCGGACGATAAAGGCCAGGTGCGCCGATACTTGAAAGGCATCGCGTCTGGTATCAAATATGATGCAACTAACGAGAGAATGACGAAAAGATGTATTGATGGCATGTTGGCTCAGTCACGATCAGGAGAAATCCTGATGTACGAGGGACAGCATGGAGTCGATTACACCGACGATCTGGGGCGTCTCGTCGAGGCCGAAGTAACGATAGCTGGAGAATGGGTTATCGAATGTCGGCTATACGACAGTATGGATGGTTTCGAAGCAGGGTCACAGACTTTGGAAAAAGCCGATAAGCTTTGGAAACAAGTATGCGGGCTCCCTCCGTATGAGACACCAATCAGAAAGGGATTTTCCATCGAAGGGCTGATCCCCGAAGGCGGCATTATCTCGATGAATGAGCAGACCGGTGGAGAGCGCGTGATCGACGCTGTGGATTTACTCGGCGTTATCGTGACGCCTCGGCCTGCTTATACCGATAGTAACATCATAGCAATTTACAAGGCTCTTGACATCGACGAATTACCTAACGAGAGCCGCGGAAGAATAGCCGGGAAGATGCGAAATAATTTCCAGGCGAAACTTGAGAAAGAGCAAGCCCAGTCGAGCTATTACACGAAGAAATGCAAGATCGATGAAATGCTTGAGGAGTCGATAGAGTATATCCTCAACATGGGCACACAAATGAATGACCGACTCAATATCCTGTTCGATGAATATAAACAGGTGATGATCGGATTGATAAATGAAAACAAATCTGCCTTTGAGCGTGAAGAAGCCGGACAGAGAAACTTTGAAAACGATTATCAGGAAGACGTAATGAAAGCAAAACGCCTGAAAGTTTTCAAGGACATCGAAGAACGACTTAACGGGCTGATGACTGTCATCAAGACCCGAACACAATCAAAGGAGATTAAATATGCCAGAACCAAACGCAGGGGCACTCGACCCGTCTGAAAAACCAATCATCGAGAACATCATCTCTCTATTCCAGCAGCTTCTCGCCATGCAGGGTTCGTCTGCTTCGCCCGGAGTAGGTGACGCACTCGACGAAGAGCCCGAAGGTGACGAGGTCGAAAAAGATGTCGCATCTTATCCGAAAGTCTCTCTTGGAGACGAAGAGCATATGACCGACGCCGACGCCAAAAAGAAAGGCGCAGGCGCAGGCAAGGGCGACACAAATGAAGCTGGAGCAGAGCAGAGACTTGACATGGACGACACCCAGAGAACCGATGTTAACACTGAGAGTATGAGAGACATCAAGAAAGCGATCTCTCAGCTCACCCGACTTGTCATGGACAAGCAGCCAGTAAGAAAATCAATAACATCCGTCAACAGAGGTGCTGATCCAGTGCTCGCAGAATTGCAGAAGCTCAACCAAACACTTGGAATCGTGGTGAAAGCCCAGCAGAACCAAGAAACGCTCAACACGCATCTTTTCGAAGCTCTTGGAGTGACTAAGGATGTAGTTGAGAAGAGCATCCCTGCCACGAACGATAATACGGCTCCCAAAGGGAGACCGATTCAGCAGAATACGGCGGATGTCGTGAAAGACATTCTTGTCGAAGTTTTCAAGTCGATGCCACAACTTCAGCAACAGCAAACAACGACAAACCAGCCGTTCAATCATCCTGTTTCGACTCCGTTTAGCAAACGCGGCGATGTGAGGAAAGACCTCGCAGCTATCGCGGATTATATCCACGGGCCCGATCCGCGGGTTGAAATAGCTCGCAAGAACTACGCAGCGAATCAGGAATAAAGGAGTAACATAAATGAGAACTGAAGAATATATAAGGTTATTCGGCTCACCCGAAGGAAAAAGAATCCTTCAAAAAGCCTTGACAACGGGAGCCATAAGTGGCGGCCCGTTAGTCGCAGAAAATCTGGAAACGGTGATCACGAACCAGCTTATAAGGCTCGTTCCAGAGCTCGCCCTTCCGGAATACAAGTACGATCCGCAGACCGTGCACAGCTTCAACGCTATTACGGCTCTGCCAGTCGCAGGATCAGCGATGGGTGAAGGAAGCACGACACCTACTCGTCAGTCCGCTATGGTAAGACAGACCGCGACTCTCCGTGTCATGAAGCGCAAAGGTTCCGTGACAGGATACCTCAGAGCAGCAGCGAAAAAGAATTACGATGCAGTTGAAGTTGAAATCGAAAATCACCTTCAGAGCTTCGGATTCGATTTTGCAACCTATCTGCTCTACGGATCAAACGGAGCTGATCAGTACGCATTCAACGGACTCGATACCTACATCTCGACAAACAGAACGAACCTTTCGGTAGGCGGCGTAGTTCCGACGAACTTCTCCTATCTCGACGCTCTCATCGATGCATCGAACAGAAGGAAAGCACAGGCACACCGCAGGGCATTCATTATGTCGCCCGAAATCCTCACGAAGTTCAATCAGATGTACACCTCAGTCAGGGACAACAGAGACGCTTCACGCGGGATCGATGCAGTCGAGATTGACGGCGGATGGAGAATCCAGACATATCGGCACATTCCGATTCTCGAATCCTCGCAGACACGGCCACAGGGCCAGATGGGCGCAGTAGTTGCAACACACGCAGGCGGCGGCGGAACAATCCCCGATCATATTCGGTATTTCCAGGTGGCTCCAGTCACATGGGATGGGGAGCAGATCGCAAGCGCAGAAACAAGCGATACGACAGCTACAAGTGATACGCAGACGCTTACATTCAATACATATCCGAATGCGCTCTTCTACAAGATATACGAATCGGAGACAACCGGAACCGAGACACTCAAGAGGATCGTATCGGCGTTTACTTATGACGGTAACGGCACGATTACACTCGGAGCAGTCCCAGGCGTTCCGTTCACAGTTGTATGGACAGGCGTCAACCCGACAACTCGCGATGTACTCAGCACTACAGCAGCACAGGCTGCGGATGTACCGCTCAACTATACGGCCTCAGTTCCTCCCGAAACTATTTTCCTTTGGGATCTCGACCCATATCAGGGGCTCGGTAAAGTCGCATACACGAACGAAGACGGTAACAGACTCGACGGACTCGCAACAATTATACCACTTGCAAAGACCGACGATACCGATGATTTCCTCATCAAAGCCTATGCGACACTCGTCGGAACATTCGAGCCGACCTGCGGAATGATCAGGGGATTGAGAGTAGCTTAATGAGCGATAACGAAAGCGCAATCTTAACGCAATCAGAACTCGATCAACAAACAGAAACGACAGAGGAGACGGTAACCAATCCGTCTCCATCTATTGAACCTGAACCGATTAAACCTGAAGTCAAGAAGCCGATCGACAGGATTTTTGAATGTCCGTTTGCTCCACTCGGAGAAGCAAATATCTCGATAGTTCACAACTTCGAAGGACGGCGCAACTCTTATCAGCTTAAACTCGTAGACAAGTGCTATGTAGTGAAAGCTGATGCGGATAACAAGAGAGAGATTATAGCGGCGCTCGAAAAAGAAGGTTTCCGAGACGTTACCGTATCGAATGCTCCTGCTCCATTCGTTCCAGTTCCGAGCGATCTTATCTACCGGATGAGACACCCTGAATATACGGACGGATGCAAGCTCAACGGATCAATTGGTCTCGTGCTCGTAGGAGACGACGGGCAGCCGATGCTCGGCGAAGATGGGAAACAGGTAACTAAAAACGTGAAGATGATCAACGGAATTGTCACAACTGATGACAAGCTCGTCTATGAAGCCCTGCTCAAAGCCGGATTCTTCGGCGGGGGCTCGCCTAAGGAGGTGGAAAATTGAGCACAAATTATCTTTCAAATGCTGAAGCTCTATCAATTAATGCAATGTGTCCAGCAGGTGGAGCTTATGGAATAGGAACGAAAATCAAGAATGCACTTGATGCAATTTCAATTGTTCCAGGAAATAAAAAATGGTATGTCGATGGTGATAATGGAGCAGATGGAAACGAGGGGCATAGCTGGGATTTGGCTCTCCAAACAATTGGCGGAGCAATCAATAAAGCAGTTGCAGGCGATGTAATCTTAATTAAACCGAGAGTAATTGCGGCGGGCGGAACCGATCCTATCAACTATGCTGAAACGCTTATTATTCCAGCAACAAAACCAGGTCTTTCACTTATTGGATATAACACGGGAAGAACTCAAGGAGGTATGCCTCAAATTAATATGGGATCAGGTTCTGCTGCTCTTATTACAATACGAGCACCAGGATGTCTTATCGCAGGACTTGGAATTAATGGCTCAGGATCAATAGGAGGCGGAATACTTCTTGATGATGATTCATCAACAAAATCCGCGTTCGGAACAACTATTTGGAATTGCCATTTTAAAAACTGTAAAGGTTCTTCGGCAACAGATGCAAGAACAGGTGGAGCAATTCAATGGTCTTCTACTGGTGGAGGCTGGCAAGTATTCGTTGTCAATAATCGATTTTATAAAAATGTCGGTGATATTGTTCTTCTCGGAACAAGTATATCGGTACCACAAGATATAATAATCGAAAATAATGTTTTCGGTGGACTTGCTGCGAATGTTGATTGTAATATTTATCTTGCAGCAGGGTCGGGCGTAAGTGGTGTCATAATTAGAGATAATGATTTCCCCGCTTTTCCGGCTCTCGGAGGTGGTTCGGTAGTTCGGTTTATGGATTTGACTGGATGTACTGGACTTGTAACATCGAACACATTCGCAGATACGACAACAGCTACAGGATATGGTGCTGCTAAAGCTAAAGCAAAAATACCTACTGGGGTATTTATGCCAAATAACTATAATGAAAGTGGATTGATAACAAGAGAAGCTTAATGATAGGGCGAGTGTTCTCGCCCTTTTGAAGAGGAAATCATGAGTTATAAAGAAATGGACGTTTGCGGAGAAAATACCGGAGATGCCCGAAAGGTAGCGTGGGAAAAAGAAATCGATCTTGCCGCTCCAGGTAATAGCGATTGGCTTCTTATTCCTGATGAAGTACAGGGCTTATCGGTTACACTCTCGTTTTCAGGTGGAGGATCGGGCAAGGTACAAACGACAACCGATGTTCTCAATACGGTCAAGACGGGTTCTCCTGTAACTGTCGATTGGCCAGCGGGTGAAGTATCATCGACAACACAAGATTTTTGTGTCCCAGTGACGGCAATCAGGCTTGTACAGATCAACGCAGGAACGGCAAAAATGACGGTGAGGTGCCAGTAATATGACGTGGATAGGCAATCTTCTTTCAACGATTCAGTCGGTGCTCACAGGGCAAGGCGCGAATACAGATGCAGCGAGCGTCAATACTATATTCGGTCGAACAAAGAAAATAGATGAGCATCTTCACAGTTCTGCAAAAGTATATCCCGAACTTGCCAATCCCGTCACTCTCACGAAAGCTGCGGGAGCATGGGCAGATTATCCGGCAAGCAAAACTGAGATAGTTCCGATCAATACTATAGCTTCTCCATTCGATATTCATTTCATCCTTGTAGATACAATCTCAGCGAATGGTAACTATACAGTCAAACTATATTCGGGAGCAATCGGAGCAGAAGTCGAAATTGCAGTAGTAAGTGTAGTTAAGACGGCGTCAGCTTCACAAGAAGGGGCTATCCCGATTCAGTGTCCGGTACAAGCGGCAAACACAAGAATCAGCGGGGCAATCAGCTCAAGTAACGCTGCGGCCAATACGCTGAATCTCAAAATCCATTATCACACATATTAAGAGGGAGCATGGGTATACCGACGACTGATCAGATAAGAGCTTTTCTCGAAGGATACGGACTCGACTCCACGTCTACGATGACAAAGACCGGTACAATTGCTCCCGGCTCGCCTATTATCACTGGAATCGATACCACAAGCCTTGCTCAATTCATGAAAGTCTCAGCAATTTCGGGAATCCCCGTCGGCGCTTATATTCTATCAGTCGATTCTACAAGTCAGATCACTCTTAACGCTCCTGCTACAGGTACCGGATCGGTAACGCTCACTATTATCTATTACGACATAATCAGCGATGCGCTCATAACTCGATTCAGGGATAATATTGTTATCCCATGGGTCGAAGCTCGAATTAAAATGAGTACGACAGTCGATCAACAATTCAGCGAGCTTCATTCAGGTACAGGACAGCCGGAGTTATTGCTCAATCGTAGAAACATCAAGACAATCGATAAGATTGAACTTTTACAGGGAATCATAAACGCACAGCTCAATACAACTATGGTCGAGGTTGAGCGATGGACAGGGATTCTACGTGTTCGGTCTTATCTATACTGGGAATCTTACATCGGATATTTCCCGCGAGGTCAGCTCAATCTGAAATGTACGTATACTTGTTATGCAGCTTCCGATCTCGATGATGCGATATCCGCTTTGACATGTTCCCGAATCCTCACGCACCTCGAAGGAAAGACCGGCGGAGGAGATATCTCGGTACAAGCGTATAGCAGACATTTCGGAAAGCGCGGGAAATACAACACAATACGAAATGAGCTTGCTCGCGAAGCTCAATCGGCGATGCAGAAATATATCACGAATGTGATGGGGAATTGATGGGATTGATTAAGCTTCCGATATCACGAATAGGTATTCATCTTGATCAACGTGATGCGCTCGCAGATGCGCAACAGACATGTCAGGAAATGGGCAGGCTTGTCAAAATCAGTTTACGGGCGGAATCGGATATTACACGCGATGTTTATAAGTCAATCGAACGTCGATCGAATGTTTCCGGACTTTCCTGCTATGCATATCCGATCGAGTTTTCACCGACTGAACATCAGATGGAGAAAGCGGGGATCAAGGAGAATGTCGATGTTCTCTTGTACACGGCTCAACAGGATTGGATTGACGCGGGACTTACGTATGAAGGTATCGAAGTGATTCGAACAACTGTTGATATCGAAGGATGTAGATATCAGGTAAAGGCGAAGAATCAATTCAGCCAATTTGCAGACACATATCTATATATTACTTTGGGATGTGTGAAATTATGAAAATGATGGCGGAAGTTAAATACAGTTTGGAATATCGGGCAGTTGAAAAAAGATTGCAGAATCTCCCGAAGCTCATGCCGGGATTCCTCGAAGCTCACGCCATGAAGTATGCTGTACGATTTATCAAAATATGGAAAGACGGGATAAAGAAAAACAATCTCAGTTTGATTCCGCTTAAAGATTCCACAGTCAAAGCAAAACGAAATATGTCATTTTTAAAAGGTCGAGGGAAGGGAAAAGCAAAATCAGAAATAGCATACAAACAGCCGGAAACTCCGCTTTATGGTGCTGGGCTTGACATCGACCAGAAGACGTATATCAATATGCTCCGAATATTCAAACGAAGCAAAATGTATAAAGTTATGCCCTCGTGGGCAAAACATCATAAGTCTGATATGAAATTAAAAGACTTATTTGATGTCCATGAGAAAGGACGGACGATCATTAAAGAAAATGGTACAGCAATTCGTATTCCTCCGCGCCCGGCCTTCTTTCTGGCATATAGACGATTCTTGAATGAACGAGCGCAGCAAGACCCGGCAAAAAAGTTCAAAGCTGAAATAACAAAATGGATTAAGACAGGACAATCAAAATATTTTGAAGATGTTTTAAAAGATAGTCAAGAAGGTAAGAAGTTCGAAGAGAAATGAAATTTAATATTTTCATGGATAGAGTTGGTAATGACTAAATGAAACAAAGTATTGATACTTGTACAGCTACAATCGGATGGACGATGACAGCACCGTCCGTAGTTTCTCTTAACCAGTTTGACGATTATATCGCCGGATTCAATAATACGGCTTCACTCATGTTCTATTTCAACGCTCTCGATATCGTGCGTACAGCTACAAAAACTTTCTCAGTCAGTACGTCCGGATACGAAGAACTTGTATTCAACGTATTCTCATTCCGTAATGGGAGACAGACATATCATAAAGCTTCTGATTATTCATACAAAATAAAACTTGATGATACTCATGAGTTTTATTTCTCAACATATGATTCATTCACTCATGTGACTATCAGCTTGGCTGGAATATCGACAATCAATCAGATTACGATTACTCCGCTATTCCTGACTGATGATTGGCTCATTGTTTCAGATATTATGATGGTCAAAGAACAGATGCCTCTTGATCTCTTTATCGGCCTTCAAGAGGGTATCGGAAAAGAGTTCGCAACGCTTTACGGAACTGGATTAACTGTAGCATCTGGATATGCAGGAAACACCGGAGATACTGCGCTTACGCTTACTGCTCCTAATTGGATTGATAGATATTCTGCAATCCTAATAACGGATGGAATAAACAGCGAACGACATACGATAGCTAATCGAACGGATACGGTCTTCACTTTTTCCGATCTTTATGATGGTATAATGCTCTTACATAATTACACTACGGCGACAATATATCTGATATTCCCGATCGAATACGGGAAAGAACAGACCGATATTATCTTACCGTCAATCACAGTATGGGGGCTTGCTCCAGAAGATGTGCTTCGTGGATCAAAGCTTGAACGCATTACAGATTCATGGACAGTAGGCAGTACTCCAACTGATCGGCGCGAAGGTCATATCCATCTATGGCATACGCTTATCGATTGTGAATCCCGACAAAATGAAACGCTCGTAATGATGAGCGAGGCCGTACACCATCTTATCGGGAAAGAAGTCATGTGGATTAACGGTAAAAAGCACGATCTATTCGAAACAGTACCAGCAACAGAAGTTCTTCCAACTCAGGCCGGTGATATTGTTCCGAAGATTCAATATACGTCAAGCGTCGAAGTCAAAGAAGAATTGTGGCAACGTGCTGCAATTTCTATAACAACTTCGATAAATCAAACAGTAAATATAACATAGGAGGAAAAAATGTCAGATACAGAAATCAAACAGGAACCAGTACAGACACAGACTTCCGGAGTTGTGAGCATAACATTTCTTGAGAATAGAAAGTTCGAACTTTTTATCGGTTCTGAGCAGTTCACGTTTATGGGATCGGAATCAAAACAGATACCAGTTTCGTATCTCGATCATCCTGATTTTAAACAACAAGCAAAATATTTTAGCGTTAGCTATGTCAGTAGCAAAGGAGTATAACAGTGAGCACTAATATGCGCAAACTTGGGATACATGGGGCGAATCTCCCGGTCAAAGCGCCTTCATCGGTAACGCCCTCGGATTTCTCTATAGGTGGAATTCTCGGAATATTCGAGCGGAAATATGATCAGGCTTTTCTCGTGCAAACGTTCGATGATTTCAGAACCATTTTCGGCAAACAGATAAGCACTACAACATACGGATATGATGCGGTCAAAGGATTTTTTGATAACGTGTCCGGTGTAAGTGCGAAACTTTATGTTAATTCGTATGTCGGATATACAGGAAGTGCGATTGATGCGGTGACAGCAAGTCAAGTCGTAAACAATGGAGATTCAAATCCATTACTCACTATTAAAGATGCTTATCTCAATGTCTTAGGATATGGAGTAAGTGGTAATAGAACAGGAATAACAATCACAAATGGTGATAGATTTTCCACAACCGTGGCGACGACAGGAACAAAAGACGATACCTTTGCTCTTCTTAATTCGGTTTCTGATATCAATATCGGAGATACGATGAAATTCGTAGCTACGGGCGGCGGTGGAGCGACGGTATACAAGGTCATTACCGCAGTAGATCAAAACCTCAAAAAGGTGAGTTTTTCCGGTGCATTCCATGCAAGCGCGAATCTCGCGGCAACCGATGCAGCAACAGTCAGGGGAATTAGACTCAGAGTATGGAGACTCGATCTTACAGGATATCTCACAGAGGTTGATCCTGATCTTGGGAAAACCTACTGCTCTATTTCTTCGGCTGTCACTCAATATTATATTACGAATATTTTTAAAAACTCTAAATGGATACAGATTACACGAGCAGCTACTACACCGTCAACACCGGATAAAGATTTCCCGGCAGATGTAGCAAGTCCGTCTTATCCGACAAATGGAGCAGATGGAACAGCCCCTACTACAGCTTCTCACTGGTCTCATGCTCTCTCCAATTTCGATAATCTACCGATGCGATTCATAGCAAACCCAGAAACAAGTACAAAATCAATACAGGATGCAATCGAAACTTATTGTGCAGCTCGAACAGATGACAATCCGATATGTATCTATACCCTTCCAGAAAATCAAAGCCAGGCTCAACTTATCACACTCGGAAATAATGTACAGAGATCGAACGAGGTTGATGCTGTACTTGTGGCAAACTGGTTGTATGTTGATAATCCGTTCGATACATCAGTATATTCACCTAATCGAGCAATTCCTCCGGTAGGCCATGTTATGGGTGCATGGATATGGGATATCGCAAATAACGGAATCCACGTAATACCGGCTGTAGCAAATGTGACACTTCGGGGAGTTAATGATGTTGAAGGAGATCAGCTTGTCAACGATGATAACCGCACGCTCGTAGCGGCGGCTGGCGTCAACGTGATCAGAAACATCATCGGGCAGGGGATCAGAATTATGAACCTGTTCACTCCATCGACAGTTACGGCTTATCAATATGCTAACGCGATTCTGCTTCGAAATTATATCAAGATTTCTTGTATAGAATCTCTCGGCGGTGATGTGAACGAGCCGAATAGTTACGATAGAATCAAAGCTGGTAAAATGGCTATTCTCAACTTCGGTCAAGCCCTCTGGGATAGAGGATCAACTGGATCGGTTCCAGCAGGTGAGACGTTCGGTCAATATCAATTACCGGATGGATCATTTTCAAAGTTCGAAGATCATTTTCAGGTAATATCAGACGCAACGGTGAACACGGCAACAACGATACAGGCTGGCCAGCGAAATTATTACATTTATTTCAGCGCACCGCCTCCGGCATCGTCGATCGTGATTTCAACCGGATTGCTTCAATTCTAAGGAGAATGTGAGATAATAAGAGCATGAAAATAAATATGAAATCTTTTAAAAGAAAATGTATTATCTGCGGATCAACATTTGAGACACATTATCAAAGAAAAATTGCATGTAGCAAATCATGCTCTTTCTTACTTCATGAAGCAGGAAAGAAAAAGGGGCAACTTGAAAGAACAAGAAAATGGAGAATAAGAAACCCTGATAAATACAAAGAATCTAAACATAAAAGTGATAAAAAATATTTAATGGTTCACGGAGATAAAAAAACTCCAGAACAAAAAAAAGAAATGTTTGGATTTCATATGCTTCTACATCCTGATCAATATCCTAACGTTGAAGAACACTTAGGGATAACAAGAAAACAGTTAATAGATAGATTTAATATTCTTGAAGGCTGTTGTTATTGTGGAAGTAAAAATAAAAAAAGTGTAGAACATTTATTTCCAACTTCAAAAGGCGGGCAACACATAATAAACAATCTTTTTGGGGCTTGCGCTAAATGTAATTCAAGTAAATCAAATAATGATTTTCTTGAATGGTATAGAAGTAAGAGTTTTTATAACTCTGAAAGAGAATACATAATACTGCAAAATAGTTTTGCAGGATAGGAGCGAAACGATATGCAAACGCGGGATGAAATATTGTCCCGATTAAACCCCGAGAATTCGGTGGATACCCAGATAGGGCAATACCGAGCCGAGCCGTATAAACGGAAGGTGTAACGACTATCCGAAAGGAGTACGCTCAAGCGAGCGGAAGCACGGGGCGCCGAAAAGCGATGATATAGTCTGGTCTCATGGGGAACCATGAGCAGCCGAAAGGCGGTTATCAAATAGCGATTGATAACGAACATAAACGATGGCCGAAAAAGTACGAGTGCTCTATGACGGCGTAGAGATTGCAGGGCTCGTAAAATATCCAGGATTCTTACTCGAAGAGGCAACAATCGAAGTACCGGAATTCTCGAAGATCAGGAATATTACAAGCGGAGTCATGAAAGAACCTTTGCTCGAACTCGTCTACAAGGTTGCTCGTGATTCTAATACGCTTACGTATTTTCGTTCGTATTTCGAGAATAAGGAAGTTCATGATGTGACAATCATACGATGCGACAGAGATGGTAAAGAGTTCGCACGTGTACTCTTGCCATCGACCGAATGCAATAAACTCGTTGATCCTCCGTTCGATGGAGCGTCACCTACTTATGCACAGATAACGGTCGGGCTCGTTCCATGGGACGTGAACAAGATAGCAGCGGAGGCGTAAATCGTGAAACTACCGAAGGCGATATTCCTGAATGACAAGATTTACACCGATATAGAAATCAAAAAGCCTAAAGTTAAGGTGCTTGCCGATGTTGAAGAGACAGCGAGCACCGGAGACATCTATTCCGCTATGTATCAGTTCATTCTCGGATGCACAGAATCAATAAGTTCCGATGATGACATAACTGATGATTCGGCAAAACTCAAGGAACTGATTAAGGCTATGCCTTATCGATCGGCGGAACTTGTGGCAATCAAGACTATGCTTCTTGTCGATCCACAGGATTATATCGAAGGTATATATACATGCCCTCGATGTGGTAAGAAGATCATAGCGGAACTGAAAGATGATTCCGACACGCGAGACAGGATTTCTGATCTTGCTATTACTGTAGAAGACCAACCGACAAATACAATTCAATATCAATTTGAATCTCCTATTATAATTAAAAGCGTCAAAGATGAATCTTTCAGGATGGAGATTGATTCTGTCGAGCTTCGGATTCCTACTCTCGGAGATTGCATTCTAACGGCGAAACAAACATCAATAACGGGCGGAACACGATTCCAGATTGTTCTATATAAGAATTGTCTTATTACTGCGAATGCAGAACATGTTGATTCAAAGTTCCGCGCTGAATGGGGTGTCTATATTTTCGAGAATCTGAATCAATCCGATATGCGATCAATTTATGAACCGATCAAGAAGTACGGATTACAATCGACGGTAGAGAAACGATGTTATGAGTGCGGTAAGGTGTGGGAGGCGACGGTTAACACGAGTAATTTTTTCGTTTCAGGTCTGGCATCGAACTAAACGGTGTACAGACCGAAGGAACGGAATGGGTAGCATCAAGCTTGCGATATATCGATATTGATCGGCGCGTATTCATTCTGGAAGGATTACAAGTAGCAAAAGCAACTTTTGGAGCAATTACGATATCAGAATTGATGGATATAAGTTATACGGATTATGAAATGATTATTGATGAACTGAGGAAAGAGAATGCCGAACGGACGAGATGATATAGAATTCGGTTTCAATCCGGAACCATTTGTTAACGGATTCAAAAAAATGAATGAATCAATGGCTCATACCGAGAAGAACACTGAAAATATGGTCAAAAAGATAAGCCAAGGGATGACAAACGCGGTTATGAAAATCGGAGCTGTTACAGCTGGATTTCTTGGAGTCAAGGCAATAATAGCACGTATTCCAGAAGTCGGCATGGTATTCAAGCAAGCGGGGGACATCTTTTTCAAAAATCTTCTCTGGCCGCTTAGAAAAGAATTGATGCCGCTTTTACAAGGCATCCTCAACTGGGTTCGTGATAATCGCGGTCAATTCGTAGTCTGGGGGCAGACGATAGCGAATGTATTCAAGGTAATTCTTACCGTTGGAAAAGAAATATTTGAAGTAGCTAAAGCAATCGGAAGCGCATTCTTGAATCTCGTCAATAATATTTTCGGATCACAGATTAAGAATTTTGATGAACTTCTGAATGTTTTATCTTTCAAATTCGCTTTGATTGCAGAGTTCATTGGGGGGATTCTGAAAGGGATTACCAAAAGTGATTTTTTTACAAAGACCGAGGAAATCGTCGGTAAAATTCTCAATCTCTTTGTACAGCTTGCGGATGCTTTTGTAAAAGGATTCGGAAAAAATCTTCCTGATCTTGAAGACACATTCAAAAGTATGGCAGATTCCATGAGCATAATAATTGACAAGCTCTATACCGGTGAAGATGCACTCGAAGGATGGAAGACAGTTTTTACCACAATCGGCGAGCTTGTAGGGAATACGGTCACAGCATTAAGTCAGCTTATGAAAGCTCTCAGTTTCGTCGTCAAGGGTGACGAGGCTGGATATGAGAAATGGTACAATTCGGAAGTTGAAAAACAGAAAGAAAAGGATAAAAGAACCGAACAGGCAAGACGATTTGAGAATGTAAAAAAAGGAATAGGATTATATAACAAGCGCGGAGAATATTTTGAGCTTTCGAATGATCCGAGATTCGGTAAATATGTTTCCGAAAACGGATATTATACAAACAAAATTGATGATGCGCTTATAACGAAAAAAGGCGATGTTATCAAGCTAAACCCAGAAGATAATATTCTTGCGACGAAAGGGAATGCCGGGAAATCTGTTACTGTTAACTTTGGAGCAATCAATCTTAATGTGACCGAAGGAAACGCAAAAACGGCAGGCGTTAATTTTATCGATGGTATTTATGACGGGATAAGATCGAGACTCAATCTCGAATTGATAGGAGCGGGATATTGAACATACCGAGATATGTATTCGCGTTACCCTGGTTTATGTATGATCTCTACAATCAGCAATTGATAACAACTCCTATCATCCCGGGTGATATATCGGACACAAAGGGAATCGTGCTCGTAGAGACTCCTATACCTGGTCTCAATTATGCTCCTATACAGCCGGCAGGGAATTCGAATAGAAAAGTCAGTTTTACTTTACAGTTAATCAAGCGAAATAACACGGTCGGGAATGTTCTCATGTTGAAACAATTTGATCAGCTACGAAATCAGGGAATCGGAATAGGAAATATTTTTACCGGCGTTCGTGGACAATTTACACCGAATCCGAAGGTACTTTATTACTGGGGTATTGGTTCAGCTCCGCTTGAATGGTACGTCTCAAAGTGTGACGTAACACATAAAAAAGGATGGGTGAATCAACTCGGGTATCCGCAGTATTCAGAAATCAGTATTGAATTGACGCTTGATGAGACGAGTCCATTATACAAACTCGAAGAAGCATTTCGTACTTTATCGGCGCTCGGAGGTGAAGCACTCAGCGCATTTGATGTAATCGATAATCAAGTCAGAAACGGAAAGGTTTATTGATGGTAAACGATTTTCAAGTAGGAACAAGAATATTCACTGATATCAACGGAAAGACATATACGCTTAAAGATGTACGACCTATTGTTCCTGCTGCCTCATCTTATTCAGTCGACAAGAGCGGAACAGAACTTCTTGATTCGGTCGCCGTCAAACCAGAAGTATTCGGAGATGGAGGAGAAGATAAAGTTTATAAACTATTCGATCAGAATTGTATAGCGATCGTTGACGCCAATTTTGATCTTACTCAGCTTAGAAAAATACAGGTACCAATCGAGTGAGCATAGGACTGAACAATAAAGATAGTTCATTTTTCATAATAGAATCACCTGATATTGAAACTAAATATCAGAATATTTCTCGCCAGGTGATCAGCTTCTCATACATCGAAGAAATGCAAAAACTCGGCATGGGTTCGCTTGTTCTATATGATCCTGATCTTACGCTTGCTCGTATGTTCCGAGTCGGTGCCCGATTATTGATATCATTCGGTTATAAAAAGTCCGATACAGCCCTACAATCTCAACTCGGAAATATGATGAATGCTAATGAAATGATAGGACAGATTGAACGGCGTGGTATTCTGGCATATGTAGTCAATCCATCTGGATCGGCTTCTCCTCAAGGTGTTATTACATATAATATGAACTTTGGAGAATTCGGATTTAGAGGGAATAAAGAAGAAATAATTTACAACTCAGGAACAAAAGCAGATATTATTGCACAAGTTTTCGATAGAATGAAAATATCTCCAGCTCTTAGAGATATTCGATTCGATCGAGGAGTAGCGCAAGTCACAAATTATAATCCGATCATTCAAGAAGAAACAGATTTTAAGTTTTTATCAACAAAAGCATATGAATGGCAAGCAATTTTCAGAATTGCATATACACAAAGCGGGGATATTGCGGGAATGTTTCTATCACCTCGGTATCTCGGGACATCTCCTTTTCAAAATCAAATTCTTGAGGCTACTGGATCAAGTAACTATTTTGATTATCGAGGGAAAGTAGCAAATGTGATTTCCTACTCATGGGAAAATAAAGAAGGAGAAAATGGTACAGGAGATAATACGATTCTTTCGATTGTTGATGGTCAGATCGTGGCAAGAAAATATATCGCTGAACAGCAGAAAGTTGTTACTTATCGATTGAATACTGATAAAATTCAAGAACATCTTGCCTCGGCAGATGCAAAGAATGGCGTTCAGGGACAAATGGAATTTGTCAGCCAATATCTCGGCGTTAATGATTTTGCTGTACTTGTACATGATGGATTTTTCACTCCGATTGAAAGTTGTACAGCTCCACAAGGTTATGGATATTCTATTAACTGTCATGTACTCGGTAATCCTTTGATTACTCCTCCTAACGAGGCTTTATTCGGAGATAATTTCCCGGATCAAATCGGAAAAGTAATATTGCCGGGCCATGCTTATACGGGAAATATTACAAGTTCTCAGAAAAATAAATGGTTCATTCGAAAAGTAACACATTCGATTAGCATGAGCGGATATTTTACGGATGTTGAAATTGTTGATGCATTTTCAATTAGCCCTACAGGAGAATTATTCTAATGGATAATACCAGAACAATGCGAGGGCTAATTCAAGAAATTGTGATTCAGGAAACAAGATTTCTCCGTCATTATGTCGGTCAAATTGTAGATACGAATGATCCGAATAATAAAGGATGTGTCCGAGCAATAATTCCATATCTCGGATGGTTCTCTTCTTCTCAAGCTCCTTGGTGTTTTCCTCGTGACAAGAGAGGAATGATTGTACCAAAAGTTAACGACTGGGTAGAAGTCTATTTCATGGGTGGAGAAAAAGATCATCCGGTGTATCTTGGAATTGCGAATGAGATGAAAGATCAGGTCACGAAGTCATATACCGATACGAGTAAGGATGTGATATTCGAACAAGGAGATGCGAGCTTGATTTTCGATGAGACGTTGAAACAATTTATCATGGCGAACGTTGCAAAGATCATACTCGATTCTACAGGAATAACGCTTAACACCGGCGATGCGGGGTCATGGTGTCCGAGCAATATATCAATATGTCCGATGACTCTTGCACCGCATGGCGGAATACTTGGCGGAATCAGAAAATTGAAGGGGGCTTGATTCGTGGGAACTGGTGTACTCGGTGATAATGTCCATACAAATCTCATAGAATATCTCGCAACGCTTACAGACGCGCAAAAGAGAGCTTTCACTGATGCGATTCTAAAAGCGTTACTTGAAACAGAGTTTAATGCTGTGGAAGATTGGATAACTAATACGGTAGGAGCAAGTCTCGGTCTTCCATATGCTACAGCACTATCAACCGGTACGATCGATCCAGCCGATACGAATGTTCACGCAATAACAACTTTCAATTCATTACCAGCAAATAGCTATGTATTTATGATGGTGCATTTATATAGTGCAACTACTGCTGGTCGTTATGTTAAGATATGGCAAGATTCAGGTGGAACTATTCCAGGGATTGGAACTGATAATGTTACAACAGGTAGATTGTTTTCATGTCCTACAACTACGACCGCGGCTATTGGGCATTTTTTAATAAAACTTGATGCTTCGGGTAATTTCTATTATTCGGTTAATAATGCAGATGTGAATGAGTTATCATTCACAAGCATTATATATTTCCATACGTAAGGAGATAGAATGCACACACTTGATCAGCTCGGAAGTTTCGATCTCTTTTTTAACTACGGTGCGAATGATCTCGATCTTGAGATTGAATCCGATCTTGTCATGGGATTACTACAGCCTAAAAATAGTCTTTTCGGATTCAGGTCGTTTGGTGCAGGAGTAAGCGAGAAAGAAAACTATCCTAATACTGTTAGTCTATCAGTTGGGCTGAAATATGATATCGCGCTTCATGTCGCAAAACAGAATCTAATTGTCAGTTCTCAAAATCCAGATAGAAGAGTTGCAACAAGTCAAAATAGTATCAAGATCAATCAATCTGGCGGGAATCTCGATGTACAAGTTTTATATATCGCGTATAAAGATTACAGAAAATCAAGTAGTATCAGTCTCCCATTAGGAGTTAGCAAATGAATAATCCTATCCAATATACGAGCCGGAACTTCGATTCAGTTCTTGCTGATATAAATTCCGATCCGCTTCTTGTCGATAAGCCCGAATGGTTCAAACGCATCTGGGCTGGGGTCTGTGACGTTTTAAGTCTTGGGATGAACGCGCAGGAGAATAATGCATATCTCGGAACAGCGTTTACGCTTGCTGCGGTGACTCAGCTTTGCGCGAATATAGATTATGATTTATCCGGTCGTTCAACATCAAGTGGATCACTCTTGTTTGATATCTCTCGTTCAGCTTCTTTCCCGGTTACAATTGCACAATCCAATCTCGCGGCTATGACGGCGGGAACGCTCGCAACATCGGCAAAACGATTTGAAGCTCTCGCGGCTCTTGTTGCCGCATCGGTTACCGAGAACTTTGCTCCTGCGGCAGTCAATACGACAACGGGAGTAATTACGACAGTTGGCAACTATCCAACCGGAGCAATAATCAGACTTACAAATGCGGGAGGTGCGCTTCCTACAGGACTATCCACTGGCGTTGATTATTTCGTGATTAACGTAAGCATAACATCTATTAAACTTACAACGACACGGGCTCTCGCTTTCGCTGGTAGTGGAGCAATTGTTCCGAGCACGCAAGGTACGGGAACGCATACGCTACAAGATTTCTCTTATGCTGTAACTTGTTATCAGCAACAAACAATCTCTTCTTATATAGCCGGATCATCGAACGGAATAGATCAGTGGCAAGAGTATCAACTTCGAGATATCGGGATTCTTGAATCGACAATATCGGTGATTATCAACGCTGTCACATGGACAAGAGTTGATACATTCGTTAATTCCGGAGCACTCGATACCGTATATAAGCTTGTCTACAATACAGACGGTTCAGCTAAGATTCAATTTTCGAATGGAACATATGGAGCAATTCCAGGAGCATTTCCGATCTATGTTTCTTATGCTGTTGGGGGAGGATCGGATTCTAATGTGACTACGCTTAACACAATTACGGTTAATGCCGGATCGGATAACAACGTCACGAGTGTAACCAATTCGACAACATTTACGGGAGGATCGGACGAGGAAGATATGGAGACGGCGAGAAGGCTTGCTCCGATCTTGCTTAAGACTCGTGATCGATTTATTACGGCTCAAGATGGCGAGGCTCTTATTCTTGCTTATGGAGGAGTAAGTCTTGTAACTATTGTGGCTAATGCATTCGGGCCGCTAAGTTGCAAGGTATGTGGTATAGCGACTGGCGGGGGCGATTGCGGATCAGCTCTACGTGCAACACTTCAAGCATATCTGATCACGTTGTCAATTCTCGATTCGATGGATATTCGATTTCAAGCGAGTACGATTACGAGTTTTGCAGTAACATCAAGCGCAAAAGTTCAAACTGGTTTTGTATGGGCTACAAATGTTTTACCTTACTTTCGGCTCGCATGGAAGCTTTTCTTGAGTGAAGCTGGAACCGAGATTCTGAATAAATATATTTCTAATGGAATCGCCGATACCGTGACGCTTATCAATACCGTGTTTACAGAAGCATATACTTCAACTGATTATGCCGTAATCACTAATATTATGAATAACATGAAAGCAATAGGGGCGCGTAACTACGGAGATTATATCGCGGTATCCGATGCATATGCTTTTATTCAGGGCGGACTTTCAGACAGAATAGCATACATGATAATCACAAGCACAACTCCGGCTCTTCCGTACACCTCGGCAGTGACCGAGATTTCAACTCCGGGCGTTTTAACGCTGGCGGCAATCTGATGATACCAACACCGAGTATAAATTATATTCCTCGCTTAATGAGCGACAACATCGATCCGGCAGGAACAGCACTCACAAACAAACTCGACACGCATCTTGAAAGCTTGCTTTCCGATGTTATCGGTCTCGGATATCTCCTTTCTCCGGATCGATGTCCAGATGCGGCACTCGACCAATTCGGCTACTTTCTTAACGCCGATATAACACAACAAGATACGAATCAACAGAAGCGACAGAAAATATATGGCGCAATTGCGACACACAAGAAACGCGGAGAATGGGCGAATGATGTCAAGATCAAGATCGACTTTCTTGTAGGAGATAACGCGGTTATTTATAGAGCTATCCAGGTAGGCGATCCGATATTTTGCGGTGATATCGACAACGGAGATTTTTCATCTTTCAACTGGATGCTTTTCGGAGGGGGAGACGCGACGAGCGCAGAGAATGCAATCGACTTTGTTGGAGATGGAACCGAGATAGAGATACCAGGTAACATTTTTATCGATTGCCATTCGACGATTCACGTTTCTACTCTTACAGCCGAGCAGCTCGCGCAGATTGTTAATTATATTATGGATTCAATTCCGGTTTATTACCGTATAAATTTAGGATATACCGATGGAACCGGAGCTTTCAATATATATACAACCATTAACCCATAGGAGAAATTATGTTAAGTAGGCACATGAATGAGAAGTTTTCAGCCGGTAAGCCGCTTGTCGATTACGATCGATATTACGCGCAAGATATCATCCGCGATCGAAGGTTTTTCGAAGAATACGCCGGGGAGCTTATCCAGCTCATCGAAAAGAACTCTACCGACAATATGATTCTTTCTGGGCTATGGTGTTCTCAGGGAGCAGGTCACACGATGAACATTACCGCGGGCAAGGGGCTTGTCAAGTTCAACGTCACGATTCCGAGTCGGTCGGTAGTATGGGCTATTCCTCCGACGACAGAAACGATCGACATCATGAAAGTAGTTGAAGCGGCGGCGCAGACTAATCTTTCTCTTGCTGGAATCGATACCGGCGGCGTGAACCACAATTACGCGAAACTCGCATACGTGGAGACGGACGGAAATACGCGAACGTATGCAAAGAAAACTGGGACATATGCCTATGAAAATTATCCTGATTATGTGATCACGTTCGGTACTGCGGCTCCGACTGCTTACGAATTAAAGATAGCAGAGTTTACGTCGAATGGCGTAACGCTCACGTTCATCAACAACGGAACGCGGCAATATCTCGGAGCAGGCGCGGAAGACATTACGGTCTACACGCAGTCGGATTTCAACGCGATTGTCGAACGAGTGAGCGCAGGAGTATATCAATTCAAAACCGGTTTGCAATCGATCTACTTCAAGAATCTTTCAGGGGGATATTTGTTCTCTGGTTTTTTGAGTGGTGGCGATACCTTCGCAGTGCTTCAAACTAATGGTGTTACGAGAATTGTGATGGAGGAAGGCGCGTCATTTCACTGCGGGGATACTGCAAGCTGGTTCCAGATCAACACAGTCGGATTCATCGGTGACGGAATCTACGTACAGGGCACCGGGAACGCGGCGGCTGCCGTATCATATTCATATCTGGTAGGAGCGGAGCGCGTGACCTTGCGGAACTGCATCACACAGAATCGATATACGAATACCGACTTCGACGCTTTCAACGGCGGTAACTACAAAACAGCGGCGTTCATTCACTGCAAGGTAATTACCGTGAAGTGTGCTACCGCAGGCGCAACGCTTCGAGCGTTTCATCAGTGCTACAATATGACCGACTGTTATGTTTCGACGTTCACGCCAGCGAACGGAATTGTCAAAGTACTTGATTCTTGCGAGGAAGTTAACAACCTGTATATTACGGGAGTGAGTACGGCGAATGCGCTCACGGTCGTTTATAACTCAAATAATATCACAGGGTTCGATATTACAACGGTAACGGGGACTACTGGCCAGACGGTACACATTATGGATACGTGTAATCAGATTTCATCAGGAATTATCCAAACTGTAAGCGGCGGAATAATCACGGGAATGTATTCATGTAGCAATATATCAGATTTTAATATAACGGGATTCACGGGAACGGCAGGGGTCAATTTAAAAGGTATGGATACGTGCAATCAGATTTCGAGCGGAATTATACAAAGTTTTTCAACCGGAGTAATAGTAGGTATTTACAATTGTACTTCAATAAATAACGCTAAAGTATATTCATTTACCAATACTTCTACTGATAATTTATATGGTATTCAATCATCATCTCTGATTTCTGGATGTGTAGTAAGCACATTATCATCAGCTAACCCAGCTGGAGGATGTATCGGTATTTATAATTGTAATTATATATCAAACAGTCAATCGATATCCAATACCGCATCAGGAGCAACTGGAGCAGGGTTTAGTACTTGTAATTATATATCATCATGTATTGCACAATCCAATAAAACGACAGGATATGTTTCATGTCATAATATAACAGCTTCTTATGCTTTATCTAATTCGACTTATGGATTTTTAGGATGTAATAGTATGGGATTTAATAAAGCAGCATCTAATACTTCTGGAAATTATTCAACTTCATATGCTGATGCAGGGTCAGGTAATGCTTGCGCCGATACAGCAGCTGGAGGATATAACAGTTAAAACTCAATATGCGTTTTTAATTCTAAATAAACTCTATCATATCCTGCATCGAGAGCATCTATGCCATTTGACAAAGATAGATAAGGTGCTACAGGATGGGAGCAACTATGCTCATATATAATAGACAATCCTTTAACGGGTTCAAATCCTGCAAAAAAGAGATATGTCATTCCGCTGGGGGTAAAATTGATTGGAGAAAGACCGTTATTAGTCAAAGAAAAATTACTTATTATTTGACCGCCAAATCTTATGAATCTAAAAAGATGCATATCGATATTAAAAACTGCATCGAATGGCTCGAAAGGTATAAAAAGATTAGTCTGATAAAAACATATATTTCCATTCGGAATCCATCCGGCCTGAAACGCCATATCGACCGAGAGCCAATCCGCCGAAGCGGTAAAGCACACGAGCAAAAGCGCGATAACCATAATTGTTTTCATATCATCCTCCATACATATAATATAGCACATTCTCTATCTAATGTCAATACCCTAATAGGAGAAACACCATGAGCGATACTGAACAAAAATCCGATTTACAGGTGATGGTATCACATTTTGAAGCACTAAGAACCGATATTTTCGAGGGAGTATTACAGACGGCTCAACGACTTGAACGTACTGAGGATAAAGTGTTGAATATCGAGGCTGAAAGACTTGCGGATCGAGTGTTCGTTCAGGATGTACGCGACTCTTTGAGAAAATGGGAGACAAAAATACCAGAACTTGTACATGGAGCTGTCAAGGAATGTATGAGCTTCGAGATTAGCGAGCTTAAAGAAAAGCTTGATGATCATATTAAATCAGATAATCCTCATCCGGTTGCAAAACGTAGCAAACAGGAAAATCGACGCAGGCTCATGGAACTTGTCGCGCTCTTTGTCGGTGGCGGCGGGCTTGTAATGATAGTTCAACTTGTGCTTGCGGCGTGCGGAGTAAAAATATAACTTGCATTATTGTAGGAAAGTAATATAATAAGATGGGAGGGAAATAAATGCAGTTTTTAAAATCTCCAAATTTTGAAAATATCGTCACAGAAAAAAAGCTGATCGTAATACATTGGACGGCTGGAAGTTTTACAAGCGCTATTGATTGGTTTCAGGATATCGTTTCGAAAGTCAGCGCACATTATCTGATTAGTGTCACTGGAACTATTATACAAATGGTCGATGAGAAAAATGTAGCGTGGCATTGCAATCCATCAAATTCTTATTACCTGAAAAAAGATTATGGAATCGTAAACGAAGGTTTGAATTTCTGTTCAATCGGGATAGAACTTGAAGGGCCCCCATCTATGCTAAATCTTAGCAAATGGCAGGATATGCAGATATCGGCTTGTTCTGATCTATGCAAAGATATTGCAATTAGGAATCCTGGCATTCTCGTTACGGATCATAGTACAATTGATGCGCATATGGAAAAGCGAGATGTTAAACGAGGTGTTGGAGTAGATTCTTTTCCATGGAGCAAATTGCTAGAACTATCCGGGCTTAATGAAGCCTGAGAATATTTAGGAGGATATAATGTTTTGGTTTTATGTTATCTCAATCGCTATTGGTTTTGTAGCAGGTCTTGTTCTTGGTGCGCTTGATCACGCACAGATTTTGCCAATCTATACATGGATCATCAACGCAGGCAACGCGGTCATCGGATTTTTCCAGATGATCATCAAAAAGCTGAGCGGAAAATGACCTGGGTTGCTGATGCGGCGCATATCACTGGATGTATTGTAACAATAGCCGGCGCAGTGCTCGTCTATCTTGGTCATTCGGATGGTATTGCTATTGCTGCGATTGGCGCAGGACTCGCGGGAGGAACTGATTTTTTCAAGACGAAACGGGCAGGAATTTCGGACGGAGGAAAAGATGAGAAGAATTCTTGATTTTTTTGTCAAACTCGGCGAATGGTTTCGGGATATAGGAACTCTGATTATCGTTATGCTATATTTCATGTTCGTTTACCGGGGCGAAAAAATTCCGGATGATTGGAATAATGAAACTCGATAGATGAGCAGGACTATCGGTCATGGTACCGGTAAAAGCAAGACTATGAAAACTCAACGGTTGGGATGGGAAGGATATGATAGCCGACGGCCTTTTTCTTGGTGTGGATTTGGTAAAGAGATAAAGAAAATGGTGCATCGAGTCGAGAGAAGAAGAATGAAACAAGAAATAAAAGGAGGAGGAAATGACAATCGATAAAGTTGTTATAAAAATCGGGGAACAGAATATTGAATTTGATGCCGAGGCGGCGTACCAACTATTAAAAGCCGCACTTGGAAAACATGATATTATAATTAATCCTTCTGTTCCTTATTATCCTAGCTATCCAATATATCCGTGGCCATATTGTCGGCCAGAGATCACTTGTTAAGGAGGAAGGCATGAATGATCAAACGAAGTTTCTTTTTATTGGTTTTTTTGTCGGTAGTCTTATCTGTGGGATTATATGGGGAATCACCGGATGCACAAATCAAGCCGCAATTGATCAGCGAGAACATCAATATCAGTCTACAATTGCAAGCTATCAAGCAGCGAGTGATAAAGCTAAATCAGGATATAGAGACTTACAAGCAGCAATTGACGGATACATCAAAGCTGAAGAATCAAGAGATAGCCGAAATCAAACAGAAATTAACGCAATCGGAAGCGGAAGTCGCGGACTTGAAAGCGCAATCGATGACGTTATTACAGCAGTCCAAAGACATGGACAAAGCCTTGATAAACTCCCATAATGAGACATCTGCCTGGATGATAGCCTGTTGTGTTGTCAGCGGTGCAGCGATCGTCGAGGGAATTCTGATCTGGTTGAAAAAATAATATATGCAGTCTGCCCGGGATCGGTGCTATCAGCGCCATCCCGAATCACGTGTAGCGCAGGCTGCATTTTTTAAAGCTCTCAAGTCCCCAACCGGGGATCACTTCATTCCTCCAAGGGCGTCATCCGAGACGCCCGCTTTTTTTGAGAAAATAAAAAAGGCGGCCTACCAAAAAGTAGCAAACCGCCCATAGTAGCGAGCTATCATTTTTCTTTTGCTCGATCTATCGCCCTTTCTGTTATCCGATCACATACATATTTTTCACACGCACTGCACCAGAGCCAGCATTTCCCTGGGATCTCCCCACATTCGGGGCAGGTTTCAGTATTTTTTTTACCCCCACGGTGCGCTGATCTCAATGTTGTCAAATCGATATCCCACCACCAACCATCAGATATATTGCGAGCTATTTTAAAAAATGAAGGGGCTTTATCATTTTTTTCATTCTCAATCAAATCAGATATCTCATGCATTTTTTTATATATTTGTCCAGTCGTTAGATCATTTGAAACATCGATATCAATCTGTACTCGTATTTTCATAATTTCCTCCTATTGTCCGTCGAGGTGACGATCCTCGGCCTTCTGATTCAAAATCAGATGATCTACCGTTAATCTACCGGACAATCAATCGTCTTTCCGATTTGTCATAATGAAGAGCATAGAGGTGGTGCATCCTCTTATTATCATCAGCGGATATGCGGGCGGCAGGATTCGAACCTGCATGACTGATGTGTGTTGTCGCATCAGCCTCCGGCGAGAGCTTAAACCGAGTGTCTGCCATTTTCACCACGCCCGCCATATTCATTTATCTTCTTTCTCTTTTGATCTTGCCCTACTTTTCTCCATCTTTCTTTCTGCGATGACGACAGCGAGCATACAGGCTGCCGCGAAAACTGCAACGATTACGAACTGGATTATTGAATTCATTTCTTCACCTCCTCGAAATATTTCAGTGCAAGTTTGATAGCAATATCGAAGAGTTCAATCTTATTTGATTCTTTTTCAAGTACAAATTCACGAGCTTTTTCTGGTATATCTCCTCGATATTCATTCAAACATCCAAGAGTAATAATGACACCATCATCACAATCAAAAGCGGTAAATGGATAACTTAGCGATGAATGTATTGCAATAGCATGTCGCACATTTTTTCTATTTAATCCGATATGCGCACCTGATCCGATATACGCACCTGATGCGATATGCGCACCTGATCCGATATACGCACCTGATGCGATATGCGCATCTGATCTGATATACGCACCTGATGCGATATTCGCACCTGATCCGATATACGCACCTGATCCGATATACGCACCTGATCCGATATACGCACCTGATGCGATATGCGCACCTGATTCGATATGCGCATCTGATTCGATATGCGCATCTGAATATTTTTTTCTTGCCTCCTCGATTGATAATATCACTTTCTTGCCTCCCTCAGTTTATCAATCTGCCGTTTACAGATATCCGCGATCTCTACGCATCCTTCAAGATAGATGCCAGTAATTTCATGCGCGAGCTTGTCATACTCCTGTTGCGTTATTTTTTTCTCGATATACAACGCTCCGAACGCCTCGAAGGTTTTGTTAAATTCCGCATCTAGTCTTTTCGTACTGGATTCAGTTCCGGTCACCTGTTCGATTGTTGCTGTTGCCATTCATTCCCCCCTTCCAAAAGTTTTCTCGATTGCGATGATCATCATCACATTTGATGCGACCATGTTGCGTGCTATTTTTTGCATATTTCCAAAAACTTCATTTGCTATCTTTTCATTCCTTTCGATTTTTGTAATCACGTTTGAGATATGATCATTGATCTTCTCATTCATGATTCATTCCTCCGTGCGAGCCCGCAAGCAGGGGAAGGCTTTAGATAGACTTCGTTTGTAGACTGCTCACAGACTCACATAGAGGTCGGAGATTTAAACTCTCCGACCTGTCAAAGGACTTTCGCGGGATCGTCTTACCGAATGGGTTCACCCGCAGGATTCCCGCACCGCACCCGCCGACCGCCCTCAAAGTCACTTATTATCAAAAATGGCCATTCGAAGGTCACACAACAATCGAAACCCATTTTTTTTAGTTCTTCGCATCTTTTATTCGCTTGTGTTTTATTGGCATATCCCATGAGTTTCCCATATTTTGCATAAGTATATGCAAAATCGCGTGATGCAATAAAAGAGTGTTTTTCAGATTTTATTTTGTCTATATGATATTTCCTCATTGATCTTGGCATATTTACTCCCTTCAAGAGGAGCCGGATTTCTTCGGCTCATTATCTACTGATTCAGGATGTGATTAAAAATCACAGTTATTGACTGTCTCTCGGCCTCGGTTACCACTGTCTCGGTGATCTGGACGTTTGCGCAATAATTGAGCACATCGATGATTTGTCTATCAAATGCCCTAATCGTCGCCTCGATAATTGCAATTTTGGCATCGCTCGCTTTTTCGAGCTCTGATTTGCTCATAAGTTCTGTCTTTTCCATGTCAATCCTTTCTGCCTCGACTTCGGACGAGGCTTGTGGTTTACAGGGCCGAAGCCCTGCCGTCACCACAACTGGATCACTAATTACTTATAACCGAGCGCATCTCGGTAAAAAACAATCTTCAAGTTGTCCGGTTTTGCGGTTGATGTGGTCTATGATTCCATAGCAATCATGTAAAAAATCAAAATCAGGGAACGCGAGAAGTGATTCGAAATTGAGTGGCGTTCCATTTGCATGTGTTGCTGCTAAATCCATGTAAAAAGAAAGACGGTCAAAAGTCGGACAATCTTTTTCGAATCTGTTCATAATCGCTTCGATCTGTTCGGTTTCTCTTTTCGAAACATTGAATTTGATTTCTGTCATAATTCTCTCCTCCTCCTTAACCTGCCTCGACTTCGGACGAGGCTTGTGGTTTACAGGGCCGAAGCCCTGCCGTCACCTATTCTTCGTCAGGTGCCTTTGCGTGTTCAAGCCCGAATTCTTCGAGCGCCTTTGTCATATCGTCGCGATAAGCAGAGTCAACGTAGCATCTATCTCCGTCATCGCTGATTGATGCAAGACAATCAAGTACGTCTTCGATCGTTGTCATTTCGAGCACTTCGGGCACGGGAATATATTCGTATCGATTACCAGTGTTTTGGTGCCAGGAATGGCGCACGAAAACCGCCTCGACGTCTCCGTTGCGATAGTGTTCGAGTTTGAATTTGTAGTCGATGTCTGCGGCATTCTGTCCAATACCATCGCCACCATAACAAGCGGTTTTCTCGAAAAATGCGACCCACCATGACCCTTTTTTGTTTCGTCCGTTCGACTCGCCTTTTCGGCATTTTTTTGCGATCGTCAAATCTTTGAGTGTCATACACTCACCTCCAGGATAATTGATATTCGGCTCCATGAGCCTATGGGGTAGGCCGGGAGTCGAACCCAGCCTGTACCGTTTACCCTCACGCCACCTTTACGATGCTGCCTCGACTTCGGACGAGGCTCGTGGTTTACGCCCCGAAGGGCGCCATCACCTATTTGTCTAATAATTCATTATCGACTCGTGTTGGATAATTCGCATATCTTTCACACGCCCTATAAGCAGCTACGTCAGTCGTGTAATAACCAATTATTACAACTTCAAACGTATTAAGATTAAAATATTTTGCAACATATACCATCTTCTCTTCTCCTCTCTCAGGGCTTGCCCCCTGAGTGGCTTCTCTCGCCCTCCTCATCGAGGGGAGCGGAAGAAAGGCTGATCTCTCAGCCTCGCTCTCTTACCCCCTTTGATTTCGGTTGTCTTGGCCTAACGGCCTCAACCCTTACTCTCTCAGTGCTTGTCAAAGACCTTCGTGTGCTCGCTTTTCTCATTCGCACACTCACTTTATGTATATAATATAGTCTATTCGCTATTAGAAGTCAAGAGATTAAGCAAAAATAAATTAAAAAAATACTAACCTTTTTCACCTTTTATTCTCTTTTTAATTTTGCTAAATCGCCTTTTCTCCCATGCTTCTTGCATAACTTTCTTTCCCTTGAGCGTCTGCCTGAAAGCTCGATTGCCCGCCTTGATGCGCTCTTTCGCATCTTCCGTATGTGGACTATGCTTCGGTAGCTTCTTAAGCCATTCGATATCCTTATCGGTGAGGATATAGCGAGAGCCGACGATCCGACCGATCGTGCCGAGTAGACAATACTTCGTCACCGTACTATAGCCCTTGCCTGATAGCTCCGCTGCTTGTCGTGTGCTGTATTCGTTCATTCGATGGTCTCCTTTTTCTTGGTATCGAGTTCCGTTCTTTCTTCGTACAATTCGCGGCATTTATTCGTATCATAAACCGCCTGTGTCGTATAATTACCTTGGGCTCCGCAATATACTGACATTAGAAAAACAAATCTCCATTTGCATTTCATGCAATTTGGTATTTTTCCGTTCATACTTATACTCCCTTTTTCGTCAACTGATAAAGAGCGAGACAGTGTTCAAAAATCTTCCAGCTTTTTTCCCAGTCTCCGATCTCTTTAGTTTCGATGTCCATGTTATCGCTTTTCCCGAGTCGGATGATGATGACCTTTTTCACAGGATAGCCGTTCTCTTCGAGTAGTTGCCTATACCCTCCGGCTGTCTGATATTCCATTTCCGGATATATTCCCGTCGCGTTTGTCTTGAAGTCAATCAACGTCGGCAATCCGTCAAGCTCTGCATACATATCAATTTGTCCGCCGTAGCGATATTTTTCAGATACAAGTATCATTTCAGATTTGACATTTTTAATCTCGTGTATTTTTTCCCAATCGAGATATTTGATGTATCCGTTTTCTGCAATTCCGAGTAAATCTTCGGAATATTGCGACCGATCAAACTCTTGATCGGTTAAATGACATTCAATCATCTCATGCGCCGCCGTCCCTGCCTTTGCAGCTTCATCGACATATTTTGATGTATCGATTCCCTGCAATCCCATTCGGTTCGCCCAAATGATCAAGGCAGGTTTCGCCAATACTCCGAGAATTGTTGTTACACCCGGTACGCGAACACCGTCTCGACATTTGTAAATCGTATGTGGCTTTGATTTCGCCGCTATTGTTTTATTCGCCTCACTCATTTATTTCCTCTTTATCGAAAAGTTGTAACCGATTCGCATTTTCATCGATGAACCCCGCGAATGTCGGATTGAGTTTATTCGGTAGCATCAAGCCCATGCGGTGCACATCATCCAGATTCACGAGTGGGAACATGGATACATCAAGCATCATGGCTCGGAAATATTGCCCCGCTCGTTCGTAGGTCATTCGGTATGGTAGTGCTCGCATATTATCACCTCCACAAATTATACTTCGATAGATCGAGGTCTTTCGGTATTAAGCAGCCTCTCAAGTAGAGGGAGCCGCCGATGCTGGTCGGGAGCGTGATCCCCTTCAGGTCGCAGCCTCTCAAGTCGAGGGAGTCGCCGATGCTGGTCGGGAGCGTGATCCCCTTCAGGTCGCAGCCGCTCAAGTAGAGGGAACCGCCGATGCTGGTCGGGAGCGTGATCCCCTTCAGGTCGCAGCCTCTCAAGTCGAGGGAACCGCCGATGCTGGTCGGGAGCGTGATCCCCTTCAGGTCGAAGCCGCTCAAGTCGAGGG
>Ga0335071_10000468_pt1 | contig 44969 bp, 35 predicted proteins | sample Lox_Sample_15_FD_206724 | JGI IMG/M metagenome (GOLD analysis project Ga0335071, IMG submission 206724) | Soil microbial communities from Loxahatchee National Wildlife Refuge, Florida, United States - Lox_Sample_1.5 | ecosystem: Environmental > Terrestrial > Soil > Wetlands | place: USA... | reverse complement strand
TAAACCCTACTAATCTACTAGACTAACTTATGTTTGTCTGCAATTTCCTTGCCAGCCGTGCCTTCACGGTCTGACGGAAAGTGCCCTGATTCTCCCGAGATGGCCAAAGGAGGCCGGGCCTGGCAGGTCGGATTGCGCAACAATTTTCGTTCGCTTTCCACTCTGGTTCCGCGCCGTGCCGATCGCCAACTCCCTGCCCTCGTGCCCACGGCCCTAGTGAACCTGCTTGATCGCTGCTTTCACCTTCTCCACCACGGTTTCCGGCAGCGGCGCGTATGCCAATTGGGTTGTCATCTTCTGCCCGTCGCCGACCATCCAGTTCAGGAAGTCCGCCAGGATCTTGCCGTTCTTGGGGTCCTTTGCCTGCACGGGAATCAGCAGCCAGGTGAAGCTCGAGATGGGGTAGGCCGTCTTCCCTGGGGCATTGGTAATGGAAACCCGGAAGTCAGCCGGCATGCTCTTCACGGAGGCGGCGGCCTCGGTCACTCCGTCGAGCGATGCTTTCAAGAAGGTCCCTGCCGCATTCTGCACAGATCCGTAGGGAATGCTGTTTTGCACTGCGTAGATCAACTCGACGTACCCGATCGCCCCTTGCAGCTGACGAACTTGTCCGGCCACGCCTTCGTTGCCTTTGCCGCCAAGGCCGATCGGCCATTTCACCGATGTCCCTTTCCCGACTGTCGTCTCCCACTCCTTACTCACTTTCGAGAGGTAGTCGGTAAAAATAAACGTCGTGCCGCTGCCGTCGGAACGGTGAATGACGATAATCGGGGTATTGGGGAACTTCACGCCAGGATTGGCTTTTGCAATCGCAGCATTGTCCCAGCTGGTGATCTTCCCGAGAAAAATGTCAGCCAGTACTTGCGGAGTGAACTTGATTTCGCCACTCACTCCGGGCACGTTGTATGCCGGAACTACGGCGCCCAGTACAGTGGGGATGTGCAGGATCTTGACTTTCGCCTGGGATAATTGCTCGTCCGTCATGGGTCCGTCACTGGCGCCGAAATCCACCGTCTGAGCCAGAACCTGACGAATGCCTCCGCCGCTCCCAATCGACTGGTAGTTGATTTGCACGTCCGAGTGCAGTTTGTTGTATTCGTTGAACCACTTCGAATACATGGGATACGGAAATGTAGCGCCCGCGCCGTTCAACGTGGTGGTCTGTCCCAGCAACGGCAGCGCCAGCGCCAAGCTCGCCAGCAGAAGCACAATGCGACGCATCACAATGATTCCTCCTTGTTTGGGATTCACTCTCGTTCTATGGGCGGAGTATTAAAGGAAAGTTACAGAGTGGTGAATTTCTAATGAACGGCCTTGCAGGAACAAGTACTTAGGGCGTGCCTGACCGATCCAGCCGAGCCAGTTCACGCGGGAAGAGCTGGTTCTCCGGAAAGTCCTTTTGGAGCGATTGCAGAATCTCACGGGCGTGCAGCAAATCCTTGTCGCGGACATAGGCAATGGCCAACAGGATTCGCGCAAACGGGGCCAACAACCGGCCGTTTGTGGCGACGGCCTGGAGTTCTGCAAATCCCCCTGCCTTGTCGCCCTGCACTCCTCCCAGCCGCAGGAACCAGCGCACAGGGGCGGACATCGACCCTACGATATAGCGGGAGATGCCACCGGCGAGTCGGGCATCGTAACAATCCGGATCTGCGTCCAGCAGTTTCTTCGCCCAGACAGCCGACTCTTTTGTGTAGTGCAGCGAAGACAGATTTCGCTTCTCGATGAGAGCGGCGTAGTCGGCGCGTAGGCCGGCAATCAATGTCATTCCCAGCAAGGCATCGCGGTCTCGTGGGTCGCGCGCGAGTTGAGCTCTGCCAAGAGTCTCTGCCCGAGAGACCTGCTCTTCAAAACGAACGCGTTGCTGCGGATCGGGGTCATACTTCTTTCGGTCAGCGAAGGCTGAATCGTCCGCATAGAACTGGGATTCCAACACCCCGAGCCGATTGAATTCTGAGAACAAAATCCCTGCTGCCTGGCTGACCGGGCCGAGCGCGTTCCCCGGGTTTTGTGCTTCCCAAGCCTGAAACTCTTTTTGCGCACCTGCGAAATCGAGATCGTAGAGCCGCTGAAAGCCGCGGTCCAAACCTGAACTTGGAGGCGTATCCGCCGCCGATGCGACAAGTGCTCCCAAGGCGATAACCGTGGCAACACGGAATCCGGCGATGATGGCTCGGTTCAACCAACTGTTGGAGCAGATCGGGCGCATAAGTAGCTATGAATTTTAGATGGCATGCCGGCGTGAGGGCTTGTCACGAAAGTGTCAAATCTTTGCATCGTTCCGGTTAGGAAGGCTCCGCCGGAGCATTGCGCCGCACGCGCAAGCAATGAGCAGGAAGATCACTCCCCTCCCCCGTGGCCCCAGAATCAGCCAGCCACCCCCGAACAGCGCCGAGTAGACCATCGCACAACCGAGTATCCAGGCGGCGAGGTTCCGTCCCAGATCCTGCGTAGGTGGGATCTCCGGAGCTAGCCGGGCGATGGCCGCCCAACCCGTGACATGCGGGCGCACCTGGCGATAAAACCTCACCAGCACTGCCTCCGGCTCAGCGGAGGTCAGAAGCGTTACCACCACCCAGACGAGTGTTGTGATGGCGGTCGTCGTCAGCGCGGTTCTGGCAAAGATGACCGGCGAGTTCCCCGTAAACGGAGCCCATAGTCGCAGCGTTATGGACGAGACAAGGGCGGTTGCCATGGCCGAAATCTCGCTCCACGCATTGATGCGCCACCAATACCAGCGCAGTAGATACACGCCTCCGGTGCCGGCGCCGACTTCGAGGACGAACTCCCATCCCGAGCGGATCGACGCCAACTGCGCCGAGACCCATGCCGAGACGATGACCAGCAACACAGTGGCGACCCGCGAAGCTGCGACGTAGTGCGCATCGCTGCCATCTTTCTTCCAGAACCGCCGGTAGAAATCTGCCACCAGATACGACGCACCCCAATTCAATTGCGTGGCGAAGGTCGACATGAATGCAGCCATGAATCCCGCGACCACAATTCCTCGCAGCGCGGGCGGCACATGCTGTGTGACCACCATCATGTAGCCGGTCTCGGGATGCTCCAGTTTCGGATAGAGCACGATCACCGAAAGTGCGGTGAGGATCCAGGGCCAGGGCCGCACTGCATAGTGGGCCACGTTGAACCAGAGCACTGACAGGAGCCCGTGGCGTTCATCCTTGGCGCTGAAGATGCGCTGAGCGATGTATCCACCGCCTCCCGGCTCGGCACCGGGATACCAGAACGCCCACCACTGGAGCCCAATGTTCACCAGGAACGTCAGGGCGGGCAGCACCCAGAGTGCCTCGGAACTCAGCGGACGGGAAAAGTCCGGGAAGAAAGAAGTGGCGTCACCCGCGCCAGGACCCGCGGACGAACGCATTTCGGCGAGACGCGCCAACAGACTGCTGATCCCCCCGCACGCCGAGACCGCGTAATAGGCGACCGCAATGACAATGCTCATCTTCAGTACGAACTGGAACAGGTCGGTCCACAGGACTCCCCATAGGCCGCCCAGAGCGACATACAGCCCGGTAAACGGAATCAGGAAGAAGACACAAACCGCCAGTGCTCCGTGATCGCTCAGGCCGAGGGTGGTCGCAACGATGCTCGTCATGGCCTTCGTCACCCATCCCAGGATCAGACAGTTCATCAGCAATCCGAGATAGATGGAACGAAAACCACGCAGGAATGCCGCTGGTTTGCCGGAGTAGCGCATTTCCGCGAACTGCACATCGGTAAGCAGCCCGGAACGCCGCCAGAGCCGCGCGAACAAAAAAACAGTCATCATGCCGCTGAGCAGGAAGGCCCACCAAAGCCAATTACCGGAAATCCCTTGCGTGTAGACCAAGCCGGTAACGACCAGCGGAGTGTCGGCTGCGAACGTGGTCGCGACCATCGATGTCCCGGCCAGCCACCAGCTGACGCTGCGGCCAGAAACAAAATAGTCGTCCATGCTTTTGCCGGAGCGTCTGCGGAAGTACAGACCGAGAATCAGAGTGATGAGCAGGTAGGCGGCGATCGCCGCCCAATCGAGGATGGTGAAGTTCATGGGCGGGGAAAGCATACTCCTGCCGTTTACAGGTTTCAAAGTTTCAGAGTTTCAAGGTTTCCACTTTGACAACAGGAAGGAAAAGCGGTCGCTCTTTGGACCCTGGAGCTCAGAAGCTCGCAGCCTGTTCTTTCTCTCTTTGCTAAACTTCTGCTTTCCGCTCCGAGGTCCCATGCGCACTCTTCACCTCTTTGCTATTGTCGTAATGATGAGTATCCCAGCTGCACCGCAAACGCTGCCTGCGCCATCTGCGCTCATGGATCCCAGGCAGATCACCTCCAAGCCCAACGCGCAGGTCGAGAAGTCTCTGACCATCGAGAGGCTCTACATGACGCGCCTGGTGGGCGGCGCCGACTGGTCACCGGACGGCAAGTCTGTCGTTTTCGTCAGCAACATCAGCGGCCGGAACAATCTCTGGCTGATGCCTTCAGAGGGTGGGTGGCCGACCCAGCTCACGATCAGCGATCAGCGCCAAACGTCTCCTGGGTGGTCGCCGGACGGAAAGTGGATTGCCTACATATCCGACTACGACGGCGATGAGCAGTGGGACATCTTTCTCGTTTCGCCGAAGACCGGCCAGGTCGTGAACGTCACCAACACGCGCGAGATTGCAGAGGAAGCTCCGGCCTGGTCTCCGGACGGGCGTTATCTGGCGTACATGGTAAAGCCGAAAACCTCGTCCGTGTTCGAGATCGATGTTTATGACACGATCTTGCGCGAAGTGAAGCACATGACGGCCGGAACTCCGAAAGATCGGATGAATGTCGATCCCATCTGGTCGAAAGACGGCAAGTTCATCGTCTATAGCCAGTACCAAGCCAAAGGAACCGATTCCAACCTGTTCACAGTCGACGTGGCTAGTGCGCAGAACAACTTGCTCACAGCGCACGATGGCGAGCAACTTTTCTCCGCCAACGACGTTTCGCCTGATGGCAAGCAAATCCTGATCACATCGACCGCCGCCAATGGCTATCAGAACGCCGGGTTGCTTGATATCGCCACGAAAAACATTCACTGGCTCACAAAGGATAAATGGGAGGTCTCGGGCGGCGCCTTTTCTCCCGACGGACGCCTGTTGACGTACATGGCAAACGTCGACGGCAATGTAGACGTGTACTTGTACGAAACTGCGACGGGAAAATCTCGAGCACTTCCCCTCCCCAAGGGTTTGAATGACGCCGGCGGTGTTTCGCCTTTCAGCCGGGATAACACGCGGCTGCTTTACCACCACAACGGCCCAACTTCTCCCGGCGACCTCTGGATCTACACGCTTGCGGATGGCAAATCGCGTCGCTTGACCCAGTCACTCGTCGGAGGAGTTCGCTCGCAGGATATGGTCGAACCTGTTCTGGTTCATTATCCGAGCAAGGACGGAAAGTGGACGATCTCAGCGTTCGTCTACGTTCCCTTCAATCTGCCACGAAAGGCGGAACACCCTGCCATCGTGTACGTGCACGGCGGTCCGACAGCCCAGACGATGAACACGTTCAACCGCTTCGTGCAATACATGGTGAACCAGGGCTACTTCGTGGTTGCGCCGAACTATCGCGGCTCGACCGGGTACGGAAAGGAATTCCAGCAAGCCAACCTTTTCGACATGGGCGGCGGCGATTTGCAGGATGTGCTGGCAGCTGCTGACTGGATGAAACAAACTGGGTACATCGACCCCAAGAAGCTCATTCTCATGGGTGGAAGCTATGGCGGATATATGACGATGATGGGCGTGACCAAAGCGCCCGATCTCTGGGCCGCCGGGGTGCCCATTGTTCCCTTCGTCAACTGGTTCACCGAGATTCAGAACGAAGACCCCGTGCTCCAACAGAGCGATCTGGCAACGATGGGCGATCCGGAAAAGAACAGAGCCCTATATGAAGACCGTTCACCGATCAACTTCGTGGACCAGATCAAAGCGCCCTTGTACCTGCTGGCGGGCGGGAACGATCCGCGCTGCCCGAAATCGGAAGCGCAGCAGGTGGTCGACGCCATCAAGAAACGCGGCGGCGTAGTCGAATATAAGGTCTACGAGAACGAGGGCCACGGCTTCGCTCGCGTGGAAAATCAGATCGACGCTTACAAGCGCGTTGCAGACTTCCTCAGAGCGCACGTTCCGCCCGCCGACTGTGGTTGTTCCCTGAACGAGTGAATCTGCACTTCGGATTCAGACAGAGGTCGGCGTCTCCGCAGCCTCGGCCTGCTGCGCCAGCGCCGCGCGCCGCTTGTCTCGTGCGTCGAGCCGCAGGTAGAGCATGTAGAGGACGATGACAAGGTTCACGACGAGGACCAACAATCGGAACCAGGTCGGACGGCGGAGCAGGTCCGAGAGTTCGAACGGGATGTAAATCGTTCCCGTCGCAAACGCCAGCCACTCCGCCCAGGGCCGCGCGTACCACAAGCCGTAAGCCTCGATGAATCGCAAGATCGTGTAGATGCTCGCGACGACCGCGATTTTCCACAGGCGCACGTCGCTGATCTTCGACACCAGGTCGATGAATACGCCCACGTAGTGGTGATAGGGATTGGCATGCAAGAATTCCAGGAAGCTCTCCGCGACTCCCCAGATGTCCTTGTGACGCATCGAAAATAAGCCCAGGCCGGCCAGGACGACAATCACACCCTTGGTGAATTCGATGGTCGCGACCGTGCGCAAACCTTTGATGTGCTCTGGATCGTCGACGTGGGGATGCATGGCAGGGTGAGCGGGTGTTCCTGTTACTGTACCACTTCGCGCCGATCGACCGGCGCCGTTATTAGCGCACGCTGGCGCGTAACTCGTCCACAATCTCGGAAGCCGCCTTGCGTGCCGCGTCGTTCTGCGTCACGTCGAACGAAATTGCGCCCACGCGCGCGTGGCCTCCCCCTCCGTAACGCTCACAGACCTTCGCGAGATTCACGGTTGGTTCGCGCCGCGACCAGGGATTCGATCCGACCGACACCTTGACGCGAAACGAACTCTTGCTCAGTCCCACGCTGTAGATCGACTCCGGATGAAGGTAGTAAGGAATAAATTTGTTATAGCCTTCCAGATCCTGGTCGGTGATATCGAAAAAGATCGTGCCGTCTTTCTCCTGTGTGCGCTCACGCAAAATGTCCATCGAGCGCTGATGCCGCTCCAAGAGTGGAGGAAGCACGGTGGCCACGAACGGCTCTTCCAGAATCTTCCCTAGCGGCTCCGCCGCTAACAGCGGAATCAATTTTTTAGCGAAGTCAGGCTCGGGGGCTGCCTCGATGGCCATCGTCAGCTTCATCGCTGGCTCTCTCATTTCCACCGCAGCCCGGGCACTGTCGTAAAGAGCACCGTCCACAATGTCGGTCCAGTGCACCAGTTCCCCCACTGGGCGAGGATCGAATCCAAAACGCTGTTCCGCGATCATGGCAATAAAGCTGGTGCAGGACTTGAAGCCGGGATCGTAGAACTTGCGATTGCTCTGATCCTGCTCAAAATGGGCAGCATCGGCCGGCGACAAAAATGCGCTCTCGTGATGATCGAACCACCATGTGACGTTGGGAGAACTGGAGTATTTGAAGTCGACGATGGCGTTCTCGTCGCCGTCAAACTCTTTCTCGTCGAACAAGGAACCTGCCCGATGTAGCAGACCCGTGTAGACGAACTGCACATCGTTGCGAATCCGTTCCCGGTAAAAACGCGAGAACAACGCCGCCGATGAAGCGCCGTCGAAACACTTGTCGTGATAGAAGACCCGTACTCGCAAGCTGACTCTTTCCCGAACCCGTCACAAGGGGATCGCTAGAGGAAAACAGATAGGGTTGCTGGTTTGCAGAATTCTGTCAAGGGGACGGACGGCCATTTCCATATTCTTGCGAAACTACCCTCCGTTGAAGGAACTGACAGGGAGATAACTACTATTTCTTGCGTTGCCGAATCTTCACGTCGAAGCTGACCACACCGTTTTGGTCGCGCAGTGCCACGATCGAAATGTTGCGCGTCACGTTGTACTCTGCCTGGATGATCTGCTGCGACGCCACGGAGACATTTGTACTGTACGTGATGGTCAGGTTGCTGGCCACCTGCTGCTCGATCGTGACCTGGGGGCCGCGCACGACGTTGGTTTCGCTGCTGAGTCCCTGTGGATCGATCTTGATCCTGCTTACGCCAAACAGGCGCTGCATCCGGCTGGTAACGGCAGTGTTGAGGGCTTCGTTCAGGACGAGGTTCGAAAATTCCCCGCCAAGGGCAGAGGAACCGCCAGCCTGCGACGCAGACTCCTCGCGCGTGCGTCCCAGCGCGAGCAGGGCGATCACGTCCGCTTCCGGCAATGGCGGCTCCGAGTGCCACGTGGGCCGCAGCGCGTTGGGTTCGGTCACGTCCCCACTGATATTGACGGTGACGTCGTAATCTCGTACACGCGTAGACGCCTGAATATCAATGACCGGCGTCGTTTTTGCAGGATTGGAAAACGTCACTTCAAACCGTTCGACGTTGTATTTCGTACCGTTGAAGGACAACTGCCCGCCTTCATTCGCGTTAACGCGCCCGGTAACGACGGGGCGATCGACTGTACCTCGCACGCGCAGGTCGGCGCTTCCGGAAAGCTTCGCGATCGCGGTCTGCATCTGCAATTCAGGGGCAGTCGACACATGAACATCGAGTTTCAGCCGGCTTGCCAGATTTTCGGGCCCCGGCGCCGCGGGCGGCCGCTTGCTTTTCTCAAAGTACGCGCCGAAGTCGAAGCCCGGCGTCACTCCCATCTTGTTCACGACGATCTGGCCCGTCAGCAGAGCGGAATTCGTCGTGCCCGAGAGACGAAGATTTGCGCTCGCGGTCGAACTGATTCCCGGGGGATAACGCAGGCGAACGTTGCGCGCTCGCGCGCCAATGTCCATGGACACGATTCCCTTCTCATAGGTCGCCGACCCCGTCAATCCGATTGTCCCGCCGCCCGTTGTTCCGTCAAGTTTTTCGATCTGAATGCGGTTCTGATTGAATGTCAGGACGCCGTTCAATCCGCTCAGGCCACTGGGAAAATCGTTGTGACTGACGTATGTGTCTTTCACCTCCAGCCTGCCTTGCAGCAGAGGGTTCGAGCGCGTTCCCAGCACAGTCAGACTTACACCCATCACGCCGCGCGCCGAGATTTTTGGATTCAGCGACTGCAACAACTCGACCCCAACCGTTCCATCGAGGCGGAAGTCCATCTCCCCGGGGTCGCCCAATTGGGCTCGCCCGTGAGCAGAGAAATCGGTTCCATTCCCTGACAAATGCATGCTCTCGAGCCGCAGCATGCGGTCTGCGATCTCCAGCCTTACCGGTTCAGCACTCACCAGGTGGACATGCGCGATCTCGGCGTCCACGGCATCGAGGCTGGCGGAGACCTTCAGTTCGCGCGGCGTGCGCAGGGGGCCGTGCAGGCGCACAGTCCCGGCAAGCGTGGAGTGCCCGGTGACTTTTCCCGACAAATACGCATTCAGCAGCGCGTCGACATCCAGGTGGTTGAAAGTCAGATCCAGGTCGGCTGGCAGATTCCCTTCCGCTTGCACGCGGCCTTGAATCTTCAGGTCAGCTTGAGCAAAGTCGGAGTGGGCCTGAATTTCGATCTGATGGCCGGTGGTGACCGCATCCACGTAGAAATCGCCGGCCCGCTCCTTGTCAAAAGCGAGGTCGCGAACATGGACGTGCGCGTCGAGCGAGGGCGATTTCCAACTTCCGCCGGCGCGGGCACTGAAATCTGCTTCTCCGTCCACCGCCACCCGGCTCCTGCGCAATTGGGGAAGTTTCGCCAAGTCGAGGTTCCGCCCGGACAGACTCGCCTGAAACTGATCGTTGCTCAGGTTCAAAGCCAGACTCCCCGAAAGTGGGGTGCCAAAGACTGTCGCGTCGACGTTGTTGAATTGCAGTTCATTGTCGGCCAGAACGAGTCCGCTTCGCAGGGAAGCAACGGGTGTGCTGTACACGCTCGCACCTTTGATCTCCAGGCGACCCTCGGCATGGGGGTGCACTCGCGTTCCAGCCGCACGTAGCGACAAATCAGCGCTGCCGGTAATTGGATAATGCGTCCCTGCCAATTGCGCAGCCTCGGTAAGATCTGCGTTACGGAGATCCAGGCGCAGCGAAAAGGGGGAGGTCGGCAATACGGATCCGTTCGACAGCGCCATGCTACCGTCGAAACGCGCGATGGCATGCGCATGAATCAATACGCCACTGTGAACCACAAGGCCGGTCTTGGAATACTGCACCGCCGCGGTGAGTGCATCCCAGTGCACGCTACGCGAGAGCTCAGACCGGTTCACCGGCAGGACGGTGTCGAAGTCGTATAACTCGACGTTACCGTTGAAGGCAAGCGCGGAAACTCGCCCAGTGGCGGCACCGTCCAGCTTTGCCCATCCGTGAATGGTGAACGGCAAGCTGGCCGAACCATAGGCTGCCTCCAACAGCGGTTTCCATTCGCGGAGATCATGGCTGTTGAAGGAGAATTTCAAAGATGAAGTGGCTGAGAGATTGCCGCTTCCATCCATCTCGGATGCCGGAGTATTCACCCGAAACTCATCCAGTTCCAACTCGTCACGAGAGCCGCGGTAGATACCGGCGACCTGACCCCGCACCGGAAGGGCGCCGGTTTGTGGCTGCTGAGGAGCAGCAATGGTCAAGTTCGCACGGGCCTCAGAATCCTGAATCGATCCTACCCAAAGCATTTCCAGATTGCCGCTGACTGTGCCCGCGAGGTTGAGCCGATCCAACGGAAGCTTCGCAGTGCTGACGACAGCAAGGCCGGGAGCTATCGGAAACCCGCTGAGACGGAGCCGAATCGACCCGCGCTGCAGGCTCTCGACGGGGACCCTGCCCGCGGTCTGGCGTTTCCCCCTTGCCTCCGACTCCAGGGAACTCTGCCAGTTGGTAACGTCGACATCGCCCTGCAAATCGCCACCGAAACCATTCGCCTTAATCGAGGAGACCTGCAACCGCCGGGGAGAAACCGCGTAGCCGGCGCTGATGCGGCCATTCTGGGTTCTCAGCCGGCCATCCGACCAATCGATTTGACTCGCTGTGAGCGTTCCCTGTGTGGAGAAGTCGCGCAGACTCCAAGAGCCCTTGCCCTCGAAGTGTGCGGTCCCGCGGCGTACAACCGTCTGCCGCAGGAATGTCGCGAGCTCCGCTAGATCGAGGTCTCCCCGGTATGACCCGCTGATCTGCGGTTCGTGAAAATCCTGGACGGTCCCGGAAAAATGGACTCCTGATTTTCCCGACGCCAGATTCAGGGAGCTGATGTCGGCATGGTTCCGGGCAAGTACCAGGGACGCATCTCCCTGCCATACCACGGCCGGATATTGCCGCCACTGCGTTGTCGCACCTCCGATCCTGACTTCTGCCTGATAGTGCTGGTGAAGAAAAGAGAAATGGAGCACGGCGGAGACATCGTGGGCATCGAAGTCCAGTGGGATCTTGTTCTGTTCCCAGAGTAATTCGCCGCGATGAGCCTCCAGGTGTGAAACCGACAAGGAGACCAGGTCCTCCACCGGTCCTCTTCCGGAGGAACGGCTGACCCTCGGCGCGGGCGCATTCGTAGAACCGTCTGGGTACACGATCAGGTGCGTGACCGGATGATCGAACAGGAGCGAATGCAGCCTCGCCTTTGTGCTCAGGAACGAGACGATCTTAAGTTCCGCCTGGAGGCGGTCCACATGGAAAAATGGAACCTGATCGTTTCCTTCGCGCCCGTGAATGACCAGGTTGCGAACATCCACTCGCAACTTCATCGGGATCGTGTGAAATTCGCCGACCTCGACCCTGCCGCCGGTGGCCTCCTCCATGGCCGCAATCACGCGGCGGCGCACCATTTGCTGGAAAGAATCCGTGGTCACGTACCAGGCGAGCAGGACGACGACCATCACGGCGAAACCGCAGAACAGGAGGAATAACTTCCACCAGCTGCGGCGCCGGACAGGAGACGGCTCATTCAACGGACTGATCTCCAGACTCGGAATCGTGAGTCTCGACGTGGCCCTCCGAACGCAGATTGCTGAGCCAATTGGAAAGAAGTTGGTTCAGCTTCTGCTCGGCGAGCAAATCGCGGATGTGTCCGACTACATCCGCCAAGGCAACTTCCTTGCCGCCTGCCTTCTTAAGTTCCGGCAAAAGCTGTTCGCGGTAGTACGATTCGACGGCCTTCTGGTCGATCTGGATCGATGGCCGCAGTCGGGCCTCGATCAGCCGCATCAACTGCAGGTTCTCTTCCACACGCCGTTCCACAACAGCTTGGCTCAGGCCGAAACGCTGCAGCGTCGTTCGCCAACCCTGCTCGGTCGTCGCCTCCGGGTAGAGCTTGCGCACCTCTGCCAGACGGGTGGCAGCCTGATCCGCTGGAACGGCTCCGGAGGGGCGTACCTGCTCGCGCAGCAGTTCCTGGTCGATCAGGCGGTCGAGGGCCGCCTTGCGCTCGGTGGCAGTAAACGTGTCCACGGACCTGCCGTTGAACAGCGCCTCCAGCGCCAGTTCTTCCTCCCAGTCGCTCTGCAGCAGGATGTGGCCGTTCACGTTGGCGATCACCCGGTCCACTATCTCTCCCGGCCAGGCAAACCCCGACAGCGCCAGAAACATGCCCCACGCCGCGAGATGTTTCCTGACTCTTCTCATCAGAATGACTGCCCGATGCTGAACGAGAAATTGAAACGCCCTGCCTGCTGCCAGCCAAATTGGCCGGTGCGCTGCCCGTTGACTGAATTGACCACGATATTGGTATAGCTGGGAAAGAACGGCGGATTCAGATTGTAGCCGAAGTCCAGCCGCAAGGGACCGATAGGTGTCTGATAACGCACCCCCAGTCCGATTGCATGCGAAAGGTAGTCATAGTTGCATTGCAGGTGCGTGGGCTCACTCCGGCAGAGGTCGGGACTGGGCTGGTGACCACGCCCCAGGCTCTTGAGCATGTCTTGCGGGCTGACGAACACGTTTCCCATGTCGTGAAACACGGTGAAACCGACGTTGTCGTTCAGATAAGGAACTGTAAAACTGGGAAGGCGCAACTCGAAATTGTTCAGGAAAAGCGCGCTGCCGCCGAGGGGGAATCCCGTAAACGGGTCGCGGGGACCCGCCTGATTCAGGCCGAATCCGCGGTGAGAATTTCCGCCTCCCATGAAAAATCGCTCCGGCAGCGGAATCAGATTTCTGCCCGGAGAAACCGTTCCCGCCGGGCCCACGAGTACGGTATCGCCAAAGGGATTCTGCAGGCCGATACTGGTGGAGCGCGCGAACACAAATCCATTCGTGTTGCGGCGGTTGCGCGCGAAGGGATGATAGGTCGAGTTCTTGATGAGGACTCGTCCGAAGTCCGATTCCGATCCGAAATAGCTGGCGGCCACGCCGCCTTCGACGGTCGTATAGTTCCCGCGGCTGGTGTTGAGTTCGTTATCGCGGCGGTCACGCAGGTAGAGAAAGTTGGGTTCGCCGACCCGGGTTGGCTTCGACAGCAGTGGAATCAGGTTGTCGGTCACCTGGATATCCGTGGCTTGCACGCGCCGGTACGAGAAGCGGTAAGCGATGCTGGTCAGATCACGTGTATTGTCCGGACTTTTCTTCAGCACTTGCACTGTCTGCAGGGTGCCTTCCAGCCGCTTTGACGTGAAGGTAGAAACGTCCACCGTATTGTCGTACAGAACCCGGGCAGAGAAACGCAGCTCCCGGTTCATGAGTGTCGGGGCGTCATAGCCAATCAGGCCGCGTTGCTGCAGACGGCTGAGGTTTGCTTTCATGGTGACTGTCTGACGACGGCCGCCGAAATTGATACGGCTCATCCCGAACGATACTCTCGGGCTGGCGCCGGTCTGTCCCAGCGGTTGGTTCGTGCCCGATGATGGCTGGCCCGTCTGAACTTCAAACCCGACTCCATAATCGAACGTGTAGCGCTTGGCTTCGTGGACTGAGACAAGTACATTCTTGTGCGACTCGGTGCCCTCTGGATTCTGGGTCGCGATATCCACCTCATTGAACAATCCCAGGTTGTAAAGGCGATGTTGTGTCTCCAGCATGCCTTGCTGGCTCAAGGGCTCGTCCGATTTGATCTGGTATTCCCGCCTCGCGACTCCAGAGCGCGTGAAGTGAATGCCGGAGAGGTAGATCTGGTTGACAAAGAACTGCTCTCCTTCCTGGATCGTGAAGGTCACGGCCACCTGTGGGGAGCCTTCGGCTGAAACCGCTCCGGGCGTGTAGGACACTTCGACGCTCGCGTTCGTAAAACCGTTCTTGAAGTACACGCCTAGAATCTTGTCGCGGTCGTCCGCTAAGCTCAACTCGTTAAATGGCTGCCTTTCCGTAGTTTCGATCTGCGCCACGTCCAGAAGCTGATCCGTCGGGATGATGTAGTTTCCCTCGACGTTGACGGATGCCACCAGAGTCTGCGGGCCTTCTCGGATGAGGAACTCGACAGCCAGCTGGGAAGGATCGCCATGATAGTTCTCGACCAGCTTGCTGCTGACTTCCACTTGTCGGAAACCGCTGGAGCGATACAGGTCTTGAACGCTGGAGACATCGGCGGCCACCAGTGCCTCGCTGTAGCGTCCGTGCGAAAACAGGCGGCCCGCCACCTGCTCCTGCATCAACCCACGGACTTGGTCTTCGTCGAACCAACTGTTCCCTGTAATGTGAATCGCAGCCAGTTTGTGACGCTCACCCGGCACAACTGAATAAATCACGCGTAACCTCTTGCCATCCTCGACGCTGCGCTGGCTCACCGTGACCGTCGCGCCAAAGTACCCGAGCGTCTGGAGATGATTCGTAATGTTCCGCCGGCCTTCACTCAGCAGGTCGTCATCGACCGCTCCTTCCTCATAAATCGGCACGAGCTTGCGAAGCTGGCCCCGACTGATCTTGAAGCCTTCGGCCGCAATGTCGACCACCGGACCACGCTCCACCCGAAACAGGTAGTCCACCGTGTTGCTCTCGGGGCGATAGGTCTGGCTGGCTGACACCTGGGCCAGGAGCCGGTCCTGTTTCTGATACCGGGATCGGATGCGTTGCAGCGCCCTCGTAAGACGCGTCGCGGCGACCCCGTCCCCAGGGTGTAGTTTCGCGATATCCTCGATCTGGCTCTTGGGGTATTCTGCCTCGCCCTGCACTGCGACGTCTCCCACCAGCGCGCGCGGACCTAAGTCCAGAGAAAAGGTCAAATCGATCTGGTGCTCCTGTTCGTTGCGCTGCTCGGAAACGGTGATTTTGGAGTGGTGAAAACCGTTTTCTTCAAGGACTCGGCGCAGGTTTGCCAGCGCCCGGTCCTTGCGTTCCCGCGTGTACAACTCTCCGAGCTGTAATCGTGTAGATGTGACCAGCTGGTTCGACGTCGGACTACTCGAAGCTCCTTCGACTGAGACCTGGCCCACGAAATCGTTGGGGACCGTGACAAACCGCAGGTGCACCCCGGTGGTGGTGCGATCTGCTTCCGCTTGGATATCGGCGAAGCGTCCGGTGCCCAACAGAGCCCGCATCGCATCGTGCAGCCCCGGGCGGGAGAGCGGCTCGCCGATCTTCAGTGGAATGGCAGCCAGGAGACGTGCGGCTTCCTCGGGCGGGATCCCGGGAATCTCCATCTCCACGACGGGTACTCCGATGTAGGGCGTGATCGCCCCGACCTGCGCGTTAGCTTCGGGTGCTTGCTGTGGGGCGGGCCCGGCCTGCAAGCTGCCGACGAGTGCCAGTACCGTGAGCAACACTATCTCGGCGGCACGTGTCAGCCGCAAAAATCCCCCTTGGAATCCCCACCCTAGGGACCTGCACGGATTCGATGGGCTGGCAAGGGTCACATGTTGCTCGGCACAAGGAAGTTCGTGAATCGGCACCTATAATAATGGGTGTATGGCACGGGAAAGGTAATGCCTTTGGAACTGGACGATCGTTACTCCCGCCAGGCGTTGTTTCAGGGCATCGGGGAGGGTGGGCAGAAAAAGCTCGCGGGGGGCCGCATTGTCATCGTCGGCTGTGGCGCCACAGGGTCCGCGTTGGCCTCTCTACTCGCTCGTTCAGGAGTCGGCTCGCTGCGCATCATCGACCGGGATTACGTTGAACCGAGCAATCTCCAGAGGCAGACGCTGTTCGAGGAGAACGACGCCCGCGAATCCTTTCCCAAGGCGGTTGCTGCAGCACGACAAATCGCCCGCTTCAATTCTCAGATTGTCGTCGAGCCTCACGTTGCCGATCTCACGCCGGAGAATGTCGCGGAGCTGCTGGCTGGCGCGGACCTGATCCTCGATGGCACAGACAACTTCGAGACCCGTTACCTGATCAACGACTACGCCGTGAAGAACGCCATTCCCTGGATCTATGCTGCGGCAGTCGGAAGCTATGCCGTCACACTGAACATTTTGCCCGGAACCACAGCCTGCCTTGCCTGCCTGTTCCCCGATCCGCCCAGGGGGACGGTTGAGACCTGCGAGACGGCGGGAATTCTGAATTCAGCGGTAAACCTGGTTGCGTCGATTGCTGCCACGGAAGCTCTCAAATTTCTCGTGGGGGCACGTACACAAATGCGGACCACGCTGCTGTCGTGGGATGCCTGGCGCAACGAGCATGCCGAAGTGACTGCCGACCGCCCGCGACCTGCCTGCCGCGCGTGCGGAGCCCACGACTTCGTCCACCTTGCCGGCGAGGGACGCCCTCACATCACACTCTGCGGCAGAAATTCCGTACAGATCCACGAGCAGCAGCGCCCGGTGGATTTCGTGGATATGAGTGCCCGACTGCAATCGCTGGGCCTGGTCCGCCACAATGAATATGTACTGAAGTTCTGGCGCGACCCTTACGAGATGACCCTGTTCCCGGACGGCCGCGCCATCATCAAAGGCACCACCGACACCGCCGTCGCCCGCAGTTTGTACGCCCGATTCGTGGGAAGCTGAGCCCGGGCCTTCCCTCCGCGCGCGCACCTTCGCTGCAGGTTTTGCGCATGCAATTGCACCCGTCGACTTTCGGGCCGCATCGCTAGCACCGATGATTGACCGAGAGTGCAGGAAATCTCCGGTTATCCTGGGATTGAGGGGTTTCTTTCAACTGGCACGCAAACTGCACAAATCATTCTGATCTGTACCCTCTCTGTGGAGGCAGTATGCGACCCTATTTGGTTCTGTGCATCGTGGTTCTGATTGCCGCAGCCGCTTTTGGTCAGCGGCCCATTCCGCCTCGGATTTATGGACCCGGCCTGTATGAATACGGCCCGTTCATTCCGCTCGTGACGACGCCGATGGTGTCGTTGCAAGAGTTCTCACCGAATCCGGTGGGTGCTTCTAACGCCACGACTGGCCTGATTGCGGGCGCAACCAACTCGACTCTGTCCGAGCCAGTCAGCGACACCAGTTCGGTGTATACCGTTCCCGTCTGGTATCAGGGTGGCGATGCGCCTCGCACCACACCTGCCATCCATCTCTTTCCGGAGCCCGCCGGGCGCGTGATGCACGGTATGCGCATGGAACGCATGCATGGCGAAGAAGCGCACGCCGGTTGGATCTATTTCTCCGGGTCGGAACACACCTCAAACGCTGTCGGCGCTTCGACCGCGGCAAAGAGCGGCAAGAAAGCGGCTCGCACCTATACCAATGACGACGTCGAACGCCAGAACCAGAGCAACGGCAGCGTGAAATACAAAGGCAAGACGGAGAAGATGTAGTCAGATTCTCAATCGTAAGACTCTACGTGAAGGCTCCATCTCGCGACTGTCCGTTGCGAGGGAGCCTTCTTCATTTTGGCATGATCCGTCGCGTTGAAGTCCTCCCTGAACACTTCGCCCCTCCGATCTGCTATCTTCGTCCGGTTGCGCTTCTCCACATCAAATTCAAGAAATTCGTCGCGAGGCGCAAGGATGAGTGCCTGAATGGTTGACCCAGTTCGCCCTGATCCCTCAAGCCTTCCGTCCGTTTCTGGAACTGCAGTTCCGGAGACCCTGGGATTCTTCCATCCATCCCGGCGTCCCTACCGCTTCACCATCCTGATGTTTATCAGCTTGATTGTGATGGGGAGCTACTTCGCCTATGACAGCATCGGAGCTCTCGCGCCGACGCTGATTGCTGACCTGCATCTTGACCGCAGCGACATCGGCAACCTCTACACAGCTTATTCCGTGGCCGCCATCTTCATCGTTTTCTTCGGGGGCATGCTCTATGACAAGCTCGGCCCGCGCCATTCGAGCCTCCTGTTTTGCATGCTGGTCTTCATTGGAGCGACCATCGTCGCCCTCGCCCACTCCAGGTGGCAACTCTTCGCTGGGCGGTTAATCTTTGGCGGTGGATCGGAAGCGCTGATTGTGGTGCAAAGCGCAATCGTCAGCCGCTGGTTCAAGGGCAAAGAGATGGCGCTTGCCTTTGGCATCACCCTCACCATTAGCCGTATCGGAACGCTTTTCAGCTTTAATACCGAAGAGCTCATCGCCCGTTATTTCGGAAGCTACCGCACGGCACTTTGGGCAGCGGCAGTCTTCTGTCTGTTCTCCGTGCTCTGCAACGTGGTTTACAACGCCATGGACGCTCATGGTGAGAGGGTGCTCGGGCTTCCGAAGCCGGACAGTAGCGACAAAATTGAGTTCGACGACATTGGGAAGTTCAACTCCTCCTACTGGTACGTTGTCTTGCTCTGCGTCACGTTCTATAGCGCCATTTTCCCCTTCACGGCCCTGGCCACCGACATGTTCCATGACAAATGGGGCATCCCGCTGGTGAGCGAGTCCGCGGGCGGCTTCCTGGCCCAGATCTTCGACAACTTCCTGCACATGTTCTCGACGGCGCCGGGCGTTACCAGCATCGTCATCTTCGCGTCCATGGTCTTCGCGCCCTTCGCCGGTAACCTGGTAGACCGCATCGGCAAGCGCGCGACGTTAATGGTTGTGGGTTCCCTCATGCTGATTCCTGCTCACCTGGTCATGGGTCTCACGCATTGGAACCCACTTCCCAGCATGATCGTGCTGGGGGCTGCCTTCGTCCTGGTTCCCGCAGCCATGTGGCCGTCGGTTCCGCTGGTGGTTGAGGAGAAGCGTGTGGGGACGGCTTTCGGCCTTATGACTGCTATCCAGAACATAGGCCTCGGACTCTTCCCGCTCCTCAATGGCAAGCTCCGCGATGTGACCGGAACTTACACTGCAACGCAGATCATGTTCGCCTCCCTTGGCGGGGCTGGACTCATCTTCGCCTTCCTGCTCCTCGCGTCAGACCGGCGTCATGCCGGTAAGCTGGAGCAGGGAAAAAGCAAACAGCCCGCCTGAATCACCCGGGGGCAATGTACTGGGAATGCGGATTTTCTCCATACTCGGGGCCGTTGGACTGACGTTCGCCAACCTGTTGAATATCCGGGGATGACGGTGGCCACTTGGTTGGATTACCCAACGTTACTGGTGAGCGTCGGTCCATGGGTTTTCTCGACTAGAAAGCGGGGCTGCGATACCGTTTTTGGTATTCTTGAGGGGCTCGGAACTTGGTGAGCGCCTTGGTTGCTCCCTTTTGTGCAAATTAGTACAACGATTAGACTTCAAAGCCGCATCTGACTGTGTAAGCGGCCGGAAAAGGCGACTTGACCGACCCGAAACAAGAGAAGTTTTCAGAAGCAGAGGCGATCGAGCGAGCGAAGCAGGGAGACGAGGTGGCTTTTGAAACCTTGTATCACCTGCATAGGCGGCGCGTGTATTCGCTATGTTTGCGCATGGTTTCCAATCCCGCTCAGGCCGAAGATCTGGCACAGGAAGCATTTCTTCAGCTGTTTCGGAAGATCAGCACTTTTCGCGGCGAATCTGCATTTTCCACCTGGCTGCACCGCATGACGGTCAATGTCGTTTTGATGCAGCTGCGCAAGAAGAACCTGCCGCTGGTTTCGCTGGAAGAGACGATCGAAACCGACGAGGAATCGCAAAAAAAAGAACTGGGGGCCGACGATTTGAAGCTGACCGGCTCTCTCGACCGGCTGCAATTGCAGCGCGCAATCGATCGGTTGCCGCCGGGATACAAGACGGTGTTTGTGCTGCATGACGTCGAAGGGTTTGAGCACAACGAAATTGCCGAGATGGTCGGGTGTTCGATTGGAAACAGCAAGTCGCAGTTGCACAAGGCACGACTGAAACTGCGCGATTATCTTAAGACGATGAGAGCCGAAAAGGCCGGGAACTCGTAAGTGCAGTCGCGGTATTGGGGAGAGAGGAACATGACTTGCCATGATGTACAGCGCGTTCTGCCCGAAATGATGGACGGTCAGCAGAACGCCGAGCTTCAAGCTCACTTGAGGTCCTGCCCCGCCTGTGAGCAATTGGTTTCAGAATTGGGATTGATCGCCGTCGAGGCGCGTCAACTGGCAGCGATCGACGAACCGGCTCCACGCGTCTGGGTGAACATTGCCAACCAGCTGCGTGCCGAAGGAATCATACGGGAACCGGAAGCCGCGACTGCGCGCCCGGTTCTCGTGCCTGCTCGGCGGCGCTTGAACCTGTGGTGGCTGGCACCGGTGGCCGCAGCGCTGTTGGCGTCCGTCTCTTACTACTCCTCCCACCGCACGCCCACACCGCCAGTAGCCGTCCAAACGCCGCAGGCTACCGTTGCGACGCCCGATCTTTCGGCTTCCAATGCGACTCCGAAGGCTCCTTCGGCTCAACGCGGAAAAGCAGCCCAGCCGGTCGTGGCCAAGAAGTCGCTCAGCAGCACGGAGCAAATCGAGCGGCAGATAGCTCCGATGGAAACCGTCAGCAACGACGACAACCGATTCCTGAACCGCGTAGGACGGAGCTCTCCCGACATGCGGGCGACCTTCGAGAGCCAGCTCAAGGCGGTCAACGCGTATATCAAGGACGTCGAAACTTATCTGAAGCGGAATCCGGATGACGAGGAAGCGCGCCAGCAGTTGATGGACGCTTATGAACAAAAGGCGATGCTATACCAGATGGCCATGGATCATGTTCAATAGCAGGCAGTAAGGAAGCTTGGTCTTCCGCGCTTAGGGGCATTTATGGAAAGCATGCGGCAAATGACGGTTTTGAGTGTGGTCCTGACAACTTGCCTGGTTTCCGCGATGAACGCCGAAACGCGCAAGGAATTCCGGTACACCGTGAATGCCAAAGACAAAGCGATCATTTCCGTCGACAACCAGTTCGGCGCGATCACGGTAAAGCCCGGACCTGTGATGCATGTCTCGGTCGTAGCCATCGTTCAGGACAAGGTGCAAGTCGATCACCTGCAAAAGGGCAATCGTATCGAAATCGAATCCCAGCTCCTGCAGAACGCCGATAAGCAGACCGGGCGGGTCGACTACGAGCTCACGGTTCCTCCGAACGCCGCTGTAAGCCTGCGCTCCTCCACCGGCCCTCTGGTGGTTGATCACGTGCGCGGAGATATCACTCTCGAAGGTGTCGAAGGGCCCGTCGAGGTGACCAACTCCGGCGGCGGTCACGTTCACGTCAAAACCATGAGCGGCCCCATCACCCTGACAGACGTACATGGAGCACACGTAGAGATAACGTCCATCTCTGGTGAGATTCGTCTGAATTCCGTCAATGGTCCCTTGGTGCAAGTCCATTCCGGCAGCGGCAAGATTTTCTATGACGGAGATTTCGGCCAGGGCGGAGATTACGACTTCAGCACTCACACGGGTGACATTGAGGCCATGGTACCGCCTGGTACCTCTGCCGATTTCAACGCCCACTCGATGGAAGGCCAGGTCCAAAGCGATGTCTCGCTGGTCCAGAACGAGCACCCTCGATTCCCGGTCGAGGCAGGACGTTCCTTCTTTGGCACGGTCGGCAAGGCCGCATCGGAAGTAGTCTTCAAGTCGTTCAGTGGTAAAATCCGCCTCAAGCGGCGCTGAACATTCGAATAATCAACTGGATAGGCTGGCCGTCACGGGCGGGCCCGAACTGTTGTTTGCGCTGTGGAGCGCTATGGGAGTACTTGCTGTGTTCCTGGTGGGCTTCATGGGCTCGGGCAAGAGCAGCGTCGGACACGAACTTGCGCGGCGCCTCGGTTGGAACTTCCTCGACCTCGATGCCCACATCGAATCTCGTGAGCGGACGAGTATCGCGGAGATTTTTCGGCAAAAGGGGGAATCGGGCTTTCGCATGATCGAAACGGCGGCCTTGCGAAACTCGATCGCCTCTCTCATGAAGAACAGCGTAGTCGCTCTGGGTGGCGGAGCCTTCGTGCAAGAAGCAAATCGTGAACTGATCCGAGGCTGGCCTTCCGTTTTCCTCGAAGGCAACATGGATGAACTCTGGCACCGTAGTTCCGAGGAAGATACTATCCGTCCTCTACGCAAAGACAGGCAGCAATTCGACCAACTGTACGAGGAACGCCTACCTTTCTACCGACTCGCAACGTTCACGGTGCAAACCTCCGGCAAGGATGTCGGTTCCATCTGCCAGGAGATCGAGCGTGTTCTGCGCTCCCAAAGACTGGCGACAGCAGGTGTCCCTGCTCAGTCGCCGCATTGTGCAAATTCCGACCGTGGAGGATCCCTGTGAAGTTGTTTCGGGCTCTATTTGTCTTGTCGCTGACTCTGGCTTTGCCGGGAGTCATCCATTTTGCTTCGGGAAAGGAAAAGGAGCCCTCGGGCCAGAAAGTGGACTCCGGCTCATTCGGCGTATTCATGCAGGGGCGCCGCGTCGGCACGGAGACGTTCTCCATCACCCAGACCGGGAGTGGCAGCGTCATCCAGTCTGAATTCAAGACGGAAGGTTCAACCACCGAAGCAAGGCAAACGGCGGAGATGCAACTGACTGCGACCGGTGACATCCGCCGCTACGAATGGCGGGAACAGAGCCCGGGCAAAGGGCAATCCACCGTCGTTCCCAACGATCAATTCCTCACCCAAAGGTGGAGTTCCGGCCCACAGGAAAAGCCCCAAGAGCAGGTCTATCTGCTTCCGCTCGCCACCAGTATTCTCGACGACTATTTCTTCGTACACCGGGAAGTACTGGCGTGGAGATACATGGCTTCCATATGCTCCCAGCAAAACGGCCGGATGATGTGCGCAGGCAAGCAACTGGCGAAGTTTGGAACGTTGAATCCCCGCGGGCATTCCTCCGCGCCGGCGAGCCTGGAATATATCGGTCGCGAAAAGGTCACGTACAAAGGTGCAGAGCAAGAACTGAACAAGCTGGAATTGAAGAGCGAGAGCGGAACCTGGACTCTATGGCTCGACGACCAGTTTAAGTTGGTGCGAATCCTGATTCCTTCGGAGAATACCGAAGTGATTCGCGATTGACCTGAAAGAACGCAGGAATCTTGGGACTGAAGGGGCAGCCCCTTTGGGAATGTGGAACGCTGTGCTATTCGCCGGTTACGATATCGGAAGGTATCGCAAGGGGTTACCCCTCGCGTTGCCGGATTGATCCGGTGCCGCTCTTGTCGATTTTCGACTCACGTACGTCACGCGTAATCTTCACGGCCTTGCTGTTCGCGCTGGGCCTTGGGTTCCTCTATGTCGCACGTCACACTCTGATTTTGTTTCTCTTTGCGATCTTCTTTGCTTATCTGATCAATCCTGCCGTGACGCGACTGGAAAAGCTGGTACGCGGCCGCGGACGAGCCATCGCCCTGATCTATCTCCTGCTGATTCTCGCTTTGACGCTGGCTGTATTCTTCGTGGGACCGCGAATCACCCGGCAGGCAGCCCGGCTTGGAGAAGCTCTTCCCGGCCTGATGGAAAAGGTCGGCTCCGGCCAGATCGCTGTCGACATCGGTCAGCAGCGCGGATGGAGCGGCTCCACTCAGCTTCGCATCCGGGAAATCTTACGCGACCACCGCGACGAACTCTCCTCTCTTGCGCAGCATATCGGTGTGCGCGTCGCAGAAACGGCGAAGGAGATCTGGGTTCTGTTCCTGGTCCCCATACTTGCGATTTTCTTCTTGCGCGATGCCGCAAGCTTCAACGCAGTCGTCGTTTCCCTGGTGCAGTCTCGAACGCAGCGGGAATTCCTGCAGGATGTGTTGCGCGATCTGAACCAGATGCTGGCCCAATTCATACGTGCTCAGCTCACTTTGGCCGGGTTGTCACTGCTGGCGTATACGTCCTGCCTCGGGATCATGCGTGTTCCGTACGCGATGGTTTTGGGCACTGCAGGTGGCGTCCTGGAGTTTGTCCCTATCGTTGGACCTCTCGTGGCAGGTGCCGCCATGGTGGCCGTGGCGGTGCTTGCAGGCTACCCCTACTGGCCGCTGCTCTTGCTGTTCCTGATCGTCTGGCGTCTGGTGCAGGACTACGTCATCGCGCCGCGCGTCATGGGCGGCAGCGTGCAACTACATCCTCTGGGTGCGCTGTTTGGTGTCCTCGCCGGCGGAGAAATGGCTGGCGTTCTCGGTGTCTATCTCTCGATTCCCGTCATGGCCAGCTTGCGGATTGTGTGGCGACGCTGGCGCATCTACGCGGAGAAGCGGAAATTCGGTCCCCTCAACGAGTATTCGTTCCCTCATGAGTTGGGGCGCGGAAGAAGCTGAATGTAGCCAGTGGTGACTACTGGCCAGAGAGCTTCGCGAAGCATCAGAAGCTTCTGATCGCTCCTGACCACGGGCCACCTCCACTTCTCTCACCCCGTCTAATGACCGGCAACCGCGCCGTTCACTGTGCTCTCCACATCGACCGTGCGCAGGAACTCTGCCGCCGCTTCAGGCAACACCGTATTGATAAACATTCCCGATCCCAGCTCGAACCCGGCGACCCTCGTCAGGCGCGGGATGATGCTCACATACCAGTGGAAATACTTCACTCCGAAGTTTTCCGCTGGCGCGCTGCGCAACGTGAAGTTGAAGTCCGGATCGTGCAAACCGTAGTACAGCTTGGCCAACATTGTGCGCAGCATGCGCGCCAGGTCGATGATCTCGGCGGCGCTGATATCGCCGAAGCTGGCCATATGCCGCCGCGGATAAATGTGCGTGCTGAACGGCGCTGCCGAGGCGAACAACTCCATCGCCACGAAGTGTTCCGACGCCATTACGATTCGCACTTTTTCCGAAAGCTCTTCTTCGATCTCCTGGCAGAACATGCACTCGCCGAAATCGTCGTGGTGCCGCATGGCATGCTGGAAGCGCTCGCGCACCTGGTGTGAAATTACGGGAGTGGCGATCAGCTGCGAATGCGGATGTTCCAGGCTGGTTCCGGCATCGGTACCGTGGTTCTTGAAGATGGTGATATGCGCGATGCGCGGGTCCAGGCTGAGCTCGTCGTAGCGAGTCTTGTAGACGCGCAGGATCTCGGCCACGTACGAGTCCGGCATGAGCGCCAGGACCTGGGAATGGTCTGGTGTCTCGATGATGACGTCGTGTACGCCGAATCCGTTCACCGTGCGACGCGAGCGGTGCACCGCCCGTGTCGGCTCCACCTCCCGTGACAAGGCGGCGAACTTGTTGGGTACTACCCGCACATGCCAAGGCAGCCCTGTCGACGAGGGTACCCGCAGAACCTCAGGCGGTGTCAGTCCCTCGTTCCCGGGGCAGAAAGGGCAATTGGCGACAAACGGCGCGGGCGCCTTCCGCTCACGGTGCTGTACCATCTGGTCAGGGCGGCGGGCACGTTCGGTGGCGATGACGACCCACTCCTTGGTGGCAAAATTCTGTCGCAGTTCCGGCATGGGACCTCGCTCAAAAAGGTTAACTCACTACATCGGCACAGAACGGGCACGGAGGATCGTACTTGCCAAACTTTCGTACTAACGTCCCTGACGCCCCTTGGAAGTCATTCCAGCCCAAATCTCGCTGATATAAAATCAATAATTTACCTATGTCCAACAAACTTCCTGTAGGAATCCTCGGTGCCACAGGCATCGTCGGGCAGCGCTTTATCCAGATGCTCGAACACCATCCCTGGTTCGAAGTGGCGTGGCTGGCCGCGTCCGACCGCTCTGAGGGCCGACCGTACGCCGAAGCGGCCCGCTGGCGACTCAAGACAGCTATTCCCGACCGCGTGGCATGCATGACCGTCGCTCCTGCCAAGCCTGACGGCGCGCCGAAAATTATCTTTGCAGCACTCGACGCGTCGATCGCCAGGGAACTCGAGCCGCAGTTCGCTGCCGCCGGTTGTGCCGTCGTCTCGAACTCCAGCGCGCTTCGGATGCAGGCCGATGTGCCTCTCGTGATTCCCGAAGTCAATGGCGATCACATCCGCCTGATTGAAACTCAGGCATGGCGCCGGCAGAGCGGCGGGTTTGCGGTGACGAATCCCAATTGCTCCGCCATTGGACTCGTGATCGCCCTTGCTCCATTACACCGCGCCTTCGGCCTCGAGACGGTGATGGCGGTCACGATGCAGGCGGTCAGTGGCGCCGGATATCCGGGTGTTGCCTCGTTGGACATTCTTGGAAATGTCATTCCCTACATCGCCAAGGAAGAAGAAAAGATGGAAGAAGAAACGCTGAAGCTGTTGGGATCATTAAACGGAACCGGTGTGGTCCCTGCCGCTTTCGGAATGAGCGCCCAATGCAACCGGGTCGCCGTCGAGGACGGCCATACTGAATCCGTGTCGGTTCGGCTCAAAAAGAAGGCTAAGACTGAGGAGATTATCGCCGCCTGGAACGAATTCCGTGCCGAACCGCAGGAACTTCACTTGCCGAGCGCCCCGGAACGTCCGGTAGTTTATATGACCGCCTCCGACCGTCCGCAGCCGCGCTTTGATGCAGATTCCGGCGGCGGCATGACCACGACGGTCGGACGTTTGCGTCCCTGTAGTGTCCTCGACTGGAAATTCACGGTTCTTTCGCACAATACCATCCGGGGCGCGGCTGGCGCTGCACTGCTCAACGCCGAATTGCTCAAAGCAAAGGGGTATTTGGGGTGACGAGCACCAGTTCCCAGCACTCAATAGCCAGTCCTCAAGCAAACCCTTACCCGTGCGCGTGTCTGCCCTCTGAAACTGACCCCCGACCACTGACCACTGGCCACCGTTTCAGGAGTTCTCGCCCATGATTGTCATGAAATTCGGCGGGACCTCGGTCCAGGATTCCAAGGCCATTGATCGTGTTGCCCGCATCGTTCAGGGACGCCTCGCCGACCGTCCGGTAGTCGTCGTAAGCGCCATGGCGAAGGTCACCGATTCCCTGCTCGCTATGGGGAAAGCCGCCGGAAACGGTGACCGCAAAACCGCGCTCAAAATGGCTCGCGCCTTGCGCGAACGCCACTACGACACGGCCGGCGAATTGCTGGGCACAGCCCTTTTCACGGAATTCCATAGCGGCCTCGGGTCGGATTTCGAGGATCTCGACGAACTGCTACGCGGCATCGGCGCTGTGGGAGAGATTACTCCGCGCACCTACGATGCCGTCGCCGCGTTCGGTGAAATGCTCTCGAGCAAGATCGTGGCAGCCGCTTTCGCCGCGCGCGGCCTGCCTGGGGTCCACGTTGATTCTCGCCAGATCCTGCTGACCGACTCGAGTTATACGAAAGCGGTCCCGCAATTTGACGAAACCAACGAGCGCCTGCAGAAGAAGCTCAAGGCGCTGATCGATGACGGCCAGGTGCCAGTCATGGGCGGTTTCATCGGCTCGAACCGTGCCGGGATCACGACTACGATTGGCCGGGGCGGATCCGACTTCTCTGCTGCCATCTTCGGCGCAGGGCTGGACGCCGCCCGCATCGAGATATGGACCGACGTCGACGGCATGATGACCACAGACCCGCGTCTCTGCCCCGACGCCCGGCGCATCAAGGTCATCAGTTTCGACGAAGCGGCCGAGCTCGCGTACTTTGGCGCGAAGGTGCTGCATCCGGCCACCGTGTTGCCGGCAATTCAGAAGAACATTCCCGTCTACGTATTGAACTCGCAGAATCCGACCTGCGAGGGCACGAAGATCACAGCCCGAGCACCCCGTTGCGCGAACATTTTCAAGGCGATTGCCCTGAAGAAGAAAATCACGATCGTCGACGTAGCCGCACCACGCCGCCTGCTGGTGCACGGATACCTGAAGTCAATCTTCGAGGCCTTCGACAATCACAATGTGGCGGTCGACGTCGTCTCCACGTCCGAAGTCAGCGTCTCAGTCACGGCTGAGACGAATGAGGCCATACCGGCTCTGGCCGCAGATCTGGCAAAGCTGGCCGACGTAAAGTATGAAGGCCGGAAAGCGATTGTCTGCCTCGTCGGCGAGAGCCTGCGCGACACTCCGGGCTTCGCGGCAAAGGTCTTCGGAATTCTCGAAGACGTGAAGATCCGCATGATCTCCCAGGGTGCATCGGAGATCAATCTGACCTTTGTAATCGAGGAAGACGATGCTGCTGAGGTCGTGCGTCGTCTGCACAAGGAATTCTTCTCCGAGGTCGACCCGGAAGTCTTCGCTTAACTTCGGCCCCGAGCATTTTTCTGCGCACCCCAATGATCTGTACGAGTAAAGTGATTCCATGAATCTCCTGGTTCTGGGGCGAGGCAAGACCGGTTCGCTGGTGGCGGAACTGGCGCGGGAGCGGAGGCACCACGTTCGCGTTCTGGGCTCGTCGGAAAATGTCAACGCGGCTGCCCTGACCCGCGCTTCCCTTTCTGGCATCGATGCGGTCATTGACTTCACCACACCCACGGCAGTGATTGCGAATGCCGAGGCATGCATCTGCGCCGGCAAGAACCTGGTGATTGGAACGACCGGCTGGTATGACCACGCGCCTCGGCTCCGGGCGATGGTCGAGTCCGCAAAGACAGGTCTGCTGTACGGCTCCAATTTCTCCATCGGCATGAACCTGTTCTTTGAAATCGTGCGAACGGCTGCTCCTGCCCTCAATTTTGACTATTCCGGCCAGATCTTTGAGCGTCACCACGCGCACAAAAAAGACGCTCCGTCCGGCACTGCCATGACCCTGCAGAAGCTCATCCGCGAGACGGCTGGACCTGAACTGGAGATCGTTTCTTTCCGTGAGGGCGACGTCGTGGGCATGCACGAAGTAGTTTTCAACTCGCAGAACGACAGAATCTACCTTTGTCATGACAGCAAGTCGCGACGTGGATTCGCGGAAGGCGCAGTGCGTGGCGCCGAATGGCTGGTCGGCAAACAAGGTTTCGTCGAATTTCGCGAGATCTGGCAGCAGCTCTGAAGAAAGCAGGTCTCAACTGTCAGGTCAGGTGTCAGGACCTCCTGAACGCCGACGCCTCAAGTCTCGTTGTGCCCTTACAGTTTTTTAACAGTAGGTTTATCTTATTCCTATGCAACCACGAGGCTGCGGTACCGCTCTCGTTACGCCGTTCTCCCAGGACGGCGCAGTAGATGAAACCGCTCTCCGAAACCTGGTCGCATGGCAGGTGGAATCCGGCATCGACTTCCTGATTCCGTGCGGCACGACCGGGGAAACGCCTACTCTCTCCCATGAGGAGTGGCTGCGCGTCATCGACGTGACCGTCGAAGTCGTTGCTGGACGGGTCCCTGTGGTCGCCGGAGCGACGTCGAATTCAACCCACGAGGCTGTCGCCAAAGCCAGGGAGGTCGCCACGCGGCCGGGCGTCGATGCCATCCTGACGGCGTCTCCCTACTACAACAAGCCTACACAGGAAGGCCAGTACCGCCATTTTCGGTCCATTGCCGAGGCTGTGGACAAGCCACTCATTCTCTACAACGTGCCTGGCCGCACGGGAGCCAATATCGAGCCGGGAACCCTGGCGCGTCTGGCGGAGACTCCCAACATCATTGGCGTCAAAGAAGCCAGCGGCAACATGTCGCAAATCGCTGACGTATTCAATGCAGTCCCGGAGACTTTTCTAGTGTTCTCTGGCGACGACGCGATTACGCTGCCGGTCATCGCGCTGGGCGGAGCGGGGATCATTTCCGTCGCTTCGAACGAGATCCCCCACGAAATGTCCGAGATGACGCGCTCCGCTCTTGCCAATGACTGGGACACGGCTCGCCGTATTCATCGGAAATATCTGCCACTGATGCAGGCCAACTTCCTCGAGTCGAATCCCTTGCCGGTGAAAGCGGTGCTCGCGATGATGGGCAAGGTCGAGGAAGTCTATCGCTTGCCGCTGCTGCCCATGCGCCGGGACACCCGTTCCAAGCTGCAGAAAATAGCCGCTGAGGCAGGCCTGGTCGCGAAGGCTGCGGGACCTGTTGCCGTGGCGTCCGGTGAGTACTATGTCTACGAGAACTGGGCTGCCGGGCCGCACAAGGCGGTGCTGCATCGCGCATCATGCGGCCAGTGCAACTCCGGCAAGGGTCGCCCCTCCGGCCACGACGCCAACCATTCGCGCTGGCACGGACCGTACGGTAATCTGACGGAGGCTCGCGAAGCAACGCACAACATGGCTGGAGTCTTGATCCGCAGCGAGTGCAAGTGCGTGGCGTGAGGCCATTGCAGAAGGCAGGGGTATCAGATTGCCGAGGTCGCGCGATTGCAGAGGCGGAGTCTTCCATCAACCCTTGAGCTGCTACTCTTTCTTGCATCCATCATGTCAGACTCGATCGGCGCTCTGAAAACTCAGATTGAAAAATTGTCCTCTACCCAGAACCTTCGGCGTGCCGGGGAAGCTCGCAGCACCTTTCTGGACTTCCGCGCGCGTCTCACCCGTGGCGAAATTCGCGCGGCTGAGAAAATCAACGGCCGCTGGACTGTGAACGCCTGGGTTAAACAAGGCATTCTGCTTGGCTTCCGCCTCGGCGAAATGAAAGAAATGTTCGACGGCGACGTACTGTCTTTCGTCGACAAGGATACGTTCCCTGCCCGGCGTGTCACTCTAAGCGACCGAATTCGGCTGGTGCCGGGCGGCTCCACGATTCGTGAAGGCGCTCATGTTGCGCCATCTGTCATCTGCATGCCGCCCATGTTCATCAATGTCGGCGCCTACGTGGACGAGGGCACGATGGTCGATTCGCATGCTTTAGTCGGCTCCTGCGCTCAGATCGGCAAGCGAGTGCACCTCAGCGCTGCCGCTCAGATTGGAGGCGTGCTCGAACCGATCAATGCCACGCCGGTGATCATTGAGGATGATGTGTTGGTCGGTGGAAATTGTGGCGTCTTTGAAGGGACACTCGTCAAGGCGCGCGCCGTTCTGGGCGCCGGCACCATCCTGACTCGCTCGACTCCGCTCTACGACCTGGTTCGAGGAGAAGTTTATCGCGCTACGACGGACAACCCGCTGACTGTTCCGGAGAAAGCGGTGGTGGTGCCCGGTTCGCGCGCGGTAAAAAAGGGCAAAGGCGTTGAGTGGAACCTGTCGCTCTACACACCGGTCATCGTCAAGTACCGGGACGAGAAGACTCAAGGCGGTACAGAACTCGAAGACTGGCTCCGCTAGCGCTGGACTTTTGGAGAGTCCTACTGGCTTGATGTCGAAGCGGGCGAGCGGCCTGTCACCAGCCCTACTGCTACGCCTCCTAAGGCACCCGCCAGTACGCCCAACAAAACCAGCACCAAGGTACGTTCCAGTAATCGCATCCGCCGCCGTGGGGACATGGCTCCTCCGTCCATCCGCCCCAGGCTCACCCATCTCGATCAAACCCCGACTCTGCGAAAAAGTTGCCGTGAGCCCGTGAAATGCTTCTGCTGTTTCGGTGGATAACGACGGCCTGAATTACGACGGAAGGGCGGCCGCCGGAGCCCCGGGCAGGTTCGCTTGCTCAGACGCTAACTTCCGACGGAGAGCCAGATGTTTTTCGCGAAAATGGACCAAGGCTCGTTCTCCCCAGGCCCGCACAAAGTAGTAGTTCAAGGCTGACCCGATAGCGGAGCTGGCGATCGGGATGAGCCGCCCCGCCCATTTCTCCACTACCTCCGCACTGGCGCGTGCTGCAATCCGCTGAATGACCTTGGGCACGAAGCGGTTGACGACTTCTTTCTCCAGCAGTTCCCTGCTGATATCGACACCCGCTGCGCTGGCTGCGGCAATCCAAAGTTCGGCAATCTCGTCGTCTGTATTCATCTCGAATCCGTAGACGAGACTCAGCTTCTGAATCGTGCGCATGGTAATCGCTGACAGGATTCCCAGGTCCGGCACGATCGTCAGGATGCCGCCCAGGCCGAAGCCCGCGCCTTCGAGCGCCGCTAGTTTCATCCCGCTTCGGATGATCGACTCTGCGACGCTATCGAGGTGTTCCACTTCCACGGTATAGACGCCCCGGAATGTTGCGATTGGCAGGCCATACGCGATTTTCAGCTGCATGAGAAAGCGCTCGGGATCAACTCGGACTGTCTCGTAGGCACGCGTCAGGCCGGAGCGAATCGCGTTTTCGACCCGAAGCCGTAGCCACGACTTGCCCTCTGGTTGCGCCATTCGAGTGCAGTCTATCAGTTCGTGGTGGTAACCGCTCTCCTCGATCTCAGGCGCGCAGAGGACTCAGAGTGCGCCGTGCTTCCGCACCGCGTCAACAACTCTTCGAATCGCGGCGGCTACGTCGTCGGGCGCTTCCAGTTCCATGTCATGTCCGCTACGGACGATGACCTGCTTGCCGTTGGAAGAGAGAAGTGCAAGTTTCGCTTGCCCTTCCTTTCGCTCTTTTTCCAATTGCTCGGCGGGAATGTCTTGGCCACTTCCGTATCCACCTTCAGCGCGGGTTAGCACCAACAGCGGGATGGCGCCCAATTTAGCCGTTTCCGGCGCAGCGAGCCACTTCGCAGAATATTCGGAGGACCAGTGTCGCTGGCTGTTCTCGGCGTCTTCGATTTGCGGTTGCGCCTGCGCCCAGAGCCGCATCTTCTGCTGCTCTGGCGGCAGCACACGATACACCGGATCGAGAGCCTGTTCTGACGGTACTCCGGCTCCCATGCCTGGGACCGCTTTATCCGATTCGCCCATGCTCTCGCGCGGTTTGGGGATCATCTCCCCTTTTGCGTCTTCGCCAAGCCGCAGAGTTTTGCCACCGCCGATGCCGACACGCTGGCCCTCAAAAGCCGCATCCACCAGGACGACTGCTGCGACATCCTTCGGATACGTAATGGCAAAATTCCGTACTACGGGTCCGCCATAGGAGTGACCGACCAGTACAAATGGTCCTCGTTCCCCGAGTTTGCCGAGCGCGTCGCGCAGTTCGAGGTTCAACTGCGCAAACGTGCGCGGCTTGGGCCCTGGATCGCTCCACGCATAGCCCGCGCGATCGTAGGTGCATATGCGAGTGAATCGAGAAACCCGTGTTTGTACCAGTACCCAGTCGAATGAGAAATCGCCTAATCCGTTCTCCACGACCACGGTCGGGCTGCCCTTCCCCGTGCAATTCACGTGCAGCCGATGTCCGCCCAACGCGACGAACTTCCCGAGGCGTGTCGGTGCGGCTTCGCTTGCGCCAAAAACGAGACCGGTACCGAGCATCACGAGAGCAGCGAGTACCAGCAAACTGCGGGTCCGTACCAGGACAGAGATCAACATTCTGTTGCGCTCCATTTGGATATATATGCCACCTCGCATGATTTCGACGCGTACGGAAGTGGAACGAAAGCACGCCCTGGAACTGGCGTTCATCTGTTGGGCCGTACCGGCTGGTATCACACGTCAAACACCAGTGAAGGACGCACTGTCCCTTCCGAATCGCCGACCCTGTGCTAGCATCATTCTTTCAGAATGCCATCGGGAAAACTGCATATTGTTCCGCTCGGCGGGCTAGGCGAGTTCGGCATGAACTGCATGGCCGTGCGCTGGGGCGACGACATCATCGTCGTCGATGCCGGCCTGATGTTCCCCGAAGCCGAACTGCTCGGTGTGGATATCGTCGTTCCGGATATCTCTTACCTGCTTGAAAATCGCCAGCATGTCAGAGGCATCCTCCTTACACACGGGCACGAGGACCATATCGGCGCCCTGCCATGGATTCTCAGTGAGTTGAACGTTCCGGTTTGGGGCACAGAATTTACGCTCGCCTATGTAGAGGACAAGCTCGACGAGCACCAGCTGCTCGACGATGCCGATCTGCGCGAGATTCGCCCGGGCAAGCGCTTCAACATCGGCCCGTTCACCGTTCATCCGATTCAAGTCACGCACAGCCTGGTCGATTGCGTGGCGCTGGCGATTCACACGCCACTCGGAGTTGTTCTGCACACAGGCGACTTCAAGGTCGATCCCACGCCGACGGACAATCGTCTTTTCGACCTGCACTCGTTTGCGGAATACGGAAAAGAGGGCGTCCTCGCCCTGCTGCAGGACTCCACCAACGTCGAGCGCAAGGGATACACGCCCAGCGAGCGCGCCGTTCACCGCAAGTTCGAAGAGATTTTTGTTCGCACCGAGCGGCGCCTGTTCATCTCTTGTTTCTCCTCGTCGATTCACCGCCTGAAGCTGGCCGTGGATATGGCCCGCGAGCACGGCCGCAAAGTCTGCTTCATCGGCCGTTCGATGATCAGTTCGTCGGAGATTGCCGAGGATCTCGGCTACATCCAAATTCCCGAGGGCATGCTGATTCATCCGGGCGAGATGAAGAATTTTCCCCCGGAAAAAGTCTGCGTTTTGATCAGCGGCACGCAGGGTGAGCCGATGTCAGCGTTGTCGCGCGCTGCCGTCGACAACCACAAGCACGCCAAGATCGAAAAGGGTGACACAGTCGTCTTGTCATCGCGCATCATTCCGGGCAACGAAAAGGCCATCTACCGGATGGTAGACCACCTGTTTCGCCGCGAGGCTTTCGTCATCTACGAGGACGGCTCGTACCCACCGGTTCACGTCAGTGGACATGCCAGCCAGGAAGAACTCAAGCTCATCATCAATCTCGTAAGGCCGAAGTACTTCATCCCCGTGCACGGCGAGTACCGTCAGCTCAAATTGCATGCTGAGATGGCCCGTACCATGCGTGGCTCCGTGGGCAACGTATTGTTGATCGAGAGCGGCGACGTACTGGAAATCGACGGACTCGGCGCCCGCAAAGCGGGCAAAGTCAACGTGGGTCGCGTCTGTATCGACTCCGGCTCGCGCACCGACGTCGTCGAAGACCTGGTCATCAAAGATCGCCGCCACCTCAGTGAAGACGGTTTTGTTCTTCCCATCATTGCGATCAACAAGCTGACAGGCCGGGTCGAGACCTCGCCGGAAATCGTCACGCGCGGCTTCAATCCTGGCGAAAACGGCCTGCTCGAACGCGCGAGAGAGATCGTCATGGAAACACTCGAACTCTCCAGCGACGAGGAGAAGGCCGATTACGGGGTGATCAAAGAGAAGATCCGCGCCGACCTGAAGCGCTACATCTCCAAGCAGACGCAAAGACGTCCGCTGATCATGCCGGTGATCTTGGAGATCTAGCATCGTCACACTCAACGACATCCTTGCCGCCCAGTCCCGCCTCAGCGGTGTTGCCGTCCGCACGCCACTGCTCGAATGGACCAAACCGGGAGAGCCCCGCAAACTCTTTCTCAAGCTTGAGAACCTGCAGCCCATCGGCGCTTTCAAGCTGCGCGGCGCCTACAACAAGATCGCGTCCCTGAGCGCCGAAGAACGCCGGCGCGGCGTCGTCTCCTATTCCAGCGGGAACCATGCGCAAGGCGTGGCCTATGCTGCACGGGCTCTCGGGGTCAAGGCCGTCATCGTCATGCCCGGCAACGCGCCAAAGAACAAGCTGGACTCCACTGCCGCTCTCGGTGCCGAGATCGTCAAAGTCGGTCCCGGCAGCGAGGAGCGCCGCCGGCGCGCCGAGGAACTCGCGGCCCAACACGGTTATGCCATCGTGCCTCCGTACAACGATGAACACATCATTGCCGGCCAGGGTACGACCGGCCTGGAAATTCTCGAGCAACTCCCCGAAGTCGAAACCGTCCTCGCCCCGGTGGGCGGCGGTGGCCTGATCAGTGGCATTGCGACTGCATTGAAGCTCAGCAAACCCTCGGTGAAGATCATCGGGGTCGAACCCGAGCTTGCCGCCGACGCTCAAGCCAGCCTACGCTCCGGCCATCTCGTCTCGTTCGAAGCAGAGCAGGTTACCCGAACTCTTGCTGACGGGCTTCGCACGCAAAGCATCGGAGAGATCAACTTCGAACATATCCGCGCCCACGTCGATGACATCATCACCGTAAAGGAAGGCGAAATCGAAGGAGCGATGCGCACACTCGGCGAAGATACGAAGACCGTCGCTGAACCGAGCGGTGCCGTCGCCATGGCAGGTTTTCTCTTTCATGCCAACGAGATCCCGCGCAGCAGGTTTAACGCAGCCATTGTCAGTGGCGGCAACATCGATCCCGAGATGCTGGCGAAGCTGCGCGCGTGAAGATCCTCATTTCTCCGTATTCCTCGGTCTTCCCCGGGGTCACCGCTTTCTTGCGAGAGAAGTCCACATAACTGCCACGGAGGACACACGGGCGCACGGAGGAGGCCCTGCAGCATTTTCCCGTGGAGCAAATGTACAATGCATGGTTTCCTCTGAGGCCTAAACCTTGACTCGTTGGCTGGATCGCGTCTTCCAACTCTCTCAGCAGCACACCACCGTGCGCCGAGAAATCGTCGCTGGATTCACCACTTTCTTTACCATGGCCTACATCGTGGCCGTGAACCCCGCCATCCTGAAATCCGCCGGGATGCCGCTCGAGGCCTCGGTGACGGCAACGATTCTCACCGCCATCTTTGGCACGTTGCTCATGGGCCTGTACGCCCGCCGGCCCTTCGCCATTGCGCCCTACATGGGAGAGAACGCCTTCATTGCCTTCACAGTGGTGGGTGTCCTCGGATACAGCTGGCAGAAAGCTCTGGGGGCAGTCTTGCTGGCTGGAATCATCTTCGTCCTGCTGACGTTATTCCGCTTGCGTAAGTGGATCGTAGATGCGATTCCCCTCACCCTGCGCTACAGCTACGCGGTCGGCATTGGCTTGTTTCTGACGTTTATCGGCCTTAATCAAACTGGCGTTGTCACCCTTGGGTCTCCGGGCGCTCCCGTGCGTCCAGGTCATCTAACTTCCGGATCGGTGTTGTTGGCGATCTTTGGGTTTTTGTTGATGACGGTTCTATCGATTCGCCGCTTCCCCGCGGCCATCCTGACCGGCGTGCTTGGCACTGCGCTTTTGTCATTCATCACGGGTGTCACGCCTCCACCGACGGCGTGGTTAAGCCGTCCGCCGAGTCTCGCACCCGTTCTGCTCAAGTTTGATCTGCATAGCATCTTCACCTGGGGATTCTTTCCGGTCGTGCTGACCATCTTCGTGATCGCCTTCGTCGACACCATGGGCACCCTTATCGGTGTGTCCGCACGAGCGGGATTTCTCGACGAGAACGGCAACCTGCCACACATCGAAAGGCCGATGATGGCGGATGCTCTGGCCACCACATTTGCGGCGCTGATTGGAACGACAACGTCGGGCGCGTTTATCGAGTCTGCTACTGGTGTTGAAGCTGGCGGCCGCACCGGCCTCACCGCAGTGACAACAGCCATATGCTTCGTGGGAACCCTGTTCTTCGCGCCGTTCATCTCTGCCATTCCACCTCATGCCTACGGTCCCGCGCTGGTCTTCGTGGGGCTGCTCATGCTGACGCCGATTACGCGGATTCCGTTTGACGATCTCACCGAGTTGGTTCCGGCCTTCGGCGTAATGGCTTTGATGGCCTTCACCTACAATGTTGGTATCGGCATGACAGCCGGCTTCGTCCTCTACCCGTTCTGCAAGCTGGTTTCAGGACAAATCAGTCAAGTCCGCCCCGCGCTTTGGGTGCTGACCACGTTGTCGCTGCTGTTCTTTCTCTTTTATCCCTACACCTAATCGTTGAGAGAAAGGCGGGAACTGAATGATTCGCTTTGGGGTTGCGGGATTTGGCTTGCATGCGGTCCGGCGCTTGATGCCCGGTTTCTCGCTCTCGCAGAAGTGCAAAGTTGTCGCCCTCGCTCGTCGTGATCCTCTGAAGGCGCAGGAATCCGGTCAGCAGCACGGCATCCCGCACGTGTTCACTTCCACGGAGGAAATGTGCCGTTGCCCGGAAGTTGATGCCGTCCTGGTTACCAGCCCTGACGTGTGTCACGTCGCCGACGTACTGGCCTGCGTAGCGGCTGGCAAGCCGGTGCTTTGCGAAAAGCCGATGGCGATGAATGCTGACGAGTGCTGCCAGATGGTCGAGGCGGCGGAGAAGGCCGGCGTTCTTCTTGGAGTTGCGCACGTCTTTCGTTTCGAGGAGAGCACGGCCCGTTTGCGTGACTGTCTGGCTTCAGGAGAGATTAGCCGCGTCGTCTTGGCCCGCGCCGAGTTTTCTTATCCCGGATGGGAACACGCTCGCAAGTGGCTGTATGACCGCAGCATGGCTGCCGGTGGCCCCATTGCCGATGTCGGGGTCCATTGCATCGACGCCCTGCGCTATATCCTGCGGGACGAACCGCGGCGGGTGACTACCATTGCCCGCTCCGACGCGCAGTCGGGAAACGTGGAGTCCGCGGCAGTCATTAGCCTGGAGTTCCGGCAAGGCACGCTGGCGTCGATCCTTGTGTCGACACGGGCACAGTATCGGAGCCCACTGGAATTTGTCGGCGACAGAGGTTTTCTGCGGGCCGATGACGGACTCACTGTCGATCGCCCGGTTGCCGTGGAGTTGTGGCGCGACCAGAAGATCGTGCGCTCGGACAGCGTTTCCAATCACCTTGCATACGCCCGGCAGGTGGATAGTTTCGCGGAAGCGATCGAAGGCTCCAGGGCATTTCCGGCGACGGGAAGAGATGGGTGGCAGAATCAGATCATTCTTGATGCCGCGTATCGCAGCCTGTCCGAAGGAAGAAGCGAAGAAGTGCCTTCTATACATCCGTTCGATTTGGAATGAGGCGTGGAATTAGAAAGCCGTTGTGCGGGAACCGAGCGAGACAATCCAGGTCGCTGCGAGGCTCCATCGGTCCTCCAATAAGAAGCGTCCCGGATTCAATGAATCACGGGACGCCCGAACAGCCCTCCCCCAGAACTGCTCACGGTCAAGATACGAAATCAGTGTTGCCGGTGGAACCCCACTTTTGAGGGAATGGCCTGGCACTAAAGAGCCACTTGTGAAATCTCAAGATGTTGGTAGGATGTGTCACCCAACGATTGGGTCTACCCTAATCGTCCCAGGCTCTGGAAGCGGATCCCGGAATGGAGATTCCTCCTTCGGGCCACACCGATATCCAGGCGAAAACGAAATTGAGTGTTGCAAGTGTGCAGCGGATTTCATTTGCTCGTCTCTTGACTCTGGCGTCTGTTTAGTCTAAGTGATTGAAAAGGAGACGAAACGGAGCTTGCGAGAGATTGGAATCATAGCTGCAGAAGAACGGTTCGGGTTACTCCGCTTGAAGTTTGCCTGTGGGGCAGGTTCCAAAGTTAGGCGACAGCAGTTTGGGAGGAACGTATGAGGCGAGTGTTCATTGTAGCTTTGCTGGCATTGGTGTTGCCGATGGCAGCATGGGCGGACGGAATTGATCTGGTCAACAAGTTTGGCTCGATTGCAATCTCATCCGCGGGTATCGTGTCGCACGGTTCTCAACTCAAGCAGTACAACGGCATTACTTCCGATCCGGGACACGCGCTGGGTTCCGTCACGTTTTCGACCGGCGCGCTACTGAGCGGCAGCATCCTGACGGGCGGGACCTTCTCCGACGTTGGGTCGAGTTTCGTGGTGATTGGAAAGGGAAACAAGGTACCGCACAAAGGCGTGATCTTTGATGGCGCATTCGTTGGTCCGGTTTCTTGGACGCTGGTTGCCCAAAGCGGCCAGAGCCTCACCTATGAACTGAGCGGCGCCATTCAGGGCACTCTTTGGAACGGTCACTTCGTGACCGGGACCACAACCCAGACGATTTACTCCACGAACGGCCAGATTACTCTCGGCATCGGGCATATCCATACCGGCGAGACCAGCATTTTGACGCCAGAACCTGGTACTTTGGGACTTCTCGGGACCGGATTGCTTGCAATCGCTGGTATGCTGCGCCGAAAACTCTCGGCTAGCGCCTGACCGAAGACCTCAACCGTCGTTCGCCTCATAACACTCAGCTTCATAGCCCCGCCGAATGGCGGGGCTTTTTGATTTGTCCGCGCGGCATCTCCAAAGACCTCATCCACGGCAGTTGACCTCTTTGCTTAATTATCCGTTTATTTGCCGCCCTGTACCCAGCCGCGAAATCAACACTGTCAGGCACCGCTAGCGCTGGAGTGCAATTTCAACGGCGCTCCGAGCCCCGCCAATGGTGGGGCTCTGCCGCTTCGTCTTACCGTCCAGGGATCAATCCGTTACCGCCGTAACCGAGCTTTCCGGGATAAGCGTTGACGTTACTTTTGACCAAACCTACATTCAGGCGAGGGGGTTGTATGAAGGATATCCATGAAGTCTTGCGCCGCAAGCAGGCGCAGTACGCACAGTTGGGCAAACAGATCGAAATGCTGCAGCAGGCCGCCGAAAAGCTGCGCGAGGTCGCGCCTTTGCTCGCCGAGAATGAAACGGAGGACGACAGCGCGGTGCTAGCGGAAGTGGACGAAGACAGCAGCGCGATGGCTGCCAAAGCTGGAGCGCAATCCTCATCTGCCACCAAGCCACGCAGCAGCACGCCGCGTTGGCCGTAAGGCTGCGCAAGGGGAGGAGGCTCCACCTCGATGACGTTGCAGGCACTGCTGGTATCGAAGGACGATCAGGCCGCTGAAGCGCTCAGCCTGGTGCTGGCGAATTTCGGCGTTGCCGTCGAGCGTTCGAGTGCTGCCGAGGTCGCTGTGTCGCGATTGGAAGAGCAGCACTTCGACCAAATCATCGTCGACTATGACGATCCTGGTGCTGCGTCGCTGGTGCTGGAAAGCAATCGTCAGCGCGGCGGCCACGCACAGGGCAATCCTGCCGTCACCCTGGCCCTGGTTCACGATGTCTCCCAGATCCGAGCGATCCTTGGAGCGGGAGCCCACTTCATTCTGCTCAAACCTATCATTCACGAACGTGCTCATGCGACATTGCGCGCCGCCACCGCACTTCTCAAGCGCGAACGTCGTCAGTCCTTCCGCGTTCCGGTGCAGGCCGCCGTCACGATTCATACCGACGATTCTGCCGACCTCGAAGGCATTTTGCTTGATCTCAGCACCGGCGGCGCAGACGTACTGGCTGCCCGACCCCTGCCGTCGGCGACGCTGACTCGCTTTTCTTTCGAGCTTCCAGATAGCGGTCTCAAAATTGAAGGGGACGCCGAAGTTGCGTGGTCCAGTCCGAATGGCCAGACTGGGCTGCGTTTTCTCGATATGGATTCCCGCATGCGCGACCAACTGAACGAATGGCTTGCCGGCCATTCCCAGGAAGCGCTGCCCGAAGAGCCTGAGGCAGTCTCCCACTGCAAACTCACCGACTTGAGTCTCGGCGGATGCTACGTTGAGACCGAATCCCCCTTCCCGCAATCTTCCGCTGTTGACCTCTGTCTGAAGGCTGCCGGCATGGAAATCCACACCGAAGGTCTGGTGCGGGTCATGCATCCCAGCTTTGGCATGGGGATCGAATTCCCGTCCCGCACCGAGGAACAGCGCAAGAGCGTCGGCGATTTCATCGAGTTTCTGACCAAGCAACCCGGCGCCACCCCGGAACTGGAAATCTCTCCACGCGCGCTGGTGGGCACGGCGGAAGCGCTCCATCCCCCTTCCGGTGGCGAAACTGACGATCCTCTACTCGAACTCCTGCGCAACGGTGAAGCCTTGGAGCAATCCGAGTTCCTGGCAGATCTGCACCGCCAGCGGAACTCCGCGGATGTCGCGCAATAGATCGTTGGCGTAACTCTCCCCGCAACCTTGAGTTTTGGCACAGCTGTGTCCGCGACCTGCGGGAGATTTCTACATCCATGCGGCGAGATTCTTTGCCTGGTCACCTGAGACCCTGCAATAGAAAACCGGAGAGAGGATTCACGCCCCGTCTCTGACGTGACCCACTCTCCGGCGGTCTGTTCCACCTCGATGGCTTGAGCCTACCGCAAGGTATTGCCGGAATGATTGCGCCGCGGTTAATTTCCGGAGAAATTTCCATTGCACTAGAATTGTTTCGCCCTTGCGTAACCGGCCCATCCCGTACCTGGCGATTGTCGCAGCCAGTTTTCTATCCTTGACGCCCTTGTTCTGGCGCGGCATTCCCTCCGGCCACGACTTCGAATTCCATATGTATTCATGGATCGAAGTTCTGAGCCAGTGGAAACAGGGTATCGTGTATCCGCGTTGGGCAGCTCTTGCGCACTGGGGATATGGCGAAGCACGTTTTCTTTTCTATCCTCCGGCGTCTTGGACTCTGGGCGCGGCCCTTGGCGCTATTCTTCCTTGGAAACTGGTTCCCGGTGCTTACGTCTGGATTACCCTGAGCCTCGCTGGCATCTCTATGCACCGTCTGGCACGCCAGTGGCTGCCGGCCCCTGACGCTCTTTTTGCCGCCGTGTTTTACGCTGTGAATCCCTATCACGTTGTGATCGTCTACTGGCGGAGCGCGTTTGCGGAACTATTGGCTGCAGTCTGGCTGCCTCTGCTCTTGTTGGGACTGGTGCGCTTGCGAGAAAGGGGCACTCGGCCGGTGCTGCGTCTGAGCTTGATCCTGGCCGCCGCTTGGTTGACCAATGCTCCTTCAGCAGTCATGGTGCACTACTCCGCCGCTGCGTTGGCGCTGGTGCTGGTGTGGTTCGAGCGCTCCTGGCGGCCGTTGTTGAAGACTGGTCTCGCTGTCGCACTCGGCATGGGTTTGGCATCGTTCTACCTGATCCCAGCCGCATATGAGGGCAAATGGGTCAATCTCGAACAGGTGCTGGCACCGGGCGTTCGTCCGCAGGACAATTTCCTGTTTACGAAGATTGCCGACGCCGAACACAACCAGTTCAATCTGATGATCTCGGTGCTCGCGGCGGCCGAAATTGGAGTAGCAGCAGCTGCCATCTGGTTCTCCCGGCGATCGCGACCTGATCAGCGCAAACAGTGGGTTCTGCTTGCGGTCTGGGCGGCGATCGCCGCGCTGATCATGCTCTCCATGACTAATGCGCTTTGGCAACATCTTCCCAAGTTGCGCTTTGTGCAGCTGCCCTGGCGCTGGCTGCTCTGCCTGAACGCGGCGCTGGCGGTTCTCTTAGCCGTGGCTATGCGCCGCTGGGGTTGTCGGATCCTGACCTGCGCTGCGTTGCTCACCGTGGTGCTGTATTCCGCTTACCGAATCCAACAACCATGGTGGGACCATGCCGACGACGTGCAGGAGATGCGCGAAGCCGTCGCCGAGGGTACCGGTTACGAAGGCACCGACGAGTATGTGCCCGCGGGTACCGATCCTTACGAACTGAAGCAGGATTCGCCACAGGTCGTTGGGGAAAATCCTGTGGCCTCCAGAATCGACGTCCTGCGCTGGGCCGCCGAAGAAAAACACATCACCGTCCGCACCGAAGGGGCAGATCTTCTGACGCTGCGCCTGCTCAACTATCCAGCGTGGGAAGTCAGCGTGAATGGCATGCGGGTGGAGACGAAGGCGGCGGAGGTGACCGGACAAATGCAGATCCCGCTAGCTCCCGGCACGCATGACATTCGGATCCATTTTGGCCGGACGCGCGACCGAACTATGGGCGGCGTCGGGACGCTGATCAGCATATGCCTGTGGATAGGAGCGTGGATTGCTTCGCGCTCCAGGAACCTCCATGACAACAAACGCGTACTGATTGCGACCTCGAACCCAGGCAAGTTGCGCGATTTTGCTGGCGCCGCGCAGGCCTATGGCATTGAGGTCGCCGCCATGCCGCACTTCTCTTCCCTGCCTCCGGTCGTCGAAGACGGCGCCACCTTCGAAGCCAACGCCCGAAAGAAAGCTGAGGCCTACAGCCTTGCTGTCCCTGGGGAACTCGTGATCGCCGACGATTCCGGCCTGGAAATCGACGCCCTGAATGGCGCTCCGGGCGTGCATTCCGCGCGCTACGCTGCGGACGAACCGCACAACGCAGAGGCCAATACGGACGACGAGGCCAACAACGCGCGGGTGCTGCGGGAATTGTCTGGCGTACCGCCTGAGAAACGTATCGCGAGATTCGTCTGCGTGATCGCCGCTGCCCGCGACGGGCAAACGCTCCAGACATTTCGTGGCGTGGCCGAGGGCATTATCCTCGACGCACCCCGCGGCACAAACGGGTTTGGATACGATCCGCTGTTCTACTTTTCACAGATCGGAAAGACATTCGCGGAGCTGGATGCAAGGGAAAAAGCGGAGTACAGTCATCGCGGAGCCGCTTTTCGGGCGTTCTTGAAATGGCTCAGCTAATGGCTACACCGTTCAAGCACAGACTGCTTTTGCCGGTAGCTTGCGTATTCCTTGCCGCCACGACCACTTACGCCACGGCATGTACATGCGCCGTACAATCCACCCGACAACGGCTGGGAAACGCCGACAGCGTATTCCGCGGGGAGTTGGTCGGACACAGGTTTGGTCAAGCTGTGTTTCGAGTACGAGAACGATGGAAGGGCGAAGTTGGTGTGCAATTCAGCGTCGATTGGCATGAATTCACTCCGGATTGTCGAGGCTTTGCAGAAGAAGATCTGAAAATCGGGAAAGATCTGCTGGTCTTTGCGAATCGCTCCAGTCTTGGAACTTACGAAACGAGCGTTTGTGCAGGAACCGGGAGCATAGCGGAAAGTGGGGCGGCCCTTGCCGATCTCGGCCCTGGCCAGCCTCCGCTCGCGGACGCGCCGTGGGATGTAACAAAAAAGTTGTCGCTAACCTGCATCATCTTTGCAATCCTGATTACGATCGCTGCGTTCGTGCGCGACTGGCATCGGATTCGTCATCGGTAGTTTCGGAACCAGAAGTGAGCACAGGTTTGCGAACGACTAACGACCAACGACTATAGACTGAAGAAACATCTTGAACATCAGCCCCCAGGCAACGCTTCCTTGACTTGCCTTCCTGCGCAAACCGATAATAAACGGTTCGTCTTCTACGTGGGGACCAACTGGAGGAGCCTTACCGTGGCGTCTGCAGCCAATTCCGTCTCTCCGAGAATCAAGCCGGGAGTCGCGCCGCTACGCGCCGGTGAAGGATATTCCTTCCTCCTTCGCCGTCTACATTCGATCACTGGCATCGTTCCCATCGGCCTGTTTCTGCTCGAACACTTCATCTCCAACTACGAAGCCGTCAAGGGACCCGACGCCTATGCCGCTCAGGTAAAGTTCCTGAATAGCCTGCCCTTCG
>Ga0335071_10000467_pt1 | contig 44970 bp, 45 predicted proteins | sample Lox_Sample_15_FD_206724 | JGI IMG/M metagenome (GOLD analysis project Ga0335071, IMG submission 206724) | Soil microbial communities from Loxahatchee National Wildlife Refuge, Florida, United States - Lox_Sample_1.5 | ecosystem: Environmental > Terrestrial > Soil > Wetlands | place: USA... | reverse complement strand
CCCGGAGCTCATCTCGGCGATCCGGGAGGAATTGCGCGGGCAACTCGCGGACCCCGGAGCGTCAGGCTAGCTTGCTCTCGATGGCGAAACGCACGAGCTCGGACGAGGTGCGGATGCCGAGCTTTTGGCGCATGATCGACGAGGTGTTGGCAATCGTCTTGTAGGAGGCGTTGATCATCCAGGCGATCTCCGACAGGCTCTTGCCGGAGCCGAGCAGCCGCAGGATCTCGATTTCCCGCGGCGTCAGCTTGGCGAGACGCCCCTCCGCCGAGGTGGCGCGGGCGAAGGCAATGCCCTGCGCAAGCGCCGGCGGCAAAAACACCCCGCCACCGGCGACCGCGCGGATCGCCTTCACCAGATCGGCAGGATCGCCCGATTTGGACACGTAACCCTTCGCACCGCTGTCAATGGCGCGCGCCGCAAAGATCGGATCGTCATTCATGCTGAAGACGATGATGCGGGCGCCCGCATCGCGCGCCAGAATGCGCCGGGCCAGTTCGAAGCCGGAGACGCCGGGCAGATTGATGTCGAGCACGCAGACGTCCGGACGCTCGGCGAGGAATGTCTCAAGGCCGGTCTCGGCGCTTGGCGCCTCCAGAATGACGATGTCGGGATCGTCGGCCATCAAGGCCCGGCAGCCCGAGGCCACGATCGGATGGTCATCGACGATCAGAACGCGCATCGCAAACTCCCCCGCGACGCATCACTTGGCAATCGAGGCATTGTGCAGGACAGACGAAAATACTGTACCGTTCAATTAGATAGCCGTCGATTTGTCCTGTCAACGACGTTGGCAGACGCAACTGCTTTGAGACGGCGGACGGGAATCCTGACGATGTGGCGGACATTCTCGCTGCGCACGCGGCTCAACCTGCTCCTTGCTCTGGTCCTGGTGCTGGGGCTCGCGATCAATATCGGACGGCTGCTGCTGGAGGCCGGCCCCCGCGTACAGGCCGAAGACCAGAGCGTCGTCAGGCTCGCCCGCGAATTCGTCCAGACGCTGGTCGCCGATCTCAGCGAGTCCGCCGAACCCGATGCGCGGCTCGACCAGATCGTCACGCGGCTTGGCGAACTCCGCCACGTCAGCATCACGCGAATCCACGGCGGCGCCGGCCGCGCCCCTCCCCTGGCCCCTCATCAAGATACCACCGCCGACGCGCCAACGGTGCCCGGCTGGTTCGTCACGCTGATCCATCCGGAGCAAACCACCGTCGACCTGCCGGTCCTCGTCAATGGCCGATCGCTGGGGACGCTCGCGATCACCTCGCATCCGACCGACGAAATCGCCGAGATCTGGGACGGCATCGTGACCCAGCTCGAGGTCGGTACGGCGATCGCCATCATTCTGCTGGTCATCACCATCACCGTCATGAACCGGGCGCTGGCGCCGATCCAGGCGCTCGTCGCGGCGATGAAAGGCATCGCGGCGGGAAACTACGACACCCGCGTCACGCCGGGTGGTCCGCCGGAATTTGCCGCGATCGGCACCCAGCTCAACGACCTCGTGGCAACGCTTGGCCAGTCGCTTCTCGACAAGCAGCAGCTTGCCGAGAAAATCGTCTCGCTGCAGGATGCCGAGCGCAAGGACGTCGCCCGCGAGCTGCACGACGAATTCGGTCCGCATCTGTTCGCGCTGCGCGCCCACGCCTCGGCGCTGGCGCAGGCCGCGGGTGCTGCAGCGCCTGATATCCCCTCCTTGCGGAAGCATGGCGACAGCATTCTGGCGCAGGTCAACACGCTGCAGCACGTCAACCGCCGCGTGCTCGACAGGCTGCGTCCCGTGGGTCTTTCCGAGCTCGGCCTTGCCGATGCGCTCGGCGCGCTGATGCGGCTCTGGCGCGAGGCCAATCCCGGCGTGACCATCGAGACCTCGATCTCCCCACAATTCGGCCGACCCGGCGACACTGCGGAACTCACGCTCTATCGCATCGTCCAGGAAGCGCTGACCAACGTGTTTCGCCACTCGGGCGCAACCCATGTCGACATCGCCATCGAACCCGCCGCACCGCCCAAGGGACTGCCGGCCGCCGGCGCCGCAACCTTGCTTCGCGTCCGCGACAATGGCGCGGGCCTGCCGGCCGACCACAGATCCGGTTTTGGCCTGATGGGCATGCGCGAGCGGGTGCTGGCGCTGGGCGGTACCCTCACCGTCGCATCGAGCGAGCAAGGCGTGCTGGTCGAGGCCCTCGTGCCGAACGGATCGCCGCGCTAGCGCAGACCTTGCAGGCGGCATTCACCTGATCTCGCACCGCACCCGATGGCGAAGTGGCTAACGCTTGATTGCAAGGCGCTCCCTCGCCTGCTTTAATTTGCAACGATTCAAGCCGCCTCGGAACGACAACATGGGCCGGCCGTGACGCGATTTCTCATTGTGGAGGATCACCCGCTGTTTCGCGAGGCGCTGGGGAGCGCCGTCCGCGGGGCAGCAGAGGATGCCGAGATCTTCGAGGCCGCCTCGATCGACGAAGCGACTGCGGTCCTGTCGTCGACGCCGGCCATCGACCTCATCCTGCTCGACCTGTCGATGCCGGGCACGACAGGTCCCCTGGGCTTGATCAGGATCCGCAAGGCCTACCCCAAAAATCCCGTCGTCGTGGTTTCGGTCTACGAGGAGCCGCAGATCATCGCCAGCATCCTGGCGTTCGGGGTCTCGGGCTATATCCCGAAATCGACCCCGAAAAGCGAGATCACCCGCTCCATCGTGGAGGTCCTGCGCGGCGGGATGTGCCTGCCGAGTGCCTATCGCGACGCGGCCGGCGATCCGCAATTCAAGGACCAGAACCGGGAGCTCTTGAAGCGGCTGCACGATCTGACGCCGCAGCAGCTGCGCGTTCTCGACATGCTTGGCCGCGGCCTGCAGAACAAGCAGATCGCCCACGAGCTCGACATCAGCGAGACCACGGTCAAGGTTCACGTCTCCGACATCCTGCGCAAGCTCAACGTGCTGAGCCGGACGCGCGCGATCATCGAAATCGGCAAGATCGATTTCACCAGGTTCGGCAGCGACCACGCGCCGGGAAAGCGCGCGCACAAGACGGTCTAGTCTGGCTCGCCCGGCGCGTGATATCCACTCGTCATTCCGGGGCATTCGGCGGAACGCGAATGAGCCCGGAATGACGGTTAAGTGGGCATCACGTCAGCAGGAACGACAGCAGCGCGCGCATTTCCGCCGGCTTGACGGGCTTTTTCAAGACCTCGAGGCCAATGCGGCCTGCTTCGCGGGCCGCAGCCTCGGAATAGTCGGCGGTCACGAGCATGGCCGGGATATTCATCTGGGTGTGCCGCCTCACCTCCTCGACCGCAACGAGGCCATTGCGATCCAGATCGAGGTGCAGATCGGCAATGATGGCATCGGGTGCTCCGCCCAGCGCACAGAGACGTTCCAGGGCTTCTTCCGATGACACCGTGGTCGCCACGTCGCAGCCCCAGCTCTCCAGCAACGCCGCCATCGCCTCGGCACTCAAGCCGTCATTCTCGATCAGAAGGATCTTGGCCCCTTCGAGTCCGCCGCACTGCACGTCGAGCCGCTGCATCTCGCGCGGGGCCTGCGGCACGTCGGCCCTGTCAGCGCGATCGAGCTCGACCGAAAAGGTCGACCCGCGCCCCAGGCGCGAGGAGACGCGGACATCGTGGTTCAGCGCGGTCGCGAAGCGGCGGACTATCGAAAGTCCGAGGCCAAAACCGGCCTGATCCCCCAGGCTCGATTCGCCACGCTGGAATTCGGTAAAGATCGCCTCCTGCTGCGCCGTGGGGATGCCGGGCCCGGTGTCCCAGACCTCTATGCAAACCCGATCGCCGCGCGGCCGGCATCCCATCAAGACCCCGCCGGTGCGGGTGTATCGGAGCGCGTTCGCCAGCAGGTTCTGCAGGATCCGGCGCAGCATCATCGCATCCGAAACCACCGCCAGCGACGACGGACAGATTCGCAAGTCGAGCTTGTGCTTGGCGGCCACCGGCGCGAACTCCCGCAGCAGCGGTTCGAACACCGCAGAGACCAGGATCGGCCGCATCTCGGGGCGGAGCGCGCCGGCATCAAGCTTGGCGATGTCGAGCAGCGAGCGCAGGAGATCCTCGAGCGTCACCAGCGAACGCTCGACCTGGTCGACCAGCTTCAGCGCGCTATCCTGATCGATCATCTCCGCAAGCGTCGACAGTGTCAGGCGCGCGGCATTCACGGGCTGCAGCAGGTCGTGCGTCACCGAAATCAGCACGGATGACTTCAGGGAACTCGCGGCTTCAGCCTGCTGCTTGGACCGGTACAGGCTTTCATTGGCGCGCTCGATCGAATGCAGCGCCTCGCGCAACTGGCGGGTGCGGTCGCGCACCTGGTGATCGAGCGCAATCGCGGTCTCGAACAGCGAGAACGCGTTGAGCTGCTGGTCCATCGAGCGTTCGACGCGCGACATCAGCGCCGCGTTGATCTTGCGCAGTTTTGCAGCTTCGTGCTGCAGCTCGGCGAAGGCATTGGCGTTGCGCGGCGTGTCGATCACGCGGGACGCCTTCCGATCGCGACGCCGGTCAATGTCTGGTTCACATGCATCGAGCCGTATTGCTCGCCATAGGTGTGAAACCCGACCACGCGATTGTTGCGGTAGAGTTCCGACATCTCGCGTGCGAACTGATGCTGCTCGGCATCGAGGCGCCGCAGAATGCACTCGAACCCGATGTAGATCGAAACCTCGCCGATCTCGTCCTGCATTTCGGAGAACACGTCGCGCGTTGCATCGACCGGATTGCGCGACCGCGCCGCGGTCAGGACCATGCCTTCGTCGATCGCGCAGAAGAAGCGCAGCGAGCCGTCGGGGTCGACCCGTTGGATCGAACGCGCGTAATAGCTGCCGCCGACCCGGACCAGCACCGGGTGAGACGCAAAGGAGAACGGATCGAGCTTGTCGTCGACGATACCGACCGCGCGCGAATATTCTTGCCCAGCCGGCTCCGCATTCAGCTCCTTGACGATGCGCTGCTCCAGGTCGGCCTCGGTGACGACCATCTTGGTCGAGGTCGGCTCGAAGTTGTCGCATTTGAACAGGCGGAACGGCAGCGAGGTTTTCAGCAGGATCAGCACCGCGCTATCGGTGTAGGCCCGGCCTTCGAAGAAAACGAAGGTCTGCTCGAAGCGCAGCCCGTCCCCGGCCGAGCCGCCGACCAGCGGGATGTTGTCCAGCGACGCATACAGCGCGGACATGATGGCTTCCTCGCGCTTGCACATGCCGTCGATCAGGACGAGGCCGAAGGACCGCTCGTCGTCGATGTCGGAACAGCTGCGCAACAGTTCCTGCCGGAGCTCGCGGCCGATGCTGCGTCCCTCTTCCACCCGAAATCCCGCGAGGCCGAAGATCGGCTTGGCAACCGCGGCGAAATCATTGGCGCCGAACGCCAGCGCGACCACGCTGTTCTCTTCCCAGCCATCGGGCGCAAGTTCGCCGGCCGTGGTGCAGCCATAGACCGGCGTATCGCCGAAATGCATCGCGATCTCGGCGATGAAATGATGCGGATCATAATGCGGGGACAGGAAAATAAGCACCATCGCCAGCCCATCGGACGGCAACTGGGCCGCGATGTCGGCGACGGCATCGGTGACCGTGTCCGCCTTGGACTTGGCGGTCGCCACGCCAGAGGTACTTTCAAACCGAAGGTCGGTTTGCCTCACTTGGCTTCTCCCGGGGCTGCAACCTTGGTCTTTCGCCAAGCCTGTCAACGATAGGGGCTTTTAAACGATGCCGCAACGGGAGCCGGGTTGATCCAGAGCAAAGACGTATCTGCAGGAGTGAGAAATTGTCGCATCGGAGCGGGCCGCAGGTCTTGTCCGGCGTTACCGCTGAAGGGGGCTCACATGCGTAGTTGCTGTCTGTTTTTCGCCGCGCTGACTGCTTTCGCCTGGATGATTGCACCGGCTGTTGCTGCCGAGGGTGACGCGGCCGCGGGCAAGGCGGTGTTCCAGCGCACCTGCCAGAACTGTCATGCGGTCGAGATCGGGGTCAACAAGATCGGCCCCAGTCTCTGGAACGTGGTGGGGCGCCAGCCCGCCAGCGTCCCGGACTATGCCTATTCGGAAGGCATGAAGACCAACAAGACGCCCTGGGGTCCTGCGTCGCTCGATGCCTATCTCGCCGATCCGCGCGGCGACGTTCACGGCGTCAAAATGTTCTTCAAGGGCCTGACGGATACAAAAGATCGCAGCGACGTGATCGCCTATCTGCAGACCTTGAAATAGGCGCCCAACGGGCTCAGCCGATATCGAACTTCACGCCCTGCGCCAGCGGCAGCGTCCGGCCATGGTTCACGGTGTTGGTGGCGCGGCGCATATACGCCTTCCAGGTATCTGAACCGGATTCGCGCCCCCCGCCCGTCTCCTTCTCGCCACCGAATGCGCCGCCGATCTCGGCTCCCGACGGCCCGATATTGACATTGGCGATGCCGCAATCGGAGCCGCGCGCGGAGAGAAAGATCTCCGCCTCGCGCAGGTCATTGGTGAAGATCGAGGAGGACAGTCCCTGCGGGACGGCATTGTGCTGAGCGAGCACCGTGTCGAAATCGCGGTAGGGGATCACGTAGAGGATCGGCGCAAACGTCTCCCGTTCAACCGGTCCGGACTGCCGCGCGATCTCGACCAGCGCGGGACGCACGTAATAGGCCTCGGACCGGCCGCCGACCATGACCCGCTCGCCGCCGAACACGATGCCGCCGGCGGCCTTGGCGAGGTCCAGCGCCCCCAGCATCTGTTCATAGGCCATGCCGTCGATCAGCGGGCCGACCAGGATGGCGGGCTGCAGCGGATCGCCCGTCGTGACGGATTGATAGGCCTTTTTCAGGCGCGGCACGAACGTGCCGTAGACATCCTCATGCACGAACAGGCGCCGCAGAGTGGTGCAGCGCTGGCCCGCGGTGCCCATCGCCGCAAAGGCGACCGCGCGCAGCGTCAGGTCGAGATCGGCACTGGGCGTCACGATCGCAGCATTGTTGCCGCCAAGCTCGAGAATGGCCCGGGCAAACCGCTTCGCGAGTTTTGGGCCGACGTTGCGGCCCATTGCGGTCGAGCCGGTCGCGGAGACCAGCGGAACTTTTGGGTGGTCGACCAGAACTTCGCCGACATCGCGGCCGCCGATGAGCAGTGTGGCGAGCCCGTCGGGCGCATCGCCAGTCTCGTTGCGGAAGCGCGTGAGCGCCCGCTCGAACAGCGCTACCGTCGCGAGCGCCGTCAGCGGCGCCTTCTCTGACGGCTTCCAGACCGTGCTGTTGCCGCAGACCAGCGCCAGCGCGGCATTCCAGGCCCACACGGCAACGGGAAAGTTGAACGCTGAAATGATGCCGGTGACCCCCAGGGGATGCCAGCTCTCCATCATCCGGTGCTCGGCACGCTCGGTCGCAATGGTCAGGCCGTAGAGCTGGCGCGAGAGGCCAACGGCGAAATCGCAGATGTCGATCATCTCCTGGACTTCGCCAAGCCCTTCGGAAGTGATCTTTCCGACCTCGATCGACACCAGCCGTCCAAGCGCCGGCTTGCTGGCGCGCAGTTCCTCACCGAACAGCCTGACGAGCTCGCCGCGTTTCGGCGCCGGGATCATGCGCCACTGGAGGAACGCCGCGTCGGCGTCGTCGATCGCGCGTCTTGCGCTGTCGGGGTCGGACTCGCGGACATGGGCGACGATTTCCCCCGTGATGGGCGAGCGGGCCGCCAGCGTGCCACCGGTGCGGCTCGCTGGATCGACACCAAGCTCGCCGAGCAGCCGCGCGACCTCGGCGCCCAGTTTCGATTGGTCGACAGTCTTGATTGCATCGGCTTCGGACATCATCGTTCTTTCCAGCGCGCCCTGCCGCGGGAACCGGCTGCAGCGGCGGCTTCGATTGGCGAGGACCTGATAATAGGAATTTCGCGGTGTCATCGCCATATCGACGCGCGGCAGGACCGCGCGGCGAAGCGCAGCCGGTCTTACGTCTTCGGCTGGTTCGCGGCCTCGCCCATGGCGCAGTCGCGCCAATTCGCGGTGACGCAACCGGCCGGCCAGCCACCGCCAAGCGCGATGAACAACGCCGCCGTATCGGACAGCCGGCCGGCTTCTGTCTGCACGCGAACGATCACGGCGGTCAGGTAGGTGGTCTGCGCATTGAGCAGCGCGAGCTGATTGACCTGGCCTTCACTGAGCTGCTTGCGAACGATGTCGAGACTGGCCTTTGCGGTCTCTTCCGAATGCGCGGCCGCCTTCGTCGCGCGTGCATCCGCCTGCAGCGCGCGCAGCGCGTCGGCGACGTTCTGGAAGGCCGCGATCACGGTCGTGCGATATTGCGCATCGGCCTGATCGAGCGCAGCCTCGGCCGCCTTCTGCTTGTGGTAGAGCGTAAAACCGTCGAAGATCGGCGCCGTCACGCCGGCTGCGAGGGTGTAAAATCCGGTGCCGGGGGCGAACGCCTGGGCAAAATTGTAGGAACTCGACCCGCCATTGGCCGAGAGCACGATGTTCGGCAGGCGCGCTGCGATCGCAACCCCGATCTGTGCGCTCGCCGCATGCATGTTCGCCTCCGCCGCGCGCACGTCGGGACGCTGTTCGACGAGCTTGCCCGGCAGGCTAACGGGCAGGTTCGCCGGCAGCTTCAGATGCGCAAGCTCGAATGTCTGCCTGATCTCGTCGGCCGACAGCTGGCCGGCCAGCGCGGTCAACAGGTCGCGCTGCTGGGCGAGTTGTTTTTCGAGCGGCGGGAGCAGCTGTTCGGCGGCCGCCAGCGCCGCCTCCTGCGCCAGCACGTCGGCCAGCGCGGCCTGGCCAAAACTCTGCTGCCGCTTGAGGATGTCGAGCGAATCGCGGTCGATCGCAATGACCCGTCGAGTCGCCTCGATCTGGCCGCGGAGCGAGGCCTCCTGGATCGCCGCCGTCACGACATTGCCGGTCAGCGCCAGATAGGCAGCCTCGAGCTGGAACAATTGCTGCTCGGTCACAGCCTCAAGGCTCTCAACCGCGCGGGCATTGCCGCCCCAGATATCCGGCACGAAAGCGACGGTGAGCTGGTTCGTCACCAGCGAATATTCGGTCTGCGGCACGGCGCCGAGATCGCCGCCGAACACGGTGCCGGCATTCGAGAGCAGAAGCTGCGAGGACGTCGAATTACCGGTGACCTGCGGCGCCCAAACCCCGCGCTGCGCCAGCGCGTTGTACTTCGCAATTCGGATCGCGGCCTCGGCCGACTGCAGGGTGGGATTGTGCTCGACCGATTGCCTGATCAGGTCGCTCAGCGGCTGCGAATGGAATGCGGCCCACCAGCGTGCCGAAACATCCGCGCCGGTGACAAAATGCTGGCCGGCGACCGGCGGGCCGCCCTTGCCCGCACTGGGCGAAGCCAATCGTCCGGGCACATAGCCATCGACATCTGGCGCGGGCGGCGGCACGAAATTCGGACCGACGCAGCCCGACATCGCCAGCGACAGCAGAACCGCGACAGCGGCCGCAACACGCGGACGGAGGTTACCGCCAGTCGCTGCGAACGGCAGTCGTCGATCGTGTCGCCCCGATCGCAGCATATGACCCCCTTTACTGCGTGCCCTGCCGATCAATCTATAGCGTCCCCGATCACCGCTTCGCCACCGCCGTGACCTGGTCTTAACGGCTTTCTGGCCGCGCGCCAAAACAGTCCGGCCAAGCGCCGGCACGACGATCAGGAGCGCACGAAGTCAAATGGAGATGCCGCCGACCGCCAGAATGGCCAGCGGACGTTGCATCCGGTTGCTGATGCTAATGAGAGATTGCCGCCGAAACACATCCGGCCGTTCCGGCGCGCGCGGATGTTTTGGCGATGCGCTCAAACGGGCGGCGAAATGCCCCAACTTTGAGCAACGGCCCGGCGCATCCTTGCCGGGTATGAGGATGCGCCGGGCCTAGCCGCGCACCGGGACCGTTAACCGACGTCGGCTGTCCACATCAAAGCAAATGTCGTGCCGCGCACCCTGCTCCTGGCCGGCGAAATCCAAAGCGCCAAATGTCAGAAGAAGGCCTCGATACCGACGATGGGAATGCCGAGCGATTTGAAGCTCGCATGGGTCGCCGCGACCGATCCGTCGAGATCGATGCCGCGGCAGGCCTCCTCGATCACAATGGCCTCAAAGCCCGCGCGGCGCGCGTCTTCGGCCGAGTAGCGGACGCAGAAGTCAAACGCCAGACCGACGAAGAACAAGGTGTTCCAGGCGCGTTCGCGCAAATAGCCGGCAAGGCCGGTCGGGGTGGTGTGGTCGTTCTCGTAAAATGCCGAATAGGAGTCGATGTCGTGGTGCATGCCCTTGCGCACCACGAGGCTCGCGCTGTTGGTGTCGAGCCCGGCGTGAAAGTCCGCGCCCGGGCTGCCCTGAACGCAGTGAACCGGCCAGAGCACCTGGGGTCCGTAAGCGAGGTCGATCGTCTCGAACGGACGCTTGTTCTGGTGGTTGGCTGCGAAAGAGACATGATTGCCTGGATGCCAGTCCTGGGTCAGGACGACGTTGTCGAATTTTTCGGCGATGCGATTGATCGCCGGAACGACCTTTTCGCCGCTGGGCACGGCGAGCGCGCCGCCTGAACAGAAATCGTTCTGCACATCGACCACGATCAGAACGTCGCTTTTCGACACCTTCATCGTCAAACTCCGATAACGCCGCCTGCATGATAGGATGGATCGGTCGGCGCCAGAAGCGGGGTCTTGAGCCTCCCGCCGGCCGGGACGGCGAAAAGATCCCTCCACTCGCGCCTGACGTGTGCTGGGGCGGAATTTGGACAGCTCTGCAGCATTTCCGTGTCGAGCTTGCAACACTTGTGCGGTTCCTGGGCAGGAACACAACTTAGGATTCGCAAGCGCATGCGGCCACGACTAGTGTGGGGGCTTTCCTGTCCCAGCAGATCTGGGGCCCGGGCTGACCATCCGGTGCAATGATCCGAAGTTATTGTGAGGAGTAGCGTCAATGAGTTTCGTGAACTCCGGGGACGATTCCAACCCGAACGACCCCAACGACCCTCTGCACTATGCGCCGCGCTCGATGCGCAACAAGGCGACCCCGCAGGCGAGGCCCGTTCGTCCCGCTTCATCTCCGTCCGGGTTTGATGAGATGCTCACGGAGGCCGTCGCAAAATCCAAGCGGCATCCGCTCGACCCCGAGATCGTCCATCTACCCGATCGACCTCGCGCCCGGTTCGGCGTTGCCAGTCGCCTCGCCGCCGTGATTGGCGTTGTTGCGATCATTAGCTTCCTTTTCTTCAGCATGATCCCGAAGTCACAGGGAAGCGATCCGACGTCGGCTGGAGCGGCCAGCGCGTCCGACGACTCTCAGGCGCTGCTGCAAAAATTCGTCCAGTTTGAGAAATCGCAAGAGAGCAAATCGGCTGCAGCGCCCCAGACACCGTCGGATGACTCCCAGGCGCTGCTTCAAAAATTTGTGCAGTGGCAGCAAAAGCAGCGATAGCCAACGCAGAGCGCGCGCGCCCTGCGGCGCTGAATGGCCGACACTATCGCTGTTCATTCCGTCCAAGCTGGCACGGGAGCTTCGAGGATTGAGCTGAAATGCGGCCCGTGCCACGCGCAACGGCCGACTTGTGAGCTATGCCGCCCTGGCTTCCGTCGCCCATTGTCGCCAGGTGGCCCGATCGCTCTCAGTGTGGACGGCAGCCCTCCAGTGCGGATCGCAGCTACCGCGGACGCAAACTCTCGGCAACTGCCGAGAGCACGTCGGCCAGTTGTCTCGCCATCTCCGGCGGCGGCAGTGGAAGCTTGAGATGCTGCACGCCGGTGTGCGGATCACGCTCGACCCATGGATGTGCGGCAGGGCCGGCGCCGTTCGAAGTTGCAAGGGCGCCAATGAACTGTGCCCCATCTGCACCAGCACCTGCCACGGATCAGGAGGTGCAGCGCGCAACATTTGCGCCATGTCGCCGGCCGGCGCGACCGTCATCTCGTCGGCCCCGACAACCGGATCCGCATCGACCGCATCGGCCGATGTCCCGCTGGCGGCATCGTCGACCCTTCCTGCCTCCTCGGCAGGAGAGATGGCCTCGCCTGCCCCCATTGTCCCCGTGACACTCTCCACATCCTTGAGGAAACGGTTGAGCCGCGACCCGCCAAGTGAAATCTCGCCATTGCCACCGTCGAGAATTCCTTCCGACAGGGAACGCTTGAACGCCAACACCGAAAGCATGCCCTCTTCGATCGAGCCTTTCGCCACGAAATTGATCACCTGAACCGGCCGTTCCTGACCGAGCCGATGGATGCGCGCGATGCGCTGTTCGAGCACGGCCGGATTCCATGGCAGATCCATGTTCACCAGCGTCGACGCATGCTGCAAATTGAGGCCGGTGCTGCCGGCATCGGTCGAAAGGAACACGCGACAGGCGGGATCGTCGCGAAAGCGGCTGATGAGCTCCGGCCGCTTCTCCGACGGCACGCTACCATGGAAACTCACATAGCCGATGCCACGCGCCTCCAGGCGGCGGATGACGATGTCGTGGGTCCGCGTCCATTGTGAAAACACCACCGCCTTGGCCTCCGGCGTCACAAGCAACTGCTCGAGCAGCGCGGCCAATTCGTCCGCCTTGACGCCGTGGTCGGTCTCTTGATCCAGCAGATAGGTGCTGTTGCAGGACATCCGCATGTTCTGGAGCGCGCAAGTCAGACGCCGTTGATCGCTGTCCGAGAGAAACCTGGTCTTCCGCCAGCGTCGGACGATATTCGCCACGATCTCGGCATTTTCGTCGTGATAAAGCTTTTGCTGCTCGGTCATTGGCACCAGCACGTTCTGGTCGGTCCGGCTGGGCAATTGCTGCAACACCTCCGACTTTCGCCGGCGGATCATGACGGGCGCCAGCGTTTCGCCGATCTTCTCGAGCTTCGTGTAACCGGTGACGCGGCCGGCCTCGTCCCTGACCTGATGTTCGTGCAAGAGCTTCCAGGTCGGACCCAGCCGATGCTGATCGACGAACTGCACGATCGAGATCAGTTCCTCCAGCTTGTTCTCCAGGGGCGTTCCGGTCAAAACGATCGCATACGGGCTGTCGATGCGTTTCAAGGCTCGCGCGGCAACCGTGTTCCAGTTTTTTACGCGCTGAGCTTCGTCGACGATGATCAGTTCGGGCGCCCAGGCAGCGATCAGATTGAGATCGCTCTGCAGTTTCTCATAGTTGGTGACCTTGCAGAAATCGTCCAGCGCATAGTCGTTCTGGCGTTGCGCGCGCCCGCCATTCATGACGCGCGCCGCCTGCTTGCCTTTGCGCCCCGAAAAGCGCGCGATTTCGCTCTGCCATTGGTATTTGAGCGAGGTCGGGCATATCACCAGGACCCTCGATACGCCGAAGTGGCGGGCCAGTATTTCCATCGCGGCGATGGCCTGGATGGTCTTGCCCAATCCCATGTCATCGCCGATCAGTGCCCGACCGGCCCTGACAGCGAACAGCGCGCCCTCGGCCTGGTAAGGATAAAGCCCGACCTTCAGAAGCCCGCGCAGCTTGGCATCGGCGGCGCCGCGCGGAAACAATTGCTCGAGCTTCGAGGCTCGTCGATCGGCATCCTGCCTGCCGGCAATGAAATCCAAGGCGTCGTCATAGGCGCGAAACTCGTGACCACTCTTCGATACCAGGGTCATGAAGCGCTTGAGGTCGCCCAGCCGATCGTCCGCGAGGATTCCATCATGCTTCATGTCGAACAGCCGATCGGCAACCAGCCTCACGGCCGGCGGACAATCGGTCCCGGCACGGAAGTGCACCGAGCGCTTGCCCGTATTGCGCAGATACAGTTCGGAAAAGGCCGGCTGGTAGCCGCGTGCGAACGCCGCTTTCGCGCCTCGCTTTCGCTCGAGTTGGGCGAGTGCAAACTCGAGGTGCTTGCAGGTCCCGAGTTCATTGGTTGCGTAGTCTGGACATGAGCAGAAATTGCCTCCCGGCCCGAGGCCCCGCACCGCCACCCGATAAGTCGATTTCGAACTGGGGTTGGTGACTTGAAACTCGGAGAAGAACGGGTCATCGCCGAGATTTTCCATTACGAAGGATTGCTCGCGGCCAAACTGGCGGCGCAGGCCGCGCTGCCAATCGGCCGGCGAGAGATCGACGGGTGCGTGTGTGCGCGAAAGCTTGGCTTCTTTGTTCGGTTTCACGGCGGGCTCGCAGCTAGGGGGTCTCGGGTTCATCGACACACCCCGCGTTCAAGGCCTGACAGGGTTGCGACGATGTCGATGGCTGATCCTACCTCCCGAGCGCCCGCGACACACCCCCAACAAGACCACAATCCACTGCGGCGAGCCCGAGCCGAAGGACGCCATCATCCAATAGCTGGAAAAACACAATGCCAACCCCAAACCATTCGTCTGGACCACGTCCGTGGACAAAATCCTCCAAAAAGCCGCCAGAGCGAAACAAGCGTTAGGGTCGCAACACAGGATTGATCGTGGAGCGAGACGGGAAACCTGCATGGAATTTCGCGCCCGCAGGTCAGCCAGCTTCCCGTCGTTTGTGATCGACCATTCGAGGTGCCGTGATGATTGCAGCGCGTTCGCTTTCCCTGATCCGGTTCGTCGCCATCACCGCTGCAGCGGTCCTTTCGATCGCGGCTTCGCCGCCCCCGATCGGGCCGCTGCCCGATCGCGTCACGTTCCCGAGTGCCGATGGCCAGACCACGCTGGTCGGCTATGTGTTCAGGCCGGAAGGCCCGCATGCGGCGCGGAGCCCTGCCGTCGTCATGATGCACGGCCGCGCCGGGCCTTATTCATCGCTGGCGGACGGCAGGTACGATGCTTCGACGCTGTCGCGGCGGCACCAGAAATGGGGCCACCTGTGGGCTCAACAGGGCTATCTCGCCATCCTGGTGGACGGGTTCGGGCCGCGCGGCTTTCCGCAAGGCTTCGCGCATCAAGGCTATGGCCAGCGCCCGGAAAGCGTCAACGAAGTCACCATGCGGCCATTCGATGCCTATGGCGCGCTCGCCTATCTGCGCACCCGCAACGACGTCGCTGCGGATCGCATCGCGTTGCAGGGCTGGTCCAATGGCGCCAGCGCCACGCTTGCCACCATGTCGGCGGCCACGCCGGCGCTCAAATCACCCTCGCCGACCAGCGGGTTTCGCGGCGCGCTGGCTTTCTATCCCGGCTGCGGCTTGAAGGGAAAATTCAAGGCCGGCCTGATGCCCTACGCTCCGGTACGCGTGTTCGTCGGCACCGCCGATGAAGAAATCTCGCCGCAGGAATGCAGCGATCTGGTCGATGGGAGCCGGACCCAGCACGCCGACATCACGCTCAAGATCTATCCGGACGCGACCCATGATTTCGATGATCCAGGTGCAAGCCGGCAGGACATTCCCGCCAACGTCGCAGCGACGCGGGATGCGACTGCGGCCGCGATCGATTTCTTTGCCTCGATCCTGAAGCACTAGCTGGTTGGCGGCGACCTTGACGCGGCGACCACGCTCTGTGTGGTATCAATTTTGAAAGGTTTGTGTCATCTTGATGATGCGCGTGTCGATCAAAGGCATGTGCACATTCATCAGGCTACGTATACCGAGAGGACGACATGGCTAAGAAAGCGAAAAAGGCGAAGAAGGCTGCAGCGACAAAGAAGGTCGCCAAGAAGACGAGTGCCAAGAAGAAGAAATAGCAGGCGCGAGCCCCCCTCCGCGCTGCTGACAGCCGTGTCGGCATCTCAAGCGTCGTGGCGAACGATGCCGAGAGCCAGATCGGAGCTCTTCTCCGGCTGAACGATACGGCGACAAATACTGAGACTGGCCCCATGTGCAGTCGGCTGGGCAGCCAACGAGTGCTGTACACGGGTCCAGTTTTAAATCGGCCGGTCAACCTGTTCCGGACGTCTCATAAACAGTCCACATACACCGCTCGCTGAGCGAGAGCTCTTCGCAGGCTGATTGATGGCCGTATCACCATTTCAGGGCCGCCGTGTGCACGGGATGGTCCCAGAGCGCCGTCGTCTCGGCATCCAGCAGGCTTACGGTGAGTGAGCACCCGGCCATGTCAAGCGAGGTGACGAAGCTGCCGACCAGCGACCTGGCGATGCGGACACCGCGCTTCTCGAGCAGCCGGCGCGCAGCATTGTACATCAGATAGAGTTCGATCATGGGCGTGCCGCCAAATCCATTGACGAGCAGGAGCGCCTCGGCTCCCTCGCGCGCCCCGAGATCCTCGGCGATCGCCCTCGTCATTTCCTCGGCGATCGCATCGGCCCGCTCCAGCTTGACGCGGCGGCGTCCCGGTTCGCCGTGAATGCCGACCCCCATCTCCATCTCGTCCTCGCCGAGCGCAAAGGTCGGCGTGCCCGCGGCCGGCACCGTGCAGCTCGTCAGCGCCACCCCCATCGAGCGCGTGCGGGCGTTGACGCGCTCGCCGAGCGCAACGCAGCCCGCGAGGTCAGCACCCTTCTCGGCGGCCGCGCCGACGATCTTCTCGACGACCAAGGTGCCGGCCACGCCGCGCCGCCCGATGCTGTAGGTCGATTTCTCGACCGCGACGTCATCATCCGTCACGATGGTGGCGGTGCGACCCTCGGCGATTTCGGCCGCCATCTCGAAGTTCATGCGGTCCCCCGCATAGTTCTTCACGATGAACAGCACACCGGCATCCTCCGCGACCGCCTGGGCCGCCTCGACGATCTGGTCCGGCGTCGGCGAGGTGAAAACCTGGCCCGGACAGGCGGCATCGAGCATGCCATAGCCGACGAAACCGGCATGCAGCGGCTCATGCCCGCTGCCGCCCCCCGAGACGAGCGCGACCTTTTTCGGGTTCAGCTCACGGCGGCGCACGAATTTCCGCTCCGGCCCGAGCGTGAGCAGATCGGCATGGGCGGCCGCGAGGCCGTCAAGACTCTCCGCAAGCACGTCGTCGACCGAATTGATGAACTTCTTCATTGCTTCCTCCCCGCTTCCGCCCTTCGGCCTCACGCCTATTTTTCCCGCATGATGGCAATCAAGCGCCGCGCGAATTCCTGGAGCAGCGCATCGAGCTCCGCGTTCCGCTTCGCATTGCCGAGATCAGGCAAATGCAGCGTCAATGTCCGCTCGTGCGGGCCTTCGGTCAACCGGCCGATCCGGCGCGGATGCGCACGTGCGTAGGCACGCAGAAAGGCGGCCTTCGCCTGCGGAGGGAAGTGGCAGACATCGAAGATGGTGTTGAGATGCTGCACGGGGATTGGCACCGGATAAGCAGGATTGCTGATCTGACTGACGAAACTGCGATTCTTGCCCATGGCGTGGGCAAGGCGAAGCCGCATGCCCGACGGACGGCTGTCCAGCACCTCCTTGAAGATGCGCTTGTAGGCCGCAACAGCGCCGGCTTCGGCGGGTTCGTCGATCGCCGTATCAGCCAACGCCGCCTCCGCTGCTCAGCCGGTCGATCGTGTGCTTGATCTGCGCGAGCGCCGATGCATTGACGGAAAGCTCGCGCAAGCCACAATTCAGCAGCGCCGGGAGGCAGCGCGGGTCACCCGCCATGTCGCCGCAAAGGCTGACGCTGGTTCCGGCGCGCCGGCCGTGCTCCGCGGTTCGCGCGATCAGTTCGAGCACGGCCGGATGCAGCGGATCCATCAAGGGGGCGAGAGCTCCATTGGAACGATCGCAGGCGAGGACATATTGCGCGAGGTCGTTCGAGCCGATCGAGAAGAAGGAGGCCCTGAAGCTCGCGACCGCCAAGGCCGCCGCCGGGACTTCGACCATGATTCCGAGCTCAGGGAGAACAGCTGCAACACCATCCGCCTGCAAGAGCTGCACGACGTCAGCGAACAGCTTCCGCCCCGTTTCGAGCTCGTCGGCAGATGTGACCATCGGAAACATGACCTTGAGGTTTCCGCGCACGGCGGCACGCGCCAGCGCGCGGAGCTGGACGGCAAAGATATCGGGCCGCGCCAGACAAAGCCGCAAGCCGCGAACCCCGAGGAAGGGATTGGCTTCACCGTTCAGCGTAAAACCCGGTACCGGCTTGTCGCCGCCTGCGTCGAAGGTGCGAATGGTGACCGGACGGCGGTCAGCCCAACGCAAGACCGCATCGTAGGCCCGGAACTGTTCCTCCTCGTCGGGCAGGCCACCCCGCTCGGCGAGCAGAAACTCGGTGCGCATCAGGCCGATGCCGTCGGCATATTGCGCATCGGCATGCCTGAGATCGTCGACGTCCTGAATATTGATGAACAGCTTGATGCGCTCGCCGCGCCACGACGCCGTCGGCCGTCGCAGGATCGCACGGGCGGATGCCCTGCTCTTGCGATGGCTTTCGCGCCGCTTCTCGAACAGGCGGACCTGCTCGGGGCCGGGGTCGAGTTCAAGCGTTGCGGCTTCGCCGTCGAGCAGCGCCGTGGCCCCGCCTCCCGGGATCGCGCCGAGTTGCACGACCATGGGGATGCCCCGTCCACGCGCCAGCATCGCGACGTGGCTCGTGGGACTGCCGCGCAACAGCGCCAGACCGCCGCCACGGGACCAGTCGATCTCAAGGAAACGCGAGGGCGGCAGATCCTCGGCACAGACGATCGCTCCGCTCGGAATTTTCAGGGCCTGCCCCTCGCCCCCGAACAGAATGGTGATCACGCGGTCGCGCAGGTCAGCGAGGTCAGAGGAGCGCGCCTTCAAATAGTCGTCCTCCGCCGAATTGTAATCCGCAATCTGGTCGTCGAGGGCCGAACGCCAGGCGACGTCGGCGGAATCGCCCTCGCCGATGGACGCGAAGATCGTTTCGATGAAATCCTCGTCCTCCAGCAGCGCGACCTGGAATTCGAGAATTTGCGCGGCTTCGCCTCCGGCGATCGCGGCAAGTTCCGCGATTTGTCCGCTTGCCACATCAATCGCCTTGCGAAGGGCGAGAGCTTCCTCGACCAGCGTACCGGCGACACGCTCACTGCTCGTGCCCGCATCGACACGGACGAACGGACCATGGGCAAAACCGATCGAGGCGGTTCTGCCGCGATAGGCCAGTCCTGCAGCGCCGCCCTGCATGCTACGCAGCCCCATCCGGAAAGTCGGTTGCAATCAGGTCGACCAGCGCCGCGACGGCAGCCTCCGCGTCGCTGCCGGAGGCCTTGATCTCGATCGTCGAGCCGTGCGCCGCGCGCATGGCCATGATCTTGGCCACGCTCTTGGCATTGATCCACTCGGCCGCGCCTGCGACCCGCACGGAAATCTGCGCCTGGAACTTCTTGGCGAGCTTGACCAGCTTGACCGCCGGGCGCGCATGCATGCCCACCGCGTGCACCAGCCGCACATTGCCGGTGAAGATCTGTCCGTCAGCTTTGTCCAGCATGCTCATATTCCATCATCGCTTGCCGAGATGTCAGTCGGCGGAAAGTTCTTCGGCGACCGCCTTCACCTGGGCCAGTGAGCTGCCGCCTGCCGCCTCGGTCGCCGCCATCACGGCGCCTTCGACGATCGGCGCGTTGCAAACGACAACGAGATCGCGCCGCGCCGGCTCCAGCATTTCGACCGCCATCTCGCTGTTTGTTTCGGCGCCGCCAAGATCGACGAGAATCGCGACGCCCTTGGTAGACCATGCATTGTTGATGGCGTCGATGATCGACGGCACGCTGGTGCCCAGTCCGCCGTCGGAATCGCCGCCGCAAAAGGCCACCTTGACCTCGCTGCCGACCATTTGCCTCACCATGTCGGCGGTGCCCTTGGCGATGTCCCTCGAATGCGAAACGATCACAATCCCCACGGTGTCGTTCATTGCCGGCCCTCCAAGCTCGCGCATACCGCCTGTACCAGAAGACAGCTGGAGCGCGCACCGGGGTCGACATGTCCGACGCTGCGCGATCCGAGAAACGATGCTCGCCCCTTCGTGGCCTGCATCGGCGCGGTCCGCTCGACCGCTTCGGCCGCAGTCGTGCGAACCCGCGCGATCAGATCCGGCTGGCCGGCCGCCGCCTTCAAGGTCTCGAGGACGGGCACCAGCACGTCGAGCATCGTCTTCTCGCCGGCCTGCGAGCGGCCGCGCGCGCTCACCGCGTTCACACCACTGCCGAAGACGTCCGCGAGATCCTCGGGCAAATGTTTGTCGTGCGAGAGCGCTTCGCCCGCGGCGAGAAAGAAGCTGCCGTAAAGCGGCCCGGAAGCGCCGCCGACCGTCATCACCAGGGTCTTGCCGATCGCCTTCAGCGCCTCGTCGAGCGGCTGCGCGGAGATCGCTTCGAGCTTGCCGAGTACGGCTTCGAAGCCGCGCTTCATGTTTATTCCATGGTCGCCGTCTCCGATCGCCTGATCCAGGGTCGTGAGTTCCGGCGCGCTGGCGATGACCTGCTCTGCGGCCACCTTGACCAGCGACTTGAATGTCTCGGGTTGCAGCGACATCGCGTCTTGATCCTCTAGTGAATCGCCGCAGGGATGCGTTGCCCCGCGCGATCGAAGCAGAGTGGATGCACCAGGTTCAATTCGACCTCCTGACCGGCATGAAGCGGCCGATGCGGATCCGCAAGCGTCACCAGTGTCTCGCCCTTATAGTCCAGGTGAACGTGATTCTGCTCGCCGAGATGCTCCACGCGGTGCACGCGTCCGACCATCTGTCCGCCATTGCGCGCCGCGAGCTGGAGGTGCTCGGTACGGATGCCGACGGTCTCCGTTCCCGGCGGCACCGGCACGTCGGACAATAGCCGCGCGGGAAGGACGTTGATCTGGGGCGTGCCGAGGCGCGAGGCAACATAGAGGCTGGCGGGGCTTTCGTAGATCTCCCGCGGGGTGCCGAGCTGAAGAAGCCGGCCGTCCCTGATCACGCCGATCCGGGAGGCCATCGTCATGGCCTCGACCTGATCGTGGGTCACGTACAAAATGGTCGCGCCAAGCTCCAGCTGGATCCGCTTGAGCTCGAGACGAAGCTCGGCGCGGAGTTTCGCGTCCAGCGACGAGAGCGGCTCGTCCATCAGATAGATCGAGGGGTCCCGCACCAGCGCGCGGCCGATCGCCACCCGCTGCATTTCACCGCCGGACAGGCGGGTTGCCCGGTTGTTCAGCTTGCTGGCGATATGCAGCAGCTCCGCCGTCCGTTCGACGCGCTCGCGGATCATGGGCTCAGGCACGCGCCGCGCGGGCGAGCGCAGCGGGAACGCCAGATTGTCATAGACCGTCAAATGCGGATAAAGCGAATATTGCTGGAACACGAACGCGATGTCCCGCGACCCCGGCGGATCATGCGTTACGTCGCGCCCGTCGATCATGAGCGAGCCGGCGTCGGGGCTCTCGAGCCCGGTGATCAGCCGCAGCGTCGTGGTCTTGCCGGCGCCGCTCGGCCCGAGCAGGACCAGGAATTCCCCGTCATTCACCGCGAGCGAGAGTTCGCCCACCGCCTGCACCGCGCCGAAGCGCTTGCTGATGTTGCGCAGGACGACGTCAGCCATGGTGTGCGCTCCCATCGTGGACGGTCCGAATCGCAACGCCGCTACCGACATCGAACAGCGCCAGTCGTTCGGAACGGAACTCAAGCCCCACGGTTTCGCCGATCCGCACCGACGCGCTGGAGGGCAGCCGCGCCGCGACCCGCCCATGGGCCGTTTCGACGGTGACGATCTGGGTGGTGCCGAGATATTCGGCCCCGAACACCTCGCCGCGGACGGGTGCTGTGTCGGCGAAGCGGATATGCTCCGGACGTATCCCGAGCGCCAGCGGACTGCTCGCGCGATCCTCACGGATTTCCGGCACCGCGATCCGGGCGTCATGGAAGCTGACCGCCCGATCGCCCGATCGCAGGCCGCCCTCGAATCGCAGGAAGTTCATGGGTGGCGAGCCGATGAAGTCGGCCACGAACATGCTTGCGGGCCGGTCGTAGATTTCCTGTGGCGAGCCGATCTGCTCGACGCGCCCCTTGTTCATGACGGCGATCTGATCCGCCATCGACATCGCCTCGAGCTGGTCGTGCGTCACGTAGACCGTGGTCGCACCGATGCGATCATGGAGGTCACGCAGCTCGCCGCACATCAGATGACGAAACTCGGCGTCGAGCGCACCGAGCGGCTCATCCATCAGAAAGGCTTTTGGCCGCCTGACCATGGCGCGCCCTAATGCGACGCGCTGCCGGTCGCCGCCAGAAAGTCTTGACGTCTTGCTCGGCAGCAGATGCTCGATGCGGAGCAGCCGCGCCGTCTCCTGCACCCGCTCGCGTATCTCGCGCCGGGCCATGCCCTGGCACTTCAGCGGAAAGCCGATGTTTTCAGCGACGTTCATGTGCGGATAGAGCGCGAACAGCTGGAAGACGAAGGCGATGTCGCGGGCGGCGGCACGGCGGAACGTGACGTCTTCGCCATCAAGCAGGATCCTTCCGTCGGTCGGCAGTTCAAGGCCGGCGATCATGCGCAATGTGGTGGTCTTGCCGCAGCCGGAAGGCCCCAGCATCGCGAAAAAGATGCCATCGTCGATGGTGAAGTTCGAGCCTTCCACGGCCGTGAACTGATCGAACGATTTGCGCAGGTTTTCGACGCGGATTTGTGCCATGTCAGCCGCCCTATTCCGGAAAATGGCTCACGACGACGTAGCCGACCGTGCCGGCGAGGATCGTCACGAAGGAATAGCTGTACAGATCGATCGACCACGGCTGCACCAGCATGATGATGCCACCCCCGATCAGGGTCATCGCGGCGGCCTCCCAGGGACCGCGACGGAACCAGCGCGACAGCACACCTTTGGCAACCGCAGAACCACTCATTTGCGCACGGCTCCAAAGGTGATGCCGCGCAGCAGATGCTTGCGCAACAACACGGTGAACAGGACGATCGGGACGACGAACAGCGTGGTCGCAGCCGCAACGGCCGGCCAGTCCTGCCCGCCCTCGCCGATGATGAAGGGGATGAAGGGTGGCATGGTCTGCGCCTCGCCGCTCGTCAGCAGAACGGCGAAGGCGTATTCGTTCCACGAAAAGATCAGGCAGAAGATCGCGGTCGCCGCGATCCCCGTCACGGCCTGCGGCAGCACCACCTTGCGCAAAGCTTGTAGTCGCGTGTAGCCGTCGACCAGAGCGGCCTCCTCGTACTCGCGCGGGATCTCGTCGATGAACCCCTTCAGCAGCCAGACCGCGAGCGAGACGTTGACCGCGGTGTAGAGCAGGATCATTCCGAGCCTGGTGTCGGTCAGGTTGAGCTGCCGGTACATCAGATAGATCGGGATCGCGACCGCGACCGGCGGCATCATTCGCGTCGAGAGGATGAAGAACAGCAGATCGTCAGCCAGGGGAATGCGGAAGCGCGAGAACGCATAGGCCGCGAGCGTGCCGAGAAAGACCGCCAGAAACGTCGAGCCGAACCCGATGATCAGCGAGTTGATGAAGCGCGGTACGACCTTCGACGGTCCGGCAATGACCATGTCGCGCTGGCGCACAAGCTTGTCGTACCACGTCTGCGGCGGCGGCAGCTTTGCGATGAAATCCGGCGTCTGGCGGGTGCGCACGGTGAACAGGTTGACGTAGCCTTCGAGGGTCGGCTCGAAGAGGACTTTTGGCGGATAGGCGATGGCATCGCTCTGCGACTTGAATGCGGTGGCGACGATCCAGAGCAGCGGCAGGATCGTGATCACGGCGTAGAGAATGACGAGGCTGCCGGCCACGGCCTTTGCGCGCGGCGAAGCCTCGACGATCGAGTGAGCGGTGGACTTCGCGAGGGCGGCGGTCATCGTTGCTTCACCCTGTTGAGCGCTTTGACGTAGATGTTGGCGGCACCGAACACGGTCACGAACAGGATGATGGCGAGCGCGGAGGAGTACCCGGTGCGCCATTTCTCGAACGCTGCACGCTTCAGCGTGATCGATACGAGCTCCGTGGTCGACCCCGGCCCCCCCGACGTCAGGAGATTGACCATGTCGAACATCTTGAAGTTTTCGATCGCGCGGAACAGCACCGCAAGCATCAGGAACGGCACCGTCATCGGTAGCGTGATCGACCAGAATTGCCGCCAGCTTGACGCGCGATCGACTTCGGCCGCCTCATAGATGTAGTCGGGAATGGAGCGAAGTCCGGCGAGGCAGATCAGCATGACATAGGGAGCCCACATCCAGGTGTCGACGAGCACGATCGTCCAGGGTGCGAGCGAGACCTGTCCGGTCATGCTGAACGAACTCGGCGGCAGACCCGTGAACAGGCTGATCAGGTAATTGAACGGTCCGATCTGCGGCTGAAACAGCAGCGTCCAGAAGTTGCCGACCACCGCCGGCGACAGCATCATCGGCAGCAGGATGATCGTGGTCCAGAAGCTGTGACCTCGGAACTGGCGGTTGATCAACAGCGCCAGGCCGAATCCGATGGCGACCTGCAATGCCACCGAAGAGATCACGAATTGCGCCGTGGTCTGGAGGCGGACCCAGACGTCCTCATCGGTGAGGATGTCGCGAAAGTTGTCGAGCCCGACAAACCGCAGCGGCAGATAGGACATGCTGAGGTTGAGGCTGGTGAAGGACAGCCGGATCATCCAGAGCAGCGGAAAGATGTTGATCGCCAGCAGGAGCGCGATCGTGGGCGCGACGAACAGCCAGGCAATGGCCCGGTCCGACAGGCCGCGGACTCGCCGCGTGGTGCGAGATTTGGCAGGCCCGCTCGCGCCGGGAAACGCGGCATGGTCGGTTTGAAGGATCGTCGTCATCTTGTCCATCGGCTTGGCTCGGCAGGCTCCCCCGAAGCACCGCTCGGGGGAACCAGTTCGGTTGACGCCCCAAATCTATTGCGAGGCGACCTCCTTGCCCTGCTCCTTGAAGACCTTGGTCCAGTCCTTGACCAGGAGATCGAGCGCCTGCTGCGCCGTGCCCTTGTCGGCAACGACGTAGTCATGCACGCGCTTCTGCATGTCGAGCAGCAGTTGCGCATAGGACGGCTCGGCCCAGAAGTCCTTGACGATGCCCATCGACTCCAGGAATTGCGGGGCGAACGCCGCGCTCTTGGGGAAGTCGGGCGCGTCGACCACCGCCTTCAGGGCCGAGTAGCCGCCGAGCTGCCACCATTTCTGCTGCACGGCGGGCTGCGCGAACCATTTGATGTAGCTGAGCGCGTCCTCCTTGTGGTCGGAGGTCGCCACGACCGAGATGCCCTGTCCGCCAAGCTGGGTGAAGTGTCCGTTCGGGCCGGCCGGATTGACGAAGAAGCCGATCTTGTCGCCGCCGACATTCGGATCCTTGTAAAGGCCGGGGAAGAAGGCGAACCAGTTCATCTGCATCGCCACCTGGCCGGACTTGAAGGCATCCAGCCCCTCCTGCATGTAGGCGTTGGTCATGCCCGGCGCCGTGCAGCACTTGTAGAGCTCCTTGTAGAACTCCAGCCCCTTGGCCGCATCAGCCGAATTGACGACGCCCTGCATCTGATACGCCTTCTTCGGATTGTCGTAGTTGAAGCCGTAATTGTAGAGCACGTTGGTCACGCCCATGGTGATGCCTTCCGAGCCGCGCTCGGTGAAGATATAGGCGCCATATACCTTCTTGCCGTCGATCTCGCGGCCCTGGAAGAACTCCGCGATCTGCTTCAACTCGTCATAGCTCTTCGGCGGTGCCAGATCGCGGCCGTACTTGGCCTTGAACGCCGCCTGGATCTCGGGCCGCGAGAACCAGTCCTTGCGATAGGTCCAGCCCACCGCGTCGGCCATCGCCGGCAGCGCCCAGTAGTTCGGCGAATTCTTCGGCCACTGCGAGTAGCCGACGACCGTCGCCGGGACGAAATCGTCCATCGAGATCTTCTCCTTGTCGAAGAAGTCGTTGAGCTTGACGTACCACTTGTTCTCGGCGGCCCCGCCGATCCACTGGCTGTCGCCGATGATAAGATCGCAGAGCTTGCCGTGGGAGTTGAGCTCGTTGAGAAAGCGGTCCGCATAGCTCGTCCAGGGGACAAACTCGTATTTCATCTCGATGCCGGACTGCTTGGTGAAGTCCTTGCCCAGCTCGACCAGCGCATTGGCCGGATCCCATGCCGCCCAGCACAGCGTGAGCTGCTTGCCCTCAGCTGCCGCTTCGCCGCCGCCGAACACTCCAAGCGCAGCAGCCCCAAGGACCGCGGACGCCGTCGTACTGCGTAGCCATTTCAATGTTCGCATATCCGTTTCCTCTCCTCGTTGAAGCACCTAACCCGCTCAGCGTGCCCTGCGAGGAGCGACGCCAAGATCCTGAAAACGAGTTGATGAGCGATGATGGCGAGCGAGACGGAGCATTTCCGGAAGCTTAACTCCGGATGGCTGGGCTCCTCCCACACATCGGCTCGATGCGCGTTGTTTATCTTTTCTCTTTCACTAAACGTATTACTAAATTCAAAAGACCGTCAAGCCGGTTTCTTGCAAGCCCAGGAAAAAGATCGCCGACGCGCGCGGACACGAGGGGACCGACCGCACTGCAGCAGGGCCTTCGATGATTTCCGGCGGCTGCGATTTTCACCCACATGCCTGCCGGACTCTGAAAAAATTGCGCTTCGTCCTTAGTGGCTGGCACAATCAGCTCGCAGTTGCACGACGACACGGATAGGAAAATCGCAATCGACTGGGGTCGATCGGACCGAAAAGCCCACGATACTCATGAAGGCTGCGTCTGATGGCGCAGTTACAGCGCTACGCAGAAAACGGAAAGCTCCGTCCGAGACTCTGTTTAATAAATCATTTTACTGAACGTTCAGCGCGACAATGAAAGCACGGTCGCATGCTGCTCCGAAACGCGCGATGGCGCACCACGCACCGCGGCGAACGCGAGTTCACGCATATGAACGACGAGCCAGGTTCATGGCGCCCTGGCTGTTCGGGTCGATCCCCAAAGTGCCGGGCCGCTCGACGTCGATGCAATCAACCCGGCAGCATGCGCTGCATGACGCGGTCGCGATAGACGAAGATGTGCGCAAGCGCAGCCAGTACATGCAAGACGATGAAGGCGAGCAGCGTCCACTCAGCCGCCTGGTGCAGGCCGTCGATCGCTTTGCCCGCGGCTGCATTGTCGGATGCAAGCATCGGCAACGGAAAGAGATAGAAGAAGGAGACGGCCCAGCCGCGGAACGAGGCAAACAGCCATCCCGTCAAGGTCGTCGCCAGCACCAGGACGTAGAGCGCCCAGTGCACGATCTCGGAGCTCAGCCGTTGCCAGGGCGGCAACGTACTCTCCGGCGCGACGGGATGGGTCAGTCGCCAGACGAAACGCAGCAGGATCACGACCAGAATCGAGATGCCGAACGAGATGTGAAGGGTCATGCCTGCGCCCGGCCGTTGACCGCGGTGAATGTCCGGCATCAGCCAGCCGATCGGATACTGCACCAGCAGCAGGCCGACGATCAGCCAGTGCATCACCTTGGCCGGGGCGCCGTAATGGAGGCGGGAATCCATGAAATCCCCCGTGAGCTTGAAATCAGAATTGCCAGTCGCGTCGGGCCGGCGAACAGAAAGTCGATCCCGGTCGGGCGGGAGCTGCGCCTGCGTCATCGGCCTGCCCCGCGGCCGAGATTAACCTGGGATAACCGCTGCGAGCAACTTCCCAAGATAGCAACGCATTGCAGCACAGGGCCATTGCGTGCGTGTGCTTCGCTTCAATTGCTTGCCTGATTTGTTCGTCGTAGCAGGCGCCGTTCAGCGAAGCGAAAGCCAGCTACAGTCGTAGCGGCACCTCGCTCTTATACTGCTGTGCCGTCATTACCGGAGCGAGTTGCGGACGAGACGGCAGATCGGTCCTTCTGACGGTGGCGCTATAAGTCAAGGCAAACGCAATCTCCTCGGTAACCATCGGCCAGCGCACCACGTCTGAAATGCCGGCGCTGACCAGCCGATCGGCGCCGATTTCGATCGCGGCTCGGATCGCCAGCACGATGGACAGACGCGGCGCCACCGCATGCAGGCTGGCCGCCAGATCGAGCGACCGTGCGGCGGATCCGAAATCGCCGACAATGATCATGTCGAAGCGGCCCGGACTGGCTCGGCATGCGGCAATGGCGGCATCGGATCTGCTGAAGCCGACCGGCTCGTAGCCGAGCGCCGCAAGCATCTCCTCGTCCCGTAGCAACCGCTCGCCGTCCTGGGCCACCAGCATGATGGTCTCGCCCGTTCCGGTCGGCAGGGTGATCGCATTCGTCTCGGTCATCTGCTCCGCGGCCGCGGTCCGCGGCAGCCAGACCTCGAAACGACTGCCCTCGCCGGCCCGGCTGTGCACGTCGATGGCTCCGTGATGATCGCGGACAATTTCGCGGACGGTCGCAAGCCCAAGGCCGTTTCCGGACGAACGCGTCGTGAAGAACGGTTCGAAAATGCGCCCCAGCGTCGTCTCGTCCATGCCCTGGCCCGTATCCGACACGGCGATGCAGACATACTGGCCTGGACCGATCTCACCATGGCTGAGCGTTCGCGTTTCGGACATCTCGTCGAATGCGGTGGCGACCTCGATGCGGCCACCGTCGGGCATCGCATTTGCGGCATTCCTGCAGAGATTGAGCAGCACCTGTTGCAATTGGGCATGCTCGCCGGAGACCAGTGTCGCCGTCGGCGGCTGGCGAATCACGAGTTCGACCGCGGAAGGCCGCGCGACCTCCAGCAGCGATGCGGTCTCGGCGATCAACGCGCCGACGCTCAGCGGCTTGCGGCACACCGCACGGCTTCGGCCGAAGACCAGGATCTGATCGATGAGATCGCGCGCGCGCTCGGCGCCACGGCGTATCGCACCGAGGTTGCGCAGAAGCTTTGCGTCGGGGCCCACGCGCTCTTCCATCACCTCGGAATGACCGAGAATCCCGCCCAATATGTTGTTGAAGTTGTGCGCGATGCCGCTCGTGAACATGCCGATACGTTCCATGCGCCGCGCCTGCTGCAGACGCGCCTCCAGCCGGGCCCGCTCCTTCTCCATCGTATGCCGCCCGACGGCCTGAACGATCGTGTCCAGCGCCATGCGCATCAACCCAAGCTCGCTGCGCCGTGCGATCCGGCAAGGCCGCCCGACCGCGTCAAAGCCCAGCACCACACGGACGCCGTCGGCGTCCGCATTCGTCGCACAAGCCCATCCGCCAAGGCCAAGGCCGAGACAGATGGACCTCGCTTCTCCGACAGGCATTCGCCGGACGCAGGGAACATGGATCACGCCGTCGGCCCCGCCCAGCCGGACGGCCAGATCGAGAGCTCGCGCGGGCCAGCCGGGCGGCGGCGCCATGCCTTCCCCGTGCCAGAGGTGGACGCGCTGCACCGGACCGGACGTCACGAAATAAGCGCGGTCCGCACCGCAAAAGCCCGCCATTTCGGCGAGCGCCCGATCGATTTCGGCATCGATCGTCTGTAGCGGCGCATTGATGAAGCGCATCGAGATGCCCGCGATCATATGCTCGATCGCGGCGCGACGGTGCAACGCCCTGGCGCGCGATTTGAGCCGAACTCCGAAAAACACCAGGGAGGAGACCAGCAACAGCGAAGTGCCGTAGAGCAGAGCACGATAGCTCCGGGCTGACATCCGCGACGCAAGCTGATCCTCGAGAATCAGCGCGCGGAGCGCATCGCGGTCCTGCTTCTGCGGCAGCGCGCGCATGGCTTTCAGCGTGCCGTCGACCGAAGGGAGCAGCCGGTACAGCAGCCGACCATGGGCAAGCAGCCCTTCGACGGACTGTTCCTGTCCGGCCTGCCTCGCCTGCTGCTCGAGCGCATCCAGCCGTTCCTGGACGTCGTGCGCCGCTCCCGCCGAGCTGTCGAGCGTCAGGCGCATGATGGCTGCGGCAGCGGCGCTGATCGCTGGATCGAGGTTCGGCGGGGCTGAACCGGCTGCGAAACGCCCGAAGAAGGACAGCGAGTTCTGCAGCAGCGCGTTCTCGCTCTTGAACAGTTCGATCAGTTCCTCCTGGCGGTCGATCGAGGCCGCCAGCCGATCGATCACCGCCGTGGTCTCGGCATCGATTGCGGCTGTCTCGCGCAGACGTTGCAGCGAGGCCCGCAGTGCCTCGACCTCACGCACCAGAGGATCGTAGTTCCGCAGCATGCCGACGCGCGCCGCGAAGACATCGCGATGCAAGGCGTTCCCGACCATCGCGAAATGATCGAGATCGGCGAGCGCATGATCGAACAGTTCGGCTTCCGGATTGACCGCGCGATAGGAGAACCATGTCAAGGCGAGCACCAGGCAGGCGACGAATGCAATCGGCGCTGCGGCTCTCATGGCACCGCTCCCACGGCCGGCGAGCCGCGATAGCGCCCCGTCAGTGTCTTCAGGAAAAGGACCAGGGATGCGACCTGCTGGTCGCTGAGCGCACGGTCGAGTTGCGCGGCCGCCATCCGGCGGACCGCGTCTTCGAGAGTTGCCGCGCTTCCATCATGAAAATAGGGCGCGGTCGTCGCGACGTTACGCAGGCTCGGGACGCGGACGACCCTCGGCGGCCCGGACACCAGGGGACGGAAAACGCCCTGGCGTTCGAACAGATTGCCACCGACATTGACGCCCTGGTGGCAGGCGCTGCATCCAAGCGATTTGAAGGTGCGGTAGCCTTCGAGTTCGGCGGAAGAAAGCGCCGACGTGTCTCCGCCAAGCCAGCGGTCGAACCGAGCACCCGGCGTGAGCAGCGATCGCTCGAAGGTCGAGAGCGCATCCAGAAAGCCGTCGCGATCGGGCGCGCGTCCATAGGCAGCACGAAACTGGCTCGTCATCTCCGGATCCTTCTGGAGCCTGCGAACGGCGGCTTCCGCGTTCGTGTTCATGTTGGCCGGATTTTCGAGCGAGGCCTCGACATGCTCGGCGAGGCTGCGAAATTTGCCCTGCCAGCCCAGGCGAAAGCTCAGCGCGGCGTTGAAGACGGTCAGTGTGTCCAGGGATGGCTTCGATCCCACAGCCGCCGCCTTGCCGCCGGCGCCATTGGTCCTGATGTCGTGGCAAGACGCACACGCCAACTTGCCGTCCGCGGACAGCCTGATGTCGCCGAACAGCCGCTCGCCCAGTGCAAGCTTCAACGGATCGGCGGCCGGCGGTTGCGGAATCGGCGTGATCGGCTCGTCCTCGAGAACGCTCGGCTGCGCAGGCGCAGGTGCGGATAGCACGGCCGCCGCGCTTGCGAGCGCGGCGCAGGGGCCGGTCGACAACGCGAGCCACCATAAGCACGAAGCCACCGCGGCTGTTCGCGTCATTCCCACCGGCTTTCCTGCCTGACCGCAGCGTCAATATCGGCGCGGCAAATCCGGATGTCGTGCAGGGTCCGGTCATCGAGCGTCCCGCGCTCCATCGTCGACCGACGTCGCCAGCGAATCGCGCGCGCCTTTGACCATAGCGCCATCGCCGACCCGCTGAACAATGCACACCAGCCGGCACGGCGTGTTCGCACGGACCCGGGCGGCGGCAACAACCCGGTTTGCGGCGACGATTGAGGGGTGGGCCTGTTGCCCGCCCGCAACGGCACCACGCCATCTGCGTCAAAACCGCGCTCCGCCGTCACGCGAACCAGAGCGAGCACCGTCCGCGGCCTGTTTCCGAGATGGCAAGCCGCAGTCGGAACGTTATCGCCGAAATCAACGGGGTCGTCCTCCAGCGGGACGATCGGATACATCGCCTGCGCATAGGCGGCACAGCCCGCGCAAAATTCCGCGATCAGCCACGACACGATTGCGATCGGAGCATTTGGGACCGCGCCACCGGCGTGCACAGCGAGCGCAACGGTCTCCGCCTTCAGGCGAGATAGTGCCCCCGGGGACGTGCCTTGCGAGGGCTCCTGCCTGGGAACCCTGGGCAGCGATGTCTCGGATTTGTCGTCCGAGCAGCGCGTTCGTTCCGAGGCAATGTGCGGGTCGATCAGGCGCAGCGCGCGTGTCGGCGACGAGGCAGAAGGCAATGACTTTGCAAATGGCATCGATATCTCCCAGGCAGCAATCACGAGGGAGACTCTGCCGGCGCCATGTTTCCGAAGCATTTTGGCGCGCGCCTTTATGGCTACGGCGGTAACCACCGGCGCGGCCGCGACGGCACTCGGCCGCCGCGGTTTCACTTTCCAGGGTCGTGTCGCCTGAGCAGCAGGCATTACAGGCGTTCGACGGGAAGCGTAAAGACATAGCCGACGCCCCGCTCCGTCCGGATGATGGATGGCGTGCTCGGATCGCCCTCGAGCTTGCGGCGCAAGCGCAGCACCTGCACGTCGATACTGCGGTCGAAGACGTCTTCGTGAACGCGCGTCGCCTGCAGCAGCTGTTCGCGCGACAGCGGCCGCTGCGGCGCATCGAGAAAAGCGATCAGAAGCGCATACTCGCCCTTGGTCAACGCCACCGGTTCGCCGCGGGAATTGGTGAGGCGGCGGTTCCGCCTGTCGAGCTGCCAGGCGCCGAAACGGCAGCGGCCCTTCTCGAGATCGCGTTGCGCGGCAGCCTGGCCCGCCTCGCGGCGCCTCAGCACCGCCCGGATACGGGCCAGCAATTCCCGCAAGCCGAACGGCTTGGTGATATAGTCGTCCGCGCCAAGCTCCAATCCGACGACGCGGTCGATCTCGTCGCGGCGGTGACCCGTCGTGATGATCACGGGAACATCGGAGATCGCGCGAATCTCGCGCAACAGGTCCAGCCCGTCGTCCTGGCCGAGCCGCAGGTCGAGCACGACGAGGTCGGGCTGGTTGCGGGCGAGCAGCGCGGCCACCTCTTCGCGGCGAGACGTGGAAATCGCACGAACGTCATGGTCCTCGAGATAGTTCGTCACCAGATGCCGCATGGTGTTGTCGTCCTCAATGACGAGGCACAGGGGCGATCTGCGATCCGCGCTGCCGCTGATGGGCAATGAGTTGGGCGTTTCAAAAACATTGCCGTCGAATTGGCTCGCAGAGCCTCCCGCCGGACTTACGGTCCTTTCATTCATTCGATCCCTCCGGCGTCCCGGAATACCGCTATAGGGCACGCATTCCCGCATCGCAGCACACGTTTCGGAGAGCAACTTTGTTGGGTGTTGAAACTGTTGTTCGCGCACCACGCGATGTCGCGCGACGGACGAACTGTTACAGATGTAACGCGAACGGCCTTGAATTCATTTCGGATCCCGCGACCAGTACGTTACGCGCAGTGCCCGTTCATAATTTCATCGGCGTCGGAGGAAGCACACCGGCAATTTCACGCCGCACTCGTTGCCGGTTGCGGATCGCGCTGGCTGATGACCATCAGTCTACCGCAATCTCGGCGTCGTCGCGGGCCCAGGCGAACATCGGCCGATCATGGAGGCCGCACTTGCCTGCAACGCCGATTCGGCAACCGGACTTCTCACCCGCCACTATCAGACCACGGCCGGGCTGGTGGAGACGTTCTGACGCAAAGCGAACCAACCGCGCGGCAGCAATTCGCGAAACTTGGCCCAGGACAGAACGCCGTTCAGAACGAAGCGCCGCCACAAAGCGCGATGGCCGAGCAATATTGGCTGGGGCGGGAGGGATCGAACCCTGCGATAATCCGTTGCCACACAAGGATTTTTCCATCCCGGCCTGCCGGTTCGATTCCATCCTTGATTCCAAAGCAACAGCCCTCGTCGAAATGACCCGACGACGAGGCGGCCTACATCGAGGCCAAGGGCTGGAAAGTGAGCGTCGTTCCCGACCTAGCATCATCCACCACTTCGCGAACTTCTGTGGATCAAACGCCGGGAGCTTTGAGGTCCGCCATGCCCGACGCCAACTTCCTGCAGAATCCGCACTTATGTCCGCTGCTAGGTAATGCGGACGCGTTTTGCTCAGCCGGAGCTTTTCCGAGTCTGACCGATGCTGTCGAAGGGGTCTTTTTGCATCGCTGAACGCAAATTTCCCGAGCTGGGCCTGATCCAGGCTCAGCCTCAAGGCTGATGACCCAGTTTCACAATCATCTTCGGGTGACGTTCGCTCAAGGCTTTCAACCCGAGCAAACTCTTCCGTTCGCTTTCACGGTTGTCCGTGTAAGTCCCAGGCTCGACGTCGTTCTCCCACCCCCAGCGCGTATGGGCTGTGTCGCCCGTCAGGAGCACCGGACCTGTTGGTGTGCGGGCGAGATAGGAGACATGACCCGGAGTATGTCCCGGGGTCTGGATCGCGAAGAATGAACCATCACCGAAGACATCGATGACCCCTTCGAATTTCCCATCCTGATCTTTTGAGAACTGGAACTCCCGAAGTGCGGGCCTTCCTTCAAGGAAACTATCCTCCGTGCCCTGAACGACCATATGCACAAGGCTCGAATATTCGGGCTCACCGCGGCCTGTGTAGATCGGAATGTCCTTCGGAACATCAGGCATGCCGGAGATATGATCGAGATGGAGATGGGTCATGAACACACCCTTGAGAGGAACGCCTTCCGATTTGATGACGGACGACGTGTCTTCCCGGACCTGCATCCTTTGAATCTTGGCGAATTTTCTCAGCACCCATCCGACCCCTACACTCGCGGGATCCTCGACCAGCCGCTTTGAAACACCGGTATCGACCAGGAAAAATCCCCGCATCGGATGCCGCACCACATGCGCATAAACCTTGATCGGCTCCTCGTGATCCTTGAATCCAGCTTGGACGGCTTTTGGATCGTTCAGATTGAGCAGCCCCGAAAGATCGGCAATCCAATCCGCGCCAACCACCGTCTTAAGCTCAATCGGTCCCGGCTCATCGATCAAGGCTTCCATGGCCGCCGAGCCAATTGGCTTGCCGAGATCGGCGGGCTTCCCCGGATGCGAGGTTTGCGTGCACGCGGGAAGTACGGCGATGGCAAAGGCGCCAATGAAAAAGAGACCTAGCTTGCGGAGCATGATTGTTTTTCCTCATTTCTGGCGCTCCTTTTGCCTTGGACACGTAGAATAGCAATCGCCTAACTTCCTATGTCGCCATACATAAATGGATGACCGCGGATGAGCCTGGGGAGTGAGAAAGTGGAACTACAATGGGATGACCTGCGGATCTTTCTCGCCGTTTGCGACGCGGGGAGTCTGAGCGGCGCCGCACGGCGCCTCAAGGTGAGCCAACCCACTTTGAGCCGGAGGATTGCAGAGATGGAGTACGGGCTCGGCGAGCCGCTTTTCGTCCGCAAGAACCTGGGCATCAGCTTGACGAAAACCGCAGCGAGGCTACTTCCCGCGGCTCAAGGTATGGCGCAATGGGCGACGGAAGCTGCCCGCTCACTCGATGCGAAGAACTCGCCCGTGAGCGGCCGGGTGCGGATCACGGCGGCGCCATCCTTCGCCTTCGATTTCCTGGCGCCGATCGCGGAAAAGCTGAGGAGAAAGCATCCACAGATCACTCTCGAGGTTCTGGCCAGCACGGAACGCCTGAATCTCTCGCTCGGCGAGGCGGACATCGCGCTCAGGAGATACCCGTCCGATGATCCTGATCTGATCACCGTCGATGAAGTTGTCATTCCGATCGGCGCCTACGCGAGCAGGGACTACGCGCGGAGATTGCCCGCGAAATACGGTTTCCGCGACCTCGACTGGATCGCATGGACGGGAGAGCGCGAGACCACGAGCCCGAATCCGGAGCTCGCGGCCAGGATCCCAGACTTTCGCCCCGCTTTCACATCTGACGATTACAGCGTGCAGGTCGCGGCCTGCCAGGCCGGCGTCGGAGCAATGATCCTTCTAAAGACATCCCATCGGCTCAAGCGACCGGGCGAACTCGTCGAGCTCAAACTCGAGCTTCCCCCCTCGCTCCGCGCAGAACTCGCGATCATCTGCCACAAGCGCATGGCGGATCTTCCCAAGGTCAGAACCGTCGTGGACCTCCTCAGGCAAGAATTCGCTGATCTGAGGAAACGCCGAAGCGCGAAGAAACCCTGAACGGTGCCGCCAACGATCCCAAGGTCATGGCTTTGATCTTAGGTCTCGATCTCGTTGGTTCTCGGATATCATGTAGCCATCGCGGGTCTGCGGCAACTTCCAGCCCAGAACCTTGCTTGCGACGAGCGTGCGCAGCACTTGGGCTGTGCCCCCGCCTATCGTGAACATGCGTACATCACGCGCCATGCGTTCAAGCGGGAAGTCGCGCGAATAGCCGCGGGCCCCGAACATTTGCAGCGCGTCATTGACGATCTCGATCGCGGCTTCCGATGCGAAGATTTTTGCTTGGGCTGCGAGCATCGGGTCGGGAAACGCGCTGCCATCCGGACCGCGCGATGCTGCCGCGGCATGCAGCATCAATCGGGACGCCGTGAGCTGCGTCTGCATGTCGGCAAGCATCCATTGCAAACCCTGGAATTCGCCGATCGGCCTCCCGAACTGTTCGCGCGTTTTCGCCCATTCGACTGCGTGCTCCACAGCGCCGGCGGCGATCCCCATGGCGACGGTGCCCGCGCCGACGCGCTGGCTGTTGTAGGCATTGATAAGGTCAACGAAGCCGCGCTTGAAGCCCGACGGGGGCAGCAGCACCATATCCGGCGTGATCTCCAGATCTTCGAACACCAGCTCGCCCTCGGGCATGCCGCAAAGCCCCATCGTCGTTTCGCGCCTGCTCATGCGCAGGCCGTCGGCCTCCCCGCGCACAGCCAGGAAGCCGCCGACGCCCAGCTCCTCACCGCCCTCATCGAAAACGCGCGCGAAGATCAGGTGCAGGCGCGATACGCCCGCGCCTGTGATCCAGTGCTTCTTGCCGTTGATCACGTAACGGTTGCCGCGCTTGTCGGCCCGGGTCTTCATTCCGCTGGCGTCGCTGCCCGCGTCGGGCTCGGTGATGCAGATCGCCGGCTTGTCGCCGGCCAAGACGAGATCGGCAGCCCGCTTGCGCTGGGCGTCGGTGCCATACGCCATGACAGTCGAGATTGCACCCATGTTGGCTTCAACGACGATGCGTGCCGAGACGGTACACGCGCGCGCCATCTCCTCGATGACCAGCACTGTGTCAAGGAAGCTGCGGCCCTCCCCGCCATACTCCTTCGGAATGGTCATTCCCATGAAGCGCGCTGCCTTCAGCGCTTCGACGACGTCCCAGGGATATTCACGCGATTGATCGATCTCGGCGCCGCGCTTGCGCAGCAGTCCGTTCGAGAACGCCGCGGCTCTTTCCTTCAGCGCCAGTTGCTCCGATGAAAGCTCCATGGCGTACCTCCTCTCAGCTGCGGCCCATGGCGTAGAACTCGGCGTTCGGACGCATGCTCGTCACGTTGGCAAGCCGGTTCGACAGGCCGAAGAAGGCCGAGATCGCAGCGATGTCCCACATGTCCTCTTCCGTGAATCCGTGTGACTTCAGCGTGGCGAAGTCGCTCTCGGAGACCCTCTGAGCCTCAGTGGAGACCCGGACGGCGAAATCCAGCATCGCTTTCTGGCGATCAGTGATGTCGGCCTTGCGGTAGTTGACGGCGACCTGGTCGGCAATCAGTGGATCCTTGGCACGGATCCGCAGGATTGCCCCATGCGCTACCACGCAATACTGGCACTGGTTGAGGTTGCTGGTTGCGACCACGATCATCTCGCGCTCGGCTTTTGTTAGATTGCCGGGTTTGTCCATCAGCGCGTTGTGATAGGCAAAAAACGCGCGGAACTCGTCCGGTCGGTGCGCGAGCACGAGGAAGACATTCGGAATGAAGCCCGACTTCTCCTGGACGGCCAGGATGCGGCTTCGGATGTCATCCGGCATGTCGGCGAGATCGGGAACGGGGAAGCGACTGACTGCTTGTGTCATGACTTTGGGTCCCAGATTATGATTCGTTAGAGATTGGTACGATCACGCGGCCGCGCACCGCGCCCGCTATGAGCCGGTCTGCAACCGTGATGCAAGCTTCGAGCGGCACGCGCTCGGTTATTGATTCGAGGAGAGACAGATCGAGGTCGCGGGCAAGCCGCCGCCACGCCTCTCGACGCTCCTCGCGAGGACACGTGACGCTGTCGATGCCGACAAGCGTGACGCCTCGCAAAATAAACGGAGCGACGGTTGCCGGAAAGCTCATGCCTCCGGCGAGGCCGCACGCCGCGACCACGCCACGATACATCATCGATGCGCAGACATTAGCAAGCACCTGCCCACCAGCCACGTCGACCGCCCCGGCCCATTGTTCCTTCGCGAGCGGCTTCCCTGGTTCGCTGAAATGCGATCGGGGCAGGATGCGCTTCGCGCCGAGCTTCATGAGGTAGTCCGCCTCCTCTGGACGGCCCGTAACGGCAACCACCTCATAACCGAGCTTGGCGAGTAGCGCTGTTGCGACACTGCCGACCCCACCCGCTGCGCCGGTCACGACCACCTCGCCGCTTCCGGGCGTGACGCCCTGGCGCTCGAGGGTCATCACACAGAGCGCCGCGGTGTAACCGGCGGTCCCGATGCTCATCGCATGAGTCGAGGAAAAGGCAGGCTCCAGAGGGATCAGCCAGTCGCCCTTCACGCGGGCGACTTCGGCCAGCCCGCCCCAGTGCCGCTCGCCTACGCCCCAGCCGTTCAGCACAACGCGATCGCCTGGCTTGAAGTCGGCGTTGGAGGATTCTTCGACCGTCCCCGCGAAATCGATGCCAGGGATCATAGGAAAGTCACGAACAACCGGACTCTTCCCCGTGATCGCCAGTGCGTCCTTGTAGTTCAAGGTCGAGCAGGCAACCCGTACCGTCACATCGCCTTCGGGCAATCGATCCCTGGAAAGCTCGGCCAGTCCGACCGACCGCCGGCTGCCATGATGCTCGATCAGGATGGCTCTGAAATTCTTGTCCACCGTCATCTTCCCTTACTTCTCGCCTTGGATCATTGCGAAAAAGCCTTCGGCAAACACGTCTAGCGCGTCGGGGCGCCGTTCGAGCTTGGCCCGCAGCACGGCCCCCTCCCAGCCCGTCCAAAAAAACTGCGCGAGACGTTCGCAATCGCTGCTCTTGGGAATCTCGCCCGCTTCTTGCGCCGAGCGCAGGCAACGGGACGTCCGCGCTTCCCAATCGCGGAAGACGGCGGCGAGGCGTTTTCGGAACTGCTCTGGCAGGACACCCATCTCCTGTCCGAGATTGCCGACGAGGCAGCCGCGCCGGTAGCGGTAGCGCGCCATCCCCGCTCGGGCATCCGCGATGAAATCGCGGAGACGGTCGAGCGGAGCACGGCCCGGGTTGTCGAACCATCGGTCCAGCTTACGTGCGAAGTAGTCGGCATAGGCGTCAATCAGTTCGAGCCCGAAGGCGTCCTTGCTGCCGAAGTAATGGTAGAACGACCCCTTTGGGATCCCCGCAGATTCCAGGATCTCTTCGATCCCGACAGCACTGAAGCCCTTCTCCGTCAGGATCGCGACGCCGGTGCGCAGCAGCCGCACGCGCGGCGCGTCCGGCCCAGTTTGGTCCTTTGGCGGACGGCCACGGGGACGAGCTTCGGCTGACGGGGAAGTCGCTGTCATGTCTATTTATTAGACCGACTGTCTTGTAAAATCAACCCGCCGTATCGCCGTACCAGGCAAAACTGCGACGCCGTCATTTTCCTGGCGTTCGCGAAGCTGGGCCATTGCGGTTGTTGCCGAAGCCGCTGGCGCTTGCAGCAGAACCGCAGCATCGGTTGCCGCGGCTGTCAGACTTGGTTTCAGCCGCCGCCAACGCAGAGCTCGGTGCTTGTTAGATAGGACGAATCATCGACGATCAGGGATCGTTCTCTCCGATCAGCTCACCTTCGAGCGGAGAGCGCTCCTTTGTAGGTATATGATCCCGATTAGGATCGAGCCGATCACGATCGGATGAATCCAGTCGTGATGAAAGACCGACAACTGCGCGATGAAGGCTCCGATATCGATCGGCACTAAAAGGAGCAGGGCCGCCAACGGAGAGAAACGTGGCACTAGAACACCAACTCCACCGACAACCTCCACCCCCCCAGTGAAATACATAAACCAGAGGCCCTGGCCCAGTTGGTTGAAATCTTCAATCATCATGGGCGTTGCCAACAGTTTCATTGCACCAGTAGCAATGAAAACCAAGGCCATGAGGCCACGCAGAACCCCAAGAGTGGTTTTCCCGGGTTTCAGTACAGAGTCTTCAGACATGCGATTACACGCCTATTCCAATGAGCGATGGTCAAATCCATTCCGCGAGGTCATCCGCGCCTAGAGCGGATGACCTTGTCACGCTCGTCGGAGGAACTATCAGACTTGGTTCCAGCCGCCGTCGACGCACAGTTCGCTGCCTGTCAGATAGGATGAGTCATCGGAGGCCAGGAACAGGACGGCTTTTGCGACCTCATCGACGGTGCCGCTGCGGTGCATCGGGATTTGGGCATGCACTTGGGTCTTGGTCTGCTGGATCATCTCCTCGCTCACACCCGATTTGCGCGCCTGGTCAGTGTCGATGTAGCCGGGCGCCATGGCGTTCACTCGTACGCCCTTGTCGATGAGTTCCGCTGTGAGCGAGCGTGCCAGCGACCGAATGGCAGCTTTGCCCGCCGAATAGACGCTGACATAGGGCATGCCCTTCGTGGTCAGGGTCGTGGTGTTGAGGATGATCGAGCCGCCGGATGTCATGAGCGGCAGGAGCTTCTGGACCGTGAAGTAGGTCCCCTTGAAGGTACAGGCGATCGTGAAATCGAATTCTTCCTCCGACATATGTTCAAACATGTTCGGTCGCGCCGCACCCGCGTTCGCGAAGATGACGTCGACACGGCCGTGCTTTCTCTCGACAAACGCACGCAGTGCTTCAATGTCCGCCATCTTCGAAATATCGCAGCCGATCGCGTCGGCGCCATTTCCGATGCCCTGCGCCGCGGCATCGAGCCTCGCCTGATCGCGCCCGGTGATGATGACCTTCGCGCCCTCGCGTGCGAACAGCTTGGCCGTCGCCAGTCCCATTCCATCGCTGCCGCCGGTGATGACAGCGACCTTACCGCCTAGTTTACCCATATTTCGTCTCCTATTCGTCCTTTGGCGTGCCCGATGTGAACCGCACTATTATGGAGCTTGATTTGTTTTCCTCATTTCTAACGCTCCTTTCGCCTTGGACAGACAGAATAGCAATCACCTAATTTCCTATGCTGGCATACATAAATGGATGGCGTGGACCAACCCGAGGAGTGAACGTGGAGCTGCAGTGGGATGACCTCCGGATCTTTCTTTCTCGCGGTTTGCGAGGCCGCAGTTGTTGATCATCCATTTCGACTCCATCCAGCGGATCCGACATCTGACCTGTTCACTCCCCTAGCGAATTACGTCCAGGCGACGAGATATCGCGACCGCCTCGGCCCGGCTCCGCCCCCAACTTCCCATTGATGTTCCGAGGATGCGTGCGGAACGTGCTTTCCGACGCGGAAACCATAGCAGCGATATGTCGGTTGGCACCCTCGTCGACGCGCTCGCGCTTGGCTCAGATGTGTCGGTCTTCCTGATCAATACCGAGGGCGCGACCGAACCAAGTGCGATCAACGTAATTCCGTCCGCCGCTGCCTTTACTGTCAACTTGAGGAATCCGGCCGAGGATCGGCTGAGATCCCAGGAGGCTGCTTTTGCGCTTGTGTTCGGGAATGAAAGGCCGTTCCTCACTGTGGTGGACCCGTCGCGCGCCGCCTGCCTTTTCGAAAGTGCCAAAGCCGGCCATATCGTAAAGGTGCCGCTTGACAAGCCCACCGTCATGGCAATGCTCGAATGCTATGAGCCATCGCTTGTCGATGGCATTCTTGAGCTGGCCACCGCGTATGCCCGGGCGCAACTCGGCGCTTGGAATGATCAGCAGGCGGCCGAGTCCTGCATAGGCTTTCACAAGCGTCTCGGGCCGGTCGTAGTCGCCGTGCCGCGCCTCGCACTTTCCACCGAGATTTTCACGGGAAGCGCGAGGGCTGCGGTGGGCCCTCGAGACGCTTGGTCCCTTCCCGATCAGGAAGCCGTGGGCCGGCTCGATTCGGGCGGCTTCCGGGCGGAACCGCGTCCGACCGCCCCTCAGTCGAGTCTGCAAAAAATACCGATTTTTCGACAAAATGGTCTAGATCCTGTTGACATTCACCGGAGCCATATCATGGCGCCGACGAGGAATAGCATGGATGCAAACGAGAGCGCAGTCTTCTCATAACGGGTCGAGATGCGGCGAAAATGCTTGATCTTGTTAAAGAACCTCTCGACCAAGTTGCGATCCCCGTCGATGTGTTTGTCGTAGGGGATGGCCTGCGATCGCGAGCGGGTGGACGGGATCACGGCCTCGGCACCCGCTGCGGCAATGCGTGCGCGAAAGCGGTCGGAGTCATACCCCTTGTCGGCGAGCAGCTTGTCGAACGACAGCCCGCTGATCAGGTCCTCGGCCTTTACGATGTCATTCACGTTGCCTGCGGTCAGGATGAAGCGAACGGGATTGCCGAGCGCGTCCACGCCGGCGCTGATCTTGGTGCTCAGGCCGCCGCGCGAACGCCCGAGCGCCTCATCTTCGCTCCCCCTTTTGCGCCGGCCGCATGCTGGTGCGCTCGCACGATGGTGGAGCCGATGATCAGATATTCGAAGTCTGGATCATCAGACATCGCTTCGAAGAGGCGCCACCAAACGCCCTTGACGCTCCAACGACTGAAGCGCCGGAACACGCTGTTCCAGTCTCCAAACACCTCTGGAAGATCACGCCAGGGAGCGCCCGTGCGTACAATCCATAGGACGCTCTCCACAAACATCCGGTTGTTCCGTCCGGTCGATCCCCGCTGGTCCGGACGACCTATGATCAGCGGGGCCATCCGAGCCCACGCCGCGTCGCTCAAAACCAACCGGCCGCCTCCCAAAAAGCAGTCTTGAATCTGATTTGGCGCCTCAAGGGAATCCCAAGAGTCCACACGACCTAGTCTCGACGTGTCTTGCGGGACGGTCTGCGCATGAAGCGAAATCAGACCATGGAGTTTGGAGTCCTAGGCGCGCAGATTGCCTTCGGCACCATCGCGCTGACATTGGCGACGCTGATATCCTTTCGGCTTCACGGCGACTTCGCCACGACTGCATTCATCTATTTGGTGGTGATCTTGCTGTCCTCCCTGCTGGGCAGCTTCGCCGCATCGGTCTTGCTTTGGGCGCTTTCGGTGGGCGCTTTGGCCTACTTCTTCGCTCCGCCGATCCACCAGTTCTGGATCGATGATCCGAAGGATGTCCTCGTCATGGCCGCCTTCTTTCTGACTTCCGTGATCGTCGCCTACGTGATCCGAACCGCCCGCAAGGAAAGGGAGGTCGCGATCGAGGCCGAAGCGAGACTCCGACGTGGCCAAGTCGAAATACGCAACAGCGAAAGGGATTGGCGGGAGGTTTTCGAGCACAACCCGGTCATGTATTTCATGGTCGATGCCGCCGGTCGGGTCCTTAACGTCAACGCTATGGGAGAGCGGCTCGGATCACCAAATCACTCACATTTCTGATACTCTAAAGGCAGAACACATTCGCGCCTCGTGGTATGGACGCTGATCATCACCACCTCGCTGAAATATGTCGCAATTGTCATGCGCGCCGACAACGACGGCGAGGGCGGCATTCTGGCGCTGATGTCGCTGCTTGGCGTTAGGCGTGGCGAGCGCGCCTTTGTGATTGCACTCGGCATCATCGGAGCCGCGATGCTTTATGGCGACGGCGCCATCACGCCGGCGATCTCGGTGCTGAGCGCGCTGGAAGGCCTGAAAGACCCCCTGCCCTCGTTTGCACCTACGTGCTGCCGCTGTCAGTCGCGGTGCTGATTGCGGTGTTCGCGCTGCAGCCCCAAGGCACGGCGCGCATCGGCGCGCTGTTCGGGCCGATCATGACCATCTGGTTCGTCACGATCGGCCTGCTTGGCGTTGCCGGCATTGTCCAGCATCCCGACGTTCTTGCCGCTCTCGACCCACGCGTCGGCCTCGCCTACCTGTTTGGACACGGCTTTACCGGCTTCCTCGTGCTGGGCGGCGTGTTCCTGTGCGCTACCGGCGCCGAAGCGCTTTATGCGGACATGGGCCATTTCGGCGCCCGGCCCATCCGGCTGACCTGGTACGGGCTCGTGCTACCGACCCTTATCCTGAACTATGCCGGCCAGATTGCCGAGCTGGTCGGCGGCGAGGTGGCGGCCGGATCGAATCCGTTCTTCACCCTGTGCCCGGCAGGCGTGCAATTGCCACTGGTCGCGCTCGCGACCATTGCGACCATCATTGCCAGCCAGGCGATCATATCGGGCACCCTTTCGATGACGCGTCAGGCGATTCAGCTCGGTCTTTGCCCGCGGCTGCACATCACGCAGACCTCATCGCAAGGCTACGGCCAGATCTATGTCGGTTTCGTCAACTGGACGCTGATGTTGCTGACGCTGGCACTGACGGTGAGCTTCCGTTCCTCGGACAATCTCGCCTCCGCCTTTGGCATCGCGGTGGCGCTCACGATGCTATTGACCTCGATGCTGATGTTCATCGCCATGCGCGAGGTCTGGGGCTGGAGTCTTGTTGCCAGTGCGGCTGTCGCAGGCCTGTTCGTCATCGTCGACCTGTCGTTCGTCGCCGCCAACATGATGAAGGTGATGCAGGGCGGCTGGGTGCCGCTGGTGGTCGGTGCGACCCTGTTCTTCCTGATGTCGACATGGCATCGCGGCCGCGTGGCACTCCATGAGCAGCTCGAGCGCGATACCTTGCCGCTTTCGATCTTCATCGCCCAGATGCGCAAAAAAGAGCGCATTCCCGGCACCGCAGTCTACATCACGAGCCGGCTCGACATGGTGCCGGTGCCACTCCTGCACAATCTGAAGCACAACAAAGTGTTGCACGCGCGGATCGTACTGTTGCGCGTGATCACCGCCAATATCCCGCGCGTGCCGCCCGATCGGCGTCTCAAGCTCGCCGATCTCGGGGACAATTTCTACGCAATCACAGCCGAGTACGGATTCATGCAGCGCCCGAACGTGCCGCGCGTGCTGTTCCGCTGCGCCGCAGACGGCCTCAAGTTCGAAATGATGGAAACGTCGTTCTTTGTCGGACGTGTCAAGATCGTGCCAGCCAAGCATTCAAGCTTCGGCCGCTTCCGTTGTCGGATTTTCGAGGTCATGCACCGCAACGCGCTCGCGGCGACCGATTTCTTCCGCGTTCCGCCGAACCGAGTGATCGAGCTCGGCAGCCAGACGGAGATTTGAGGCGGCAACGAGGCCGGCCGCGATCAGGCTTCGATCGGAGGGATCGATTTCGTCACGTCATCCGCCGCTCTCAATCGATATCCAACTCCCGTTTCAGTCAGGATGTACTGGGGCCGATCAGGACTAGCCTCAATCTTTTGCCGGAGCTGACGCACATAGACCCGCAGATACTGTGAATCA
>Ga0335071_10000466_pt1 | contig 45042 bp, 22 predicted proteins | sample Lox_Sample_15_FD_206724 | JGI IMG/M metagenome (GOLD analysis project Ga0335071, IMG submission 206724) | Soil microbial communities from Loxahatchee National Wildlife Refuge, Florida, United States - Lox_Sample_1.5 | ecosystem: Environmental > Terrestrial > Soil > Wetlands | place: USA... | reverse complement strand
ATCGTGTGAGAATCCGCGCCCGCGAACGATGGGCACTCCGATGGACTGGAGAAAACCGGCGCTTACTCGATCCCAGTCAGAGAAACATTTGTCAGTGGGGCCGGGAGCCGGATGTCCTTGCAGAATGACGCACCCGCCCCACTCGTAGCCTTCAAGGGGGAGATAACGGGCGAAGCTTACCCCACTGACTCCCGGAAGAGCTGAAAACCGATCTTCGATCTGGCGATAGACCGAGTTCAACTGCCTGGTGGTGTAGCCGGGGCCGTTCAGATCGATTTGAACGGCATACCGATTTGCCGTCTCCACGCCGAACTGCTGGTGCTCAAGGTCGTAAAGCGATCGCGTGGCAAGAAAGGCGCACGTCAGCAGAACCATCGACAGCACAACCTGAAAGATGAGCAGCAGATGCTGCGGAATGGATGCGTGGTCGCGCGTTGAGCTGTTTATCGTGCGCGTTGCGTCTGCGGGCTGAGCGCGCGAGGAAGCCCACGCAGGCGCTCCCGCAAACAGAAGCCCGGTAAGAATGGAAACGCCAAACGCAAAGGCCAGCTCGATCCACGTGGGACGGGCTGAAACCGGCATATTGGAGGAAAGCGGAAATGCCAACGCCAGAACCGCTTGCGATCCGAAGAAGGCGACGACCAATCCCACTGCGCCGCCAACGATACTGAGGATGAGGCTTTCAGTGAGAATCTGCTGAATGATTCGGCGTCGTGGCGCGCCTAACCCGATTCGGACCGCGATATCAGTCCGCTGCGCCATACTGCGCGTCAGCAGCAGGTTGGCAATGTTCGCACATGCGATGAGCAAAACCACGCTCGACAGAAACATGAGCATGCGAAGCCCGGTGCCGGTCTCTGTCTGAATTTTCTGAATTCCGCCGCCTGCAGGCGACAGCACCACATGCTGCCTGGGAATCTGGGCTGCGCCGCCATTCGCGGTGAAGGTGGGGACCGTCGTCATCCACTGCCGCAGCACCGTAGAGAGTTTGGCTTGCAATGAGCCCAGTTCTACGCCCGGCCGCAGTCGGCCAATGGCATAAAGCCACTGCTCGTCAGGCTGCAGCAACGCCGAATTCGCCCCTTCCATGAGGGGTTCGGTCGCCAATGGAACCCACATGTCGGGCGGGACCGGCGCGATGCGATCACCGAAGAATCCGGGGAGAGCTATACCCTCCACCACGAAAGCGTGCTGATCCAGGCGTATGGTTGTGCCAATCACGCCTGGGTCGCCGCCGAACTCCTGCTGCCACGCGGAATAGCTCAGCACAACTGCAGGAGCAGCGCCCGTGACGTCATCGCTGGGCGAAAATACACGCCCCGCGAAGGCGTTCACGCCAAGCGTCGTGAAGTAGTTGCCCGACACATATTCCGCGCGCATCGCCTTTGCGGGATTGCTGCCCCAGCGCACGCTGAACCCGCCGCCGCCGGCCTGCACCGCGGCTAATTGCTCAAATTCAGGCGAGGCCTGCTGGAATTTGCGGAACAGATCGTAGGAGAAAAGGTCGAAGTCTCCATCGTCGCTCTCGAACGAGCCGAAATAGCAGCAGTGCATCCGGTCGCCGATGCGGTAAAGACGCGCCGGGTCAGTGACGGGCAATGAACGCAGCAGGATGGCGTGGACGAGCGAGAATATGGCCGTGTTAGCGCCGAAACCGAGCGCAAGGGTGATTGTCACCATGCACGAAAACGCTGGGGCCTTGCGCAGCCTGCGCAGCGAGTAGCCAACATCGCGCACGATGGATTCCAGCCCCATGGTTCCGCGGCGTTCGCGGCACGCTTCTTTGATTTGCTCAATGCCGCCAAACTCGAGCCGCGTGAGGCGGCGGGCTTCGTTCTCCGGTGTGCCGGAACGCACCTTGTCGGCAACCTGGGATTCAAAGTGGAAGCGCAGTTCTTTGTCGAGCTGGGCTTCCATCCGTTTGCGAGTAAAGAGCCTGCCCAACCAGCTCATCAGATTCCCCCCGCGGTTCCCTTAAGGATGAGCGAGACAACATCGGTGAGACGCGTCCAGTTTTCGGTCTCGGCCTTCAGGTGGGTTTTGCCTTTGGCGGTCAGCTCATAGAACTTTGCTTCACGACCGGTCTCGGTGGGCTTCCAGCGGGCGTTCAGGAACTTCCTGTATTCGAGACGATGGAGAGCTGGATAGAGAGAGCCTTGCTGAACTTGCAGCGCCTCATACGACATTTGCTGGATCCGCTGCGCAATTGCGTAGCCGTGAATGGGGCCAAGCGCGACAACCCTCATGATGAGCAGATCGAGGGTGCCTTGCGGGAGATCGAATTTGTCCTCGGCGGTTTTCATACCTAACACTTCTACATATACAGAATGATATGTAGAAGGTCAAGGCATGAGTGGAAAACGTGGACGGCCACCAAACTGGGTTGGCGCCAACCCGGAAGTCCTGGGCAGTGATCGATGTGGCTCGGTCGGCGTCTGCCTATTGCGTCTGCCCGCTGTCGTTATTCACCATCAGGCTCGAGACATTTACCGGTTCGAAGTCTGAAAGGGTGAGACTTCTCAGGCACGACAGATCATCATCGTTCCAGCGCGCATCGGGTGTGCCGATGAGACCGCCGCTGGAGCCGTTGTCGGCCAGGATGATTCCGTAGTTCCTGAACGCCGTAATGATGATTGCTGCCTGTGGGCTGGTTGCGGCACAGGCGGGGGTGGGCACAGAAGCCTGCAGCCGGTAGATCTCGCCCGCCGGTCCCGTCATGGAGCAGGTCGCCGGCGGCGTCGCCTGCGAAATCTCCGACTCCACTGGGATCGAGTTGCCGCCCTGCGTGCAGCTGCCCACGCCGGCCGTCTCAGTGGCCGGCCAGACCCAGTAATTGAGCATGTGATTGAGGGTGAATCGAATGGGGTGCTGGACGGTGCCATTCGGTGTGGTAGGCGTTCCCGAGCCGATCACCTCATCGGCATTTACCAGCAAAGGCGCGACCGGCAATCCCGCGGCGTCAGAAGTTCCTTCCCCCTGCGTGGTCAGATTATCGCCGTCGACGTCGGGCCAGAGAGCGTTCGAGGAATCCGTCCACGATCCACCGAGATTAATCCCCTGCCACATCTCGTAAAGCGCGGGATTGTTCCCGCCGCCCGCTTCGAGATACACGAGCACATGCCGATCGCCGGTCGAGGCGCTGGTTCCTTCAACAGGCGCATAGGGCGGAATCGGCCCCGAGGTGAAGTATGACTGGTAGACCGTCGTCGAGACGGCCACATCCGGTTGGTTGTATGGAACCTCAATAGCTGGAATCCCATTGGGGAAGTTCGCGTAAGCCTCGCCGCCAAAGAAAGGCTTGATGGTCTCCGGCTGATAGGCACTGTAGATGGGTGCGGCCGGAGAGGTGTCGACGGGAAGGCCGGTGGATGCTGCATCCACGCGATGGTGGAAGATCGAGTCCGTGGGGAAGATGTTCGCCATGAACGAACTGCTGCCGTTGATGGCGAAGGTGATCTGCTCGGTCGCCTGGTTGCTCGCCGAGTCGCTGAGAACGATCTCAGGCTGGTACGTTCCCTGGCCGCCGATGATAGCGCTCGAAATGATGCCGGTCGTCGGATCCAGTGTCATGCCCTCAGGCAACGGGGGATAGTTGGGATCGGTACTCACGCTGAAGGTATAGGGCGGCGTGCCCCCGGTTGCTGTGATCGTGCAGCCGATATAGCCGGCGTTCTGCGTGCCGCCGGGGCAGGTCGTCGTGGTGATGGTCAGTTGCCCGCCGGCTGCCGCAACCACCACCTTCGCTGTGGCTGTATTGTTTCCGGTCGCGTTGGTCGCCGTCAGCATATAGGTAGTCGTCGCCGAGGGACTCACCGAGAAGGACCCTGTCGCCAGCGTCGATGTGAACGTCCCTGGTGTGATGGCGATGCTCGTCGCTCCCGAAGTCGACCAGGTGAGCGTGCTGCTCGACCCCGGGTTGACGCTCGTGGGATTCGCGGTAAACGAGCTGATCACCGGCAGTGCCGCAGCGGAGACAACCACTTGCGCCGAAGAGGTCACTGATCCGGCAGCGTTGGTCGCGGTGAGCACGTAGGTTGTGGTTTCCTCAGGACTCACATTGGTCGAGCCGCTGGCAGACGAGGGCGTAATGTTTCCCGGGCTGATGGAGAGGGTCGTTGCGCCCGTCGTCGTCCAGCTAAGGGCGCTTGTTCCTCCCAGCGTGATGGCGCTCGGGCTCGCGGTGAATGAGCCGATCGCCGGCAGGCTTGGCTGCGTCACTGTTACGGTGGCCGTGGCGGTTGCTGTGCCGGTGCTGTTGGTAGCCGTCAGCGTGTACATCGTGGTCGAGGTCGGGTTCAGGGTCATCGATCCGCTACCCGAGTTCGACGAAAATGGGCCGGGCGAGACGCTGACGCTTGTCGCCCCGGATGTCGCCCAGCTCAAGGTGATACTCGTGCCCGCTGTGATCGCCTCAGGAGTCGCCGAAAAGGACGAAATCACCGGCGCGGGAACTTGGTGGGTGGTGGGATAGGGCAAAGTGCAGCCGATCATCCAGATGGTCGCAACCAGAACCAGGATGGCGATGACAAATTCGGCGTGCGACAGGCTCAGTTCGAGAACGCCGGGCTTCTTCTCGCTGGCAGGTTCGATGAGATCCATGCACAACCCTTCCGCCAGGCCGAGATGAGGCGCAGGCTGAAAACACCATCGGTTGAAACGCATGAATCGGGGAAATCGAGAGAACCCTGTTGGCATTGCAGCTCAGGGCGCGAAGGTGCTGTGTCCTCTCCGGCCATTTGAACTGCTGCTTTTGCTGCCTGTTCACCCATCATCGCGCTCCCCTGTCGCTTTTGGGTACATGACAAAAGTCACGACGGCAGCCCAGGGTGTTCGGGAAATTTGACTGTCCGTTTCTGAACGGTTCTGTACGGGATTGAACGTGGAACTCAATCGACGAGGTGGGATCGGTGCGGGGGCCGAGGTTTTCCACTTGAGCGAAAGAAGGCCGCCGCGAGTCTAAGACTTTGCCAGATCATTGATCTTGCGAGGCTTGGCCGGAGATAGTGCAGGTCTGTAAATCTCCTGCGCGCCCGGGGAGCCGAGACAGGAACAATCGAGCCGGTGGCAGTCCAATTGCATTGAAAACGCAAAAGGATCTTTTTCTTCCTCTTCCCAGGAGGCGTCGATGCAGGTCTTGCTCCAGGATCTCCGTTTCGCTCTTCGCCAGATTTTTCGTAACCCCGGCTTCTCGCTTACCGCTGTCCTGTCACTGGCCCTGGGAATCGGCGCCACGGTCGCGGTGTACAGCATCCTCTATGACGCCGTGCTCCATCCCTGGCCTTATGCGGGAATGGATCGCTTCGTCGAGATCTGGTTTACCGACCAGGCAGGTCACGAGGGGACCTGGGGACTGACGGGACCGCAAATCCGCCAGCTGCGCCAGACGCACTCCGTCGAAGACGTGATGGCTGCGGACTTTTGGAATCTGACGGTGACGGGGAGCGATGTTCCCGACGACGTGCAGGCAATCGACATCACCGGCACGGGCTTTCAATTCCTGGGTATGCCAGCGATGCTGGGCCGGTACATTACCCCGTCCGATGCACCCGACGGACAGGATCCGCAGCCGGTGGCCGTGCTGGGCTATAAGTTCTGGCAGCGGCATTATCGCGGCGACCCGAATGTTGTCGGCAAGACCATTCAGCTCACGCACAAAAGCTATCAGATTATTGGGATCATGCCGCCCCGCTTCACGTGGAGGGATGGCGACGTTTACCTGCCGATGAATATGGCGTCGGACACCGGGCACCGTTACGGCCCTGAGGTCAAGCTCAGGCCCGGAGTGAGCACAGCCGCTGCGGAAGGCGAGTTCCGGCCGCTCTATCAGCAATTCGATCGTGAAACCCCGAATGTCTTCCCCAAACAGTACCGGCTCAGTGTTCGGAGGCTCGCCGACAGCTACACGCGCGATCTCAAGAAGACGATGTACCTGCTCTTTGGCGCGGTGGCGTTGTTGCTGATGATCGGCTGCGGGAATGTTTCGATTCTGCTGCTGGCCAGGGGCACATCGCGGGAACACGAATTTGCGGTGCGCTCGGCTGTGGGAGCGAGCCGCCTGCGCATTGTGCGCCAGCTGCTCACGGAATCGCTGCTGCTGTCGCTCACCGGCGCCGGCCTCGGCGTGTTTCTTGCCTATCGCGCGATCGGGCTCATCGTTCCACGCCTTCCCGACCACTCCTATCCCTATGAGGCCGACTTCCACATCAACCTGGCTGTCCTGTTCTTCAGCGTCGGCGTCGGCGTCCTGAGCGGTGTTTTGTTTGGTCTCGTTCCGGCCTGGCACTCGGCACGGCCGCAGATCAGCCAGGTGATGCAGGCCGGAACGCGGCGTCTTACGGGAAGCGTGAAGAGCCGGCATCTGCACACATCGCTCATCGCCGGACAGATCGCGCTTACCCTTCTGCTCATGACAGCCGCAGGCGCGGCCATTCAGGCGTTCATCCAGATGAGCCGGGTGCCATTAGGCTACGACCCTCACCACGTAATGTCGGTGGGTATTCCGGTTCATGAGAATGCCCATACCGATTGGACCGACCGCGTCCGGTTCTTTGGGCAGCTTCGAGACAAGATCGCCGACATGCCGGGTGTCGTCTCAGCCGGAATTTCGACCAATGCCACCCCGCCCGGCAGTGGCATGGGGGTCCCGGTCGAGATCCTCGGCAAGGCAGCCTCGGACTCACAGGATGCTCACGTGGAGCTCGTCAGCCCGGAGTACTTCACGACACTGAGCATTCCATTTATCGAAGGGCGCGCCTGGAACCAGAGCGAAATCAGTCGGGGCGCCGCGCTGGCGCTGGTGAACCAGGCGTTCGTGCGCCACTATCTGAACGGCAGCGACGCGGTGGGCCATTCCGTCAAGGTGTCGCGCCTGACCAATACTCCTCCCTTTCAATTGGCCGCCACAGGGAGCGACGGATGGCTTCCAGTTATCGGCGTAGTCGGGGATTCTCTCGACGACGGATTGGATAAGCCGGTCGCGCCGGCGGTCTATGTGCCCTACTCGCTCTTCACCGTGCCATGGACTCAGATTCTGGTTCGCACCCACGGCGAGCCATTGGCTATGCTGCACAGCATCCGACAGCAGATCGCCACCGTCGATCCCGATCAGCAGGTGGCGGGAGACGTCAGGGACCTGGAAGGCTGGATCCAGCGTGAGCCCGAGTTTGCGCGAGCGCGACTCATCTCCATTCTCTTCGGCGCCTTTTCGGTGTTGGCCCTCACCCTGGCCGCGGTAGGCCTGTACAGCGTCGTCTCCTACACCGTGGCGCAGCGCACCGGAGAGCTTGGCGTTCGCATGGCGCTCGGAGCCAAGCGCCGGGACGTGCTGGGCATCGTGGCGCGCTCTGCAGGAACCAGCGTGGGATTGGGCATCGCTGCCGGCCTGGCGCTCAGTTTCGCCCTGAATCGGCTCATCGGCCAGTGGATTCAGAGCGGAACCCACGATCCCACTCTGATTCTTGCCGTATCGGTGCTTCTGATTGCTGTCGCGGCGCTGGCCTGCCTCGTTCCCGCACGGCGGGCGCTTGCTATCGAACCCATGACTGCGCTTCGCTGCGAGTAGCGGCCTCGCAGCTCATTCATCCCGCAGAAGTATGAGCGGATTAACGGCGAGCGCGCGGCGGGCAGGAATCCACGCTGCCATCAAGCCCAGGACCAGCATCGACCCGACTACTCCGCAAAGCACCCAGGGATCGCTTGGCGTGGCTTGATAGACGATATGCGACAAAACGCGCGTGAACAGCAGGCCAATGGCAATCCCGGCAACTGAGCCGGCGGCGAGCCAGAAACAGACGCGCCCCAGCGCCGCCAGCAGGATTTCTCGTTGCCCCGCCCCTAGAGCCACGCGAATGCCCAGCTCGCGCAACCGTTTGCTGACCGTGTAGGAGGCCATGCCGAAGACTCCAGTCACAGCCAGCATGGCGCCCAGCAATCCCAGCGCGCCGAGCGCAACCGTTGCCACTCGCGAGGCGAAGAGTGCGGTATCCATCTCCTGGGTCCACGGATGGATGATCAGTGGAAGGCTGGAATCGAGACCATGAATTGAGGTTTCGAGGCCGCGGGCTATCTCCTGAGAGTCGCGCTGCGACCGAACCATCAGGTAGGTGTCGCTTGAATTGTGCTGCTGGAGCGGGAAGAACATCGCCAGTTGCGGGTCCTCGGTGATGGTACGATACTTGCCGTCCTCGACGACCCCCACAACTTCCGCGCGGTTTCCGCTCCAGAACTTGAAGTGGCCGCCGACCGCTTTTTCGACCGATCCAAAGACCTTCACAGCGAACTGATGGTTGACCAGAGCAACTGTGGGCGCTTTCTTGTCGTCATCGAATCGCAGGTCCCGGCCGGCGAGCAGGCGCGTCCCTGCGGCTTCAATGTATCCCGGCGAGATGTTGTAGTCCATGGCGTCGCCCACCGCGTTGGTGGGACGATAATCGGTTGTCGCATCGGTGAAAACGCCGGAGTCGCCCCCACCCAGGCTCAGCGGCGGCTCGCTGATTGCTCCGACGGCGGTAACGCCGGGAATGGCTGCTACCGCGTCAAGCATGCGATGCTGCATTTGCGATCCGCTGTCGTCCGAGTATCCCGCCATGCGAAGATCGTTCTCTGCCACCGTCACGCCCTGCGGCACGAATCCATAATTGCTGCTGAGCGAACGCACTAGGCCGCGAACTGCAACCAGCGACGACGTCACCAGTACGGCGCAGATGGCAATCTGGGCAACGAGAAGCAGGTCCCGCAGCGCAAGCCTCCCGATTCGACCGGCGCCGGCCGAGCCTGTCCGAATGACATGCCACGGATCGGCGCGCAACACCTGGCCGACCGGCACGGATCCGAAAAGCAACCCGCTCACCAACGCCAGAAGAAGCGCGACAACGTAGGTGCGAATGTCAGGATTCACCGGCACGTTGATGGGCACGTCGGAGATTGGATTCCATGCGCTGAGCGCGTGCAGAATCACGATACTGCAGACAACGCCGATGACCGCGCCGGCCAACGATACCAGCAGCGCCTCGGTGAGTAACTGACGGAGAATGGAGGCGCGCCGCGAACCCAAAGCCAGGCGCATAGCCACCTCTTTGGCCCGATCGGCGGCGCGAGCCGCAAACAGGCTGCCCAGATTGGCGCAGGCGGCGAGCAGAATCAGCCCGGCGAGCAGCATCAATCCGGCCATAAACGCCCGCGCCGGCCCGCCGAGGAAATCGCCGACTAGGCCCGGGCGCGCAAGGCTGAATTTGATGCCCTCATCGTCGCTCGGATACGTTTTCGCCAACCATGCTCCGACCGCGTTCAGATCGGCCGTGGCCGCTGACGGGGTGACCCCGGGCTTGAGATGCCCAATGATCCAGGGAGAATGATTGCCCCGATACTGAAGATTGTTGGATCCCTGCACGGTTGGCTCCTCGACCAGCGGAATCCAAAGCTGCGGAACAAAGAAAAGCTCGGTGCCGCGAAAGGCGGGCGGCGCGACGCCAATGATTGTGAATGGGTGCCGGTTGATTTCGACCGATCTTCCAATCACACCCCGGTGTTCGTGAAAGCGGCTGTGCCAATAGGCATAGCTGAGCACGACGTAGGGAGCGCTGTTGATGCCTTTCTCATCCTGCGGGTGAAAGAAACGCCCCAGATAGGGCTGAATGCCGAGAGCATCGAAATAGTTTCCACTCGCGAGGTAGGGCCATGCCGTGGAAGGATTCCCGCCCGTATCGACACCGACCGCTCCCAAGATCTCGAAGGCGACCAGGTTCTCGAAAGTCCGATTGCGATCGCGCAGATCAATATAGTCAAGATAGGACTGCGAAGGCACCTGGAGCTTTTGAAAGCTGCGCTGCACCATATAAAGGTTCTCTGCGCGAGGGACGTTGATCGGGCGCAGCAGCAGCGCGTTCAAAACGCTGAACACCACTGCGTTCGCGCCGATTCCCAGGGCGAGAGTGATGATGGCGGTGACGGTGAAGCCGGGCGATTTGCGCAACTGACGCAGAGCAACTTTCAGATCGCTGGACATGCAGGTTCTCCCATCCGGGCGCTGATGATCGTTTCTACGCAACGGAAAGCAGAGGGGTTCCCTCAGCCCCGTCGACTCGCGAACTGTCCGAAATCGAACAGTCGCGCGGTGGAAGCGGTCAATGAATCGTCCCGCCACGCTCGGCAGATCGCACGAAGTTTCCTGTTTTCAATGACTCAGCATCGCGCCATTTTGGTGAGCGGTTTGCTTTCTGCTATGGGTGATGGATATCGCACGCCCAGACTTATTGAAAAAGAAGCACCGCCGCCTGATCCTTGTGGGCAGTGTCGCGATCGTAGTGGTTGCAGCGCTGGCCGCGATGGTTTGGCGACTGAAGCCAGCCGCACCCACCGTAGACCGGTCGACCATTTGGACCGATACCGTAAAGCGCGGGCCGCTGATTCGACAGGTTCGATCTTCAACCGGCGTGCTTGCTCCGAGAGAAGATTCAATCGAGCTGATTCCGGCCCAGACCGACGCGACCGTGGTGCGGATTCGCATCCTTCCCGGTGCGCAGGTGACGCCCAACACAATCATCATGGATCTCACCGATCCGCAGCTCGAGCAGGAACTTCTGAACGCGCGTCTGGCCCTTAAGGCGGCTGAGGCTGATTACAAAAGCCTGCAGGCTACCTTGCAAAGCACCTTGATGGACAAGAAGACCGCCGCGGCAGAGGTGAATGCCAACTATACACAGGACCAGTTGCAGGCCCAGACCGACAAAGCGCTCTTCGACCTGGGGGTCATCTCCGGCCTCGCCTATCAAAAATCCAAGAGCACGGCCGACCAGTTGACCGCACAGCATGACCTGAGCCAGCAGCAGCTCGACGTAAATCAGAAAGCGATCGAAGTGCAGCTCGCATCGCAGAAGACCAAGATCGACCAGGCGCAGGCGCTGCTCGATCTCTATGAAAAGCAGGCACAGGCACTCCAGGTGCGCTCGACCATCACCGGGACCCTGGCCCCGCTTGCCACCCCGGTGCAGGTCGGTCAGCACGTGACCGCGGGCACCAGCGTGGCCGAGGTCATCCAGCGCGACAAGTTGAAGGCGGCATTGCAGATCGCCGAGACCCAGGCGCGCGACATCCAGATCGGCCAACCGGCCTCGATCGACACCCATAATGGAGTCATTCCGGGCCATGTCACGCGCATCGACCCCTCGGTTGTGAACGGAACGCGCACCGTTGACGTAGAGCTTGATGGGGCGCTTCCGCCGGGGGCCGTTCCACAGTTGAGCGTGGACGGCACCATTGACCTGGAGCGTATGACTGACGTGCTTTACGTGGGACGGCCCGCGCTGGGCAATGAAGAATCCACGCTGAGCTTGTTCAAGGTCGATCCCGACGACAAGGGCGCAGTACGCGTTTCGGTCAAGGTCGGGCGCGAATCGGTGAACGAGATTCAGGTTATCGAGGGCTTGAAGGAGGGCGACACCGTGATCCTTTCCGATATGTCGCACTGGGACAATGTGGACCGCGTACGGCTGGAATAGACGTCGCCTCGAGGACAACGGCGCTGCCGAATGTTTTTGCTGACCACCGATCACTAGGAAGCAGGAGAAGCCATGGCATCGAATGGAACACTGATTGACATCGAAGACCTGACCAAGGTTTTTTACACCGATGAAGTGGAGACGCACGCGCTCTCCGGGATTCACCTGACCATTGAACGAGGCGAGTATGTGGCGATGTCGGGCCCATCGGGCTGCGGCAAATCCACGCTGTTATCGATCCTCGGCCTGCTCGACACGCCCACCAGCGGAAAGTATCTGCTGAACGACAAGCCGGTGGAGAACCTGAGCTTCAGCGAGCGTTCGCGCATCCGCAATCAGGAGATCGGGTTCATCTTCCAGAGCTTCAACCTGATCGGCGACCTGACGGTGGAAGAGAACGTAGAGCTGCCGCTCACCTATCGTGCCGGCATGCCCTCGGCAGAACGCAAACGGCGCGTGAAAGACGCTCTGGAGCGCGTCAACATGGCGCACCGCATGCGGCATTATCCCGCCCAGCTCTCCGGCGGCCAGCAGCAGCGTGTGGCCGTGGCGCGCGCGCTTGCCGGGTCACCATCCGTCCTGCTGGCCGACGAGCCCACCGGCAACCTGGACTCGAAAAACGGCGAAGCGGTGATGCGGCTGCTGAGCGATTTGCATCGCGAAGGGTCGACGATCTGCATGGTGACGCACGATCCGCGCTTCGCTCGTCACGCCGGGCGCGAGGTGCACCTGTTCGACGGCAAGGTGGTGTCGGAACAGGAGCAGAAAAAGCTCGAGGAAGAAGCCGAAGCGTAGAAGAGTAGCCGGCAGGAGAAACACGGACCGCAGGCGCGCGCACCGCCGCCGCGGTTCAGTGTCCGGCGTGTCGCTTTACGTCGGACGGCTTACGAATCACAGCCCATGAGGAGGCGTCCGATGGCGTTTCAGGGTGTTCGTCGCGCGCTGCGGCAGTTCAGTAAAACGCCCGGGTTCTCGCTGACGGTTATCCTGACCCTCGCTTTGGGTATAGGTGCAACCACTGCCATCTTTACGCTGGTTTATGACGTGATGCTGCGTCCCCTCCCGTTTGCGCAGCCCGATCGCCTGGTGAACATCCAGGAAATCGCCGCCGAATGGAGCAACATTTATCCCACGCTGCCGGTCAGCGCGAATCATTTCACCTTCTGGGAGCAGCACAATCGCAGCTTTGAAGCCATGGCGGTGATGCGGCAGGGATCTGCGCCGCTGGGCGGCGAGGGCCGTCCGCAGCAGGTGGGCGTGCTGGCCGCAACGCCGGGCATCTTTTCCGCGCTGCAGGTTCAGCCGGGTTTGGGGCGGGCATTTACTGCGGGCGAAGCGCAGCCGGGAAGTGATCATGTCGCTGTATTGATGTATGACCTGTGGCGCACGCAATTTGGCGGCGATCCCGGCCTTCTGGGCAAGACCATCCGTCTGAACGGTTTCCCATATACGGTTGTCGGCGTCATGCCGCGGTCGTTTCACATGCCTTCCGTGGCCACCCTGGCCACTACCGGCGAGACAGCCCGCGCGTTGCCGGTGGGTGTCCTGGAACCTCTCGCCTTCTCCAAGGACGAACTCGCCGAACAGATGGGCGAAATGAACTACTTCGGACTGGCGAGGTTGAAGCCGGGCGTATCCGTGGCTGCGGCGGCCGCCGATATGAACGCATTGCAGCACGCCATCAGCGCGAACTTGCCCGCTGATGAAAAGGCGACACTCTCGGTGGCGCTTACGCCTTTCCAGCAGCTGCTGGTGGGCAACAACCACACACCGCTGCTGATTCTGCTGGCAGCGGTCGCCGGCTTGCTGCTGGTGGGCTGCGTCAACGTAGCAAACCTGCTGCTGGCGCGCGCAGTAGACCAGAAGCACCAAATCGCCGTGGCGGCGGCACTGGGCGCAAGGCCGGCAGAGCTGGTGCGAATGGCGCTTCGTGAAACGGCGGTCCTCGCTGTCGCCGGCGGAGGGCTGGGTCTTCTGCTGGCTGCCCTGGCCGTTCCCTTCACGCAGCGCTACCTGCCGCCGGCTCTGGATTTCCGCGGCCCCTTGCATCTGGATTGGGCGGGTGCCGGATGCGCGTTGCTTCTGGCGGCTTTCGCTACCCTGCTGGCGGGTGCGGCCCCGGCGCTCATGGTTTCGCGTACAGCTCCGAATGAAGTGCTTCACTCCGAATCGCGGCTGGCCTCGGAGTCGCGCGGAAGCCGGCGGATGCGCCGCATTCTGGTGAGCTTCGAAGTGGCCGTGAGCGTGACACTCGTCCTGATGACCGGCCTGCTGGCCGCAAGCCTGATCAAGCTGATGGACGTCGACCGGGGTTTCAACGCCGAGCGGACCGTGACTGCCACCATCGATCTGCCGCAGATGTCTTATCCCGATGGCCCACATCGCGCGGCGTTTTTCAGGGAGGCATTGGAGCGAATGGACCGGTTGCCCGGCGTGCAGCACGCCGCGATCACCAGTGTCGTGCCACTGACCGGCGACTATTGGGGCGATATCGCGCGCGTGACCGGCGACCATCGGCCGTTCACGCAGTTGCCTGTCGAGAGTTTCCGCTGGGTGAGTCCCGAATATTTTTCTTCGCTCCAACTGCCGTTGATCTCGGGACAGGTTTTCAGCCAGGGTGACTGGGGTAAGAATCTTGCTCTGGTCTCAGAGAAGACCGCGAAGACTCTTTGGCCGGGAAGGAATCCCCTCGGGCAGCAGTTTACGCGAGGGGATCCCTCCGAGAAGCCGTTTACAGTGGTGGGCGTCGTTGCCGACGCTCACACCATCTCGCTGGCGATACCCGATCCCATGCTGGTCTATGTGCCCTACTGGTACCGCTGCGATCAAGCGGCCGGGCTGGTCGTCAGAACACGCCAGGATCCTTCTGCGATGGCCAATGCAATCCGGCAGACCATCTGGAGTGTGGACCGAAATGTTCCGGTGCCGGCGATTCGCACTCTCGGTGGCGTGGTCGCCGACTCAGTCGCAAACCAGCGCTTCGAGATGGATCTGTTGCTGCTCTTCGCCTCGAGCGCGCTGTTGCTGGCAGGGCTGGGAGTCTACGGTGTGGTCATGTATTCGGTGGTGCAGCGTTCGCGCGAGCTCGGCCTGCGCATCGCTCTGGGCGCGCAACGTGCCGGCATTTATCAGTTAGTGCTCCGCGATGGACTCGTCCCTGTCGCTTTTGGTGCCGTCGCGGGCGTTGCCCTGGCCTTCGTCTCGGCACGCGTCGCGAGCAGCCTGCTGTTTCAGGTCAGTCCATACGATCCGGCGGTGGCAATTGCAGCGGTCTCAATTCTTCTCGCAATCAGTGCAGTGGCTTGCCTGCTGCCCGCCCGTCGCGCGGCATCGATTGAGCCGATGCAGGCGCTGCGCAACGAATAACCGGCTCTGAGGAGATGAACCGATGACCGCTCTCATCCACGATCTTCGCTATGCGTTGCGCCAGCTTGGGCGGGCGCCTGGTTTTACCGCCATGGCCATCGCGGTGATCGCGTTGTGCATCGGGGCCACGACTTCTCTCTTCACGGTGGTGCGATCGGTTCTGCTCAAGCCGCTTCCCTTCCGCGATCCGGGAACGCTGGTGATGGTCTACGAGCATTTCCGCGATCCCAGCATCAATGCGCTGGGGTTTGATTACAACCCGGTCGCGCCGGCCGACTTCTACGACTGGCGCGCGCAGACCCACGGCTTTCAAGACATGGCTGCCTGGCGCTATGCGCAATTCAACCTGACCGGCGAGCGGGGCGAACTTCCAGAACAGGTGGAGGCGCGCGGCGGCAGCTGGAACCTGTTTCCGCTGCTCGGAGTGCCCGCGGCCATCGGGCGGACTTTTGCCGAAAGCGAGGATCGTACCGATGGAACGGCCGTGATGCTTGGCTGGAGCATATTTGAGCGCAGGTTCGGCGGAGACCCGTCGATCGTCGGCAGGCAGATTCATCTCGATGGAAAGCCCTACACCGTGGTCGGTGTGCTTCCCAGCTGGTTCACCTATCCCGACGCCAAGGCACAGCTCTGGGTTCCGTATGCCGCGGGGATGCCGCCGGAGATTCTCAAGCACCATGACTACCACTTCAGCTATGTAGTGGCGCGCCTGAAGCCGGGCGTGAGCCTGGCCAGCGCGCTCGCCCAGGTAGAGGCGTTGCAGTATCAAGAGCATTTGCGGTATCTCAATGACCCGGTCGCCGAGGACGTGGCTTCAAGGACGCTCATTCAAGCTCTGGCAAAAGATGTCAAGAAGCCATTAATCGTCCTGCTGTGCGCCGTGACCTGCATGCTTCTCATCGGCTGCCTCAACGTCGCCAACCTGATGGTTGCCCGATCCGCGGCGCGGCAAAAAGAAATCGCGATTCGCACCGCGCTGGGGGCAGGGCGGCTGACGCTGATTCGCCAGCAGATGATGGAGAGCCTGCTGGTATCGATGGCCGGCGGTGCAGTGGGAATCCTGTTTTCGATGGCCGCGACCAGGTGGCTGGTCAGCACGTGGAAGGATCTGCCCAGCGCGCAGAGTATCCAGCCCGATGGCGCGGTGCTGGCGTTTGCCGGTGGGCTTGTGGCTCTCACTGCATTGCTTGCCGGCCTGCTTCCCGCGATCTCGTCCTCACGCAAAGGAGCCACCGCTGTACTGCAGGGCTCATCGCGAAGCGTGGCGGGCAACCAATCACGAACCGCCTTGCGCAAGTCGCTGCTCACGGTCGAGATCGCCGTGACCGTCGTCCTGTTGATCGGCGCCGGCCTGTTGCTCAAGAGCTTCTGGCGGCTGCGCTCCACCGATGTGGGATGCACCACGGAAAATGTCTTGACGATGAGCTACTCTCTGCCCGCGAAGAAATACGACAGCCCGGAGAAACTGAGCGCCTTCAACGAATCGCTGGTGGAGAAGGTGCGCGCGCTGCCTGGCGTCCGCAGTGTGGGGCTTGGATCGACTATGCCGGGCGACGGATGGGGAGGCGACGATATCTTTACCATTCCCGAGCATCCACCGATCGCGCCCGGCGCGCTGCTGCCCGACGCGTTGAATCGGACCGCCGACCCCGGATACTTCAGCACGTTGCAAATACCGCTCTTGAAGGGCCGCTTCTTTACCCGTGACGACCGCGCCGGACACCCGAAGACCATCATCGTCAGCCATCAACTGGCAGAGCAGTATTTCCCGGGAGAAAACCCCCTGGGTAAGCACCTGCACGTGGCTGCTCACGAAAATGCGGATTTTGAAATCGTCGGGGTGGTCGGCGACACGCTGTACCAGGTAGGCGAGCCGGGAAAGCCAACCATGTACTTCCCTGTGCTTGAAGCGCAACCCGACACAGGGTTCACGCTCGCGGTTCGGACCGCCGGAGACCCACTGGCCGTTTCCGTCCCGATCCAGAAACAGATCGCTGAGCTCGATCCGGAACTGCCGGTCTCCGACGTCTTTACCATGCAGCAGATCATCGCGCAATCCCTCGGCAACGCCAGCCTGAGCGCCAGCCTGGTGCTGGCTTTCGCAGTGCTGTCGCTCATGCTGGCATCCGTGGGACTCTATGGTGTTCTTTCTTATCTCACTACCCAGCGCACGCCGGAGATTGGCATCCGCATCGCGCTGGGCGCGCAGCGCGAACAGGTACTGCGCCTGATGCTGGCAGACGGTCTGCGGCCCGCACTCTTCGGATTGGCGCTGGGGCTTGCCGGCAGTGCGGCCATCGTTCGCCTGCTGCACAGCGTTCTCTACGAGACGCAGCCGCTCGATGCAACGGTTTTCTCAGCTGTAGCGGCGGCATTGCTGCTTGTCGCGGCACTCGCCTGCTTGGCGCCGGCGTGGCGCGCTTCTCGCCTCGATCCCATGCAGGCGTTGAGAACTGAATGACTTGCCGAGGAGCAACTGAATGAGCGATCTTATCCGCGATCTCCGCTACGCGCTCCGGCAATTGCGCAAGACGCCGGGTTTCACTGCGACGGTCATCATTACGCTGGCGCTCGGCATCGGTGCCAATACGGCGATCTTCACGCTGGTCCACGGCATCCTGCTGCGTACCCTCCCGGTTGGCGATCCGGCCCAGCTCTATCGCGTCGGCGACAACGACGATTGCTGCGTGGAAGGCGGCTTGCCCGGCGGAGCGGGCGACACGGGCGACTTCACCATCTTCTCCACCGATCTTTACCAGTACCTTCGCGCCAATACGCCCGAGTTTACCCAGCTTGCCGCCCTGCAGGCCGGCGAGTGGCACTGGTCTGTGCGCCATGGAAACGAGCTTCCCAAGTCGCTGCGCGGCGAGTTTGTTTCGGGGAATTATTTCGCGGCCCTTGGATCGCGCGCGTTTTCGGGGCGCACGTTTGCCGATGCCGACGACACGCCTGCCGCTGCCCCGGCTGTCGTTCTCAGCTACGCCATGTGGAAGGCGGAACTCAATTCCGATCCCAGCGCCATCGGCTCGACGATCTTCGTCCAGGCCCGCCCCTTCACCGTGATCGGCGTTGCGGCGCCAGGCTTCTTTGGCGATCGCGTCTCCGACTCTCCCCCTGACTTCTGGATGCCTCTCGAAACTGAGCCCTACGTCCGGACCGACAGCAGCGTCCTCCATCACTCTGACTCGCACTGGCTCTACCTGGTGGGCCGCATAAGGCCTGGCGTGAGTGTTCCGGCGCTGCAGGCCAAAATCACCACCGCGCTGCGCCAATGGCTCTGGACACGCAAGCAACTCATTGACACGGGCGCAGGTGCTCTCATCCCCAAGGAACATGTTGTCCTTGTGCCCGCTGGCGGCGGTATCCAAAACCTCCAGCAGGAAAACGGTCAGAGTCTCAATCTGCTGATGATTCTGTCGTCGGTGGTGCTTCTGATCGCCTGCGCCAACATCGCCAGCTTGATGATGGCGCGCGCCACTGCCCGGCGCGGTGAAATCGCCGTGCGTGTCTCTCTCGGCGCAGGCCGCCGTCGCGTGATCCGCGAGATCCTTACCGAGAGCGTTCTGCTCGGTTGTGTCGGCGGCGCCGCCGGATTGCTGGTCGCATACGCAGGCACCCGCGTCATACTGGCGCTGGCATTCCCCGACGCCAGAAACCTGCCTATCGATGCCGCACCTTCGCTTCCCGTGCTCGGCTTCGCATTTCTTGTCTCGCTCATCACCGGCGTTCTCTTCGGCGCCGGTCCGGCGTGGCTCTCTTCGCATGCCCAACCGGCAGACGTTTTGCGCGGGGTGAGCCGCACCACCCGCGACCGTTCCTCGCTGCCGCAAAAATCTCTCGTCGTCTTTCAGGCCGCGCTCTCGATTGTCCTGCTGGCCGGCGCCATTTTGATGGCGCGGACCCTCATCAAACTCGAGAACCAGAACTTCGGCTTCAGCACCGCGGACCGGTATGTGCTTCACTTCGACCCATCCGGCGCGGGATATACCCAGGAGCGCCTGCCCGCGCTCTACCGGCAGCTTCAGGATCGCTTCACCTCGCTCCCTAGTGTCACCTCATTCAGCATGGCGATGTATAGCCCCCTCGAAGGCGACAACTGGGGCGAGTGCGTCATCCAGCAGGGCCACGCCATGCCCAAACCGACCGACCCATGCGGCTCCACGTGGGTGCGCGTCAGCCCCGGTTTTCTCGACTCGATTGGAGTTCCCATTCTCAAAGGCCGCAACTTCACCGACCAGGACACAACCTCCTCGCCGCAGGTTGCCATCGTGAACGAATCCTTCGCGAAGAAGTTCTTTCCCAACCAGGATCCGATCGGCCAGCGCTTCGGAATCGATTTCCCGCAATACTCCGGCGCGTGGCAGATCGTCGGCGTCTTCCGCGACTTCAAGATCAACAATCCCCGTGATCCTGTTCGTCCCGTTTACCTGCGCCCGCTCGCGCAGCGCTTCGAAGGCTACACCCAGGACGTCATGATCGGGACCGAAAACCAATCGATGTATATGAGGGCCATGGTCCTCGGCTTCAACCGTCCCCAGCCCGATGCCGATGCCCTCATCCGCAAGACTCTCGCCTCCGTTGATCCCAACCTGGCAGTGATGGACCTTCGCACCTTCCGCGCCCAGGTTGCCGACAACTTCGATGCCGAGCGCCTGGTTGCCCGCCTCTCGACTCTCTTCGGCGTTCTGGCCACCATCCTGGCCTGCGTCGGCCTCTACGGCGTCATGTCCTACTTTGTTGCGCGGCGCGTCGGCGAAATCGGCATTCGCATGGCGCTGGGTGCAACCCGCGGCAGCGTCGTTTCACTGGTGGTGCGGAGCGTCTTCTGGCAATTGCTGATCGGTCTTGTTCTCGGCATCCCCGCGGCCTTTTATGCGGAGTACGCCATGAAGAGCCTTCTTTACGGCGTTGGCAGTTACGACGTGTGGGCGCTCGCCGGAGCGCCTCTCATGCTCGTAGTCTGCGCCAGCGCTGCCGGACTTATTCCGGCCCGCCGCGCTGCATCGATTGAACCGATGCAGGCGTTGCGTACCGAATAACCATGTTTCTCGAGGAGAAGAACCAATGAACGGCCCCATTCACGATCTTCGCTATGCGCTGCGCCAGTTGCGTAAGGCGCCGGGGTTTACGCTGACCGCCGTCCTTACGTTGGCCTTCGGCATCGGAGCCACTGCCGCCATCTTTTCGATCGTCGAGGGAGTCCTGCTGCGGCCCTTGCCGTTTGCACAGCCGGATCGCCTGGCCGTGCTCGCAGACCGCCTGGAAAGCGCTAATTTACCCAACGGTGGAGAGGCAGGCGTCACCATTCCCGAGATTCTCGCCTACCGGCGCGGAACTACCGCTTTCGCGAGCCTCGGCGGCTTCGCACAAAGCAGTTACGAGCTTTCCGGCGCCGGCGCTCCCGCGCAGATCAGCGCGGCGCGCATGACGGCCAGCATGTTTGATGTCCTGGGCGTGGCTCCCCGGATCGGCCGCGCCTTCACGCAACAGGAGGACGATAGCAGCGTTCAGGTTGCCGTGCTTAGCTACGCCATGTGGCACAGCCGCTTCGAGGCCGACCCGCAGGTTCTGGGCCGCAAAATTCTGCTCGACCGCAAGCCCTACGAGATTATCGGCGTCATGCCGCGGGACTTCGAGTTTCCCCTCATTCCGGGGCAATTGAACCGCAGCCAACTCTGGGTGCCTTTGAGTCCAACTCATGACGAACTCACAGTCGGCGCCGCCAACTGGAGCTGCGGCATGGTGGGGCGCCTCAAGCCGGGAGTGACGGCGGCCCAGGCGCAACAGGACGCCGGCCGCGTGGCGCAGGAGATTATGCGCAACTTTCCTGCGTTCATGAACAGCATGCGCATCAACCCCGTGGTGCACCCACTCACCGAGTACACGGTCGCGCAGGCGCGGCCGTTGATCCGGACCCTCTTTCTCGCCGTCGTTGTGGTGCTCTTCATCGCCTGCGCCAACCTTGCAGGGCTCTTGCTGGTGCGCGTTCTCGGTCGGCGCCGGGAGGTGGCAGTCCGCCTCGCGCTGGGCGCGAGCGCAGCAGCGGTGGTCAGGCAGATGCTGCTGGAATCGCTGGTGCTCAGCATCTCGGGCGGCCTGCTCGGCCTGGGCCTGGCGGCGCTTGCACTGCGCGCAGGAATCAGCTTTCTGCCTGAGTCGTTGCCGCGCATCAGTTCGATCAGCCTCGATTGGCAAGTGACCGGCTTCGCCCTCCTCGCGGCCGTGGTCACCGGACTGCTTTGCGGGCTCATTCCCGCGATTGCCGCCGCTCACACGGGCGTGAGCGAGGCGCTCAAAGAAGGCGGGCGAACCGGTACGGCCGGCGGAGGTCATGCCCGCCTGCGCTCGGCGCTGGTAGTCGTCGAGACTGCCGTTGCCCTGATCCTGTTGACTGCTTCGGGCCTTCTTCTGCGCAGCTTCGAAAAACTGCGCGCCGTCGACCTGGGCCTTCGTGTCGATCACATGCTGACGGCCTCCTACGGCCTGCCCCAGCAGCAATATTCCACGCAGGCGTCGATTGACGCCTTCAATCAGAGGCTGATCGAGAGGCTGCGGCGCCTGCCGGGAGTCGAAGCGGCGGGGATCGTTTCTCTGCTGCCTTCCACCGGGAACAACAGCAACAGCGCTTTTGTTACCGAGGGCTATGTGCCAGCCAAGGGCGAGCCCATGAGCCTTGCTTTTCCCGAGCAGATTCTCGGAGATTATTTGCGCGCAGCCGGCATTCCTCTCCTGCGCGGACGCGACTTTACCGAGGCCGACAATGCCCGGTCGCCGCTGGTGATCATCGTCAGCCGCGGTCTGGCGGATCATTTCTGGCCCGGCCAGGACCCCATCGGCAAGCGCATGCGCATGGGGTTTGCAGAGACGCCCACGCCGTGGATCACCGTGGTCGGCGAGGTGGGCGACGTCAAGCAGAGTGCGCCGGACACCGATACGGGATATCAGTTCTACCAGCCCGCGAGTCAGAGCGCCGCCTCTTACGGCGCACTGGCGCCTCCTGACACGCTCAACGCGCAGGGCGGTTCGATTGTGCTGCGCACGGCGCGCGATCCTGAGCAGATGATGGACTCGCTGCGCTCGGCGGTGCGCGAGATCGATCCCCAACTTCCGCTCACCCAGGTGCAATCGATGGAGCGGGCAGTGGGCGAGACTGAGGCGCCACGGCGTTTCAACGCCGTGCTGATCTCGAGCTTTGCCGGCGCGGCAGTGCTGCTGGCGCTGCTGGGCATCTATAGCGTGATCGCTTTTTCAGCGGCCATGCGCACCCATGAGATGGCGATCCGCCTGGCGTTGGGCAGCCAGCGCGCCAGTGTCATGCGTCTCATCCTGGTTTCGGGCGCCAAGCTCGGGCTGGCCGGCGCCGTGGTCGGCGCGGTCGGCGCTTTCTTTGCCACGCGACTCCTGCGCTCGCTGCTCTTCGAGGTCGACCCGCTCGATCCGCTGGTTATCGCGCTGGCAGCCTTCTCTATCCTTGCGCTCGCAGTGGGCGCATCGTACCTGCCCGCGCGCCGCGCTGCATCGGTCGAGCCGGTCGAGGCGCTGCGAACGGAATAATTTTCCCCGAGGTGGTTCACCCATGAACGCGCTTTTCAACGACATCCGCTACGCGCTCCGCCAGTTGCGCAAAGCGCCGGGCTTCACACTTACAGTCGTGGCGACGCTCGCGCTCGGCATCGGCGCCAACACCGCGATCTTCACCCTCGTGCATGCCATTTTATTGCGATCGCTGCCCGTCTCTAACCCGGCGCAGCTTTACCGCATCGGCGACGAGAACCAATGCTGCGTTGAAGGCGGCTTCCCTGAGGATGCTTCGCAAACCGGCGACTTTTCGATCTTTTCCTACGACCTGTATCAGCACCTGAAGCAGTCCGCGCCTGAGTTCGAAGAGCTCGCCGCCACGCAGTCGGGAATCTGGGACTGGAGCGTGCGCCGTCGAGACGAACTGGCCAAATCCATGAAGGGCCAGTTTGTCTCGGGCAATTTCTTTTCGACCATCGGCATCCGCGCCTATGCGGGCCGCCTCATCGCCGACAGCGACGACGAACTTTCCGCCGCGCCATCTGTCGTTCTCAGCTATGCGGCTTGGCAGGGCGAGTACTCGGCCGATCCGTCGATCGTAGGTTCAACCGTCTACATCCAATCCAGGCCATTTACTGTGATCGGCATCGCGCCGCCTGGCTTTTTCGGTGACCGCGTTATCGATCGCCCGCCGGACCTCTGGATGCCGATCCATGCCGAGCCGTATGTCGAGCCGGGCGGCTCCATTCTCGATAATCCTCAGACGCACTGGCTCTATCTCCTCGGCCGGGTTCATGAAGGCACCAACATCCCGTCACTGCAAAGCAGGCTGAGCGTCGCCTTGCGGCAGTGGATTCTATCGCGTCCGGATATGATCGCCAACGGCGGAGCTGCGCTGGTTCCCAGGATGCACGTGGTGCTGTCGCCGGGCGGCGGCGGAATCCAAATGCTGCAGCAGGAGACGGGCCGGGGTCTGAAGATGCTCATGGTGCTCTCCACGCTGGTCCTGCTGATTGCGTGCGCCAACATTGCCAACCTGATGCTGGCGCGCGCCACAACGCGGCGAGCCGGCATGGCATTGCGCACGGCCCTCGGCGCGGCCCGGCGCCGCATCCTGCAGGAGATCCTGACCGAATGCATGCTTCTGAGCTGCATCGGAGGGCTCGTCGGCCTTGCCGTGGCGTACATGGGGGGCAGGGCCATTCTGGCTCTGGTGTTTGCCGATGCCAGGAACCTCCCCATCAGCGCCGGCCCCTCGCTGTCGGTACTCGCATTTGCTCTGCTCTCGTCTGTGATCACCGGGGTTTTCTTTGGTGCGGCGCCGGCATGGCTCTCCTTCCACGCGCAACCGGCAGAGGCGCTGCGCGGGCTGAGCCGCACCACGCGCGACCGCTCCTCGCTGCCGCAAAAAGCGCTGGTCGTTCTGCAGGCTGCGCTCTCGGTCGTTTTGATTGCCGGCGCAATTTTGATGACCAAGACACTGACCAACCTGGAGAATCAGCACTTCGGCGTGGCCACGGCGAATCGCTACGTCCTGCACTTCGATCCGGCCGGGGCAGGTTACACCGTCGACCGGCTGCCTGAGCTTTACCGGGAGATCGAAGATCGGTTCTCGGCTCTGCCCGGCATGGCGAACGCAAGCCTGGCGGTTTACAGCCCGCTCGAAGGCGACAACTGGAGCGACTGCGTCATCCAACAGGGGCATCCCGCGCCACAGGAGGGCGAGGACTGCGATTCGACGTGGAACCGCGTGGATACGCACTTCCTGGATGCGATTGGCGTGCCGATCGTTCGCGGGCGGGGTATTACCGAACAGGACACCGCGACATCGACGCCGGTGGCGATCGTGAACGAAGCTTTTGTGAAAAAATTCTTTCCCGGCCAGGACCCCATCGGCCGCAGGTTCGGCATGGACAAGCCGGAGTATTCAGGGAGCTTTGAAATTGTCGGCGTCTTTCGCAATTTCAAGATGAACCTGGGGTATCCACGCGAGGATTTCCATTCCGTATTCCTGCGCCCGCTCCCGCAGCAATACACCGGCTATGCGGAAGAGGGCGCAAAACGCGGCGAGACGCGCTCCATGTTTGTGAACGCAATGATCCTTGATTTCCACGCCGCGCCACCCAACGTGGACGCGCTGGTTCGCAGCACGCTGGCGGGAATCAATCCTAACCTGACGGTGCGGGATCTGCGCACCTTCAGCAATCAGGTAGCAGGCAACTTTTCCGAGCAACGGATCGTAGCCCAGCTGACCGGCCTCTTCGGTTTGCTGGCGCTGGTGCTTGCCTCGGTCGGGCTTTACGGAGTGATGTCGTATTTTGTGGCGCGGCGTACCAGCGAGGTCGGCATACGCATGGCACTAGGGGCCACCCGATCCAATGTTGTGGCCATGGTCATGCGCAGCGCTTTCATGCAGGTCCTGATCGGACTCGGCCTGGGGATTCCCGCTGCGCTGCTCGCCGGGCATTTCATGTCGAGCCTGCTCTTCGGGGTGCGTGGGTACGATCCGCTCGCACTGGCCGGTGCGGTTTTGTTACTCGGCCTTTGCGCCGCAATCGCGGGCTTCATTCCCGCCCGGCGTGCCGCCACCATCGATCCGATGCAGGCACTGCGCAACGAATGATGCTCAACTTGGAGGACGGCCAAAGATGAACACGCTGCTTCAGGATCTCCGTTACGCTCTGCGCCAGTTGCGCAGGTCGCCCGGCTTCACTGTGACGGCTGTCCTTACGCTTGCGCTCGGCATCGGCGCCAATGCCGCTATCTTCACTCTCTTCGATCAGGCGTTGCTGCGCCTGCTTCCCGTTCGCAATCCCAGGGAGCTTGTGCGCTTCCGTTGGTCCGGTTCTTTTTCAGGGACGCAAAGCAGCTTCGGCGGCGATGGCTTCAACTACTTCTCGTACCCCATGTACAAGGACCTGCGAGATCAGAACCAGGTCTTTCAGGGAATCCTCGCGGCAGAGAGGTATTCCGTCGGCGTGTCGTGGCACAACCAGGCAGAGAACGAAGACGCCGAAATTGTGAGCGGCAATTACTTCCAGTTACTGGGCCTCAGGCCGGCGCTTGGCCGGCTCTTCAATCAGCAGGATGAAACCGCCAAGGACGCAAACCCGGTCGCTGTTCTCAGCTATGGCTATTGGGAGTCGCGTTTTGCCGGGGAGCGAGACATCGTCGGCCAGACCGCGCTGATCAACGGTCACCCGTTCACGATCGTTGGCGTCGCGCCCCAGAACTTCGATTCCGCCATCGGAGGATATAAGCCGGGTGTTTTCGTTCCCACCACCATGGTGGGCATCGCCATCCCCTGGCGCGCTCCGCTCGACGATCTGGGCAATCATCAATCGACGTGGCTTACCCTCGTCGCGCGCCTCAAGCCCGGAGTGACGATTGCCGAGGCACAAGCCGGTCTTGCCCCGCTCTGGCATGCGCTGCGCTCCGCCGAACTCCCCCTGTTCAAGAATGGAGACGAGCGCTTCCGCCGCCGCTTCGTGGAGGATTCGCATATACAGGTGCTCGACGATTCGCGCGGATTCTCGCCGGGCCGTAACGATCTCGAGAAACCGCTGTACATCCTCATGAGCATGGCGGGCCTCCTCGTGGTCTTGTGCTCGATCAACATAGCCACGCTCCTGTTGCTCCGCGCCGCCGGGCGTGCCCGCGAGGTGTCGATGCGCTATGCGCTCGGCGCGAAACGAAGCCGCATCGTTTCGCAGCTTCTCGTCGAAGGGGGTTTGCTCGGCCTGTCAGGAGCTTTGGCCGGCATCGCCGTGGCGCCGGTCGCCGCCACGCTTCTGGTTCGCCTCATCACCAATGCCGACCCGGGCAACGAACCTTATTCATCGGCAATCGACTCGCGCATTTTGCTCTTCTCGTTTGCCGTTTCTTTCCTGGCCACGCTCGCCTTCAGCATTGCTCCGGTCTTTCATTTCCTCCGGCCCAACCTCGCCGGCGCATTGCGGCAGAACGCCGGAACGGCAACACGCGCATCGCAGCGATTCCGAAAGGCCGCCGTGGGCGCGCAGATCGGGCTCAGCGTGCTCCTTCTTGGCTGCGCGGGCCTCTTCGTACGAACACTCAACAGCCTTCTTCGCGAACCGGTCGGATTTGACATCACACGCCTGCTCACATTCTCGCTCGATCCCAGCACTTCCGGTTATGGCGATGAACGAACTTTGCAGACGGTGACCGGCGCGCTTGAAGCGTTGCGCCGCATTCCGGGTGTGGCATCTGCTGCCGCCTCCAACGACCCGGAACTTTCCGGCAATTCCAATGGTTCGAACTTCTCCATCCAGGGCTACAAGGCGGCGCCGGACGAGAACATGACCTTCGAAGAGCCGCAGATTACTCCCGGCTACTTCGCTACGCTGCGTCAACCGATCCTTGCGGGACGCGAATTTACCGACGGCGACGCCAAGGGCCGCCCCAAGGTGGCGGTCGTCAACCTCGCTCTCGCCAAGCGGTTCTTCGGCTCGCCGCAAAATGCCGTGGGCCGCCAGATCGCCAGAGGAGAAGGCAAAGATACGAAGTACGACATCACCATTGTGGGAGTAGTCGCCAACAGTCACCATACTGATCTGCGCACTCCTCTCGGTCCCGCCGTTTATGAGCCCTATCTCCAGATGGAGCATCCCACCGGCGTTCAAATGTACCTGCAAACCGCCCGGCCGCCCCAGCTGCTTGCGGGCGCGGCTCGCCAGGCGATTCACCAGCTCGATTCCACTCTGGTCGTCGACGGCTTGCGCACGATGCAGGAGGAGGTCGACCGCACTGCCAACGACGAGCGCGCCCTGGCTTTCCTCGCCATCGGGTTTTCCGTCATTGCCATGATCCTCGCTGCCGTCGGCCTCTACGGCGTTCTCGCGTACTCTACGGAGCAGCGCACTCGCGAGATCGGCGTTCGCCTCGCACTCGGTTCGCCGCGCCTGACCGTCGGGCTGCTGGTCTTTCGCGAGATGGTCTGGATCGCCGCCGTGGCCACTGCCCTTGCACTGCCCTGCACCATCGCCCTGGCTCACCTATTCCAAAGCCAGCTCTATGGCGTCACCACATTTGATCCGCTCACCTTGCTGGCGGCGACACTGTTTACAGCATTGATGGTCGGCCTGGCTTCGGCGCTGCCTGCGCGCCGCGCTGCCGCAGTCGAACCCATGCAGGCGCTGCGAACGGAATAAGGAGAGGTCCCGATGAACACGCTGCTCAACGATCTTCGCCACGCTCTGCGCCAGTTGCGCAAGTCGCCCGGCTTCACTGTGACGGCCGTCCTTACACTGGCGCTCGGCATCGGGGCCACTACCGGAATCTTCACCCTCGTGCACGCCGTCCTGCTGAAGTCGTTGCCCGTGACGCGGCCCGATGAGCTGTGGCGGATCGGCAAGAAAGATCATTGCTGTAATTGGGGCGGCTACACGCAATGGGGAGAGTTCTCGATCTTCAACAACGAACTCTACCACCGCTTTAAAGACAACACGCCCGCGTTCGTAGAGTTGGCGGCCTTCCAGGGGGGCAACAGCCAGCTCGGGGTCCGGCGAGCCGGATCGCCGCAGGCAGCGGAGTCGCGCAACGGCCAGTTTGTCAGCGGAAACTTCTTCTCGACCTTCGGGGTGGGGCCGTGGCTGGGACGGGTAATCAATCCTTCCGACGATCGCGAGGGCGCACCCCCCGTTGCCGTGATGAGCTATCACGCATGGAAAGACGAGTACCACTCGGATCCGTCGATTGTGGGATCGGTTTTGATGTTTAACGACAACCCATTCACAATCATCGGAGTCGCGGCGCCCGGCTTCTTTGGCCCTGAGTTGAGGGGTTGGGGTATGCCCGAACTTTGGATGCCGCTGGCTGACGAGCTTGTGATCGACGGCAAAGCAGCGCGCCTCCCGCGCCCCGACGCCAACTGGCTCGACATCATTGGCCGCGTCAAGCCGGGCACCGATCCCAGGGCGCTCGAGACACAGTTGCGTACTGAGTTGCGCCAATGGCAGATGAGCCATTTCTCCGACCTAACCACGATCGACAAGGAATATCTGCCCAAACAGCAGATGTTCTTTTCGCCGGGCGGCGCCGGCGCTTCCCAAATGAGGGAGAACTATGAAGATGGTCTCAGGATCCTTTTGATCGCGGCCGGTTGCGTTTTGTTGATTGCCTGCGCCAACCTGGCGAACCTGCTGCTGGCCCGCGGCTTGAGGAGCCGTCATCTGACCTCGCTGCGCATCGCGCTGGGCGCTTCGCGAGGCCGCCTGGTGCGCAAGGCGCTTGTCGAGAGCCTTGTGCTCGGCCTGATTGGCGGCGCGGCCGGCTTACTGGTCGCTTACGCCGGAACCTCGCTGATGCTGCGCCTGGCATTCACTGGGCCCAACAGTTGGGTGCCGATTGAGGCGGCGCCCTCGATGCCGGTATTGCTGTTCGCGCTCGCTGTCTCATTGCTCACCGGCGTTCTCTTTGGCGTTGGTCCAGCGTGGATGACCTCTCATGCGGAGCCCATCGAGGCGCTGCGCGGCGCCAACCGCTCCACGCGCCACGGCGCTCAATGGCCGCAAAAGGCGCTGGTTGTGGTGCAGGCCGCTGTCTCGCTGGTTCTGATCAGCGCCGCCGTCATGCTGGCGCAGAGCCTGCGCAATCTCGAACATCAGAATTTCGGGTTCGAAACCGACGGCCGCTACATGGCCTCGATTGATGCGCACCTGGCCGGATACAAACCGGAACAACTCGACCTGCTCTACCGCCGCATCTTCGACCGGCTGCAGCAGATTCCGGGAGTGAAAGCTGTGGCGGGCGCCACCTATGCGCCCATGAGCGGCGACAGCTGGAACGACGGCATTCGAATTCAGGGCAAGCCCGAACCGCATTCCGGACAGGATTGGGACGCAACCTGGACCCATGTCACGCCGGGCTTCTTTCAAACCCTCGGCAACCAGATCGTAATGGGCCGGGCGATCGACGAACGCGATACGGAGAATTCGCCCATGGTTGCGGTCGTCAATGAGGCATTCGCCGAGAAGTTTCTCAAGGGCGAGAACCCCATCGGCAAGCGCTTCGGCCCCGATGAGATGATTCACGCCGGCGACTACGAGATCGTAGGCGTCGCCAGGGATATGCGCTATCTGAATTACGGATTCAAAGATGCCGACCGAGCGATGTACTTCCTGGCCATGGCGCAGCATACCCCGTACACCAAGCCGGCTGAGATCGAAAGCGAAAAGGAAGCGCACTATATGGAGAATCTGGTGCTGTGGCTTCCGGGCAAGCCGGAGGGCTTGGATAATCAGGTGCGCAAGGCGCTGCAGGACATCAACCCCAATCTGGTGCTGCTCGATCTTGCCAGTTACCGCGAGGTGCTGGCCCGCGACTTCGACCAGCAGGACATGATCGCCAAGCTGACGCTGATCTTCGGCGCGCTGGCGCTGGGGCTGGCCGCGATCGGCTTGTACGGTGTAACCGCTTACGGCGTGGAACAGCGCACCGGCGAGATCGGAATCCGCATGGCGCTCGGCGCGGGACGCGAATCGGTCCTGGCCATGGTGATGCGCGGCGCTCTCTGGCAGGCCGCCATCGGATTGGCCATCGGAATCCCCGCAGCCGTAGCAGCGGGGTGGGGACTCGCCGATCAACTTTACTCGGTCAAGCCTTACGATCCAGCAATTCTCGCGCTGGCGGCAGCCGTGCTCGGCATCGCCGCGCTGGCCGCTGCGGCTATCCCCGCCCGTCGCGCAGCATCCATCGAACCCATGCAGGCACTGCGCACGGAATAATTGAAATGCAATTGAACGCGACTCAAATTGGAGAAAGCCGGACATCATGATCGAACTCAAGAATGTAGAACGAAGCTACAAAACAGGACACACCGAGGAGTGGGTGCTGCGCCGCATCGGCCTCACCATCCGCGAAGGCGAATTCCTCACCATCATGGGCCCCTCGGGCGCGGGGAAATCGTCGCTGCTCAACGTGCTGGCCCTGCTCGACGACGGTTGGAAGGGGGAATACCGGTTCGGTGATACCGCCGTCCACGCGCTCAACCGCAAGCAGCGCGCCGATCTCGCCCGCCAGCGCATCGGGATGGTCTTCCAGAGCTATCACCTGCTCGACGACCTGACCGTCGCCGAGAACATCGACTTGCCGCTGTCGTACAAGAACCTGCCGGGCAAGGACCGCGGCGGCATGGTCGCCGATATCCTCGATCGCTTTCAGATCGTGGCCAAGAAAGACCTCTTTCCCAACCAGCTTTCCGGCGGCCAGCAGCAACTGGTGGGCATTGCTCGCGCCGTGGTACACGCGCCCGAACTGCTGCTCGCCGACGAACCCACCGGAAATCTTCACTCCACGCAGGCTCGCGAAATCATGGAGCTCTTTCGCGAACTGAACCGCCAGGGCACCACCATCGTGCAGGTGACTCACTCCGAAGAGAACGCGCGCTACAGTCAGCGAATCGTGGAACTGCGCGATGGTTGGATCACGCGCGACGAGAGCACCGCCCCGAAGACAACTGCGGGAACTAGAGCATGAGGCCAGGGACACAGAACGAAGGAGAAAGCGAATAGTGAAGCGCTTCAAGTCAACTCAAAGAGGATTTCTCAAATCAACCGCGGCGGTTCTCTTGTCGGCGAGCCTGGTGGCAGCTCAGTCGCCGCAGCCAGGCTCCACTCAGCCGCCCGCGCAACAGTCCGCGCCGGTAACCTCGCAGGCGCAACCCGAAGCCCCGGCGCCGGCGAGCAACGGCTCTGCGGCTCCGGCTCCCACGCTGGCCCAGCAGATTCAGGAAACCCAGCGGCAGGCAGTCGCGCCGCAGCGGCCTTTTCACGTGGACCTGCCGCGCTCGCACAGCCCCCTATCGCCCTACGAGCCCAACTACGCGCCGCCGCTCGATCTCACCAACTCACCGCGTCTCGAAAATCTGATTCGCGATGGAAAGCTGTACATTTCGTTGCACGATGCCATCGCGCTGGCGATCGAAAACAATCTCGACCTCGCCTACTTCCGCTATAACTTTCCCATCGCGCAAACCGACTATGCGCGCACCCGGGCCGGTGGCAGCGTGAACGGCGTGAACACCGGAATCGTGCAGTCGTCGACGCAAGGCGGCTTCTCGGGCGGAACTTCCGGTTCCGCCAGCGCCAGTTCGGGATCTGCCGCAGCCGGCGCAGGCGGCATTGTCACCTCAACCCTCGGCGCGGGAACGACTGTGTCTTCGTTCGATCCCTTCCTGAACTTCAGGGGCTTCACCGATCACGACGTCACCGAGGAAGGCAATGCCTTTCAGAATGGCGTGCTTATCTTCAAACAAAACACCATCGAAGGCCTGGCGAATTTCACCCAGAACTTTCCTCTGGGAACCGGCTTGACGGTCAACTACGAGGGCCAGCGTTTCGCCAACAACAGCCCCTACGAAGCCATCAATCCCACGCTCTACTCGACTTTCCAGGTGATCCTTACGCAACAGTTACTCGCCGGGTTCGGAATTTCGGCCAACGAGCGCTACATGCACATCGCCAGGAAAAACCTCCAGATCACCGACCTGGCCTTTCGCGCGCAGGTGATTGCCACCGTCACCCAGGTCGAAAATATTTACTGGGATCTGGTGAATGCCTATCAGGACGAGCAGGTTAAGGAGCGCTCCCTCACCTTTGCGCAGCGCACGCTGCAGGACGATCAGAAGCAGCTCGAGCTGAAGGCCATTCCCGCCATGCAGGTCGACAAGGATGAGTCCGACGTCGCAACCAGCGAAGGCGACCTGACCGTTTCGCGCGCCGCCCTGCGCCTGAACGAGCTGCTCATAAAGAACGCGCTGACCAAGACCGACGATGAGGCTATCGACGAGATGCCCGTGATCCCGCTCGATCGCACCGGTCAGGCCGATCCCAATGCCTCCAAGGCGATTGACGCTCTCATCGACGAAGCCGAAAAGAACCGTCCCGATGTAACCCAGGACGAGCTCGCGATGCAGGTCGCGGAGGCCAGTCTCAAGTCCATCCGAAGCGAACTGTTGCCCACCCTCAATGTCTACGGCTTCTATGCCGGGGCAGGGATCGCCGGGCCCAAAAACCCCACCTGCGATCTGACCGCGGCACAGTGTACCTCCGATCTGCCGGTTGGGTTCCCCAGCATGTTCGAGAATACGTTCAACTACTCCTCCCCGGAGTATCAGTTTGGAATGAACCTGCAGATCAACCTTCGCAACCGCGTTGCCAAGGCCGATCAGTTTCGCGCCGCGCTGGAATTCAGGCAGCGCCAGATCACCTTCGAAGAACAAAAGAAATTCATCCGCTTCGACGTGCGTAACTCGTTGTTTGCGCTGCAGCAGAAGCAGGCGCGTGTCGACGCTGCCACCAAAGCTCGCGACCTGGCGCAGCATACTTTCGATGTCACCCAGCAGGAGCAAAAGCTCGGCGCCAAGTCCAGCAGCGATACACTCGCCGCCCAGCACGACCTCTCTCTGGCTGAGTCTCTTCTTGTGGCCGCGCAGACAGACTACGAAAAAGCCAAGGTGGACATCGACCGCGCCACTGGAGAGACCCTGCAACAAACCGGAGTATCGATCGACGACGCAAAAGCGGGGGTTGTGTCCCATGAGCAACCCTGAACCGGAAGGCGCTGGCCCGGCATTGGCTATCATGCTGATTGACCGGAAACCGGGAACTGGAAGCACCGGTGACGCCCGTGGCGGCGTCCGGGAGGCGGACCATCACAAGTAAGAAAGAGAATCGCAAGATCAGGGTGTTGGCCGCCGACGATCAACCACCCATCCTCGAGGCCGTCGAGCTGCTCCTCAAGCCGCAAGGCATCGTAGTCGACTGCGCGCGCTCACCGCAGTTGGCGATGGAAGCCCTCGCTTGTTGCGACTACGACGTCGTGCTCATCGACCTGAACTACACTCGCGATACCACATCGGGCCGCGAAGGCCTGGATTTGCTGGCTCAGATTCGCGAATTCGACTCCCAGCTGCCGGTTATCGTCATGACGGCGTGGGGCGGAATCAACCTCGCCGTCGAATGCATGAAGCGCGGTGCGCGCGATTTCATCCAGAAACCGTGGGAGAACGAGCGGCTGCTCGCCATGATCCGCGTCCACGCCGAGCTTCATCAGGCGCTGCGCCGCGCCCGCCAATTGGAGCTGGAAAACCGCCTGCTCCAGGCCGATGGCATGCCGGAGTTCATCGCTTCGTCCGCCGCCATGCAGCCGGTTCTCGAGTTGATCGCCCAGGTGGGACCCTCTGATGCCAACGTGCTTATTACCGGGGAGCACGGCACGGGCAAAGAGATTGTGGCCCGGCTGCTGCATGCCGCATCGCCGCGCTCGCGCATGCCCCTGGTCGCAGTGAACGCCGGGGGACTGCCCGAAGGCACCTTTGAAAGCGAGATCTTCGGCCACGTCAAAGGCGCGTTCACCGACGCTCGCACCGACCGCATCGGCCGCTTCGAGCTGGCCAACGGCGGAACGCTCTTTCTCGACGAAATCGCCAACGTTCCCTTGCGCCAGCAGGCCAAGCTTCTCCGTGTTCTCGAGACCGGCGAGCTGGAGCGCGTTGGCTCGTCGCAAACCCGCCGCGTCGATGTGCGCATTCTTTCCGCCACCAACGCGCAACTGCACGAAGAAGCCGCAGCCGGCAACTTCCGCGAAGACCTGCTCTTCCGCATCAATACCGTCGAGATTCATCTGCCCGCGCTGCGCGACCGCACCGACGATATTCCGCTGCTCGCCCAGCACTTCCTTACCCGCAACCGGGCGCGCTATCGCAAGCAGGTAAGCGGCTTCTCTGCCGGCGCCATGCAGCAGATGATGGTATACCCGTGGCCGGGAAACGTCCGCGAGCTCGAGCATACTGTGGAGCGGGCAGTGCTCTTGTGCCGTGGCGATGAAATCGAGCCTGCCAATCTCACCATAGCCTCCTCCCGCCCCACGGCTCCTGGCTTCGAAAATATGAGTATCGACGAAATGGAAGCGCTGCTCATCCGCAAGGTTCTGCGCCGCTGCGACGGCAACATCTCGCAGGCCGCCGAGTCTTTGGGGCTCAGCCGCGCGGCGTTGTACCGGCGTATGGAGAAATATGGCCTATGAAGCCAAACCGCGCCGGCGGACGCGCCAGGCGATTCGACGCGCGTGGCTTTATTCCATGCTGCTCTCTCTGCCCGGCCTGATCCTTGTCTGCATCTTCTTCTATCAGCGTCAGATCGATCTCGTTCCCGCCCTCCTGCTCGGCGCGTGCCTTCTCATCTACCTTGCCCTCTGCGCCAGCGCGTTTGTCGAAGGCCTCGTTCGCCCGGTGCAGACCCTTTCCAACGTGGTCGCGTCGCTGCGCGAGGGCGATTACTCCTTTCGCGCGCGCGGCGCCTCCTCGCACGATGCCCTCGGTGAGCTGGCCGGCGAGATCAACGCCCTCGCCGATCTGCTGCAACGGCAGCGTGTTCGTTCGCTCGAAGCAACCGCGCTGCTGGCGCGCGTTCTGGAGGTGATGCACGCGCCGCTGTTCGCCTTCGATCGCGAAAACCGGCTCCAGCTCGTCAATACAGCCGGCCTCAAGCTGCTCGGGCGCTCCATGGGGCGGTCCGTGGGCTTTTCCGCAAGTGAACTGCGGCTCGATGGTCTGCTCGCCGCGCCGGATCAGGCGATTCGCCCGTTCGGTGACACCGCCGCGCGATGGTTGTTGCGCAAGGCCGCCTTCCGTCAGGACGGGGCCCCGCATACGCTGCTCGTCCTGGCCGATGTCAGCGTGCCGCTGCAGGAAGAAGAACACGCCGCGTGGAAGCGCTTGATCCGGGTCTTGGGCCACGAGCTGTCAAACTCGCTCGCGCCCATCAAGTCCATCGCCGGCAGCTTGCTGGCGCGAGTCGAGAGCCTCAACGCCGACGATGCCGCCAGCCACGACTTCCGCCGCGGACTCAGTGTCGTCGAGAGCCGGGCCGATGCTCTGCATCGCTTTGTGCAGTCATACCGGCAACTGGCGCAGTTACCCCCTCCGCGTCTCCGTCCCGTTTTGCTCGCGCCCTTGATGGAGCGCATCGTACTTCTCGAACAGCGTCTTCCGACGCAACTCGCACCGGGCCCAGCCGTCACGCTCGATGCCGATCCCGACCAGTTGGAGCAGATGTTGATCAACCTGCTGGCCAACGCTGTCGAGGCCTCCCTGGGCAACGGAGCGCAGCCCGTAAGAGCAACCTGGACGGCTGCCGGGTCGAGCGTGCAGATCGTGATTGAAGATCACGGACTCGGCATCGCCAACCCCGAGAACCTGTTTGTCCCCTTCTATACCACCAAGCCCACGGGCAGCGGGATTGGCCTGGCGCTCGCGCAGCAGATCGCCCGCGCCCATGGCGGCGAGATCGCCCTCATGAATCGTGAAGATGGCGATGGCGCTCGTGCAATTGTTCGGCTGCCTGTGGCCGGTACGGCGAGCGAGATCAATACGCAAGTCGAGTTGTGAAGTTGGGCTGCTTGCGGGCACGTGAGTGCGGCGTCGAAATCCCCGGCGTGCTTTCTGCAATTGGTCACGGCTGAAGTACTCCTGGTCACTCTTTCATGGCCCCGCCGCATCATGTGGCATTACGCTTGGATGGAAATGCGGGCCCGCAGCTTGTTTGATCCTGGTCTTCACATCGCGTGCAGTCGCGATTGGAGGGAAATGTGATTTCGCGAAGAAGTGCAGTCGCTCTGCTCGGCGGCGCTTCGGTAAGAGCCTTTCTCGGGCATGGTCAGCCGTGCTTCATTTCCCCTGAGACGCAGAAGGCGAGTGAATCCCTCGTCCAGGCCGACTCTCCCCCCGCGCTCTTGCCCGGCGAGCCGATGTCTCCGGAGCGAATGAGCGTGATCGAAGAATTCCAGAAGAACTCCGAAGGGCTCGAGAAAAAGTACGAAGCACATGCACTCAAGAGCGATTGGACAATGCCGTACCGGTTGTTCCGTCCCTCCCAATCCGGAAAGCTCCCGCTGGTGGTCTACCTTCACGGGAGCGGAGGGCAGGGCGACGATAACGAAAAGCAACTCCAATTTGGAAACACTTTTGGCACGCGCGTCTGGCTGCTTCCGCAAAATCAGAGGGAGTTTCCTTGCTACGTCGTGGCCCCGCAGACCGATCGCGGTTGGGTTCGCTACGATGCCGCCCAGCTTGACCAGGGAGTCGTAAAGATGATTCCCGGCTTCGGCGAGGGCTGTCGACTGGCGCTCGAGGTCGTGGACGAGCTGGTGTGCAAACTCCCCATTGATGACCGGCGCATTTATGTGACGGGGCAATCGATGGGTGGCGGAGGCGTTTGGAACATGACCGCCTTCCGAAAGAATCTGTTTGCGGCTGCGGCGCCCCTGTGCGGAAGCATCACCCTCGATGATCCTGCCCAATCGGCGGAGACGCCTTTCTGGGTTTTTCATGGCGACTCCGACGACACCGTACCTCCGGCTGCGTCACGTGATCGCGTTGCCGCACTTCGCAAAGCCGGCGCGAGGCCGCTCTACACCGAATACGCCGGTGTAGACCACGAAGTCTGGCGGTGGGCATACACCGAGCCGGCGCTCGTGCACTGGATGTTTTCTCAGCGGCGCTCGTCTTGAGGAGAGGAACACTGTGCGCGCAGAACTTTCGCGATCCGGAATTTCTGGGCATTGTCAACGTGGAAGATGATGCTGTCTATCTCCAACTGAAAAAGGGCGCCAATGAACTGATCCTCGCCGACAGCGAACTCGGCGGAGGGTGGGGATTCATCTGCCGTCTTCAGGACGTTGCGGAATGAAACTGCCCCCCTGCCCCCCGGTCCCCCGCCCTTGGATGAGGTTCTCCGGCCAAAGGCCCCTCAGGCCCGCAAAGCAGCCGACGAAAGGCCAGGGTTGGCCGCCAAAGTTACACAAACGGGGAGTTGGCCCGGCGCTACAGCCAGACCTGAACCAAACTTTCGTAATGCGTATATCGTGATCCAGGTTCTCGATCAAACTGATAATGGAAGATAGCTCTTTCCCCTTGGCTGCTTGTTTAGGTGGCTGGTTAAAAATTGACGCTCACCCGCAAGGCTCGCCGCAAAATCGCGCGCCTGCGTCTTTGCCCGTTGCGTCAAGAACGAATCTGCGCGTTTCGCTTCCAGATTGTCGATCGGCTGCAGATTTGACCGCATAGGCCGCCGTTATCGCAAGGAGCATTTCACACCGTGCGATCGGACCTTTCGCTTCATCTCGATACCGGGCATGATTCCGGCCTAGTTGCGGCCGAACACCTGTCGGTTGCCTTGATTGGCCCGGACAGAGAGAGGCGGTATGTCCTGGCCAGGGCTTTTACCGATAGCCGTCTGGCCACCGTCACTGAGATCCTCTCCTACCCATCGAGACTCGATGAATTCGATTCGCTGCTCGAGCAGGCGTTCGGATTGATCGTCATTGACCTTGACAGCGACCCGAATGCCGCTCTTGCACTCCTGGAAAGATTGAGCGCCAGCGGCGCGGCGCCGGTGATGGTCTTTTCCGAGAACAGCGATACCAGGCAGGCAGTCCGCTGCATGCGCGCAGGCGCTTCAGAGTTCCTGCTTCTGCCCCTCGAGGAGGGCGCTCTTGAAGAAGCTGTCGCACAGGCCACCAGCGCGCCCCGTCCGGCAGCGCATCTCGTGGGCGCTCCGCGCTCAAAGGCCCGCCCTGCACAGAAAACTCGGGGAGATTTGTTGGTGCTTCTCGGCGCCAAAGGTGGGTCCGGCGTTACCACCATCTCTTGCAATCTCGCCATCGCCCTGGCCCGCGAATCCGACCAGAAAACTTTGCTGATCGATCTCTCCGCTCCTATTGGCGACGCAGCGTTAACCCTTGGAATTGCCACAGACTACTCCACCGAGGACGCATTCCGCGATGTCGAACGGCTCGACGCGCGCTTTCTTCAAGCGCTCCTCGTAGAGCACGGTTCGGGATTGTCCGTGCTGGCGGCGCCCAGCAAAGTCCCTGAGATTGAGGCTTCGAGAGACGCCGTCGACAAGCTGGTCGCAGTCGCGAGGCGCGAGTTCGATTATGTGATCGTCGATTTGGGATCGAGAATCGATGTGGCCGACACGGCTCTGTTCAGAGAGGCCTCCACGATTTACCTCGTTACGCTGACCGGCGTCTCCGACTTGCGCAATGCCAATCGTCTTATCTCGCGATTCTTCCCCGAAGGCGGCCCGCAACTCGAAACCGTGATCAACCGGTTTGAATCTCGCTTAGCGGGAGGAATCAGCGAAGAGGTCATCGCCAAGGCTCTCGGCAGGCCGGTGCGGTGGACCGTTCCCAACGATCAGGACGCGGCGAGGGAGATGCAGAACGGCGAGGTCGGGCTCGCCAAAACCCGCATCTCGCGCCTGAGCCTGGAAATGGCCAGCTCAATCAACGGCCGCCCTGTTGCGCAGGAAAAGAAGAAGCGCTTCGGTCTTAAAGCGATCGGCAGGAGCAGCCCGGAGGAAGACGCCGGCAAGATCGAGCCGCCGCCCATCACGCCCCCTCCCGCACCGCGTTCCCGCTCCGCTTCGATCATTGGCCTTGAATTGAGCAGCAAGAGCAGCGCGGATGAGGACGCCGGCAAGACCGAGCCGCTGCCCATCGCGCCCCGGCCCTCGCCGCGTTCCCGCGCCACTTCGATCATTGGCCTTGGCTTGAGCAGCGAAAGCAATGCAGATGAAGACGCAGGCAAGACCGAGCCGCTGCCCATCACCCTCCGGCCCTCACCGCGTTCCCGCTCCGCTTCGATCATTGGCCTTGACTTGAGCAGCGAAAGCAATGCGGATGAAGACGCGGGCAAGACCAGGCGGCCCGTCGTCGCGCCTTCGCGGCAAGTGCGCGCAACCCCGATCATTCGATGGCGGGCGCCCGACCCTATCGTCTATGGCGACATGCTCTCCCCGGCGCAACTGAACGCCACATCATCGGTCCCCGGGTCATTCGACTACTCCCCCCCTCTGGGAGAAGTGCTCTCGGCAGGAATGTCGACGCTGCTGGTGACCTTTACTCCCGCTGATGGCGAGCACCATGCCACCACTCAGGCGGTAGTTTCTCTCCAGGTGGAGAAAGCAAAACCTGTAATCGCCTGGGCCGATCCCGATCCGATACGGTATGGAGAGCGCCTCAGCGCCACGCAGCTCTGCGCCAAAAGCTCAGTGCCGGGAACATTCGACTACAGTCCGGGGCCGGGCGAGGCGCTTCCGGCGGGAACCCATACGCTCTCGGCAACGTTTACCCCCACCGACTGCGCAAACTTCGCCACAACAAAGGCCACCGTTCAGCTCAAGGTGGCCAAGGCAAGTCTGGTCATCACGTGGCCCGATCCAGACCCGATTCTCTACGGGACGGAGCTCGATGCAGGGCAGTTAAACGCCAAAGCGTCGATACCGGGAAGATTCGACTACTCTCCCGGACCGGGCGAACTGCTTGCGGCTGGATTGCATACGCTGTCTGCAACCTTCACTCCGGCAGACAGCACCAACTTCGGCGCAAAGCAGGCCACCGTGTCTCTCAAGGTGGCGAAGGCTGCGCCCGTCATCGAGTGGCCGAAGCCTGCTCCCATGGTGTATGGCGAACCGCTCAGCGCCTCGGAACTCAATGCCATGGCGCCGATATCGGGAACGCTTGAATACTCTCCCGCGGCCGGCGAAGTGCTTCCCCCGGGGATGCATACGCTGAAGGTAACCTTCACCCCCACAGACAACGCCAACTACACCACTACTAAAACCACGGTATCCCTTAAGGTAGCCAAGGCAGCGCCCCAGATCACATGGCCCGATCCTGATCCGATTGTCTACGGGACTCGGCTCGGCGCGGTCCAGCTCTGTGCCGGCAGTTCGACGCCAGGAACATTCGAGTACTCACCTGCGACAGGCGAAACCCTCTCGGCGGGAGTGCATACGCTTTCAGTAACTTTCACGCCCGAGGACGGCGCGAATTTCGCTCCCACGCAGTCCTCGGTGACGCTCAAGGTAATAAAGGCAACGCCGGCGATTGTTTGGCCGAATCCGGATCCCATTGTCTACGGGGCGCGTCTCGGCGCAGCGCAGCTGCATGCCACGGCGTCGGTCCCTGGAACATTCGAGTACACGCCCGGGGCCGGCGGGGTTCTCCCGCTTGGATCGAATACGCTCTCAGCCGTATTTACACCCACCGACACCGCGAACTACGAAATCGCACAAGCCACCGTATCGCTCAAAGTTGACAAGGCAACGCCGGTCATCGCCTGGTCGAACCCCGATGCGATACCGTTCGGCACGCGCCTCGGCCCCGCACAGCTATGCGCCAGGGCCTCGACACCAGGGACATTCGACTACTCTCCCCAGCCAGGCACCGCGCTGCCGGCAGGAACGCATACGCTCACAGTCACTTTCACCCCCGCCGACGGGGCGAACTACACAACAGCAAAAGCCAGCGTGTCGCTCAAGGTAGCCAAGGCCGCGCCCGAGATCGAGTGGCGCCGCCCCAATCCGATCCGGTACGGCACTCAACTCACCGCTACGCAACTCAACGCCGCGGCGTCGCTGCCCGGAACATTCGACTACCGGCCTGCGCCCGGCGATGTGCTCCCTGCGGGCACGCATACGCTCACCGTCATCTTCACGCCAAGCGACTCAGTGAACTACGGCACAATAAAGGCCTCCACGATCCTCAAGGTGGATAAGGCAACGCCGGCCATCAGTTGGCCGCCACCTAAACCGGTTCAGCGCGGGACCGCGCTTGGCCCCGCGCAGCTTCATGCCGCCGCCAAAATTCCGGGAGAGTTTGTCTATTCTCCCTCTGCCGGCCACGTGCTCCAGCCGGGCAACAATACCCTCTCGGTGTTGTTCATTCCGTCTGACGCTGAAAACTACACGGCCTCGCAAGCCACGGTTGATCTTGAGGTGGTGGGACCGCCTGAATTTGTTCCGCTCGCGGCAGCGGCATCGCGAAAAAGGTCCTGGTGGTCATCCGATGCTGACGACTCTGCCTCCGAAGATTCGAAGCCCGCGGAAGAAACAGGCAGAAGCGTCGCCACCGGGACAAATCCGCTCTGGCGATACGACGAGAGCGAAGAGACCACCGCGCCTGCGCAGGATGCGCCTCTCGAGCCGCGCTCATCATCGTCCGCATCGCAAGCCAACGCCCCTTCCGATGATCCTGCCCCGTTTCAGACGCAGGAGCCGGTGACCACAATGGTGAATCGACTGCCCGGCCCTGCCTACAGATTGGAGCCCAGCTACGTGGCGAATGAGTATCCAATCGCACCCCGTCCGCAACAGGCCGAAAGAGACGATGAATGGGAGATCATCGGGACCCGCGAAGCCGATGCGCCACTCTACCAGTCGTTTTCCACCCGGGCATCGCTGGAGGGAGAGCCCGAGGGCAAAGGCTGGATGATCGCTGCCGCGGTCAGCGCCTGTGCAATTCTGGCTTTGCTCATCTTCTTATTCCCCCTCCTCAAGCTCGGAACGAAACCCGCCGCTGTACAACCGGTCCAGCCGGCTCCCGCAGCGGCCATCGCTGAGCCCCAGCCGAAACCCGCCGGACGATCGCATCGCGCGCATTCAAACCCGGCCAAACCATCGCCAAGAGCCACGGCACAACCAGCCCGGCCTTTGACGGCAGAGGCAGCTCAGCCCGCTGCGGCCACTCCACCAGCGAGCGAGGATCCTGTGAAGCCCGTGCGCACGCGCTTCTAGGCTGGCCTCTGTTGTCAGTTCTCGGTTCGGTGTTGTCGAGGGGCAATGACGAAAATGGTCGGGACGGGCAGATTTGAACTGCCGACCCCTCGCACCCCAAGCGACTTCCGCAGAATTGATGTGGACTGCTATTTTCTGCTCAACTTCACTACCGTCATCAGCTTTCGCGCGCGTCCTGCTATCCCACTGAATTAATGCTGAAATATGCCACTTTCTATCCAGGGTCCCCACAAAAGTCCCCACAGGTATCTCCCCGCTCTCACGGGATTGCCTCTACGTTCGATTTGTTTGACCGTGGGGCGATTCCTGGCCGCCGGGGTAGCCTAGAACACCCCTGGGCCGCCACAAACCCGCTCGTCAGAGGTGTGCGTACACCATTCCGCTATTCACCTGCCATCGCAATCGCGACTCCGACGGTCCCGGCTGTTAACCGAGTAGTAATTTCCGTGTCGGCGGTGATTCGCCCCAAGTGCTGAATCCGCAGAGCCTCCTCGCAGGGGATGATTATGTCTCGGTGTAGAATCCCAGATACCACCCGGCCCCGCTCTTGCTCCACCTCCGCAACTGAGGAGCTACACCATGCGAGTGCTCGCCCTTTGCCTTATCGCACCTCTGGCCGCCTCAGCGGCAGCGCAAACCCCAAGACCCGCTGCCCGGCCTGCCCCCAGATCGGCCGCCACTTCGGCCACAGCGCCCGTCTCTGCCAAGCCATCCTCCGCCGCTGCCCACTTCACCGCCGCCGGACTCAACAACGAGGACGACCTCGTCCGCATCTACACCGGCGACTTCCAATCCATCAAGCTCGATCGCGGCGGCACTCAGTTCATGATGATCATCTCCGGTTACATGGAGGACTTTGGCAGAGACTGCAAGCAGTACCTTCCGCCCAATAAGGTCGAGATCACGGTACAAGTCTGCAACGACGCACCCTCCACGGCGATATATAACCCCTACAGCGACCGCGATGTAAATGGCAATCCAATCCAGAGGACCGGCTGCTCTGGATATCACACCGAAGGCACCGGCATTTACGCAGACCCGAACCTCTACAACGCCGTCAACGATATCTCCGCAAAAGCCCAGGTAGGCCTCCTCCAGAGCGTGCTGGGCATAGGCGGGGAAAAGGGGGGCCGTATAGCCAATCCACTCACTAATCCCGGGCAGCTCACGGACCAGATCGTCGCTCTCCAGGGCGAAACCAAAGCCCTCATCGAGGTCAACGGCTGCGGTAGCCCCGGCCTTAAGAACTTCCAGTCCAACCTCATCCGATTCGCTAACGGCGAAGCTTCCGTGAAGTACGCGGGGGCGGTCGTCTCAGCCCCCGTCGCTGTCCTGCCTGGCATCAGAGATGCAGACTTCACTCGCCTCCTCGATGACCTCGTCGCCGACAACTCTCGCGGATGGATGATAAATCGCTACCAGCCCGGCAGCATATCCGATCCCATCGTCTCCCATGATCCCGGCGGCTCGCCGACCCGCATCATGGCTCGCTATAGCTTCTCCGGCCCAAACGGCAGGCAAACCGGACGGCTCACTGTGTCCTTCAAAGATGGAGTGCCCGACTGCCTCTACTTCTCCGACGCGCCGGATAGCTGCCGCTTACCCAGCCAGCGCATCATCTCTGCCTACGAGAAGAACGCTTACGCCAGGTACACCGCAGCACAGGCGCGTCAGAGTCCCTTCGCAGACGGCTGTAATGCCTTTATGAAGGACCCGAGGACCTCCAGGTACGCCCCGTCCGATCCCGAAGGCTACTGTCAATGCCTCAGTAGCGGTTACCAGAAGGTGATGACCCCCGCAGAAGAAGTCTTCTACGGCCAGAACTTTGAAGCTAAATTCTGGCGTGGCATCGCGCAGCCGAGATCGGACGATCCGGCATGGCCTCGCCTGAATCCAGTAGCTGTAAGTTGCATGCAATAGCCTGAAGCTGCGCTTGCGCCAAGAAGCAGCTTTCCGCTGCTATGCATCCACGCTTCGTTCCTCGGCCTATGCGCTTGTCAAAAGACACTCTGGATGTATCGTCGCTAACCCTTCTGTTACTCCTCAGTAATGTCAGGTTAGCCGGTCGTACGCCCAGAACCCCGGTTTTCGTGTCGACGAGCGATTCGGCGATTTTGCGTTCAATCCAAACTCTCTCCCGACAACATCGGCGTTTCCCGCTGTCAACCTGCTTCACCGAACGCCACATCACTCCTCTTCGTTGCGGGCCCGCCGGCAGTCTGCATGTAGGCAGTTGCAAAGTTGTTGTCTCGCGCCGCTGATATCTGGTCCTTTCTTGAGAACCCCTCTTTCACGATCGAGATCCAACTTAAGATAACGACAAATGCACACCCCATGAGTCCGATGAAGAATATCAGCTCGATTATCTGCATGATCCAGGCTGCGAACCGAACAAACATAATTCACTTCCGACTCATGATGTGTCTCACCGGACGTGACAGAACTCACGCTTTCGCCTGAACTTCGATCATGGAGTATTCGGTAGCATCGACAGGCTCTTCAGAATCCTCGCTGGACTCCGAATTCTCGAAATCCTGCGAGCAATGAATCGCAAATGCACCGCGCATGATGAGCGGCGTGATCAACGTGGTGAGCAGAACAACAGCGACCATCACTGCCACTTCAGCTTCATTGAAGATCCCAGTACTCGCACCCATGGCGGTGACGATCAAGCCGACCTCGCCCCTGGATATCATTCCGCAGCCCACACGGAAACTGCGGATCGTTCCCATCCCCATGCCTAATGCCGCCATCCCACAACCGAGCAATTTGCTCACCACGGCGACGGCGAAAATGGCGCACAACAACAGCCAATGGCCGCCAAGCGCGCGGAAGTTGCTGGATAAGCCAATGGAGACGAAGAAGAGGGGAATCAGGAGTCCATGACCGATGGCGGCGAATGTTCGCTCGAATAGGCTCTTCAGTTTTGCTTCGGCGCAGACGTAGCCCAGCAGGTATGCGCCGGTAATTCCCGCAATACTTCCCAGCCACTCCGCACTGACCGCGTAGAGAAGCACGAGAGCTAAAACGCAACTTGTTACGGCTTCGTTCGCGTCAATTCT
>Ga0335071_10000465_pt1 | contig 45043 bp, 30 predicted proteins | sample Lox_Sample_15_FD_206724 | JGI IMG/M metagenome (GOLD analysis project Ga0335071, IMG submission 206724) | Soil microbial communities from Loxahatchee National Wildlife Refuge, Florida, United States - Lox_Sample_1.5 | ecosystem: Environmental > Terrestrial > Soil > Wetlands | place: USA... | reverse complement strand
CCAATTCGGTAACCGCTAGCGGGGTGAGTACGGGAAGATATTTCCCCGGCTCCAAGGCCCCGCCGAGGTCAACGCACCGGCCCACTGCCAAATGGCTCTTTAAGGCACGGTTTTCCGGCTGAACCAGGACGGCGGTGGCATCTCCTTGAACGAAAACGTAGTCATTTTCAAAGACCCGATCGTTGAACGTTACCACCCCGCGGATGCCATAGAATCCCTGCCGGGCGGCGTTCGTTGTCGTGCTGGCCCGGGCGGGCTGATCCAGCGTCATGGCCGCCACACTGGTCTCGGGCGCGGCTACCGCCGTGAGGCCGTCTTCACCCGAGACCCAAATCAGTCCCGGCACCAATGATTCTCCTTTATCATATACCCCTTCACAAACTCCGCGGACCCGGACGATGCCATTCCCGATCCGTTGTCGGCATTCGGGGCGCCAATGCAGCACCCGCACCTGCAATTGTGTCTGGCCGTCGGAGAGCTCCAAAAAGGCGACGCCCCCTTCGGTTCCGGTGAATTTCACCATGCCTTCCGCCTCCACCCACCGATAATTATTCTCGGGCGGCCACCGACGACTCAAATCAATCAGGTCCGGCTTCGGCATCGAGCCCGGCCCCTGAGTGCTCACACCGACTTCCTTTACCGTTAACGCCGATTCGAACCGGCGCCCGCTCCTCAGGCCAGTCAAATCACCGGCGGCGTAGTTGGTCCAGTATTCGCGGAGGATGCCGTTGGTGGCGCTGACGGCTGGCAGGCCAGCTCCGCTCCATGGCGTAAGGTAGCGGCCCGCGATGACGGATTGGCCCAGCGCCGGCCCCTGCCAGGCAACCGCGAGATGATCCCCCACGGTTGTTTGCTCCTGGAGCGCCTCGAGGTAATAACTTTCGCCGGCCTTTAATTGAATCGGCTCCGAACGTTGTGAGGGGTAGCGCGACCATTCGCGCGGTGACACCCAGCCATAGCGCGGAATTGAAGCAATCTTCCTGGCCTTGGCGGGATCGGCATCCAGGCTCAGCCATAATTCCGAGGAATTGTCGCTGGCAATCCAAAAGGTGTACTCGCCGGTGGCGGGAGGGCGCAGGCACCCTCGCATCCGGGTCAGGTAATATTCCCCCCAATTCATTGGCGCCTCGAATGAACTCCGGATGTCCCAACCCGAAGGGCGGTAGGGATAATCCGGAAGCGCGGCAAAATAGGGGCACACATTGGTGCCGTTCAAAGCAACCTGTTGCCCAACCTGCAGGTTCTGGTCATTGATCCGAAAGTTAAGCGCCACAGCTCCGGTTGCGTCCTGCAGCACCACCAAATCGCGGTTGGTATCGACCAATGTGACCACGCCGGTCAGGTGAAAGTCGCACCCTGCCATGTAATCTGCGCCGGAAAGGCTCCTGAATTGCGCCACGTTGGTTACGCAGGAGATGGCCCGGGTGGCCGCTAAGGAATCGCTCGGGCGGGGTGGAAGCTCCTCGGCTCCGCGAACCAGCATGCCGGCTGCCGACAAAAACAGCCCCACTGATGCCGCGCATCGCCGCATGCCGGCGAAGGGCAACCGCGCCGGCGCGCGGGGGCGTGGACACGCGAAGGATTGAAACATAAATTCAACTCAGTCGGTCGAACCGGCCAGACCGATGACGTTTCCTTTCATATCAGCTGGACCGCTTGGAGCAAGAGGATTCGCCACACAGAGGCCTCGGCCGTCGAACGATCATGGCAAAATTCAAGGTGACCGCGACGGCACCACCGGTCCCGATGTGCCGGATGGCCCGCTTGCTTGCGGTCAACCTGCCGTTGCCGATCCGGCAGATTTGAAACAGGCCCGAGCGTGGCGCCGGCGCGATATAGGTATTCATACTCATATCCCGCGCATTGCCTCTCGTGCGAAACCGGGAGAAATTGGAGCATGAACGTTTGCTGGCTGTTGGGGCGGAACCGGGAGCGGATGCCTTTTCCCCAACATTTTTGACTCCAACAATAGCCGGACCTTTTCCTATCATCCAACCCCTATGAACCTAAAGCCGACGACAAGGATCTTCGCCCTCGCGATTTGTGCAACCGCCGTGGCTTCCAGTTTCGCGGCGGCTCCGACGTTTACGATTGACGCCGCCCATCCCACCGGAAAAGTCAGCCCGCGGCTCTACGGCTTGATGACGGAAGAAATCAACCATTCATACGACGGGGGGCTTTATGCCGAACTGATTCGCAACCGCGCTTTTCTGGACGATCCCGTGACGCCGGCTCATTGGTCGGTCGTGACTGGCGATGCAGCCGCCGCCGCCATCGCGCTGGATTCTTCAAATTCCCTCAACGACCAACTGACAAACAGTTTGCGGTTGACGGTTAGCAAAGCCGCTTCTGAGCAGCCCGCTGGCGCGGCCAACGATGGCTATTGGGGCATTCCAGTCTATCCCCACACACGCTACCGCGCAGCATTGTGGGCCAAGGCTGAACCTGGATTTACCGGGCCGGTCACGGTTTCCATCGTGAGCGGCGACGGCCGCATTGTGTATGCGTCGCAAAAAATTGCGCCACTCCGCCCGGGTTGGAACCGCTACGAGACCGTTCTGCAGACTGGCGATGTCACTCCCACGGCCGATGCCCGCTTCCAAATTACCCTGGATCATCCCGGCACGGTCTGGCTGGGCTTCGTGTCGCTTTTCCCGCCGACGTGGAACGATCGGCCGAACGGCCTGCGCAAGGATCTGATGCAAATGCTGGTGGATTTGAATCCCAAGTTCCTGCGATTCCCGGGCGGCAATTACGTGGAGGGTGATACGATTGACACCCGGTTTGCCTGGAAAAACACCATCGGGCCGGTTGAGACAAGGCACGGTCACCCGTGTCCGTGGGGCTACCGCTCGACCGACGGGCTGGGCCTGCTGGAATTTCTGGAATGGTGCGAAGACATGCAAGCGGAACCCGTGCTGGCGGTTTACGCCGGCTATTCGCTTCAAGGCGCCCATGTCAATCCGGGGCCCGACCTCGAACCGTTCGTGAAGGAGGCGCTCGAAGAAATTGAATACGTCACCGGTGACACGAACACCCCCTGGGGCGCTCGGCGCGCCCGGGACGGCCACCCGGCGCCATTCAAACTGACTTACGTCGAGGTCGGCAACGAAGACTGGTTTGACAAGTCAAAGAGCTACGATGCCCGCTTCGCCCAATTTTATGACGCGATCAAGGCAAAGTATCCCCAATTGAAAGTCATTTCCACGATTGGCAATGACCAGCCCGAAGACGTGCGCGTCCACAGCCGGAAGCCGGAGGTGACGGACGAACATTATTACCTGTCCACCGACGAGTTTGTGCGCAAGTCGCCCGACTACGCTCGCAACTACGATCGGTCCGGCCCGGAAATTTTCGTCGGCGAATGGGCTGCCCATGAAGACGCGCCGCCGAGGCCATGGGAACCCGGTTCCCGGAAACTGCCCCCCACGCCGGCGATGAAAGCGGCGATCGGCGACGGCGTGTTCATGGCCGCCATGGAACGCAATGCCGACCTCATCCAGATGCAGTGCTACGCCCCGTTGCTCGTCAACGTGAATCCCGGCGCGCGGCAATGGCGGCCGGATTTGATTGGTTACGATGCGTTTTCCAGTTACGGCTCGCCGAGCTATTACGCGATCCAGATGTTCAGCCGGAATCTCGGCGATGAAATCCTGCCGGTGGCAGCCGCGGAAACCGCCGTCCAGGGCTGCGCCACGCGCAACAGCCGGACCGGCGAGATCTTCGTCAAGCTGGTCAATCCGCAGCCAATGAACGCAACCCTCAACCTCGAGATCAAAGGCGTCGCGGCCCTCGCGGCCGAGGCTGATGTCATCACCCTGTCGGGCAGCCCCGAGGACACCAATTCCATTAATCATCCGCGGAACGTGGTGCCGGTCGCCTCAACCCTGCGCGTTGCCAAGCCGCAATTTGCCTGCACCCTGCCGGCGAACAGCATCGTCGTGCTCAAATTGAAGGCGCGTTTATGAGGGTCTGTCCGGCCAGACACGCGAACGGCGGCGGTGCTGCAGGCGCCTGATGAATTTGTACCGTTGTAACAGTCATCCAAGTTGATGGGTATTTGTTCTATGTTCTCGCGCACTTCAACAATGGCCATTCTGATGGGAGTGATCCATTGCAGCTGGGCGGCCTCCGTGACCTTTGAAGCGGAATCCGGCACGTTTACAACCGGTTCCAACTTCACCAACGGCACGGATGGCGCCATTCAATTCATTTCCGTTTCGACGGACCTGGTCAACGCCGGCAACCCGGGGAGTTCCAACCGCGTGGCGACGTACACCGTGACCTTTCCCGCCGCCGGCACCTACAATCTATTCGCGCGCGTTCGGGTCGGCGCGGGCGGTTACGGCGATGACAGCCTGTTTTACGGCAACGGCTTTGGCGGGAAATCGCCGACGACGGATGGCGACTGGCTGACGGTGAACGGCCTCGCCGCGGGAGGTTACACGGCATCGGGCGACGTGGTGACGGGCAACGGGTCGGCGGGCAGCCAGGTTTGGAAGTGGGTGAATTTGTCGCAATTCAATCCGAGCGGCAGCGGCACGGAGACGCCGATCACCTTTGCGGTGTCGGCGGGCAACCTAACGCAGACCTTTCAGATGGGGGCGCGCGAGAACGGACTGGATTGGGACAAATTTGTGTTCGGAACGGCGAGCTACACGTTCACCGTGTCCAATCTTGACAACGGCACCGATGGCGCGCCGCCCCCGCCCCCGCCGCCATCGGCCACAACGATTGACGCAACCCAGGTGTATCAGACCATCGAAGGGCTTGGCGGTGCGATTGCCTTCTACAACGGCTGGGTCACAGCTCATCCTTACAAGTTGGAGATCTATACGAACGCGTTCGCCGGTTTGAACCTTTCGATGTTGCGGCTGGGCGACTGGTTCCGCTATCAGGGCACCGTCAATTTCGATCCGGATGCCCCCGGCTTCGTTGCCAACGCCAACCGGATCCTGGGACATCCGGTTCCGGTTTACATGAGTTCGTGGGCGCCACCGGCGTTTTTGAAAAGCAACGGCCAGGTCGGTAACGGCGGCACGCTGTCTTCCACCAACGGCAGCTTCGCCTATACGAATTTCGCCAACTACTGGTATGACTCGCTGCTGGCCTATGGTTCCAACGGCATTTCGCCGACCTGGATCAGCATTCAAAACGAGCCGGACTGGGCCGCCAGCTATGATTCCTGCGTTTTTCATCCCACGGAAGACACGGTGAACGGAACGAACTACGCGAGCTATTCCAAGGCGCTTGATGCGACCTTCCAGCGGCTCACGAACCTCCTGTCATCTCCCAAGTTGCTGGGGCCCGAAGTCGTCGGCCTCGGCTATAACGATGTGCAGAACTATGCCGCCACAATGAACGCGAACAGCTTCTACGGGGTGGCGCATCACCTGTACGGCGGCAGCACCGACGGCACGCCGGACGGCTACAATGCGGCGATGTCGGCGTTGACAAATGTTTTTCCCAGCAAGCCGCGCTTCATGACCGAGTATGGCCTGAGTGACATGATCGATCAGGCGAATCTGATTCACAACGTGCTGACGGTCGAGCAGGCCAGCGGGTACAACTACTGGAGCCTGGTCTGGCCGGTCGGCGGCAACGGCTTGGTGCAAATCGAGAATCCATTCAATTTGAGCAGCTGGACCAACGCGCCGCCCGGAACGACCACCCAGTCGCACGGCTGGTGGCTCATGCCAGCCTATTGGGCCATGAAACACTATTCCTACTTCATTCAACCCGGTTACCAGCGCGTCGCCGCCACCTGCACCGATACGAACGTGTTGACCTCGGCCTATCTTTCGCCGGACGGCCTGCGCCTCGTGGCGGTCTTCATCAACCGAAACCTGGGCACGTCCACCAACAGCGCGAACTTCAGCTCTTTTCCGTATTACTATTCGAGCGTCTATCAAACCGCCGATACAAATTATTTTCAATCGCTTGGCGCCGTTGGTTCGCAACTGATTCTGCCCGCCGCGTCCCTCACCACGGTCGTATTGGACAAGTTCGTCGCCGTCGGTTCCGCCGCCAATCCCTCTCCTGTTAACGGTGCATCCGGCGTCGCGCTGAACGCCGCCTTGAGTTGGGCCACGGGCAACAATGCGTTGACCCATGCGGTCTATCTTGGGGTGAGTTCCAATGCCGTGGCGCAGGCCACGCCGTCGTCCCCGCAGTTCCAGGGCATATTGACCGCTACCAGCTTCTATCCGTCACTGGTCGGGGGAACAACCAACTTCTGGCGCGTGGATGAAATCGCCGGCGCCAACACCAACACCGGAATGGTCTGGTTGTTCAGCACCGCACCGGCGCCGGCGCTGGCCCATCGCTATAGCTTCAACGAAACCGGCGGCACCACCGTCGCCGATTCGGTGGGCGGCCCGGCGTGGACCGGCTCGCTCCCCAACGGCGGCACGCTTTCGAGCGGCCAGTTGACGCTGTCGTCCGGCTCGTCGCAATATGTCAATTTGCCGGCGGGCATTGTCAGCACCCTGAGCAACTTCACGATCGAAGCGTGGGTGAAGCTGAGCTCGACGGCCAGTTGGAACCGCATTTTCGATTTCGGCAATAATACCACAACCTACATGTTCCTGACGCCGCAGAATGGCAGCACCAGCCGGCTGCGTTTTGCCATCACCACAGGCAGTGCGGGAGGGGAACAGCAGATCAATGGCCCTTCCGCCTTGGCCGCCGGCGTCTGGTATCATGTCGCCGTGACGCTCAGCGGCAATACGGGCATTCTTTATCTGAATGGGGTCGCCGTTGGAACCAACAGCGCCATCACCCTCAGACCGTCCAGCCTCGGCAGTACGGTTAACAATTACCTCGGCAAATCGCAGTGGTCGGATCCCTACCTCAATGGCCTGCTGGACGAGTTTCGCATTTACAGCGTCGCGCTTTCGGCGGCCGAGATCGCCGCGACTGACGCTCTGGGGCCCGGCCAGTTGTTGAGCACCGGCAGCCCGTTCATCAGCATGACCGAAACTTCCACCAGCTTGACCCTGACCTGGCCGCTCGCGTCCGCGGGCTTTGCGGTACAGTCCTCCACGAATCTGGCGTCGGGCAATTGGGCGGTCGTTTCCTCGCCGGGGCCACAAATCGTTGGCGCCACCTGGCAAATCACATTGCCGGCCACCAATCCGATGCAATTCTTCCGACTGTCCAAGTGAGCCGAAAGCGCAACAGTGAAATATGAAACGATCGCCTGGAGCGATAACCCTGATTGCTGTGTTGAGCGGCTTCGCCGTCACAACCTGCGCACAAACCACCGTATTTTCGGATAATTTCGATTCTCAACCGCTGGGCACGTTCGGAACAGCTTACAATTACGGGTGGTCGGGCGGTATGCCTACGGCGACTATCGTGGCCCCGGGCCAGGGAGGCGCCGGCCGGGCGTTGCAGTTGAGCGGCAATGTGCAGAGCGGCAGCGCTGAAAACGCGGGTGTCAATTCTCCTCTCTATACGCCCAGCGGCAATACCAGCGCCAACCTGTCGGATTACACCCTCTCATTTGATTTGGCGATCACCCAGGGAGCCAACTCGGGAGTAGGCGTAACGCTGAACATTTTTGGCGGATCCTCCCAGGCCAGCGGCTCGAGTTACGCCGTGCCTATCAATCAAATCACTGTCGGCGGCGGGTTCCAGCACTATTCAGTCAATATGGGCACATTACCGGCCGGCTACCAGATTCCCGTGCTGGATCCAACCTCCAGTCAATACCAGTTTCAGCTTCTGTTCCTGGGTTACAATGCCAGCGTAACGGCGACGCCGGAAACGATTCTGCTGGATAATCTTCAGATCACGATGATTCCGAACACCAACGCGCCGGCGACCAACTACGTCAATCCCCCCCTCTACGCGGATTATCCCGATCCCGACATCATCCGCGTCGGCAACGACTTTTACTTCTCCACCACGACGTTTATTGACGTGCCGGGGCTGACCATTTTGCATTCACAGGATTTGGTGCACTGGGAAATCGTCACGCATCTCGTTCCGCAACTGACCGGCAGCCCGAACTACAACATCACCAACGGCGTCCAGAACTACGGCAACGGCGTCTTTGCCTCGAGCTTGCGATATTATAACGGGACATTCTATTGCGCGGAGACGCAGAACGGCCAGAGCACCCGCATTTACTATTCCACCAACATCGCCGGGCCGTGGCAATATCACCAATTGAGCGTAGGCGCATTTGATCCGGGGCTTTACATCGAGACCAACGGCACGGGCTACATTGCCACCGCCGGCGGCTGGCAAAGCAACACCACGTTCCTGACCCTGAACTCCGATTTTTCCCAGGTCATCGCCTCCACCTCCATTACCAATGGATTGGGGCTGGAGGGCTCCCACGTGGTCAGGCGCGGCAATTACTATTACATTTTCAACGCGCAGCCCTCGACCGCATCGCTCTACGTTTCGCGGGCCACTAACCTTTTTGGCCCTTACACCTTCATGAAATCGCTGGATGACGGACATGGCGGGCACCAGGGCGCCATCGTGGACATGCCGGACGGCTCGGATTATGGATTTGTCATGAAGGACAGCGGCACCATCGGGCGGATGACTTACATCAGTCCCATTTTCTGGACGAACGATTGGCCGGTTTGGGGCACGACGAATGCGCCCGGACGGGTCCCGGCCACGGCGCCCCTGCCGATGGTCGGGAAACCGGCGTACCAGATCCCGACTTCAGATGAATTCGCGTCTGCGACGCTCGGTTTGCAATGGCAATGGAATCACAACCCCGACAACGCCCGCTGGTCGCTGACCGAGCGGCCGGGTTTCCTCCGGCTGCATCCGACCGCCGCGACGAACTTTTGGTATGCGCGGAACACGCTCATCCAGAAAGGCCAGGGGCCTTCGAGCGCCGCCGAAGTCAGGTTTGATTTGAGCCATCTTCAGGCCGGCGACAACGGCGGCCTGGGCGCGCTCGGAAAGACCAACGGCACCATTGCCGTCACCTGCAACGACCCCGGCAACTACACTTTGAGCCTGAACCTGATTGCGTCCACCAACAGTACTAAAACCAACCTGGTCACCACAACGGTCACCACGGCGCCGTATACGGGCACGAACATTTTTCTGCGGCTGGGCATGGATTTTATCAGGAGTAAAGGGACCGTGCTCTACAGCGCCGACGGAAGAAACTGGACGCAACTCGGCGGGCAATTCAACATCGCTTACGACTGGCTGACCGGAACTTTCCAGGGCGAACAATTCGCGATTTTCTGTTATAATCCACAACCCGGCGCCGGCTATCTCGACGTGGATTGGTTCAGATTCATGCCGCCCGCGTTCATTAACGGCATCGTTGAAAATCCGGACTCCAGCATGACCGTCTATTTCGCGAACACGGCCAGTTCAACGAATATCACCCAATCCTCTCTCGACTTGGGCATCTGGCAGGATATTTTCACCAATATTGCCGATGCGAGCGGATTGTGGCAGTTCAATGACACCAACACCGCCGTGTCACCCGTTCGGTTTTATCGCTCCTACGCTCGATAAAATCCGGGGGCAAACGGTTGCAGGAATAACGCCCTGGTCAGGTCGGCGTTTCGGCAGCTGCCTTCAGGCCGGGGGAAGGCGGCGAACAGTAAATGCGGATATAGTTATGAAAACTCAAGCCAGCATCGCGCTCATTCTGATGGTGGGCAACTTCGTTGCCCTTTCCCAAACCAACCTGCCCGCCGCCTCCCATCAACTCGGCAATGACGCCCGGTCGGCTGCCTCAAATGTTCCCGGTGCGCAGTATCCGAAAGTTGATTCCGAGCGCCACGCCGAGTTTCGGCTGCGCGCGCCGAATGCCCAAAGAGTTCAGCTCGACATCGGCGGCCACAAATACGACATGGTCAAGGATGACGAGGGCATGTGGTCGATCGTCACTCCGCCGCTGGTCGTGGGTTTCCATTACTACGCCATCATCGTGGATGGCGCGTCCGTAGCGGACCCCGCCAGCGAGACCTACTTCGGCGTGAGCAAAATGATGAGTGGCATCGAAGTGCCGTCACCGGGCGAATCCTTTTATGACGCCCGGGAAGTGCCCCATGGCGAGGTGCGCGAGCATTGGTATTATTCGAAGACGAACCGCGCGTGGCGCAGATGTTTCGTCTATACGCCGCCGGATTACGCCAGCAATCCAACCATGCGTTATCCCGTGGTCTATCTTCAGCACGGCGCCGGTGAAGATGAACGCGGTTGGTCCACGCAGGGCCGCGTGAATTTCATTCTCGACAACCTCATCGCCGAAGGCAAAGCCCGGCCGATGATCGTGGTCATGGACAACGGCGGTGGCAGCGCCTTGTTCGCTCCCGGCGCGCGTGATGGACGCGGGCCTGGCCCGGCGGGGACGATTGGCGCAGCCACGGGCACGAACACGCCGGCGGGGACCAATGCGCCGGCGATAGCCAGCGCCGGAACCAATCAACCGCCCGGTGGCCGTTTCGGACTCATGAACGCAGCCACGGGCCGTTTTGCCAGCACGCTGCTCACCGAGATCATTCCCATGGTTGATTCGACTTACCGCACCATTCCCGACCGGGAGCATCGGGCCATGGCGGGCCTTTCGATGGGAGCGTTCCAGACGTTCCAGATCGTCCTGAACCACCCGGACACCTTTTGCGCGATGGGCGCCTTCAGTGGCGGCGCGGGAGGCATCACCAACCTCGAGACGGCCTACAACGGCCTGTTTGCCGATGCCGACGTCTTCAACGGGAAAATCAAGGTGATGTTTTTCAGCATGGGGACCGCCGAAAACCTCTCTGCCACCCGCAAGCTGGATAAGCTGCTCGCCGACGCGCACATTAACCACACGTATTACGAATCGCCGGGCACGGCGCATGAATGGCAGACCTGGCGCCGGAGTTTCCATCAATTTGCACCGTTGCTTTTTCAAAACTAGCCAGGCAAAAAATGGCACCGCCCGCCCCGGCTCTGCGCCAGAAACGCATCCGCCAATCTTGAAATGAAAAAACTGCCCACGATCCTGAATTGTGTTGCGCTCGTAGTAGCTGGCGTTGGTGGCGCAACCACAGCCGAGGCAGGACCGGCCAATGACCATGCCAACGTCCTTTGGTATGACCAGCCGGCGGCAAAGTGGGAGGAAGCGCTGCCAGTGGGCAACGGGCGCATCGCCGCGATGATTTTCGGCGGCGCGAACCTAGAGCGCCTTCAGTTAAATGAAGGCACGCTATGGGCCGGCGGGCCCTACAATCCGGTGAATCCCGAAGCCAAGGCAGCGCTGCCACAAATCCGGCAGTTGATCAACGAGGCCAAATATGGCGAAGCCGCCAGGCTCATCAGCGCGAAGGTCATGGCCAGGCCGCTCGGCCAGATGCCGTATCAGACGGTCGGCGATTTGGTGCTGAATTTTACCGGCTCAACCAACATCACGGATTACCGCCGCGACCTGGATCTCGATACCGCGACGGCCACCGTCAGCTACACAAGTGACGGCATTCGTTACACGCGGGAAATTTTCGCGAGCGCGCCCGACAACGTGATCGTCGTGCGGCTGGCGGCGGACAAACCGGGAAGCATTTCCTTCACCGCCGGCCTGAAGACGCCGATGACGGCGACGGTGGAAACCGACGGCAACGACACGCTGGTCATGCGCGGAAAGGGCGGCGATGCCGGCGGCGTCAAGGGAGAGCTGAAATTTCAAGCGCGCGTCAAAGTCATGACCAAAGGCGGCAAAATCGCCGCGGAGTCAGCGGGCTTGTCCGTGAACAACGCCGACGAAGTCATGTTGCTGATCACGGCGGCCACGAGTTACAAAAAGTTCGACGACGTGAGCGGCGATCCTGAGAGCATCGTGCAGAGGCAGCTCGCCGCCGCCGAGAGAAAATCTTTCGACGAACTGCACGCCGCTCACCTCGCGGACTATCAGGCGCTGTTTCGCCGCGTGGCGATTGACCTCGGCCGGAGCGACGCGATGAAGCTGCCGACGGATGTACGCATCCAGCATTTCGCGGAAGGCAACGACCCGCCATTGGCGGCGCTTTACTACCAGTTCAGCCGCTACCTGCTCATCAGCTCCTCGCGCCCGGGGGGACAGCCGGCCGCCTTGCAGGGCCTGTGGAACAACAGCAAGAACCCGCCCTGGGGCGGCAAATACACCATCAACATCAATACGGAGATGAATTACTGGCCCGCCGAGTCCGGGAACCTCGCCGAGTGCGTCGAGCCGCTGGTGGGCATGGTGAACGACCTCACGATCACCGGCGCACGCACCGCCCGTGAGATGTATGGTGCGCGCGGCTGGGTGGTGCACCACAACACCGATCTCTGGCGGGCGAGCGCCCCGATTGATGGCCCAAACTGGGGCATGTGGCCGAGTGGCGGGGCGTGGCTGTGCCTCCAGCTCTGGGATCGTTATGCATTCAGCGGCGACGAAGCTGATTTGAAACGGATTTATCCCGTGCTCCAGGGCGCGTCGGAATTCTTCCTCGATACGTTGCAGGAGGAGCCCAAGCACAAGTGGCTCGTCACCAATCCATCGTTGTCGCCGGAAAACGGGCATCCCTTCGGGGCGGCGGTTTGCGCCGGGCCGACGATGGACATGCAAATCCTGCGCGACCTCTTTACCAATACGATTCAGGCGGCGGAGACCCTCGGTGTCGATGAGGATTTTCGCCGGCAACTGGCCGCCGCGCGCGCGCGGCTCGCGCCAGATCAGATCGGCGCCGCCGGGCAATTACAGGAATGGCTCGAAGATTGGGACCTGCAGGCGAAAGACATTCATCATCGCCATGTTTCGCATCTTTACGGGCTGTATCCGGGCCGCGACATCACGTTGCGCGGCACGCCGGAGCTGGCGGCCGCGGCGAAAAAATCGCTGGAAATTCGCGGCGACCGGGCGACCGGCTGGGCGACGGCCTGGCGCATCTGCCTGTGGACGCACCTGGGCGACGGCGATCATGCGTTCGAGATTTTGAAATTCCTCCTCAGTCCGGAACGCACGTACCCGAACATGTTCGACGCGCATCCGCCGTTCCAGATTGACGGAAACTTCGGCGGCGCGGCGGGCATTGCCGAAATGTTGGTGCAAAGTCGCGTCGGCGAAATTGAATTGCTGCCCGCGCTGCCCAAGGCATGGACGAGCGGCAGCGTGAAAGGGTTGCGGGCGCGCGGCGCGTTTGAGGTGGATATCGCCTGGCGCGACGGGGCGTTGGTCGAAGCCACCCTTCGTTCGCTCAAGGGTGGTTCCACCCGATTACGTTACGGCTCGGTGACGCGCGAGGTGAAACTGGCTAAAGGCGAAACGTATCATTGGGGCGGGAAATAATTCACGAATGAGTTACTCAGAAAACCACAAACCCGCGCAAGAAAGGAACACATGAAGAAGACCGGAATGATTCTGCTCAGCAGCATGATCTGCTGTCTGGCGCCAGCCGCCCGCGCGGCTGATGCCACGGCGACGAACGTTGTAGCCGCAGCGACCGCCCAGTCGGTTTCAACGAATTCGCCACCGGAACCGCGGGCCGCATTTCGTCGGCCCATTGTGCTTGGGCCGGATGACAAGCAGGCATTTGAAGATCCACCCGCCGGTTTTGCCGCGAAACGAGACGGCATCCCCCACGGCAGGCTGGAGATGATCGAATACGATTCAAAGACCGTCGGCACCAAACGCAAGATGCAGGTCTATACGCCGCCGGGCTACTCAAGCGGAAAAAAGTATCCCGTGCTCTACCTGTTGCACGGCATCGGCGGTGACGAAACCGAGTGGGAACGTTTCTGCACGCCGGATATCGTGCTCGACAATCTGATCGCCGACGGCAAGGCCGTACCCATGATCATCGTGATGCCCAATGGCCGCGCGCAAAAGAACGACCGCGCCGTGGGCAATGTGTTTGCGACGGCGCCCGCCTTCGCGAAATTCGAGCGCGACCTGCTGGATGACGTCATCCCTGCCATCGAGTCGCGCTTCAGCACCTACCCCAACCGGGAGAACCGCGCCTTGGCCGGACTTTCCATGGGCGGTGGCCAGTCGTTGAACTTCGGGCTGGCCCACCTCGACACCTTTGCCTGGATCGGCGGCTTCTCGTCGGCGCCAAACACCAAACCGCCGGCGGAACTCGTCCCTGATCCGGCTGCGGTAACCAACCAATTGAAGTTGCTCTGGATTTCCTGCGGCAACCAGGACGGTTTGATCAGCATCAGCCAGGGCGTGCATGCGTATCTGAAGGAAAAGGGTGTACCGCACGTCTGGAACGTGGATGGAAACACCCACGACGCGACCGAATGGAGAAACAATCTGTATTGGTTCCTGCAAAACATCTTTCAGTGATTCGGCAAAGGCTTCTACCAGACGACTCAGCCATGAAAACACCTTGCTACCTCTTCCTCCTCCTCACCGCGCTCTCGGCCGGGGCTCAAACGCCCGTGGCCAGTCAGCCGGTCAACGCCACCATCGATGCCTCGAAAGCCGGCCCGCCCATTTCTCCTTATGTTTACGGCCAGTTCCTCGAACACATCGGCAACCTCATTTACAGCAGCCTGTGGAGCGAGATGCTCGACGACCGAAAATTCTTTTACGCCGTCGCTCCCAAACCTGCTGACGACGCGAACTCCAACCAAGGCGGATTCGGCGGAAACCGCAGGCGCGGCATCGGACCCGGACGGTGGAATCCCGTTGGCCCGAACGATTCCGTCGTCATGGACACCAACCGTCCCTTCGTGGGTGAGCATACGCCGTTGATCAAACTGGCGGGGTCTGAGCCACGCGGCCTTCGTCAAACCGGCCTCAACTTCACGCAAGGCGAAATTTACAACGGCCGGGTTCAATTGGCAGGTGATTCCAGCGCCAAGGTATCGATCAGTATCGTTTGGGGCACCAACGCGGATGCCGTGCGTCAGACGGTTGCGCTCGGCAAGCTGGGCAAGGGTTACAGGAAATTTACGTTCTCCTTCAAAGCTGAAAAATCCGGTCCCGCCCAATTCGAAATCACCGGCAGGGGCGACGGCTCCTTCCATATCGGCGCGGTTTCGCTCATGCCCGCCGATAACCTGAACGGTTTCCGTCGGGATGCCATCGCGGTTCTCAAGAGCCTTCGTTCCGGCGTTTACCGTGTCCCCGGCGGCAACTTTGTTTCCGCGCACGAATGGCGCGACGCCATCGGCGACCCCGATAGACGCCCGCCTGTCTGGGACCCGGTCTGGCGAGCGGTCCAACCGAATGATATTGGCACCGATGAGTTCATGACCCTGTGCAAACTCCTCGGCGTCGAACCTTACATCACTGTCAATGCCGGCTTCGGCGACGCCTGGTCTGCCGCTCAGCTCGTCGAGTATGCGAACGGCCCCGCCTCCACGCCCATGGGCAAACTGCGGGCCGCCAATGGCCATCCCGAGCCGTACCACATCAAGTTCTGGGGGATTGGCAACGAAGCCTGGGGCGACTGGCAATATGGCGCCATGGCGCTGACGCAGTTCGAGCACAAGCACAACCTGTTCGCCAAAGCCATGAGGAAAGCGGACTCCGGCATCATCCTGATCGCCAGCGGCGCCATGCCGGACACCATGACCGGCTCGAAGCAGTCGCTCCGCTTCGGCACCAACCTCATCCCACCCTATCTTTCGCCCGGCGATTGGACGGGCGGACTGCTCTCCAATTGTTTCAACAACTTCGACCTCATCAGCGAACACTTCTACAACTACGGCAACACTCACTTCAGCCTCGCCGAGGGCAAGCAGGTGCCGAATGATCTTAATGAACCCGTCACGGACTGGATGCGCCGCCCGGCCAATCATATCCGCATTAAATACGAGGAATACAAGGAATATGAAAAAGTGTTGCCGCAACTCGTCGCGCATCCCAAACCGTTGAACGTTGACGAGTGGGCGTACACCGGGAATGGCAAATATCCGACTTACCCATCCTACGCCTGGGTTTTCCACGAGATGTTCCGGCACTCGGATGTCATGCAAATGGCGGCCTACACCTTTGCCACCTCGCTGCTTGCCCGCGATGGAACCAATGTCTCGTTGAATGCTAACGGCCTTGTCTTCAAAATCTATCGCGACCATTTCGGATCCATCCCGGTCGAGGTTTCCGGCGACTCGCCCCAGCCCAAACCGACCGACCCGCCCGGCGGCGAGCAGCCCGTGGTCAACGCCGGCAGCGATACCTTCCCGCTGGATGTGGTTGCTGCCTGGACCGAGGACCGGCGCACTCTCACCGTGGCTGTGCTCAATCCGACCGACACTGAACAAGCACTCAAATTCAACATTGCCGGGGCGCGTCTATCCGGCAAAGGCACACTGTGGCGGCTCGCGTCCGCCGAGGCCAATGGTCAAAACCCGGTTGTCAGCAGTTCGCCGATCAATTCGCTGCCTGGTTCTCTTACGCTTCCGCGTTTCAGCGTGAGTATCTACGAGCTTTTGCCAAACAAGGGCATGAATTGAATGTAAACCTCTCCAAATCATGAACCGCAAAATGATGCAACTTTCCGTTTCGCTAACGACGGTCACGGCCGGGAGAATTGTGCTGGCCTTCGCGTCGTTCCTGATCGCGGTTCAGGCGATTGGGCAAATGCCAGCCGCCACCAATCCTCCGGCCTATCCCGCGCCTCGCAGCCGTCCGGGAGGCTTTGGCCTTCCCGCGTCCTTGCCCGCCGGCGTTAAAGCGGAGCGAGACATTCCGTACGTCGAACATGGCCATGCCCATCAGGTTCTGGACCTTTTCCTGCCCGAGCAGCCTTCCGCCAAGCCCTGGCCGCTGATGATTTGGATTCACGGCGGCGCCTGGATGGCCGGGAGCCAGGCCAGCCCGCCGGTGTTGTACTTGGTGAAAAAGGGTTTTGCGGTTGCCAGCATCCAGTATCGTTTCTCCCAGGACGCCATCTGGCCGGCGCAGGCTTACGATTGCAAGGCAGCCATCCGTTTTCTCCGGGCCAACGCGGCCAAATACAACCTTGACTCCGACCACTTTGGCGTCGGCGGCGACTCGGCTGGCGGACATCTGGCGGCCTTTATCGGCACCAGCGGCGACGTGACGGAAATGGAAGGCGATTTGGGCAACACCAATTTCTCCAGCCGCGTGCAGGCCGTCGTGGACTGGTTCGGTCCGACCGATGTCACGCTCATGGCCCAGCAGTCCGGGCCGCGCAGCATGATCCAGCACGATGCCGCGAATTCTCCCGAGTCCCATCTCCTGGGCGGCCCGGTGCAGGAAAAACACGATTTGGCCAGGACGGCGAATCCGTTGACCTACGTTGACAAGGGCGACCCTCCGTTCCTGATCCTGCACGGTGACAATGACCAGCTCGTTCCGCTGCAGCAGAGCATCATTCTGGCCAAGGCCCTGATTGACGCCGGGGTCGAAGTGACCATGAAAACGATTCCCGGCGCGGGCCACGAAGGGCCGGAATTTCACAACGCGGAAAGCCGACGGTTGATGGAGGAATTTCTTTCCCGGAACCTCAAGTCAGCCCAATGACATGAGCGCCTCCGGGCCTTTCTGCATTTTCATTCCCCTACAGAAACCCGTTCAAAATGAAACGCCCGTGAATGCAACAAGAATGATCGCGCAGTTCAGCATCGCATGCCTTCTGGCGACCGCCGTTCAGGCCTGGCAGTCGGACAACGGCGACGGCACCTTCACCAATCCGCCGCTTTATGCCGATTACCCGGATCCGGACATCATCCGGGTGGGCGACGATTTCTACTTTTCCACCTCGACTTTTGTCAACGTGCCGGGCATCACGATTCTGCACTCAAAGGATTTGGTCAATTGGGGGTTGGCCGGCCACGTCATCCCACGGCTCGATGGCAACCCGCGATACGATTTGAAGGACGGCGGCGCTTACCGGGGCGGTCTGTTTGCCACCAGCTTGCGGTATTTCAACGGAACCTTTTACGTTGCCGTGACGCCGGTGGGCCAAAACACCCGGATTTATTACTCCAAAACCATTCAAGGCCCGTGGCCATTTCATGAGCTGGACCGCGCGGCGTTTGATCCGGGCCTGTTCATTGAGACTAACGGGACCGGCTACATTGCCACGTCCGGCGGTTGGGACGGGACGGAAACGTTGCTGACGCTGAACTCGAATTTTTCGCAGGTCGTCGACGCGCGAAAAATCCATTTTAACAAAGGCGCGGAGGGATCGAAACTGGTAAAGCGTGGGGAGTGGTATTACTTGTTCAACGCTGTTCCCGCGCGGCTTGGGTTGACCTGCTCCCGCGCGACGAACCTGTTTGGGCCGTGGGAAACCATCGCCCAAATTGACGACCGCACCGGCGGCCATCAGGGCGCCATTGTGGATTTGCCGGATGGCAGCGATTACGGTTTCGTGATGAAGGACTGCGGCGCGATCGGCCGGATGACTTATCTCTGCCCAATTTTTTGGACAAACCACTGGCCGGTTTGGGGCACGCCGGAGGCGCCGGGAAGAGTTCCCGCCGCCGCGCGCAAACCGATCCAAGGAAAACCGATTTGCCAGCCGGCAACGACCGACGACTTCCACTCCCCCGCCCTCGGGCGGCAATGGCAATGGAATCACAATCCGGACAACTCGCGCTGGTCGCTCACCGAGCGCCCGGGTTTTCTCCGCCTCAAGCCGACGGGAGCGACGAATTTCTGGTCCGCGCGGAATACGTTCACGCAAAAGGGACAGGGCCCGTGGAGCCGCGGTGAAGTGAAATTCGATCTGAGCCATCTCCAGCCAGGCGACGTTTGCGGGTTCGGCACGCTCGGCAAGGTCAACGGACACATCGCCGTCAATCGGGGCAGCGACGGCAAACTCTTCTTGAGCATGGAGGTTTTCGTGGATCACGGCACGAACGAAACCCGCGTCGCCGCGGAGGCAATTCAAGCCGGGGAGATCTATCTCCGCACGGACCTGGATTTCATCCGGAGTAAAGGAATTTGTTCGTACCGCCTGGAGGGAAAGGACTGGACGGCGCTCGGCGGTGAATTCCCGCTGGCGTTCGATTGGCGGACGGGAACATTTCAAGGCGAGCAGTTTGCCATCTTCTGTTTTAATCCCAATCCTGGTGAAGGGTTTGTTGACGTGGGTCCATTTCGCTTTATTGATAAAAACGAGTAAACCCCAAGTGATCTTGCCGGCCTTCGGTTGGTTCTGCCGGGGCCCGTCGTAATCTATGAGTATTCATACCTATACCAAAGACCCACTTTCGGTGCTAGGTAGGAGCAAGCACAAACTGAAATCGCCAGCTGGCTGTCTCCCGGGACTCGCCCCCCACGGCGGGAAAGGGCGAGGAGCTGGGATGGAAATGAGTTACCATGGACGTGTATTGCACGACTCCGAATCCCGGCACGCGCCCACCGCGCGGTGTGCCGAACCCGCGGCCGGCGGGCTTCACCTTGATCGAATTGCTGGTGGTCATCGCCATCATCGCCATTCTGGCCGCCCTGCTTATACCGGTCCTGGCGAAGGCCAGGGATCGAGCCGTACGCATTCAGAGCCTCAGCAACCTCAAACAGTTTGGCGTTGCGATAATCGTGTATGCCGGGGAATTCGACGACAAGCTGCCGATCCAGAATCCCGCGGTTTCCTATAATTTGTGGGATGTCTCAAGGAGCACCTGCGACAATTTTGCCACCAGCGGCGGCCTCAGCAATTGGAAGTCTTTTTATGACCCCGGAACGGCATGGAAATTGGGCGAGGATGTAAACGCGTCGTTATGGAATTTCGGGAATACTCAAATTCGTGTCATCGGTTACGCCATGACTTTTCCGGGCATTGGCGCGCTGATGCCGACGAACGCCAATCTTAAGCTGAGTCAGACGACCATTCCGGGACCTTTCAATTCCTGGGACACAAATCAAAGCAGTTATATGGGATTGGGGAAGTTGCCCGCGCCACGCCCCTCGGACCGGCCGTTGGGCGCCTGCGCCACCATTACCGCGGCGGGGGAAACCAGTTCCGACCCGGGAAACATGAAGGGTTATCACTGGGATGACGCCGTGGGGGGCACGGGCATTCACCACACCAGTCCGCACCTGAATGGCAAAAAACCTGCCGGGGGCAATGTCCTGTATCTGGACTCCCATGCTGAATGGGAAAAGTTTAACGTGATGGTTTGCCGCATCAGTTCCAGCTACAGTTACACCTTTGGTTTCTGGTGGTGAACCTGACTTGAAATCGTCGGGCCTGGCAGACCACCGCCCCGCCACCAACCGGGTGCAAAATTTCCGGTTGCATCACTGAGCCCCCGGGAGGGAGCACCCGCCGGCCGGCCCTGACCCGGTTCGACAAAGTTCCCGCCTCGCGATAAGATCTTGCCATGACGAACCTGCAAGTCAGCGGCATGACCTGCCCAAACTGCGCGCGGCACGTCACCGCGGCGCTTCAGGGGGTTCCCGGCGTGCGCAGTGCGGCGGTAGTGCTGGAAGCCCAAAGCGCCACTGTTCATTGGCAAGCGGATGCCGACCAGGACATTCCCGCCCTCATCACGGCCATCCATAGCGCCGGCTACGAAGCAAGAGAAATGCCGATGGACGGTTCCGGCGGCAGCGTCGTCGGCCCGCACAGCTGGCAGATGAATCTCTGGCTCGGTGTGGCCGTCACCGCGGCGTTGATGATGGGCGAATGGGCCCTGGGCCTCGCGTCCGTCCCGTGGTTTCAATGGCTGTCGTTCGCGCTGGCCGGCACGGTCCAGGTTTTTGCCGGGGCGCAATTTTACCGCGGCGCGTGGAATCAGCTCAAAGTCGGCCAGTCCAACATGGACACGCTGGTCGCACTCGGCTCGACCACCGCCTTCGGCTACAGCGCGTGGGCACTATTGAGCCACCCGGGAGAACATCTTTATTTCATGGAAGCCGCCGCCATCATTTCCCTCATCAGCCTGGGGCATTGGTTGGAGGCCCGCGTGAGCCGGCGCGCCTCCGGTGCGCTGAAACAATTGATGCAACTCGCCCCGCCTACCGCGCGGAAAATTCAGACGCCGGAAGCCAGAAGCCGGAGTTCGCCAGACCGGTTCGCCAATCTGAAAACGCTGACCTTTTCGGAATCCGCCATTCACAACCCGCAATCCGAAATGGAAGTCCCCGTGGCAGAATTGAAAATCGGGGACCGGGTTGCCTTGCGGCCCGGCGACCGGATTCCGGTGGACGGCGTGGTCACCGAGGGTCGGTCGGCCGTGGACGAGGCCATGCTGACCGGCGAATCCCTCCCCGTGGATAAACAACCCGGGAGGGAACTTTATGCGGGCACGGCGAATTTAAACGGCCGATTGGTGATGTGCGTGACCGCCACCGGCGAAAGCACCGCCCTGGCCCACATCATTGCCGCCGTGCAACGCGCCCAAACCAGTCGCGCTGACATTCAGCGTCTCGGGGACCGCGTCAGCAGCGTTTTCGTACCGGCAGTGGTGGCCACTGCCCTCGCCGCCGCGCTCTGGTGGGGGCTGGCGCCGCAATCCGCCGTACACCTGCACGGCTTGCTCGCGCCGTTTCTCTGGCCCGCAACGGCGCCAGCCGGCGCGGCGGCCGCGTTCGTCATCGCGGCGGCCGTCCTGATCATCGCCTGTCCCTGCGCGATGGGTCTGGCAACGCCGGCGGCCATCATGGCTGCGGCCAACGCCGCCGCACGCCGCGGCATTTTGATTCGTGACGGCGTGGCGCTGGAAAAAGCGGGCCAAGTCACTGCAGTCGTCTTTGACAAGACCGGCACGCTGACGGCGGGCCGGCCGGTGGTGGCGGAAATCCAGGAAATCCAAACCCCAAAGTCCACCGTCCATGACCTGGCAGCGGCCCTCGCCCGGCACTCGACCCATCCCCTCAGCCAGGTGATCGCCAAAACCCCGGCAGAGGCAGTCGCCGTGACGGACTGGCGGGAAATCCATGGCTGCGGGGTCCAGGCAAAAATCCAACTCTCAACCGCCCGTCTGGGTTCCTTGCGCTGGTTCAAGGAAATCGGCGTGAATCTGGCCGCGGGCGAAAAGTTCATCGCCGAGTGGTCTGGACAGGGGGCGACGATTGTCGGCCTGGCGGTTGACCAATCCCTCGCGGGCCTGTTTGCGATCAAAGACACCGTCAAACCCGGGGCGCGCGCCGTGGTTGAAGACTTGCAGCGGCACCAGGTGAAAACATTTTTGCTTACGGGTGATCAGGCTATGACGGCGGCCGGCATCGCGCGGGAAACCGGCATCGAGGCGCGAAACGTCGCTGCCGAGGTCCAGCCGGAACAAAAAGCGGAATTTGTGAAACGGCTCCAGGCACAGGGCGAACGAGTGGCCTTTGTGGGTGACGGCCTCAACGACGCGCCGGCGCTGGAGCAGGCCGATCTGGGTATCGCGGTGAGTCGCGCCAGCGACCTGGCACGTGAGACGGCAGACATCGTTCTGTTGAAGTCGGAAATTGAAGCCGTGCCCGAGGCGCTCCGCCTGGCGCGCGCGACGTTGCGGACCATCAAACAGAACCTGTTCTGGGCATTTTTTTACAACGCCCTGGGGGTGCCACTGGCGGCGCTGGGATTCATCAGCCCGATTTTATGCGCGGCGGCGATGGGAGCATCGGACTTGATTGTCATCGGCAACGCCTTGCGGCTGCTGCGGTGGCGTCACTGACCCGGCGGTGACAGGTCAGCGAATTTGATATTTTGCCGGAACTCCGTTGATCTCCAAAGTCAATGAGTTTGTTTCCAGTTCGGCAAAGCGGACCGAAACGGGCCCTTCGGGCGTCTGCATCAAGACCGCTTCCTCCAGAAACACGGTATAGACCTTGGCGCCACTCTGGATGGACACGGCCGAATTGGCGCCGTTGCGGGTAACGCCCTTCACTGAAATATATTTCGCCGCGTTGACCAGGGGCTTCGCCGGCGGAGGCGAATTCAGCGCCGAATTCGTAGGCATGTTTTGCGGTGCTTGAGCCGGGGCGGCCCCCGGCAGGTTACCGGCCGCAACCGAACCGGATGCAGGCCGGGGCGCAGCCGCGGGCGCATGGTTCCCGGCTGACTGTGGGGAGGAGGCGTTGGTCGGCAGGACGGGTGGATTGGTATCGGGCGCCTGCAGATTTGTCGTTGTCGAGGGAGCGGGAGCGACACGTTCCAGCCACTTTGGCCGGCGGATGGCCTCCAGAGGATTATTTTTGTGCGCCTGCCAATGGCCCATCAGCGGACCCAGCCACAGCCCGTTCCCCCCGAGGACGAGTCCATAGGCAACGGCGATGGTCCAGAACGCTTCAAAATAGTCGGCCCGGGTGATTTTTTTGACGCTGACCCACAGGACAGGTACGGCCAGAAAATGGCCCGCGTAAGGAACCAGGTCCACCGCGCTGGCGAGGATCGCCGCTCCCACCAGCCTCAGCGAGCGATATTCATACTTGCGATTAAACCGCTGGAACCGGGTCATCACCCAAAGCAATCCCAGGAGGACCACCGTTCGCACGGCGAACTCGATGAATCGAAGCAGGAGTTCGGCAAGCATTGCGCTATTCTTTTGCGGGCCGGCCAAAAATGACAATGTTTTTCTTGGCGCCGCCGATCACTTTCATTCCTCACCGCCGTTGTAGCCGTTTCTGCGTTCCCACCGGCGCGGAGCGCGCTCGGGCGGGCTGGTGTCGACCTTCGCGTAGTAAGTGTCTTCGCCGAACCGGGCGTCCGCTTCCTGCTGCAACTTCAAAGAAGGGGTGACGCCGAACCGTTCGTTCGTGTCCACGAACACCACTTCGCCGCCGGGCCGCATGAAGCACAACAGCAGCGGGCATTTGCCCGGATGTGCCGCCACCAGCTCGCGCACGGATTCGAGCTGCTCCGGTTTCACGTGCGCGGTGTGCAGCCGCAGGTGGACCTGTTTGGTGAAGCGCTTGGGGGCATCCTCCAGCGGCAGGATTTCCTGCGGGAATATTTTCGGCCGGTCGTCGCCGGTGTTGACCTCGCCGATGACCAGGATGGCCCGGTTGGGTGCCAGCAAGCCGCGGTATTTCTCATAGTTCTCGCTCAGGCAGAGCACCTGCACCGAACCTTCCAGATCTTCCAGCGTGACCATCGAATAAGGTTTGCCGCTCTTTTTGGACACGCCGTTTTGCACCGCAGCAATCAGGCCGCCAATGCGGGTAAGACTGCGGTTTGCCAGTTCAGCGAGCTGCGCCGTGTTGGACAGCGCGTATTTCTCAAGCAGGGGCACGTACGGCGTCAGCGGGTGTCCGGTGACATAAAATCCGAGCAATTCCTTTTCGTGCGCCAGCAGCTCATGCTGCGGCCATTCGGGCAGGTTGCTGATCGAATCAGGCATCGGCGGCGACTTTTCCTCCAGCGCGCCGAACAACGAGCTTTGCCCTTTCTGGCGGTCGGACAGGATGCTGGCGGCCCGGGCCAGCGTGCGCTCGATTTGGGCGAATAACGTCGCCCGCGTCTGGCCGAAGGCATCGCAGGCGCCGGATTTGATGAGCGCTTCGAGAATTTTCCGGTTCACCGTGCGGCCGTCCACCCGTTCGCACAAATCCGATAACGATTTGAATTTTCCGCCTTCGTTGCGCGCCTTCAAAATGGTCTCCACCGCCGCTTCGCCGACGCCTTTGATGGCGGCCAGGCCGAACCGAATCGACTTGCCTTCGCGGGCCGGCGCAAAATGCACCTGGCTTTCGTTCACGTCGGGCCCGAGCACCTCGATGCCGAACGCGCGGGCCTCGTTGATGTACTGGCTCAACTTGGCCGTGTCCGCCATGTCGTTGGTCATCATGGCACAGAAGAATTCAACCGGGTAGTTCGCCTTTAAATAGGCGGTCTGGTAGGCGACGATGGCATAGGCGGCGGCGTGCGACTTGTTAAAGCCGTACCCGGCGAATTTTTCGAGCAAATCGAAAATCTCGTTCGCTTTCGCCGCGGGGATTTTGTTCTTCTCGGCGCAGCCTTTGACAAAGACGGCGCGTTGCTTGGCCATTTCCTCCGGCTTCTTCTTGCCCATGGCGCGCCGGAGCAAATCGGCGCTGCCGAGCGTGAAGCCCGCCAGCACCTGCGCCGCCTGCATCACCTGCTCCTGGTAAATCAAAATGCCGTAGGTCTCGCGCGCAATCGGCTCGAGCAACGGGTGCTCGTATTGAATCTCAATTTCCCCATGGCGGCGCTTGATGAATTCCGGAATCAGCTCCATCGGGCCGGGCCGGTACAGCGCCACCAATGCGGTGATGTGCTCGACCGAACTGATTTGAAACTTGCGGCACAGGTCGCGCATCCCGCCGGATTCCAACTGGAACACGCCCAGCGTCTCAGCGCGGTTCAGCAGGTCGTAGGTCTTCTGGTCGTCGAGCGGCAGGTGGTCGATGGGCACTTCGATGCCGTGCGTGCGCTTGACCATCTCGCACGTGTTGCGGATGACCGTCAGCGTTTTCAGCCCGAGGAAATCCATCTTCAGCAGGCCAAGGTCACCGACCGGGTTCATCGCGTACTGGGTGACCAGCGTGCCGCTTTCGTCCTGCTTGAGCGGCAGCAGGTTCACCAGCGGCTGGTCGCCGATGACGACGCCGGCAGCGTGAACGGAGGCGTTGCGGGTGAGGTCTTCGAGGATGAGCGCGGTGTCAATCAATTCGCGCGTGACCTCCTCGGTCGCGTACGCCTCCTTGAATTCCGGCGATTGTTTGAGCGCCTTTTCCAGCGTCATCTTCAAGTCGAACGGAATCATCTTGGCCAGCCGGTCGCATTCGCCGTAGCTCAAGCCCATCACCCGGCCCACGTCGCGCACCACGGATTTCGCGCCCATCGTGCCGAACGTGATGATCTGCGCCACCGAATCGCGACCGTACTTTTCGCGGACGTACTCGATGACGTCCGCGCGCCGGTCGTCGGCGAAATCAATGTCAATGTCCGGCGGATTGACGCGCTCGGGATTCAGGAACCGCTCGAACAACAGCCCGTAGCGGATGGGGTCCACGTTCGAGATCTCCAGCAGGTAGGTCACGATCGAGCCGGCGGCGGAACCGCGCGCCACGCAGGCGATGCCGTGCTCGTGTCCGTACCGGATGAAGTCGCCGACGATGAGAAAGTAACTGATAAACCCGGTTTTCTCGATGACCGCGAGTTCGAGTTTGAGACGGTCCAGGACGACTTTGAGGGCGGCTTGGAGGGCAGCGCTCTGTCGCTGCCCCGAATTTTCGGGCACTGACGGAGCAGTGCCCTCCATTTGATACGTCGGCAGCCGCGTCGGGTCATCTATACCCTCAACCACGAATTCCTTGCCTTCGGCCCTGGCGTGAATCGTGTAGCGGCGGAACAAACCTTCGGCGAGCAGTTTGCGCAAATAACCCTCGCGGGTGAAATGCTCCGGCGGCGCAAAGACCGGGTAATGCAATTTGCCGAATTCAATCTCCAGGTTGCATTTCTCGGCCACTTCCAGCGTGTTTTTGATCGCCTCAGGCGTGTCGGTAAACCGCGCCTTCATTTCCTCTGCCGTGCGCAGATAAAACTGTTCCGGTTCGTAGCGCAGCCGCTTGGTGTCGGCGAGCTGGGTCTGGGTGCCGATGCAAATCAGGCAATCGTGCGCGTGCGAATGGCTTTTCTCGACGTAATGAACGTCGTTGGTCGCCACCAGTTTCAGGCCAAAATCCTTTGCCCACTGGATCAGCTGCCGGTTCACCTTGGCTTGCTCGGCGATGCCATGATTTTGCAGTTCGAGATAAAAATTGTCCGGGCCCAGCGTTTGCTTGAACCAGTCCACCGTCTCGCGGGCTTTGTCCAACTGGCCCCTCACGATCAATTCGGGAATTTCACTGGCGAGGCAGCCGGACATCGCGATGAGTCCATCCTTGTGTTTGGCCAGCAGTTCCTTGTCGACGCGCGGCTTGTAATAATAACCTTCGAGGTGCGCGGCGGTGACGAGCTGGATGAGGTTTTTGTAGCCGGTCGCGTCCTTGGCCAGCAGGCCAAGATGATGATAGACATCGCGGCCGCCGCTGCTGGTTTTCTTGTCCAGCCGGCTGCCGGGGGCGACATAGACTTCGCAGCCGATGATGGGTTTGATGCCTTTTTCGCGGGCGGCCTTGTAAAAATCAATCGCGCCGTGCATGGCGCCGTGGTCGGTGATGGCGAGCGCGGAAAATTTCAGGTCATGGGCCTTGTCCACCAGCCGGTCGAGCCGGCAGGCGCCATCGAGCAGGGAATACTCGGTGTGCAAATGGAGATGGACAAAGTCCGCGTGCGACATGGCCCCACGTTACCCCCCGACACCGACCGCGCGCAAGAAAGGGATGAGCCTGAAAATGCTGAAAGACGAAGAGAACAAGCACCGGTGGCCGGTACTCGCTTGAGAACTAATTTGGTGGTCCATGAATAATGGGGCTGTAATAAAAAAACCAATACTTCCAATTCTGGTCAATAGTTTGGGGCACGCCGTTCGTCTCTACAACAAAATGAAATGACCAAACACCGCTTCGCCACCCCTGAAGCCGTGAACCGTCTGCTGCAATGGGATACAACTCGGCGCTCACATAACCGCGCTTTTCGTCGATGTCAAATTGGTGCGGGCGAACCAAAATTGTGTATCGTTTGCCAGCCGGAGACTCAATATATGACTGTCGTGTATTGATGGTTTCACGATTCAGGTCGAAGTCAGTCAACACGAACCGGTCATTACACAACATCAAGTCAGGATGGGATGGCCCTTTTACAAGGGCCTGTTGCCTGAGCGGGATACAACCCATAAACAGAGCTGTCAGGACAAGAAGCATGAGCTGTGGTTTCATTTGCCACCTTACAAATAACGAACGGATTCCCGACCCGCAGAACAGCCCATCCGATATCATATATGCGGACTCTGCTCCCGTCGAAAGGGGTTGTCCAGAAAAAGAGGCGCTGGGTTTTGGACTGCGGTGGCAAGCGAAGCGCGACACCGCTTTTGAAAAAGACGTTCGAATATTCACGGCCCCATCCAAACTCTGAAAGCGCCGTCACCGCTGCGCTCTGCCGGCGCAGTCCAAAAGCCGATTTGCGTTGTGTTTGGGGCCGCAGTCTGGTTTACTACTGTTTTGAATTATGGGACGTAAACCAAGGACCGCCCAAGCGGGAGCCAAAACCAAGCCATCGAGCCTGGGACACGTGTCGCCGGTCAACACCACGAACAATCCTTATCACGTGCTGTTGCCCGGAACCTCGGTTCCGGAACTGTGCCATGCCTACATCGAATGCCCGATGCGGAGCAAGATCAAGTATGAGCTGGAGAAGAAGTCCGGGTTCCTCCAGATCAGCCGCATGCTGCACAGCGCGGTGCATTATCCGAGCAACTATGGGTTCATCCCGCAGACCTACTGCCAGGACCGTGACCCGCTGGACATACTTGTGTTGTCGCAGGAGCCGGTCATTCCCGGCTGCGTGATGAAGGCGCGCCCGATCGGCATGTTGCGCATGATTGACCAGAGGCTCGAGGACATCAAAATCATCGCGGCGCACGCAGACGACCCGATGTTCTCAAACTATAGCGACATTTCGCAACTGCCGCCGCACGTGCTGTTGGAAATCCGCCACTTCTTCGAAATTTACAAAGAGTTGGAGAAATCCGAATTACCGGTGGTGGAGGATTTCCAGGGTCGCATCGACGCCTACCGGGCCATCCGCGACGCGCTGGCGCTCTACCGGCGCCACCTGCCGCAACTGCTCAAGGGCGAATACCCGGATACTTGACGCGGCGTTGTCGGAGGGGCGAGTTACACGAGCCCCCAATGCATCGAGGTTCCGTAAACCGGGGACTCGGGGAACTTGCCCCTCCGAAGGGGTTAATTCTTGAAAAAGTCCCTGATGACCTGGACCACGCGCTGGATTTGCGCGTCGGTCAATTCCGGATAAATCGGCAGGCTCAGGCACTCCCGCGCGGCTTTCTCGGCCACGGGGAAATCGCCGTTTTTGTAGCCGAGGCCTGCATAGCACTTTTGCAGGTGCAAGGGCAGCGGATAATGCAGCGCGCAACCGACGCCATTGGCCTCGAGATGCTTCTTCAAATCATCCCGGCGCGGATGGCGCACGACGTAGAGATGATAAACACTTTCGGCCCAAGCGGCTTCGCGCGGCAGTTGCAGCGGCGTGTTCGCAAGCAGCTCGTGGTAGCGATGCGCCACCCGGCGGCGCTCCGCCGACCATTTTTTCAAGTGTTTCAACTTGACCCCTAGCACCGCGCCCTGGATGCCTTCCATGCGGTAGTTGTAGCCGACTTCATCGTGATAATAGCGCACCGTGGAGCCATGCTCGCGCAGGCCGCGAGCCCGCTTGTCAAAAGCGGCATTGTTCGTCAGGAGAGCGCCGCCTTCGCCGCAGGCACCCAAATTTTTGCCGGGATAAAAGCTAAAACAGGATATCTCCCCGAACGTACCGACGGTTTTGCCCTTGTATTTGGCGCCGTGCGCCTGGGCGGTGTCTTCGACCAGCGGCAGGTTGTGTTTTTTGCACACGGCCAGAATCGGATCGAGGTCGAACGGATGGCCGTACAAGTGCACGGGCATGACGGCCTTCGTGCGGGGCGTAATGGCGCGCTCAACCAGCTTCGGGTCGAGATTGAAGGTCGCGTCGTCCACATCCACAAATACAGGTTTGGCGCCGACATAGGAAATCGCCCAACTCGTGGCAACGAAGGTCATCGGCGTGGTGACCACCTCGTCTCCGGCCCCGACGCCCAGCAGCAGCATGGCCACGTGCAACGCGGAGGTGCCGCTGTTGAAACCGACGCAATGTTCCGTGCCGATGAATTTGGCGAAGTCCTTTTCAAACTGCGCCACGTCCGGGCCGAGGCAGAAGGAGCAGTTGTCGATGGTCCGCGCGATGGCGGCGTCCAGTTCGGCACGCAGCGGGCGCAATTGCGCCACGAGGTCAAGATAGGGAACTTTGTCAGCCATAAGATATGTAATGTTTCCGCCTGTTTAAAACAGCCTACCTGGGAACCGGCGCGTTTACAAACGAAAATGCGATGCCGAAAAGCGCGCGGCAGCCCACGGCAGTCGCCGTCTGGTCACCCTCGAAATTGGAGTTCGTAGAGTTTCTGATAAACGCCGCCGCGCTTGACCAATTCGTCGTGCCGGCCCGTCTCCACAATGCGGCCCTGGTCCAGCACGACAATCAGGTCGGCATGCAGAATGGTCGAGAGGCGGTGGGCGATGCACAGCGTCGTTCGACCCTTCATCAATTCGTCGAGCGCCTGCTGCACCATGCGCTCGGATTCCGAATCCAACGCGCTCAAAGCTTCATCGAGGATAAGGATGGGTGCATTGCGCAGCACGGCGCGCGCGATGGCCAGCCGCTGGCGCTGGCCGCCGGAGAGCGTCACGCCTTTTTCGCCGATGACACTGTCAAAGCCCTGCGGTTTTTCCATGATGAAATCGTAGGCGTGGGCGTGACGTGCCGCCTCGATGATTTCTGTGTCTTTGGCCCCCAGGCGCCCCAGCTCGATGTTCCGGCGGATGGTGTCGTTGAACAGAATGTTCTCCTGCGCCACGACGGCGATTTGGTTCCGCAAGTCACAGGTCCGAACTTCCCGGAGGTCCACGCCGCCGATTTTCACCGAGCCGCGCGCGGGGTCGTAAAAACGAAGCAGGAGGTTCGCGAGCGTGGTCTTGCCGGAACCGCTGACCCCGACCAGGGCGACAAGTTGACCGGCCCGGACGGTGAGGTTGATGTTGTGCAGGACGGGCTTTTCGCCATAGTTGAAATCGACACTTTCAAACACGATGTCCGCCTGGTCGGCATGGAGCATTTTGGGGGCGGCGGGTTCAGGGACGGAATTGGTCACGGCCAGCAGCTCGAAAACGCGCTCACTGGCGGCCCGGGCCTGGTGCAGTTGGTTGTGCAACCGGGTCATCGCTTTGACCGGCGGGTAAATCATCACCACGGCGAGAATGAATGTGAAGAAATCCGACGCCTTGGGCCGCTGGTCGGCCGCCAGATGCTGTACATACATGAAAACCAGCGCGATCCCGATCGCCCCGAACAATTCCATGAGCTGGCTGGGAATTTCGTTGGCCCGGATGACGCGCATGAGCTGGCTGATGTATTTCTTGGTCGTGCTCTGGAATTGCTCGATGACGGTGGCCTCCAGATTGTAGGCTTTGATGACCCGATTCCCGGTGAAGGACTCATGCATGAGGTTGGTCAGCGCGGCGTTGTATTCCTGAACGGCGCGCGCGGATTTGCGGACTTTGCGGCCGTAGATGATGATCGGTACCAGGCACACGGGAAAAACCACCATGGAAACCAGCGTCAAGGCGGGCTGCAGGAGCACCAGAATGATGAGCGTGCAAAGGATGGTCACCGGGTCCTTGACGGCCGAGGCGAACGAGCTGCCGATGATGCTGTAAAGCACCTGCGTGTCGTTGGTGATGCGCGCAATCAGGTCGCCGGTGCTGGCGCGGCTGAAAAAACCCTGCGAAAGATCTTGCAGGTGGCTGAACAGCCGGGTGCGGATATCGGCGATGGCGCGCATGGCCGACCAGTTCGTCAGATAGACGCTCGCATAGGCCAGGCAATTGCGAAGCAGCATGACGGCGGGAATGGTGCCCGCCACCAGGGCCCAGCCCAGTTGCGAGGTGGGGGCGGACAACTCCGGCACGGCCGCCACCAGCGGGTCGGTGAAGGGATGAAGCCACTCCGGCACCTTGGCCAGATGTTTTTCGAGCTGCCCGTGGAAGTTGCTCGAGCCGCTGAAAATCAGGTCCGTAACCACTTTGACGGCGCCCAGCAGCACGCCATTGACCAAGCCGTACAGAATGCCACAGGTCAACCCCAGAAAGAGCCGCAGCCGATAGGGCCGGACGAACGTCCACAGTCTGCGCAGAAACACAACCATTGACCTCGGGATTGTGGTCTTTTGGCCAGGCTTGCGCGAGAACTTTTCCCGGCCACTCCCGGCTCCTGCCGAAGAAAGCTTGTCAGCCGCCTGGCCAATCGGGGAGATTCACACCCGAAAATGCGCCCATTCCTGAATTGATGCAGCCGGCTGACAATAAATTACTCATCATCTCCTTCCGAACCGGGCGGCTGGGAAACCGGCTGGCCTTGTTTGCGAACATCATCGGTTTTGCCGCCGAACACGGCTATCGGGTGATCAACCCGGCTTTTCACTCCTATGCCCACCTTTTTGAAAACACGCGCCGCGACATTTATTGTCGCTATCCGGTTGCCCAACGCCGCAGCCTCCTGGATTTGATTCCCGGCGTCGCTCCCGCCCTCCGTAAAACGCGCTTGTTCTACCAGGGGGTCCGCCACCTCAGCGGTTTCATTAGCCGCTTCCCGGTCCTGGGCCAACGCGCATTGGTGATCCGGGAAATCCCCCGCCAAATCATCGGGCTGGATACTCCGGAAGTGCAAACCCGTTTGGCCAATGCCCGAATCGTGTTCGTGCACGGCTGGCGGATTCGCGCCCCGGAGTCCGTCCGGCGCCACGCCGGCCTCATCCGGGATTTTTTCCGGCCGAGGGAAACATACGAGCTTGCCGGCCGCCGGGCGGTGGAGCGGCTGCGGCAAAATGCGGACATTGTCGCCGGCGTGCACGTTCGGCTGGGGGACAATTGGAAATGGCGCGGGGGCAGATATTACTTCCCGGTTTCGCAATATGTCACCTGGATGCGTGAACTGGCCGGCCAGTTTCCGGGACGCAAAGTGTCCTTCCTGATTTGCAGCGACGAACCCCGGAACGCGGCGGAATTTCCCGGCTTGACCGTGGGACTGGGACCGGGGTCGGTCGTCGGCGACCTGGACGCGCTCGCCCGATGCGATTACATCATGGGCGCCCCGAGCACCTACACCCAGTGGGCGTCGTTTTACGGGAACCATCCGCTGCTTTTTCTCGAAAGTACGGACCAACGGATCGTCTTGGACCAGTTTCAAGTTTCGGATTTGCAGACGATTCCTTGATTCCACGGCGCGGGTTTCAGACGGCGAACTGGCTCGTGGTCAGGCTGCCGATTCATTCGCGCAGCGCTGGCCGGCGGTTTCTGAATTGCCCCGAGGGAGGGGGGCCGCTAGGCTGCGTGCCATTGTAAGAAACAGTATGCGCCTCAAAGAACTATTCTACCTGGCCGGGCTCCGGCCCCGCACCCGGGTTTATGGTCATCGGATTCAGACCATTGATTTGCCGCGGGATGGCCGCGTGGAATATGCGCGGTGGCTCGCTCCGAACGCCAGCGATCTGATTCTGCGGCAGGAGGAGCTTGATGAGCTCCGCACGTTCCTCCAGGAGGGGGATCTGGCGATTGACATCGGTGCGGCCGTCGGAAACAGCACGCTGCCCATGGCCCTGGTTTGCGGCGGGAGTGGCGCCGTCATCGCCTTCGAGCCGAATCCTTTTACCTTCGCGATTCTCGGGGCCAATGCCGCGCTCAACCCCGGCCGTACGAACATCATCCCCATTCCCTATGCGGCAACCGAGTCCGACAGCACCGTTGTCTTCGATTACGGTGATCCATGGTTCGCCAACGGCGGAGACCACACTGGCGTGTCCCCCTGGCGTCATGCCAGCGCCTTCAGCATCCCGGTCGAGGGGCGTCGGATTGAACCGCTGATCCGCGCGCGTTTCGCCGACCGGCTCCGCCGCCTCCGCTATATCAAAACCGATGCGGAAGGCCACGACCTGGCTGTACTGCGCTCGATCGAGGGACTGATCCGGGAATTTCACCCCTTCATCAAGTCCGAGGTTGGCAAGTATGCGCCAGCCGAAGACCGACAGTCCATGTTCCGGCTGCTGGCCGGTCACGGTTATGTTGTCCGGCGCCTGGAGCATGGCTCATTGTTTGGGCCGGTGCTGGGCGAAGCGGACATGCTGCAGGGCAAGTCTTTTGATATTTTTGCCGTCCCCGGTTGACGGTGATCAACGACATCGCGCCCTATGCCTTCACCCCGGAATGACCGCCCGGCATGATTTCTTTTGCGGGCCGCCGGATGGCTGCGATAACATGTGCCCGGCTCCGGCGCGTTCCGGACGCGCCGCATCCAACTAAATCCTGAAACCGTGATGACCGACCAACGATTGCCGCTTTCCGTTTGCCTGATAGCCGGGGCTGAAGCGCAACGCATTCGCCGCACCCTCGACAGTGTCGTCGGCTGGGTCGAGGAAATCATCGTGGTAATCAACGATGATGTGGCTGATGGGACGGACAAAATTGCTGAAGCCGCCGGCGCGAAGGTTTTTCGTGAATCGTGGAAGGGCTACGGACCGCAGAAGAATTCCGCCAGCGACAAGGCCACCCAGCCGTGGCTGCTCAACCTGGACGCGGACGAGGAGGTCACACCCGCCCTGCGCGATGAAATCCGCAGCGCGCTTTCCGCCCCGGGTGATTATGTGGCGTTTTGTTTCCCGCGTCGGACAAGATTTTGCGGGCGCTGGATTCGTCATGGCGACTGGTACCCGGACCGCCAGACCCGGCTCTGGCGGCGCGGGCGGGCGCGTTGGTCTGACGTCCCGGTGCATGAAACGCTGTTGGCGAATGGCCCGGTTGGCCGGTTGGGCGCGGAATTGCGGCACCAGCCGACGGAAACCGTTGACCGCCAGATTGCCAAAATTTCCGCCTACACCGAGGCCTTTGCCCGCGAGGTTGGAGCCCAAGACCGGCGGGTTGGCTGGAGCGACATTGCCCTCCGTCCGCTGTGGCGGCTCTTCCGTGGATACGTTTTGCGACTGGGGATTTTGGACGGCTGGCAGGGAGCTTACATTGCCTGGATGACGGCGTTTTACACGGCCACGCGCTATGTCAAGGTGCGGTTGTCGCAGACCGACTCCCGGAAATGAATCGCGGCGTTTCATCTCTCCGTACGGTGCTGATCTACGAGCCGCGGGTGGAAGGCCACCATCTCGTGTGGCTGAAATTCATCGCGGAAGACCTTCTGTCCGCCGGCTGGAAACTGACGCTGGCCCTCGACAACCGGGCGGAATCAGCGGAACGCATCCATAAACGTCTGGGCCCGCTCCTGGAATCTGTTTCGCGGTTGCCCGTCTGGGACGCGCCCGGCCGCCGGGTCGGCGGCGACGGGGTGCAATGCGTGGCGGCATGTTTCTCGCGCGCCCGAACCGAACTGGTGTTTTTGAACAGCTTCGACGAGATCGCCTCCTCCGTGCTCCGGCGCGCAGCGCTGGGGCGGCTGCCGCCGGCGACCTTGCGCGGACGGATGGGAGGCATTTATTTGCGTCCGCGCTTTTTGGCCGGTCGCGGCGTTTCCCCCAACGAATGGCTCAAACACTTTGGCTTTGCCCGGCTGATGCGCGGCGGATGGTTGACGCATCTGCTGTTCCTGGATCCCTGGATTCAAGCGGATTGCCAGGCCCGGTTCCCGCAAACGCCCGCGTTTTGCCTGCCCGATCCGTGCCCCGACGACTTTGTGGCCGACCGGCAAACCGCGCGAACCGAATTTGAAATCCCTGCGGGGTGGCAGGTGTTGTTGTTTTACGGCGGGCCCTACCGGCGCAAGGGATTGCATCTGGCGGTTGAAGCCTTGCTGGGTTTGTCCCCGAAGGTGCCGGTGTTTCTGCTTTGCGCCGGCCAGCAGGAAAACGATTCGCGCCTGCAACGCGGTTTGCAAACGCTGGTCCAGGAAGGGCGGGCGCGGGTCATCCGCCGTTACATTTATGAAGCGGAGGAGAAAAAATTGTTTGCCGCCAGCGACATCGTGCTGCTGCCTTACCTCAAACATTTCGGCAACAGCGCCGTGTTGTCGCGCGCGGCCGGCGCCGGCAAAATGGTCATCGCTTCGGACGAGCAACTGGTTGGCCGTCTGGTCCGGGAACACCGCCTGGGCCTGCTGTTCCCGTCCGGAAACCCGGCTGCGTTGCGCCGGTCCATTGAGCAGGCCGCCGGGGCCACGCCCGAAATGCTGGCGCAGTGGCAGGCGGCGGCCTTGCGTTATGCCGCATGGTCCAGCCGCGCCGAATTCCGGAGGGTCCTCCTGCAGTCTTTTGAACGCGCGGCGGCGGGAGCACACAATCCTTCCGAGCCGACGCGCCCGTCTATCCTTCGATCGGCGGCAAAGTAGGTCTTGTTAAAGCCCCTTCGCGACCGCCACAATTGCCGGGATTTTAAAGACAAGACCGGATTACCATGGCCGCCGCTAATGACATTTTGCTCATCCGTCTCAAATCGATCGGAGATATTGTCTTCACGCTGCCGGCCGTCCACGTCATCCGGGAAAATTTTCCCGGTGCCAAAATTTCCTTTCTCACGTCCCGGGAGCATGCGCCGTTGCTGGCAGGATTTCGGGAGGTGGATGAAACCCTCACGGTGGACCGCGCCCGCTTTCAAAGCGGCAATCCGGCGGCGATTTTGGCGGAGACCTATTCATTGTTGCGCCGGGTCCGCCGCGGGCACTTTTCGCTGGTGGTGGATTTCCAGGGATACGGCGAGACCGCCTGGCTGGCCTGGTTGAGCGGCGCGCCGCAACGCTGGGGCGGCGTCTATGGCCCCGGGCGGTCCTGGGCCTACACGCAGGGCGTGCCCCGTGACGTTCGACTCCATCACGCCGAACGGTATCTGGCGGTGCTCGAACAATGCGGCCTGCGTTCGGGGAAATTGGTCAACGAATTTGTCCTGCCGGAGCGCGCCCTGGAGGAGGCGCGCCGGTTTTTTGCTGAAAACCATCTGGATTCCGCCAAGCCCACGCTCTTCATTCAACCGTTCACCAGTTCGGCCAATAAAAACTGGCCGCTCGACCGGTATCTTGCCGTGGCGCAGCATTGGCGGGAGAAGGGAATGCAGGTTTTGTTCGGCGGCGGGCCGGCGGAACGGATGGCGCTGGAACCGGTCCGGCAGGCCGGATTCATTGTTTCCGCCGGAGTGCCCCTGCTTACGACCGGGGGTTTGATGAAACTCGCCTCGCTCGTCCTGGGCGGAGACACCGGCGCTTTGCATCTGGCAGTCGCCATGGGCCGGCGCGTGGTGCTGATCGTAAATGCTAACGCGGCCCAAAAATGCCATCCATTTCAGCACCCGGATTGGGCGCTCACCCCGCCCGCGGGAAAACCGATCAACGAAGTGGAGGCGGCCACGGTGCGGGAAGCCTGCGAACGGGCCCTCCTTGAACCAGCCAGTCCGGCCTCCGCTCCGGCCGCGCCCGGAGGCTTGCTGAACCGATCGTAAATTCTTAGAGTGCGCGCGGGTGAAGCCCGAGCGCAACCGGTGAGACTCACCTGAAATGGTTCGTCATGCTGTATTACTGCAAAACACCCAACGGCAATTTTGGCGATGATTTGAACCTCTGGCTGTGGCCCCGGCTGGCGCCGGAAGTCTGTGACGCAAGGGACCCCACGCTGTTGGTGGGCATTGGCACCATCCTCAGCCACAAAATTCCGCGCCAACCGGCCAAGGTGGTGTTTGGCGCCGGCTGCTCGCAAACCGGTCCGCGGCCCAAAATCGACAACCGTTGGAAGATTTACTGTGTCCGTGGCCCCCGCACCGCGGCCCGGCTCGGGCTGGATCCGGCGCTGGCGCTGGTGGACCCGGCCATTCTGGTTCGGCGTTGGGTCAACCGTTCCGCCGAATCGAAATTCCCCGTGTCGTTCATGCCCCACCAGCAGAGCATGCCGCACGCGGATTGGGCGAACCTGTGCGCCCGGATGGGATTCCATTGCATTGATCCTCGCTCCGGAGTGGAGTGCATCCTGCAGGACCTGCAGCGGACGGAATTACTGCTGGCCGAAGCCATGCATGGAGCGATTGTCGCCGACGCCTTGCGGGTGCCGTGGATCCCCGTGCGCCTGTACGGCCGATTTAATGAATTCAAGTGGCGGGATTGGACGCAATCCGTCCGCGTGCCTTTGAAAATCGCCGAGGTTCCCCCGGTTTACGCCCGGCCGCCCAGCGGCTGGAAACAGGTGGACTATCTGGTCAAAAAGAGTCTGGCGCGGGCAGGAGTGGGCCGGGAAAATTGGAAGCGGCTGGGAACCCGAAGCAGCACTCCCGCGGAGATTGACCAGTCGTTGGCTGCGCTGCAGCGCGTGTCCCGGGACCACGCCCCCTGCTTGAGCAACGAGGGCCTCCTTTCGCAACTCGAAACGCAGTTGATGGAAAAACTGGCCGAGCTGCGCGCCGGCTGGGGGAAGTTTCCGGCCGCATTGCCGGGACCCCGTTCATGAAACCGGCTTGTAGTGCTTCTTCCGATAACACCAGCCTGACCAGCGCTCCAGGGCGAGAATGATGCGATGCTTCCGTTCCCGGGCGGTCAGCCGATGGTTCGGATTGGCCTGAAAAATCCCCGTCGCCGGCGGCAGCCAGGCTTGAATCGCCCGGGGATGGGTCCCGTCAAACCGGCGCAACACCTGCGGATCAATTTCAGAATAATCCGTCGCCGCTGCCGCGGCGCCCCAGTGTTTCGAATTTTGGCCTCGCTTCAGTTCCAGTTGCCCGGCGGTTTTTAGCCAGCCGTAGTGATACAGGGTGGCCCCGGTGTGCGCGGCGCGGGGATAGCGACCCGTTTTATGCGTGTCCAGCACCATAAAGAACAGTCCTTTGGGCGCCCAAGCCGGAATGGTGTTGCGCAAAATGCGCGGCGCCGTTCGATACCAACCCGGCGACCAGGCGTAGGTATTGGCGTTGCCGTAAAAGTGAAGGTAATCAAAGACCAGCGCCTCGACGCGCTCGTCCCCCAAGTGCCGCTCCATGGCCGCGCGGATTTTGGGCAGCTCATCCTCATGCACCAGCTCGTCGCCTTCGAGATAAAACGCCCAGTCGCCGGTGCAGTTGAACAGCGCAATGGATTTCTGCTGGCCATACACAAAACCCTTGATGCTGTAATCACTGCGGATGCGCTCATTCCATTGCGTCGGGATGATGCGGATTTTGGGGTCGCCAATGCCCCGCAGCCTGGTCTCCGTGTCATCCTCGCAGGGGCCGAGCGCGATGACGAATTCATCCACGATCGGCAGCACGGATTGGATGGATTCAACGAACGGATAGCCGAGCTTCTGCCCGTTGCGCAAAAATGTGAACCCGCTGACTTTCATACCTTCATGCTAATCCGGACCGGCGGTCAATCGCCAAACAATTTCTTCAACCGCCCGCGTGCGCTCCGGACCGGCGCCGGCCATGACCGGATCATCGGTTTGATTGAAACGGCGGGATGCCCTGGGATGGCTCGACCGGCGCCCGGTTTGTCCCAGCCAGAGAGATAATCGTCAGACCGCCTGAATTGAACACCACCGATTCCGGGGCATTGGTGAGCGCCTGGGGATTTTCCTGGGTCAGGATCAGGAACCGGCCGTTCGCTGGCTCGTTGGTGCCGGTCGGGGCGGGTTTGGGAAACACGCCGGTCTTGAGGTAATAGTAACAAACCAAATTGGGTATCAGATCGCGATAGTACAGAGTGGCGGGCGGGATATGCTGCTCGTGCAACCAGCGAAGAAGGGCTTGCCAGTCTTTGTTCGGGGGCGGTTGGAACTGGATGGGCAACACGCTTAACAGGACGAGCAGGCCGGCCGCGGCGGGGGCCAAACCGGCGAACGCGCGCTCCCGCCAGGCGCGCAACCACGGCCAGCCCAGCCGGCAAAGACCCGCCGCCGCCACCCACGACAACATGGGATAGACCGGCAGAGCGTAATTAACCTTTTTGTCAGGGAAGAGGCTCAACAGCAGCAACACGTAAGCCACCCAGCTGCCGCCCAGCCAAACCGCGTCGCGGGCTGGCCGACGCTGCGGCGAGGGAGCCCGGCTCCAGCGGTGCCAGGCCGCCCAGGCCACAGCCAGCATCCACGGCCAGTACGTTTGCGCCAGAATCTGGAAATGATGTCCCAGCGGATTGGTGGCCATTTTGCCTTCCGCCCGCTCCAACACCTCATGGCCAAAGTATTGTTTGATGAATGCCGGGCCGAAGCGGTGCCACATGTACCAGTGCCAAGGCCCCGCGACCATCAAGGCCACGACCGGAGTGCCCACGAGCAGCCAGATGGCCGCGCGCCGTTGTCTCTGCAGCAACGCCCAGCCGGCAAGGATCGGCAACACCCCCAGCGCCATCAGCGGCTTGCACAGCAGAGCGAGCCCGATCGGCACCCCGGCCAGCAGCAAGCCGACGGGGTTTGACTGCTGGAGTGACCGGACCACCAGATAAACCGCCAGCATGACAAAGAGCAGTTGCCAGAAATCCAATGAGATTTCATGCGTCCGGCGGAAAAATTCGTATGTGGTGGCCAGGATCAGTCCGCTGACCAGCGCCTCCACCCGCGAGGCGATTCGCTCCAGAGTCAACACGCTCAAAATCAACACGCCCAACGCCGCCAGGATGCTGGGAAACTTCGCAACCGCCACGTGGACATGGAACAATTTCAAGAACAGACCGTGAATGGCCATGGCCAGGGGCGGCTTGTTGAAATAGGGGGTGTCCGGGTTCAAGTAAGGCACGCCGAGCTGGCCGTCCGTCCACATGTAAAGTCCCACAGCCGCATAGCGCCCGCTGTCGCGGTTGAAATCCCCCTGGTCGAGGTGCGGCAGCGTGCAGCACAGCAACAGCAGGCACGGCAATCCCACGAGTTTAATGCGCGTCAGCATGTTTCTGGCCCGCCATGTTAAGCAACAACCGGGCGCCGATGCAAATTTACTGTCAGCGGGGTGCCGCCCCAGCTTGGGGAGGGTCGAGCTCCGGCTCGAAACCGGCGAAAACCGCGTCACTACAAAAGCCAAATTGGGACGTTATTGCACCCGGGAAATTCCGTTGGCCGAGGCAGCGGTATTCCTGCGCCGCCCGCCCTAGTCCCCCAGCAACTTTTTCAACTGCTCGCGCGCCGTGGCTTCGCGCCGGTTGCCGCCGGTTTTCGGCGTCCACTCCCGCAGGGCGAACTCAAAATATTCGCAAAAAGTGCCCACGTGCTTTTCCAGCACCGGCTCGGCCCGGCGTTCCCGGCATTGCTGGGCCACCCGGGGGTCATAGTGAGCGCAATTCAGGCAGACCCGCAGGTCTGCCCGGCATTTCAGGCAGGCTTCACCGCGGCCCGGCTGGCCGTTCAGCGTCCAGGACTCGCCGCAGTTTTGACAGTGTCGGGTCAAGGCCATTTGCGATTTAGGATTTACGATTTACGATTCGACCAGCATTATCGTCTGCGGGCCAATCATCAATCGAAAATCGCCCCGACTTCAATGAAGAAGTCAATTGCTGCTTGCTTCTGGCTGTTGGTCGCCCTGCTCGGCGCCGTGGCCTACGGGACCATTGCGTTCCGTCGGGGCGAACCGCTCAATTCGGCGTTCATCCTGATTGCCGCCCTCTGCACCTATGCCATTGGCTATCGTTTTTATTCAAAATGGCTCGCCGCCCGCGTGCTCGCCCTCGACGATCGCCGCGCCACACCGTGTGAGGCCCACGACGATGGCAAGGATTTTGTCCGGACCAACAAATGGGTGGTCTTCGGCCATCACTTTGCGGCCATTGCCGGGCCGGGGCCGCTGGTCGGGCCGGTGCTGGCGGCCCAGTTCGGCTACCTCCCGGGCACGCTGTGGCTCCTGATCGGCGTGGTGCTCGGCGGCGCGGTGCAGGACTTCGTGATCCTGTTCTGTTCCATCCGGCGCAATGGCAAATCGCTCGGCCAGATGGTGAAGGAGGAATTGAACACGCCGGCCGGCCTCATCGCGTTGCTGGCGATCCTGGCCATCCTGGTGATCCTGCTGGCAGTGCTGGCGCTGGTGGTGGTGCGCGCGCTGGCGGAAAGTTCCTGGGGCGTGTTCACCGTGGGGTCAACCATTCCGATTGCGCTGTTCATGGGCGGTTACATGCGGTTCTGGCGCGTGGGGAAAGTCCTGGAAGCCTCGGCCATCGGTGTGGTGCTGCTGCTGCTGGCCGTGTGGGGTGGCAAGCTGGTCTATGAAACCCCCAACTGGGCCCGGGTTTTCGGCATGCGGGACATCACCCTGGGCTGGGCCATCATTGTCTACGGCCTGGCGGCCAGCGTATTGCCGGTGTGGCTGCTGCTGGCGCCGCGCGATTATCTCAGCACCTTCATGAAGCTCGGCACCATCTTCGCGCTCGCTTTCGGCATTCTGCTGGTCCTGCCGGACTTGAAAATGCCGGCGCTGACGCAGTTCACAGACGGTTCGGGTCTGGTGGTGGCGGGCAAGGTGTTCCCGTTCTGTTTCATCACCATCGCGTGCGGAGCGATTTCCGGTTTTCACACGCTCATCGCCAGCGGCACCACGCCCAAGCTCATCACGCGTGAAAGCTACGCCCGGTCCATCGGCTACGGCGCCATGTGTTTGGAGTCGCTCGTGGCCATCATGGCCGTCATCGCCGCGTGCGCGCTGGATCCGGGCGTCTATCTGAGCATGAATGTCAAAGGCGACGCGGCGGCAACGGTGGCCAAAGTCACCATGCTGGGCTTTCCCGTAACCGCGGAGCAAATGAATGATCTGGCCGGCCAAATCGGAGAGAAGACGCTGTTCGGCCGCACCGGCGGCGCGGCGACGCTGGCCGTCGGGATGGCGCAGATTTTCTCGAAGGTCGTCGGCCGGCACGCGCTCGATTTGTGGTACCACTTCGCCATCATGTTCGAGGCGCTGTTCATTCTGACGACAGTCGATGCCGGCACGCGCGTGGGCCGGTACATTCTCCAGGACTTTCTTGGGCACCTCTGGAAACCATTGGGCGACACGCGCCGCCTGCGTGCGAACCTGGTGGCCAGCGGGTTGATGGTGGCGGGCTGGGGTTATTTCCTGATCCAGGGTGTGCGCGACCCGCTGGGGGGCATCAACTCGCTCTGGCCGCTGTTCGGCATTGCCAACCAGATGCTCGCGGCCATCGCCCTGTGCCTGGCCACCACTGTCATTTTGAAAATGCAATTGGGTGGGTCGAAAGTCGTGGTTCGAGCGTCGAGGCCCGGCAAACCGGCGCTGGCGCTGATCACTTTCATCCCGCTGGTCTGGCTGGTGGCGGTCACCTTCACGGCGGGCGTGGAGAAAATATTCCATCCCGATCCGCGCATCGGGTTTCTGGCGGCAGCCCGGAAAACAAGTGATGGACTCGCTGAATTGACCGCCAAACGCAATCTGGCGATGACTGACGTGGCCTCGGGAATTGCCGGCGCTAACTCACAGTTGGAAGCAGTCAACCGGGAATTAAAGACCAAAGACACCCTGGTGTTTAACAACCTGCTCGATGCCGCCGTGGCCGGAGCTTTTCTTCTCCTGGTTACGGTGATCGTTGTCTTGAGCATTCGAGAATGGATTCTGCTGTTGTCCCGGCGCAAACCGGCGGTGTTGCGCGAGTCCGAGCCGGTCTGGCTGCCGGATTACGCGGTGGTCGAGAGCGGGCGCAAATTCAGCGGCGCCGCCGGCACGGCCGCGTTGGCCCTGGCGCTGGCCAAGGAATGGTCCGGCGAAGCGCACCTGGAACGGGCACAGCAAATGTGTGGAGGACATTGCTCCGTCAATGCCCCGATTTCTAACCAGGAAATTTACGTCGCCGCCACCGAACAACGTTATCACGGGGTGCGGCGGTGTTGTTAAAAGTGTTGCAGGTAGCTGGTTGAAAATTGCAAGTTGAACCGGCAACGTGCGAAGGCCGAACCTGCAACCTGCAACTTTCAACATGAAACTTGGTATTTACGGCGGCTCGTTTGATCCGGTGCATCTCGGCCACCTGCTCGTGGCGCAGGCGGCGCTGGAGGAACTGGCATTGGACCGGCTGTTCTTCGTCCCGGCGGCGCAATCGCCGTTCAAGCCGGAGTCCCACCCCGCGCCCGGCGCGGCCCGTTTGCAATGGCTGCGGCTAGCCTTGGTAGGCCGCCCAAACTGTGAAGTGGACGACCAGGAAATCCGGCGCGGCGGCGTTTCCTACACGATTGACACGCTGCGGGACTGCGCGAAACGTTTTCCCGGCGCCCAATTGTTTTGTCTCATCGGCGCCGACAACGCCGCCAAGCTCAACGAATGGCGCGAAGCCGCCGAATTGTCTGGGCTGGCAGAGTTCGTCGCCATTCCTCGTCCGGGCGGAGCCACGGCACATTTTCCGCCGCCGTTTCGCGGACATACGCTCCACGGTTTTCCGTTGGGGGTGTCGTCCTCGGAAATCCGCGCCCGGATAAAGGCCGGTTTGCCGATTGACCATCTGGTGCCGCCGTTTGTGGCGGAAGCCATTCGCCGCAGCGGGCTTTACGTCTGACGGTCAACCACGGATGAACACGGATGCACACGGATCTTAAACCAACACGTGAAAATCCACGGCGGGCGGGAGCAATTTTATCCGTGCCAATCTGTGTTCGTCCGTGGTAAGAATTTCCCCAGCAACAATGGATCCAAAAAAACTGGCCCGGCTGTGCCGCGAATTTGCGGAAAACAAGAAGGCGGCAAACATCACCGTTCTCGACGTGCGCAAGCTGTCATCGGTCACGGATTATTTTGTGATCGCCGCCGGCACGAGCGAGCCGCATCTGCGCGCGATCGTGGACGAAATCACCGACCGGCTGCGCGACGAGCACGGCGTGCGGCCGCGGGCCGTGGACGGCACGGTGCACGGGGCGTGGGTGGTGCTGGATTTCTTCGACGTGATTGTGCACCTGATGCGGCAGGACATGCGCGAGCGCTATGACCTGGAAAGTCTCTGGGGTGACGCCGCGCGGTTGAAGCCGGGCAAACCCGGCAGGGCCTCGCTCAAATCAACCGCCCGGGCACGCCGACACTGAGGCTTTTCGACGTGCCCCGGCGTTGGGGTCAGGATTTTTTTGCCGGCGCTGCGGCCGCCGCCTGGACCATCTCACCGAGGAGCTTCTGGAAATCCTCCAACCCGGGGGCGGGAATAATGATGGCGTCGCGCCGACCGCCGACATCTTCGGTAATGCGCAGGAATCGCCCGCGGGGATTTTCCTTGAGTGTGAACAGAAAGGTTTTGCGCTCGATCTGAATCCGCTCGGATCTCAGCAACTCCTCGTTCACCGGCGGCCGGGGCTGGCCGAATGTCGCCCGGCCAAAAGGTGATGGCCGCTCGTTTGAGATCATATTAACCCGCTGCAGACGCCCTGTTCCGCCTTCGCACGCACGCTCCGGTGCGATAAGCCGGCGCCCCTACCAGCGACTAATCCAATCTCGGTTCCCGGCGCGGTTTGTCAAACGGTAAAATTCTGGGCGTCATCTCCCCGGCTAATGGCCTGGCGCGTCCGGCAGGACTTGAACCTGCAACCTTCTGATCCGAAGTCAGAAGCTCTATCCAATTGAGCTACGGAC
>Ga0335071_10000464_pt1 | contig 45093 bp, 43 predicted proteins | sample Lox_Sample_15_FD_206724 | JGI IMG/M metagenome (GOLD analysis project Ga0335071, IMG submission 206724) | Soil microbial communities from Loxahatchee National Wildlife Refuge, Florida, United States - Lox_Sample_1.5 | ecosystem: Environmental > Terrestrial > Soil > Wetlands | place: USA... | reverse complement strand
GCACCGGCCCGTCGTCGGTGAGGAAGAAGTCGACCCGGGCCAATCCCTGGCAGTCAATGGCCCTGAACGCCCGGATCGCCAATTGCCGCACAGCGTCGGCGATGTCGTCGTCGACCTTGGCAGGTACGTCCAATTCGGCTGCGTCGTCGAGATATTTGGTCGCGAAGTCGTAGAAGGAATCCTCCCGCCCCCGCACCCCGGCCACTCGTATCTCGCCCAATGTGCTGGCTTCCAGTGTGCCGTCCGGCATTTCGAGCACGCCGCACTCCAGCTCGCGGCCGTTGATGGCCGCCTCGACAATCACTTTCGGATCGTGCCGGCGCGCGCTCGCAACGGCGGCGGGCAGCTCGTCCCAACTCGACACCCGGCTGACACCGATCGAAGAGCCACCACGTGCGGGTTTGACGAACACCGGTAAGCCCAGCCGCTCACGCTCCTCGGGTGGCAGGGTCGACCGCGACGGGCGCAGCACCGCATACGCGCCAACCGGCAATCCTTCGGCGGCGAACAGCTTCTTGGTGAACTCCTTGTCCATACCAGCGGCGCTGGCGAAGACACCAGCACCGACGTACGGCACACCGGCGAGCTCCAGCAACCCCTGGATGGTGCCGTCTTCTCCGTACGGGCCGTGCAGCACGGGAAACACCACATCGACGGACGCCAAGACCTCACCGGCGCCCGGGGGAAGGGAGACCAGTTGGCCGCTGCGCCGCGGATCCGCCGGCAGGGCCAGCTCGGTGCCCGATTGGGCGGTCACCTCCGGCAGCCGGCGATCTGTGATCGCCAGCGCCTCCGGACCGGCGTCGGTGAGCACCCAGGAACCCGCCGGCGTAATGCCGACGGCGACCACCTCGAAACGCTGCGGGTCGAGGTTGCGCAGAATGCTGCCCGCGGACACGCAGGAGATCGCGTGCTCGTTGCTGCGCCCGCCGAAGACGACGGCGACGCGCACCCGGTCGCTGGCACTCACAACCTTCAGAGGCTACCGGTTGGGCAGGCTTCGGGTCGGGTGGCGGGCTGCGAGCTGGGGTGATGCCTACAGATTCACTCCGGCTTGGTGCTGCGGCCGAGCAGCAGGGCCATCGCATCGTCCACTGAGAGCCCTTTATGGCAAACCCGGTGCACGGCGTCGGTGAGGGGCATTTCGACGTCGTAGCTGGAGGCCAGCGCCAACACCGATTCGCAAGACGTCACGCCTTCGACGACGTGGCCGTCGCCGCCATCGGGGGTGCCGTGCAGCACCGACTGGATGCTCGCGCCACGGCCCAGCCGTTCCCCCAACGAGCGGTTGCGAGAGTGCGGCGACGTGCAGGTGGCCACCAGGTCGCCTACACCGGCCAGGCCGGCCAGCGTCGCGGCCTTGGCGCCGAGCGCGATGCCCAACCGCATGATCTCCGCGAGCCCGCGGGTGATGATCGCCGCCGCAGTGTTTTCGCCCAACCCGACGCCGGCCGCCATCCCGCAGGCGAGTGCGATGACGTTCTTGCATGCCCCGCCGACCTCGGTGCCGACCACATCACTATTGGTATAGGGGCGGAAGTAGCCGCTGTTGAGCATGCGCTGCAGCGCGACGGCGCGGCCGGAGTCGCTACATGCAATGACGGTGGCGGCCGGCTGGCACTCGGCGATCTCACTGGCCAGATTGGGCCCCGAAATCACGGCAACCTGGGCCAGGTCAACGCCCGTCACCGAGACGATGACCTGACTCATCCGCATAAGGGTGCCCAGCTCGATGCCCTTGGCCAGGCTGACCAGGGTCGCGCCTTCGGCGAACAACGGCGCCCAGCGCTCGAGGTTGCTGCGCATCGTCTGCGCCGGCACGCCCAGCAGCACCGTCGACGCGCCGGACAGCGCCTCCGCCGCGTCGGTGGTGGCGCGTATGCCCGGCGGCAGTAGCGTGCCGGGCAGATAGTCGGGGTTGTAGCGGGTGCCATTGATTTGGTCGGCGATGTCACGTCGCCGGGCCCACAGCGTGACCTCTGTTTCAGCCGCTTGTGGCCCCCGCGCGTCGACGAGCACCTTGGCCAGCGCGGTGCCCCACGAACCGGCACCCATGACCGCCACGGCGCCCTTCGAACCGGCTAGTGTGCTGGTCATTTACCACCCGTCTTTCGTCTCCGGCATGCAGCCGCTACACCCTAGAACAGCGACGGCGCGCCGTCACGCCGGTGTGTCCCCGCCAGCGGGCGGTATCTGGGGCTCGGTCGCCGCGTGACGCTCGCGAGCAAGGCGCGTCGCGGCGCTGGCAGGATGACAGCTCATGAGCGGCACACGAGCCGACGGTGCGGGTGATGTGGCGTTGATCGTCGCCGTCAAGCGGTTGGCTGCGGCCAAGACCAGGTTGGCCCCGGTCTTTTCGGCGCGCACCCGGGGGAACGTGGTGCTGGCCATGTTCATGGACACCCTCACCGCCGCGCGACGGGTCGCAGCGCTGGGCTCGATCACGGTCATCACGCCCGACGAAGCCGCCGCCGCCGCAGCGACCGAGCTTGGAGCGAACGTGATCGCCGATCCGACGCCCGAGGGCCATGGTGACCCACTGAACCACGCAATCCTCACCGCCGAACGTGCGGTTGTCGATTCTTTCGCGAATATTGTTGCGCTGCAAGGTGATTTGCCAGCGCTGCAAACCCAGGAGTTAGCCGAGGCGATCGCCGCCGCACGTCATCACCGACGCAGCTTCGTCGCTGACCGGCTGGCAACCGGGACCGCGGCACTCTTCGCCTTCGGAGTTCCGCTCGACCCGCAGTTCGGTTCCGATTCGTCGGCGCGGCACCGCCGTTCGGGCGCGATCGAGCTGACCGGTGCCTGGCCCGGGCTGCGCTGTGATGTCGACACTCCCGCCGATCTTGCTGCCGCGCGTCGCCTCGGGGTGGGGGCGGCGACCGCCCGGGTGATCGCACACCAGTGACTTCTACCGCGGCGCGGCAAACCTATCCTCGGGTGAACGTCACCCCGACGGCGAATGGATGTACGTGGAGCGCTAGCAGCACAACGGCCTGATGAGCAATGATCTCAGGGTGACTGAAATCGAAGCTGAGGCGCGACCCGACGAGAACATCTGGCAGCAAGTCGACTCGGCCGTGGCAGCACCACCCGCCGCGACCCAGGCCGCAATCACCGATCTGCCTGAGGACCGCTACCTCAACCGGGAACTGAGCTGGCTGGACTTCAACGCCCGGGTGCTGGCGCTGGCCGACGATAATTCGTTGCCTTTGTTGGAGAGAGCCAAGTTTTTGGCGATCTTTGCCTCCAACCTCGACGAGTTCTACATGGTGCGGGTCGCTGGTCTCAAGCGCCGCGACGAGATGGGCCTCTCGGTGCGCTCTGCCGACGGCCTGACTCCCGGTGAGCAATTAACCCTCATCGGTGAGCAGACGCAGCGGATCGCAACCCGGCACGCGCGGGTGTTCCTTGATTCCGTGCGGCCGGCATTGGCCGAGGAAGGCATCCACATCGTCACGTGGGCTGATTTAGATCAGGCTGAGCGCGACGAACTGTCGACGTATTTCACCGAACAGGTCTTTCCCGTCTTGACCCCCCTGGCCGTCGATCCCGCTCACCCGTTCCCGTTCGTCAGCGGGCTGAGCTTGAACCTCGCCGTCATGGTCCGCCTGCCCGAGGACGGCAGCCAGCACTTCGCCCGAGTCAAGGTACCCAACAACGTCGACCGCTTCGTCGAGCTGCAAAACCGTAGCAATGTCGACGGCGATGGGCCGGACATCGTCCGCTACCTGCCGATGGAAGAACTGATCGCGGCCTTCCTGCCGGAGCTCTTCCCGGGTATGGAAATCGTTGAGCATCACGCTTTCCGCATTACCCGTAACGCCGACTACGAGGTTGAAGAGGACCGCGACGAAGACCTGCTGCAAGCGCTGGAACGGGAGCTTGCGCGCCGCAGGTTCGGTTCGCCGGTCCGACTTGAGATCGCCGACGATATGACCGAAAGCATGCTGGAATTGCTGCTGCGCGAACTCGACGTGGATCCCGGTGACGTCATCGAAGTGCCGGGGCTTCTCGACCTGTCGTCGCTGTGGCAAGTCTATGGCGTCGATCGGCCGGCCCTCAAAGACATCGCGTGGGTTCCAGACACCCATCCCGCCTTCGCTGACCGGGAGACGCCGCGCAGCATTTTCGCGACGCTGCGCGAAGGCGATGTGCTGCTTCATCATCCGTATGACTCGTTCTCCACCAGCGTGCAGCGCTTCATCGAGCAGGCCGCCGCCGACCCCAACGTGCTGGCGATCAAGCAGACGCTGTACCGCACATCCGGTGATTCGCCGATCGTAAGGGCACTCATCTCCGCCGCCGAGGCCGGAAAGCAAGTGGTGGCAATGGTCGAGATCAAGGCACGCTTCGACGAACAAGCCAACATCCGCTGGGCCCGCACACTGGAACAAGCGGGCGTGCATGTGGTCTACGGGTACGTCGGACTCAAGACGCACTGCAAAACCTGTTTGGTTGTGCGCCGCGAGGGTTCGGCGATCCGGCGGTACTGCCATATCGGAACCGGCAACTACAACGGCAAGACGGCGCGGCTGTACGAAGACGTCGGCCTACTCACCGCCGCCCCCGACATCGGCGCGGACCTCACCGACTTGTTCAATTCGCTCACCGGCTACTCGCGCAAGGTGTCCTACCGCAACCTCTTGGTCGCCCCGCACAGCATTCGCACCGGCATCATCGAACGCGTCGAGCGCGAGGTTGACGCGCACCGCCAAAATGACGGCGGGCTAATCCGGATGAAGATGAACGCACTTGTCGACGAGCAAGTCATCGATGCGCTGTATCGCGCCTCGCAGGCCGGTGTGCGCGTCGAGGTAGTTGTGCGCGGCATCTGTGCGTTGCGCCCGGACGCGGAAGGCTACTCCGAAAACATTACGGTGCGCTCGATCCTCGGCAGGTTCCTGGAGCACTCGAGGATCATGCACTTCAATCGGATCAACGAGTTCTGGATCGGCAGCGCCGACATGATGCACCGCAATCTCGACCGGCGGGTCGAGGCGCTGGTTCAGGTCAAAGACCCCCGGCTCACCGCCTATCTGGACGACTTGTTCGAGTCCGCGCTGGACCCGGCTACCCGCTGCTGGGAGCTCAGGTCGGACGGGCAGTGGACGGCGTCGCCACAGGATGGTCAGCGGGTGCGCGACCACCAAGTATCGTTGATGGAGCGGCACCGCAGTCCCTAATATCGTGCGGTGATTTCCGGTTCTCCGGGCCGCGTCCGTGATTGTTCGCGCGGCTCTGACCGAATTGACCTGCAGGAGCTGAGGTGCCGACCCAGAACTCGTCCCCCGCTCGGCGCCCGGAAAGCCGAATCGTCTACGCCGCCGGCGCGGTTTTGTGGCGACCGACCGATTCGGCCAACCCGGGCCTCGAGGTCGCGCTGATCCACCGCCCTCGGTACGACGACTGGTCACTGCCCAAAGGCAAAGTGGACCCGGGCGAGACGGCACCTGTGGCCGCGGTGCGCGAGGTGTGCGAGGAGACCGGCCAGCATGCCGTCCTGGGCCGGCGGCTGGACATGGTGAGTTACCCGATCGACGCGGACGTCAAGAAGGTCTACTACTGGGCGGCGCGCGGCACCGGCGGAGACTTCACACCTGGCAATGAAGTCGATCAACTCGTCTGGCTACCCGTATCCGAAGCGATGCAGATGCTGCAGTATGAACAAGACCGAAACTTGTTGCAGCACTTCGCCAAGCACCCTGCCGACACCCACACCGTGCTGGTGGTCCGGCACGGCACCGCCGGCCGGAAATCACGCTTCTCCGGCGATGACACCAAACGGCCGCTGGACAAACGTGGACGTGCGCAGGCCGAGGCACTTGTTCCGCAGCTCTTGGCCTTCGGCGCCACCGATGTGTATGCGGCCGACCGCCTGCGCTGCCACCAGACGGTGGCGCCGCTTGCCGAGGAATTGGGTGTGACGGTGCACAACGAGCCCGCCCTGACCGAAGAGTCCTATGCCAAGAATCCCAAGCGGGCACGCAACCGGATGCTCAGCATCGCCGAACAGGACGGCACACCTGTTGTCTGCACGCAGGGCAAGGTGATCCCCGACTTGATCGCGTGGTGGTGTGCGCGCGACGGAGTGCAGCCCGACAAGTCCCGCAATAACAAGGGCAGTGCGTGGGTGCTCTCGCTGTCGGCCGACCGGTTGGTGGCGGCTGACCACATCGGCGGCCCACTGGCCGCCAACGTCCGGGCCTAACATGCGAATACCCTTCAGGGGCATCGGTGCCGCCCAAATGGTATTCGCGTCTAGAACTCGCCTACTGCCCTACTTGCGGCCGCGACGCGCGGTCGCCTTCTTGGCAGGAGCCTTGCTGGCCGGCCTCTTTGCCGCAGCCTTCTTGGCCGGAGCCTTGGATGCCGCCTTGGTTGCGGCTTTCTTGGCCGGCGCCTTGGTTGCGGCCTTCTTGACCGGCGCCTTGGTTGCGGCCTTCTTGGCCGGAGCCTTGGTCGCGGCCTTCTTGACCGGAGCCTTGGTCGCGGCCTTCTTAGCCGGCGCCTTGGTCGCGGTCCTCTTGGCTGCGGCCTTCTTGGCTGGAGTCTTCTTCGCGGCGGCCTTCTTGGCTGCGGCCGCACCTACTACTACACCACGCTTCACGGCAGGACCTTCCGACGGGAGGCGCTGTGCGCCAGAGACAACGGCTTTGAATTGGGCGCCCGGACGGAACGCGGGAACGGACGTCGGCTTTACCTTCACCGTTTCCCCGGTACGCGGATTGCGGGCCACTCGCGCTGCGCGGCGCCGCTGTTCGAACACACCGAACCCGGTAATGGTGACGCTGTCGCCTTTGTGCACGGCACGCACAATGGTGTCGACAACATTCTCCACGGCAGCGGTCGCCTGCCGACGGTCCGTGTTCAATTTCTGTGTGAGCACATCAATGAGCTCTGCCTTGTTCATCCAATCCCTCCGGAGCTAGTGGTCCTCGATTTGAACCGACTAGACCACACGGTAAACCCTCACCCAGCAAATTTCCAAGAGCCACGCGCAATTTCAAGGCCCGGGTGTTCGCATTTTCGGAATCCGGTTGCCGCCCTTGACCGGTGGCGGGGCTCCAAAAGCGGTCCGGTTTAGTTAGCTGAGCGAGAAGAAATTCCGTCCCCGCGGACCGTTCAGGAAGGGGGCACAGTGTGCGGTTTCCAGTCCAGAATCGACGCCTCGAACGACTCGATTTTGTCGAGTTTCCGCAGCGTAAGGGCTATATCGTCGAGCCCCTCGAGCAGTCGCCAGGCGGTGTAGTCGTCAATCTTGAACGGCAGCACCGCCGTTCCTGCGGTGATATTTCGATCTTGAAGATTGGCAGTGATTTCCAAACCTGGGCTTGCCTCGATGAGCTTCCAAAGAAGTTCTACGCCGTCCTGGGAGACTTCCGCCGCCAGCAGCCCGGCCTTGCCGGCGTTACCCCGAAAAATGTCACCGAATCGAGATGAGATGACCACCCGGAACCCGTAGTCCATGAGTGCCCACACCGCATGCTCACGCGACGAGCCGGTCCCGAAATCGGGCCCTGCGACCAAGACTGAGCCGCGGTCAAAGGGGCTGAGGTTTAGCACGAATGACGGATCCGACCGCCAGCTGGCGAATAGGCCGTCCTCGAAACCGGTTCGGGTGACCCGTTTCAGGTACACCGCCGGGATGATCTGGTCGGTGTCGACATTGGATCGCCGCAGCGGCACACCGATACCGGTGTGGGTGTTAAATGCTTCCATGCTCGTTTCCTCCGTCGAATGGGTCAGGGCAAATCGCCCGGGGCGGACAGCGTGCCGCGAACTGCGGTCGCGGCGGCAACGGCCGGAGACACCAAATGTGTGCGGCCACCTTTACCCTGGCGCCCTTCGAAGTTGCGGTTAGACGTCGCCGCGCACCGCTCCCCCGGCGCCAGCTGGTCGGGGTTCATCCCCAGGCACATCGAGCAGCCCGCCTGTCGCCATTCGGCGCCAGCGGCGGTGAAAATTTCGCCCAGCCCTTCAGCTTCGGCCTGCGCGCGCACCCGCATCGAGCCCGGCACCACCAGCATCCGTACGCCCGGGGCGAGCTTGCGGCCGCGCAATACGTCAGCGACCACCCGCAGATCCTCAATACGACCGTTGGTACAAGAGCCGACGAAGACGGCATCGACCGCGATCTCACGCATCGGCGTACCCGGTCGAAGGTCCATGTATGCCAACGCTTTCTCGGCGGCCTGCCGCGCGGCGTCGTCGGTCATCCGGTCGGGATCGGGTACCGCGGCGGCCAACGGCACACCCTGGCCGGGATTGGTTCCCCACGTCACGAACGGGCTCAACGATGTTGCGTCGAGATGGACCTCGGTGTCGAAGACGGCTCCGGGATCGGTGCGCAGCTGTTGCCAATAGTGCATCGCCGCGGCCCATTGTGCTCCCCTCGGCGCGTGCGGGCGGTCGCGCAGAAATTCGTAGGTGGTGGCGTCCGGCGCCACCATGCCCGCTCGGGCACCGGCTTCGATGCTCATGTTGCAGATCGTCATCCGGCCTTCCATGGACAGCGATTCGATGGCACTGCCCCGGTATTCGATGACGTGGCCCTGCCCGCCGCCGGTACCGATCTGGGCGATCAGCGCAAGAATGATGTCCTTGGCCGTGACGCCGGGGGGCAGCTGCCCGTCGACGTCGACCGCCATTGTCTTGAATGGCCGCAGCGGCAAGGTCTGGGTGGCAAGCACATGCTCGACCTCCGAGGTGCCGATGCCCATGGCGAGCGCGCCGAATGCGCCATGCGTCGACGTGTGACTATCACCACAGACAATCGTCATTCCTGGCTGGGTCAGGCCCAATTGCGGCCCGACCACATGCACGATGCCCTGCTCTATATCACCCATCGGATAAAGGCGGACACCGAATTCGGCGCAGTTTCGCCGCAACGTTTCGACCTGGATGCGCGACACCGGGTCGGCGATCGGCTTGTCGATGTCGATGGTGGGCACGTTGTGATCCTCGGTGGCCAGAGTCAAGTCGGGGCGCCGCACCGGCCGGCCGGCCAGGCGCAGGCCGTCGAAAGCCTGCGGGCTGGTGACCTCGTGCACCAAATGCAGGTCAATGTAGATCAAATCGGGCTCGCTCGAGCCACCGGATACGACAACGTGGTCGTCCCAGACTTTTTCGGCCAGCGTGCGCGGTTTGCGCAACTTGTCGTGTCCGACCGCCCCTGTGTCGAATCCCATGTCGAACTCGCCTCGATTCACCTCATACGCGACTCGCCGATCAATTCCGGCTGTGATCTCAGAATGCGAGACGCTAGTATCTTTTTATGAGACAGCATAGCGGTATCGGCGTTCTCGACAAAGCCGTCGGCGTCCTGCACACGGTCGCCCAATCTCCATGCGGATTGGCCGAACTGTGTGAGCGGACCGCATTACCGCGAGCCACGGCGTACCGGCTGGCCGCCGCCCTGGAAGTGCATCGCCTGCTGGCGCGCGATGACGAAGGGCGTTGGCGGCTGGGCCCCGCGGTTACCGAGCTCGCGGCCCAGGTCCACGATCCGCTGCTGGCCGCCAGCGCGGCGGTACTACCTCTGTTGCGGGAGACCACCGGTGAAAGCGTGCAGCTGTACCGCCGCGAGGGCACCACACGGGTCTGCGTCGCCGCCCTGGAACCCACTGCGGGCCTTCGCGATACGGTCCCGGTAGGGGCGCGATTGCCGATGACGGCAGGTTCGGGCGCCAAAGTCTTGCTGGCACATAGTGACGCGGCCACCCAAAAAGCGGTGCTACCGACCGCGAAATTCACCGAGCGCACCTTGGCCGAAGTGCGGCGGCGCGGTTGGGCGCAAAGCGTGGCAGAGCGCGAGCCGGGAGTGGCGAGCGTCTCGGCGCCGGTGCGCGATGGCCGTGGTGCCGTGATCGCCGCCATATCGGTGTCTGGACCCGTCGATCGGATCGGCCGGCGTCCGGGGGCGCGCTGGGCCGCCGATCTGTTGTCCGCGGCCGAAGCGCTGACCCGTCGGCTCTGATTTCGCGCGGTCAGCTTCTCGCCCATCAGTGCGCACTTGAGCGCACGCGGCCTGACAGACTGAACCGCCATGGGAACCAATCAGCGCGCGAGCATCGTGATGTCCGACGATGAAATCGCCGACTTCGTCGTCAAGAGCCGTACCGGGACGCTGGCAACCGTCGGCCCCGACGGCCAGCCGCACTTAACCGCCATGTGGTACGCCGTGGTCGACGGTGAAATCTGGCTGGAGACCAAGGCCAAGTCGCAGAAGGCGGTCAACCTCGGACGCGACCCCCGGGTGAGTTTTCTGATCGAAGACGGCGACACCTACGACACGTTGCGCGGGGTGTCCTTCGAAGGCGTCGCGGAGATCGTCGACGATCCCGACGTCTCGCACCGGGTCGGCGTCAGCGTGTTCGAGCGCTACACCGGTCCCTACAGCGACGAGATGAAACCTTTCGTCGAGCAGATGATGAACAAGCGGGTTTGTGTGCGCATCGTGGCACGGCGCGCCCGCTCCTGGGATCACCGCAAACTCGGGTTGCCGCACATGCCTGTGGGCGGGTCGACCGCCCCCGCGGCGCGGGGGACCGGCCAGTAATCGGTTTGGTAGCCCCGATGGGATTCGAACCCACGCTACCGCCGTGAGAGGGCGGCGTCCTAGGCCGCTAGACGACGGGGCCAGAAACGATCCGAGCTGCCAGCATAGCTCACCCCGGCAGGCCCACCTAATCGCTTGCCGGGGCGAGATTTGGCTGGGGTACCAGGACTCGAACCTAGAATGGCTGAACCAGAATCAGCTGTGTTGCCAATTACACCATACCCCATTGGCTGCCTAAAACCGCTGGTCGCAGCCGTTCCGCCGAGTTCTCAGACCGCTGTGGCCAGCCGTAGTCGGCCGTTGTGAACCGCAGTGCAGACTACCAAAAACTCAGACCGCCCCGTCGCGGGCGGCCCGCAACCGCTGCATGCTGCGATCCCGGCCGAGCAATTCCAGCGATTCGAACAGAGGCGGACTGATCGTTGTTCCGGTCGCGGCGACCCGGATGGGGCCAAACGCCTTGCGCGGTCTGAGCCCCAGACCGTCGATGAGGGCGGCCTTCAGGGCGGCCTCGATCTGCGCTGCGGTCCAGTCCGCCACGTCGTCCAGCGCGGCCAGCGCCGCGTCCAGTACCGCGATGCCGTCCGGACCGAGCTCCTTGGCGGCGGCCCTGGGGTCAATTGCGTACTCGTCGTCGTTGAGGAACTTCAGCAGCTCCCAGGCGTCGCCGAGCACCACGATGCGGGTCTGCACCAGCTGTGCGGCAACGGCGAATCCGGCGTCATCCAGCTGCAAGTGATGACCATGCGCGCCGAAGTAATCACGCAGTCGGGTGGTGAAGTCGTCCGGGTCGAGCATCCGGATGTGCTCGGCGTTGAGCGCGTCGGCCTTCTTCTGGTCGAACCGCGCCGGGTTGGAGTTGACGTCGACAACGTCGAAGGCCGCCACCATTTCGTCGACAGTGAACAAGTCGTGGTCGTCTGCGATGGCCCAGCCGAGCAACGCAAGATAATTGAGCAGCCCTTCGGGGATGAAGCCCCGGTCGCGATGGGTGAAGAGATTCGACTGCGGGTCGCGCTTGGAGAGCTTCTTGGTTCCCTCCCCCAATACCGTTGGCAGGTGGGCAAACTCCGGGATACGTTCGGTGACCCCGATCCGGATCAGCGCCTGATATAGCGCAAGCTGGCGGGGGGTGGACGGCAACAGGTCCTCGCCGCGTAGCACGTGGGTGATCTTCATCAGCGCGTCGTCTACCGGGTTGACCAAGGTGTACAACGGATCTCCATTGGCCCGGGTCAGTGCGAAATCGGGCACGCTGCCCGCAGCGAAGGTGGTGTTCCCCCGCACCAGGTCCTGCCAGCCAAGGTCCTCGTCGGGCATCCGCAGCCGTACCATCGGCTTTCGGCCTTCGGCGAGGAATGCCGAGCGCTGGGCGTCGGTGAGATTCCGGTCGAAGTTGTCGTAGCCCAGCTTTGGGTTGCGGCCCGCGGCGATGTGGCGCGCCTCCACCTCCTCCGGCGTGGAGAAGGCGTAGTAGGCCTCGCCCACTTCGAGCAGCTTGGCCACCACGTCGCGGTAGATCTCTGTGCGCTGCGATTGCCGGTACGGGCCGTAGGGTCCACCCACTTCGGGCCCCTCGTCCCAGTTCAAGCCGAGCCAGCGCAGTGCGTCGAGCAGCGCCAGATAGCTTTCCTCGCTGTCACGTTCGGCGTCGGTGTCCTCGATGCGAAAGACGAAGGTACCGCCGGTGTGTCGGGCATAAGCCCAATTGAACAGCGCGGTGCGGACCATTCCGACGTGTGGCGTACCGGTGGGCGAAGGACAGAATCGGACTCGGACCTCCCCGGCTTTTGCGGCTGCAGTCACGACTTTCCCTTACGGACCACCGGATTGGACAGGGTGCCGATACCTTCGATGGTGATGGAGACGGTGTCGCCATCCTCGATGGGGCCGACACCTGCCGGTGTTCCGGTGAGGATGAGATCGCCGGGCAGCAGGGTCATCACCGCTGAAATCCACTCCACGATGGCGCCGACGTCGTGGATCATCAGCGAGGTGCGGCTGTGTTGCTTGACTTCTCCGTTGACCTCGGTGCGCAATTCCAGATCGGAGGGGTTGACGTCGGTGACAATCCACGGCCCCACCGGGCAGAAGGTGTCATGGCCCTTGGCCCGGGTCCATTGGCCGTCGGCCTTTTGTTGATCGCGTGCCGACACGTCGTTCGCGATGGTGTAGCCGAGGATGTTGTCGGCGGCGTGCGTGGCGATCACGTCCTTGCACGGCCGGCCGATGACGGCCGCCAACTCACCCTCGAAGTGCACAGGTGATGCGTTGGCAGGCAACCGGATCGGGACGTTCGGCCCGATGATCGCCGTATTGGGCTTGAGGAAGATGATCGGGTCCGCAGCCGCGGGTCCGGTCAGCTCGGTCATTTCGGCGATGTGATCGGCGTAGTTCTTGCCGATGCAGACCACCTTGCCGGCCAGCATGGGCGCCAGCAGCCGGACATCGGCCAGCGGCCATGACCGCCCGGTGAAGTTGGGAGTGCCGAACGGATGCTCGGCAATCTCGCGGACGATCATTCCGGCGGGATTGTCCAGCTCGCCCTCGACGCTGACGAAGGCGACCCCGTCCGGACTGCCGATTCGACCAAGGCGCATTCAGCCGAGCCTACTGACGCGCGGTGCGGGCCAACTCAGCCGGGCATGACTTGGCAAGCCGCGGGCCAAGTCTTCGCCGCGTTGTTTCGGCCTGTGCAAGCATGGGCGGATGCCGACGGACGCGGCCGGTACGGGTCAACTCAGCGCGGGCGGGCGCTGGTCGATGATGGTCGTGTCGCTGATCGCAACGGCAAGCTCTTTCCTCTTTATCAACGGCATCGCGTTTCTGATTCCCTCGCTGCAAACCGCACGCGGAATCCCCCTCGACGAAGCCAGTTTGTTGTCGTCGATGCCCAGCTGGGGCATGGTGGCCACCCTCGTTCCGTGGGGCTATGTGCTGGACCGGGTCGGTGAACGGATCGTGATGACCGCGGGTTCGGCACTTACCGCGGCCGCGGGCTACGCCGCCGCGTCGGCCCATTCGATGGTGTTGATCGGTGTCTATCTGTTCCTCGGCGGCATGGCCGCCGCCAGTTGCAATCCTGCCGGCGGCCGTCTGGTGTCCGCCTGGTTTCCCCCGCACCAGCGCGGCTTGGCGATGGGCATTCGCCAGACAGCGCAACCCCTCGGAATTGCCTTGGGGGCGTTGGCAATACCAGAGCTGTCCGAACACGGGCCGAGCGCGGGACTCAAGTTCACTGCGATGGCATGCACGGTGGCGGCAGTTGCCAGCGCGGTCGCCATCATCGACCCGCCACGCAAATCCCGTCAGCAAGCAAGTCCGCAGGAGCTGGCCAGCCCGTATCGCGGGTCGTCGGTGCTGTGGCGAATCCATGCGGTGGCCGGCCTGCTGATGATGCCGCAGACGGTGACCGTGACGTTCATGCTGGTTTGGCTGATCGAGAACCTGCATTGGTCAGTCGCGGCCGCCGGCGGTCTGGTGACCCTTTCGCAGCTGCTTGGCGCGCTCGGCCGCGTCGCGGTGGGCCGCTGGTCCGACCGCATCGGTTCACGAATGCGACCGGTCCGCATCATCGCCGCCTGCGCCGCTTTGACTCTCTTCCTGCTGGCGTGGGCCGACCATGTGAATTCGTGCTATCAGGCGCTACTCATGGTCATGATTTCGGTGATCGCGGTACTCGACAACGGGCTGGAGGCAACGGCCATCACCGAGTTCGCCGGGCCGTTCTGGAGCGGGCGGGCATTGGGCATTCAAAATACCACCCAGCGGGTGATGGCGGCGGTGGGGCCGCCACTGTTCGGTGTCTTGATCACCGCGGCGAAATATCCGCCGGCGTGGACACTGTGCGGTTTGTTCCCACTGGTGGCCGTGCCACTGGTGCCGGTCGGTTTGCTTCCACCAGGTCTGGAAGCTACAGCGCGGCGACGATCCTTTCGCCGACTTCAGTGGTGGCGATCCGTTCGCTCCCACGCGTCGCCAGATAATTCTCGACAGCCCGGTCCACCCGGGTAGCGGCGTCGTTCTCGCCGAGGTGGGCAAGCAGCAGCGCCACCGACATGATCGCCGCGGTAGGGTCGGCGATCCCCTGACCGGCGATGTCGGGCGCGCTGCCGTGCACCGGCTCGAACATCGACGGGTTGGTCCGGGTGGCATCGATATTTCCACTGGCGGCCAAGCCGATTCCGCCGCATACCGCCGCGGCCAAGTCGGTGATGATGTCCCCGAACAGGTTGTCGGTGACGATCACGTCGAAGCGTCCGGGGTCGGTAACCATGAAAATGGTGGCGGCGTCGACGTGTTGATATGCCACCTCGATGTCGGGGTATTCTTCGCCGACCTCGGCCACGATCCGCGACCACAGCTTCCCCGCGAACGTGAGGACGTTGTTTTTGTGCACCAACGTCAGGTGTTTACGACGCAGCCGCGCCCGCTCGAACGCGTACCGCACCACGCGGCGCACACCGAACGCGGTATTCAGGCTCACCTCGGTGGCCACTTCGTTCGGCGTCCCGACACGGATCGCGCCGCCGGTGCCGGTGTAGGGGCCTTCGGTCCCCTCGCGCACCACCACGAAATCGATCTCGGGGCTTCCGGCGAGCGGGCTGCGCACCCCCGGATAGAGCCGACCGGGGCGCAGGTTCACGTGGTGGTCGAGCTCGAAACGCAGTCGCAGCAACAGGCCTCGCTCCAGCACACCACTGGGGACCGACGGATCACCTACCGCACCAAGCAGAATGGCATCGTGCTGCCGCAATTCGGCGAGAACCGAGTCGGGCAGTAGCTCTCCGGTGGCATGGTAACGCCGAGCGCCCACGTCGTAGCTGGTCTGCTCTACCTCCGGCAGCACCGCTTCGAGGACTTTGACCGCCTCGGCCACCACCTCGGGGCCGATACCGTCACCACCGATCACCGCCAATTTCATCGGCGCCACTTCTCCACATCGCTTTGCTTCGCATCGTCGCCCGCGCGTTTCACGACAGGTCAACCACTTCCAGCTTGTTGGCGCCCACCGCGGCCGCGATCGCCGACCGCACATCGTGCGGCACGTCTTGGTTGAGTCGCAGCAGAATCGTGGCGCCTGGGCCTTCGACGTCCTCTGACAACTGCGCGGCATGGATATTCACTCCCGCCGCACCAAGCAGGGTGCCGATCTTGCCCAACGCCCCGGGCTGGTCGAAGTAGTTGATCACCAGGTTGGTGCCCTCGGCGCGCAGGTCGAAATGGCGGCCGTTGATCTGCACGATCTTCTGCACCTGCTGCGGCCCGGCCAGCGTGCCGGCGACGTTGACGGCCGAGCCGTTGTGGGCGACGGCCCGCACATCGACGACGCTGCGATAGTTGGGGCTTTCCGATGCCGTGGTGATTTCGGCGGTGACGCCGCGTTCGGCCGCCAGCGCCGGTGCGTTGACAAAAGTGACCGGGCCCTCGATGACTGCCGAGAACAGGCCCCGCAGTGCCGAAAGCTTAAGCACCTCAACATCTTCGGAGGCCAACTCGCCGCGCACCTGCACCGACAACGACACCGGCGGCCCGTCGGACAGCGAGGCGGCCAGCAGGCCGAGCTTGCGTACCAGGTCCAGCCAGGGGGCCACCTCTTCGTTGACCACGCCGCCACCGATATTGACGGCATCGGGGACGAATTCCCCTGCCAGAGCCAGCTTCACGCTTTCGGCCACATCCGTGCCCGCCCGGTCCTGAGCCTCGGTGGTGGATGCACCCAGATGGGGTGTAACGACCACCTGCGGCAATTCGAAGAGCGGGCTGTCGGTGCACGGCTCTTTGGCGAACACGTCGACACCCGCCGCGCGGACATGGCCGCTGCTCACCGCCTCGGCCAGCGCCGCTTCGTTGACCAGGTCACCACGGGCGGCGTTGACGATGATGACGCCCGGCTTGGTCTTCGCCAGGGCTTCTTTGTCGATCAGCCCCGCCGTCTCCGGCGTCTTCGGCAGATGCACCGAGATGAAGTCGGCGCGGGCGAGCAGGTCGTCGAGCGGCATCAACTCAATGCCCAGCTGCGCGGTACGGGCCGGCGACACGTAAGGGTCGTAGGCGATGAGGTGGGTCCCGAAGGCGGTCAGCCGCTGTGCGACCAATTGCCCAATCCGGCCCAGTCCCACAATGCCGACCGTCTTGCCGAAAATCTCGGTGCCCGAGAACGACGACCGCTTCCAGGTGTGCGCCCGCAGCGAGGCATCGGCCTCCGGGATCTGCCGGGCGGCGGCCAGCAGCAGCGCCAACGCGTGCTCGGCGGCGCTGTGAATGTTCGACGTCGGAGCGTTGACCACCAGCACACCCCGCTCGGTCGCGGCGTCCACGTCGACGTTGTCCAACCCGACCCCGGCACGGGCGACGATCTTGAGCTTGGGGGCAGCCGCCATCACCTCGGCGTCGACCGTGGTGGCCGATCGCACCAGCAGCGCGTCGGCTTCCGGGACCGCGGCGAGCAGTTTCTCTCGGTCCGGCCCGTCTACCCAGCGCACCTCGACCTGGTCTCCCAGGGCGGCCACGGTTGATCGGGCGAGTTTGTCGGCTATCAGTACCACAGGCAGATTCACCCGGACAGACTATCGGCTGCACTTCACCGGTTCACGTGGCCGTCGTCGGCGGCAGCGTGGGACCGGCCGGGAACCACAGGCACCACATGCGTCGCCGTCGCTGTGAGACAGGCACAACGAGACTTCCCACCGCCCGGGGCTGCTGTGAAACAAGTGCTTCTGCGAAGCCGTGGCGCGCCTACGACCGGCCTAAGCTGACGCGGTGACCAAACTCGCGATCATCTACTATTCGGCCACCGGCCATGGCACCGCGATGGCGCGACGCATCGCCACCGCGGCCGAGTCAGCGGGCGCCGAAGTCCGGCTCAGACACGTCGCCGAAACCCGTGACCCCGAATCGTTCGCGCAGAACCCGGCTTGGACCGCCAATTACCAAGCGACCAAGGACCTTCCGTCGGCCACCGGCGAGGACATCGGCTGGGCCGACGCGGTGATCTTCGGCTCACCGACTCGGTTCGGCTCTCCCGCTGCGCAATTACGCAACTTCCTCGACTCGCTGGGCGGGATGTGGGCCGAAGGCAAGCTCGCGGACAAGGTCTATGCGGCTTTCACGTCATCGAACACCTTGCACGGCGGCCAGGAGACCACGCTGCTGTCCCTCTACATCACCCTGATGCATTTCGGCGGAATCATCGTGCCGCCGGGATACACCGACCCGCTGAAGTTCGTCGACGGCAATCCGTATGGCGTGAGCTTGGTTTCCACCCACGACAACATCAACGAGTTCGATGACGCCACCGAGAAAGCCCTCGATCACCTGGCGCGCCGCGTGGTGCTCACGAGTGGCCGCCTGCGCGGCAGCGGGCCGGCCCCTTAGGCCGTCTCGGTGATCGGCCGGTCCACCCAGCTCATCAGGTCGCGCAGCTTCTTGCCGGTCACCTCGATGGGATGCTCGGCGTTTTGCTTGCGCAGTTCCTCGAGTTGCTTGTTGCCGCCCTCGATGTTGGCGACCAGCTTCTTGACGAAGGTGCCGTCCTGGATCTCGCGCAGGATGTCGCGCATCCGTTCCTTGGTGGCTGCGTCGATAACCCGCGGACCCGATAGATAGCCACCGAACTCCGCGGTGTCAGACACCGAGTAGTTCATCCGGGCGATGCCGCCCTCGTACATCAGGTCGACGATCAGCTTGAGCTCGTGCAGCACCTCGAAGTAGGCCATCTCCGGCGGGTAGCCCGCCTCGACCATCACATCGAAGCCGGTCTTCACCAATTCCTCTGTGCCACCGCACAGTACGGCCTGCTCACCGAACAAGTCGGTTTCCGTCTCGTCTTTGAACGTCGTCTTGATGACGCCGGCCCGGGTGCCGCCGATGGCCTTGGCGTAGGACAATGCCAGCGCCTCGCCCTCTCCCGTGGGGTCTTGGTCGACGGCGATCAGGCAGGGCACCCCCTTGCCGTCGACGAACTGACGGCGCACCAGGTGACCCGGCCCCTTGGGGGCGACCATCGCGACGGTGACATCGGAAGGCGGCTTGATCAAGCCGAAGTGAATGTTGAGTCCGTGCCCGAAAAACAACGCATCACCGGGGCGCAGATTCGGTTCGATGTCGTTCTTGAAGATGTCGGCCTGCGCGGTGTCGGGCGCCAGCAGCATGATGACATCGGCCCACTTGGCGACCTCGGCTGGAGTGTCGACATCCAGGCCCTGCTCTAAGACCTTGGCCCGTGACTTCGAGCCTTCCTTCAAGCCGACGCGCACCTGCACCCCAGAGTCGCGCAGGCTCAGCGAGTGCGCGTGTCCCTGACTGCCGTATCCGATCACGCCCACCTTGCGGCCCTGGATGATCGACAGGTCTGCGTCGTCATCGTAAAACATTTCCAACGCCTCGGATGGCACTTCCCTATCTCCTTTTGTGTTAATCAGCTGAAAAATTTACTTGGCCGCGCTGATACCGCGTGGACCGCGGGCCAACGACACCACGCCCGACTGCACGATTTCACGGATACCGAAGGGTTCCAGCACCCGCAGCAGCGCTTCGATCTTGCCGCGGTTACCGGTGGCCTCAATGGTCAGTGCCTCAGTTGATACGTCAATCACTTTGGCGCGAAACAGGTTTACCGCCTCGATCACCTGGCTGCGGGTACCGGCGTCGGCGCGCACCTTGATCAGCGCCAGCTCGCGGGACACCGAATTGTCCTCATCCAGCTCGACGATCTTGATGACATTGATCAATTTGTTGAGCTGCTTGGTGACCTGCTCGAGTGGGGTGTCCTCGCAGGAGACCACGATCGTCATCCGCGACATGTCTTTCTGCTCGGTGGCGCCCACAGCCAGCGACTCGATGTTGAAGCCGCGCCGCGAGAACAGTCCCGCCACCCGCGCGAGCACGCCGGGAGTGTCCTCGACCAGCACCGACAACGTGTGGGTGTTCATCAGGCGTGCCCTTCGCTTTCGTCGTCGAACAGCGGGCGGATGCCGCGGGCCGCCTGGATCTCGTCGTTGCTGGTCCCCGCTGCCACCATCGGCCACACTTGCGCGTCCGCGCCGACGATGAAGTCGATCACCACCGAACGGTCGTTGATCGCGCGCGCCTTGTTGATGACGTCAACGACGTCTTCTTCACGCTCGCACCGCAATCCGACGCAACCCAAGGCCTCCGCCAGCTTCACGAAGTCCGGGATGCGATGCGAATGCGTTGCCAGATCCGTCTGCGAGTACCGCTCTTGATAGAACAGGCTCTGCCACTGGCGCACCATCCCGAGGTTGCCGTTGTTGATCAGCGCGACTTTGATCGGCACCCCTTCGATGGCACAGGTGGCCAGCTCTTGGTTGGTCATCTGGAAGCAGCCGTCGCCGTCGATCGCCCACACCTCCGCGTCGGGGCGGGCGATCTTGGCTCCCAGTGCGGCCGGCACGGCGAACCCCATGGTGCCCAGCCCACCGGAGTTGAGCCAGGTGCGCGGCTTTTCGTAGGAGATGAACTGGGCCGCCCACATCTGGTGCTGGCCCACACCGGCGACGTATATCGCGTCCGGGCCGGCGATCTGACCGAGCTTCTCGATGACGTATTCCGGGCTGAGGCTGCCGTCGCTCTGCGGACCGTAGCTCAGGGGGTAGGTGGACTGGACGTTGTCCAAGTAGGCCCACCATTGGGTCATGTCGAGATTGCCCGGAACCTCGTAGTGGCGCAGCGTGGTGAGCAACTCGATGATGACGGCTTTGACGTCGCCGACGATCGGCACGTCAGCGTGCCGGTTCTTGCCGATCTCAGCCGGGTCGATGTCGGCGTGGATGACTTTGGCTTCCGGCGCGAAGGTGTCGAGTTTTCCGGTCACCCGGTCGTCGAAGCGCGTCCCGAGGGCGATCAGCAAGTCGCTGCGCTGCAAGGCCGCCACCGCGGCGACGGTGCCGTGCATCCCTGGCATGCCCAGATGCTGGCGGTGACTGTCCGGAAAGGCGCCGCGCGCCATCAGGGTGGTGACCACCGGGATGCCGGTCAGCTCTGCCAGCTCCCGCAGCTGCTCGGTCGCCTCCCCGCGGATGACGCCGCCACCCACGTACAGCACCGGCTTACGGGCGGCTGCGATTAGCTTCGCCGCCTCACGGATCTGGCGGTTGTGCGGTTTGGTGTTCGGCTTATAGCCGGGCAGATCCATGCGCGGCGGCCAGTTGAAGGTGCACTGTCCCTGCAGCACGTCTTTGGGGATGTCGACCAGCACCGCACCCGGGCGGCCCGAAGATGCGATGTGGAACGCCTCGGCGAGCGCCTGCGGGATCTCGTCACCCGAGCGGACCAGGAAGTTGTGTTTGGTAATCGGCATGGTGATGCCCGAGATGTCTGCTTCCTGGAAGGCGTCGGTGCCGATCAGCGTGCGGCCGACCTGGCCGGTGATGGCGACCACTGGTATCGAGTCCATCTGCGCATCGGCCAGCGGCGTCACCAGATTGGTGGCGCCGGGGCCGGACGTCGCCATGCACACCCCGACCTTTCCGGTGGCATGCGCGTAGCCGCTGGCCGCGTGTCCGGCGCCCTGCTCGTGACGGACGAGCACGTGGCGCAGCTTTTTCGAGTCGAAAAGCGGGTCATACACCGGCAGTACAGCGCCGCCAGGAATGCCGAAGATGATGTCGACGTCGAGTTCCTCCAGCGACCGAATCACCGACTGGGCACCGGTTAGTTGCTCCGGCTCAAGCCGTTTCGGCTTTACCGCCGGAGACTTTGCGGCGGGTTTCGCTGCGTCTGAGGCGATGTCGGCAGCACGCTGTGTCTGCGTGGCGTGTTGCCAGGTGGGAGCGCTCACTGTCGATCAGTCCTTATTCAGTCTGGGAATCTCGTTGGGGGCAAGAAAAAACCCCCGACAGCTCATCTGCTGCACGAGGGTTGCGCGTTGGTGCTGGATCGCTTCAAATGCCCAAGGGCTAGTCAGCCACCAACGCGCTGACTAATTACTACGAGCATCCCGGGCTTTCCGGCGGTATCCATAGCCTCCGACGGTAGCCTTCGCACAGTTCAGCAGTCAAATCCGGCATCGTCAGCCGCCGCTCGTGCACCGAGGTGCTCGAAGATCAGGCCTGCGGCACGGGTGAAATGATGGTCAGGTGACTACTGATTCGCCGTCCCGCACCCCGGTGGTGATCAAGGTGTCGCCGATGGCGCATCTGGCCGTGGGATTGTTCACCTTGGGTTTGCTGATACCGGTGGCGGTCTGGCCGCCGTGCGCGCTGCTGCTTGTCATCCCGGCGGTGTTGTCGGCAATGATCGTCCGGTTGCGTACCGTCGCCGATGACCGGGGAGTCACCGTGCGAACGCTGTGGGGAAGCCAGACCGTGCCCTGGGATGACATCGACGGGCTGCGTTTCCACCGCGGATCCTGGGCGCGCGCTCGGCTCAAGAGCGGCGGAGAAGCGCGATTGCCTGCGGTTACGTTCGCAACCTTGCCCCAGCTGAGCCAAGCCAGCGCCGGGCGGGTTCCCAACCCGTATCGATGAGCGGCAAACGCCTGCTTCTAGGCGATCGGGTTCACACCGTTGAGCAGCACCCACACCCCGACACCGGCGGCGATACCGGCGAGCAGGGCGACAAAAGAACCGATGAACGGTCGATGGGCCCAGCCGCGGCCGGCGTCGAGCCCATAGCGGCCAGGCCCGGCCAGAATGACCGCGACCGCCATCACGATCAGGGTGATCTGGTATTCGTGCCCGTCCGGCAGGAAGTAGGACAACGAATGCGAATGCGGCCGCGCCGAGATGGTGGCCAGCATGCCATTGATCAGAAACGCCAGCGCACCCGCTGCGGCCACCGGGGTGAACAAGCCGAGCACCAGCAGCACACCGGCCACCAGCTCGCCCCCGGCACTCACATAGGCGAGGATGTCGGCGTGCTGGTAGCCGACGTCGGACAGTGAATTCTTGAACGCGGTAACCCCCGAGCCGCCCCACCAGCCAAACAACTTCTGCAACCCGTGGGCAACGAACACCACGCCCAGCCCCACCCGCAAAATCAGCAAACCCAGATGTTGGGTGCCGCGGCGGCCACGCTCGTGCTGTCGGCCATGGTGTTCGTCCGCATCGATCTCGGCAGGCTCCGCGGCCGTATGCCGGGCCGCCGGCTGCGGCTGCACATAGGGCAACGGCTCCTGCTGGTCGAGCACGTGGTAGCCGGCGGTCGCACTGCCGCTCCCGGCGGCTGCTTCTCGGTAGGGGATGACGGTGGTGGTTCCGGTGCCGGGGTTGAAGTCGCCCGGGTAACCGACCGGCGTCAAATCATCTTCGGGGTCGACCAAGCGCGCCGAGGCGGGGCGCCCCGGGGCTGGCTCCGGGGATTCGCCCGGCCGCTGCCAATGTGCGTCATTCGATTGACTGGTCACGGGTGTCAGGGTAAGGGCATTTGGCCCCGAATTGGGGATTTGAGCGGCGCTTTCGGCAGGCAATCGGCGGTTTGCCCGCCAAACAGGCCCAGATTGGCCCCAAATCCCGCGCTGGTGGCCCCCTCGAGCCGGAAGCGGGCTGATCTGGGGCCCCCCCGCCGGGCAACGCGCCGCAGCCATCGAGAAGGAGCTCCGTCCACGGAGCGGGGCACGCGTGTGGCGGTGGTGGCCGCACTGTCCGTAGCCTGTCGAGCATGCAACTACGGCGGTCGATTCGGCGCGGGCTCGCTGCGCTCGGGGCGGTAGTGCTGATGTTGAGCGGATGCGCGCGGTTCAACGACGCGCAATCCCAGCCGTTCACCACCGACCCGGAACTTCGCCCGCAACCCAGCTCGACGCCTCCCCCGCCCCCGCCCCTGCCGCCCACGCCGTTCCCCAAGGCCTGCCCGGCCCCCGGGGTGATGCAGGGGTGTTTGGAGAGCACCAGCGGGCTGATCATGGGCACCGACAGCAAAACCGCGCTGGTCGCCGAACGCACCACTGGTGCGGTCAAGGAGATCTCGGTCAGCGCCGAGCCGAGGGTGAAGATGGTCATCCCGGTCGACCCGTCCGGCGACGGTGGCTTGATGGACATCGTGCTGTCGCCGACCTACACCCAAGACCGTCTGATGTACGCCTACATCAGCACGCCCACGGACAATCGTGTGGTCCGGATCGCCGATGGCGACATCCCGAAGGACATCCTGACCGGGATCCCCAAGGGCGCCAACGGGAACACCGGAGCGCTGATCTTCACCAGCCCCACGACGCTGGTCGTGATGACAGGTGATGCGGGTAACCCGGCGGCGGCGCCCGATCCCAAATCGCTGGCGGGCAAGGTCCTTCGCATTGAGCAGCCGACCACCATCGGTCAGGCGCCGCCGACGACCGCGCTGTCCGGCGTCGGCTCGGCAGGCGGGCTGTGCATCGATCCGGTCGACGGCTCACTGTATGTCGCCGACCGCACCCCGACGGCGGACCGGCTGCAGCGCATCACCAAAACCTCCGAGGTCTCCACGGTGTGGACCTGGCCCGACAAACCTGGCGTGGCCGGGTGCGCGGCGATGGACGGGACCGTGCTGGTCAACCTGATCAACACCAAGCTGACGGTCGCGGTCCGGCTGGCGCCGTCGACGGGTGCGGTCACCGGTGAACCCGACGTGGTCCGCAAGGACACCCACGCCCACGCCTGGGCGCTGCGGATGTCGCCGGACGGAAACGTGTGGGGCGGAACCGTCAACAAGACAGCCGGCGACGCCGAGAAACTTGACGACGTGGTGTTCCCGCTGTTCCCGCAGGGCGGCGGCTTCCCGCGCAACAACGACGACAAGAGCTAGCCGCGTCGCCCGTCAGCCGCTTCGCCCGTCGACCGTGCAACCTGCGACGCCTCATCAGCGCGTCGCGACGCCATTTGCACGCTCGGCGGGCGCCCGTTCGCTAACTCTGCCCGCAGGCCGCCAGGACCAGTTCGCGCACCCGGGCGGCATCGGCCTGGCCTCGGGTGGCCTTCATCACCGCACCTACGATCGCGCCCGCCGCGGCCACTTTGCCACCCCGGATCTTTTCGGCCACATCAGGATTGGCGGCCAGCGCTTCGTCGACGGCGGCCTGGGTGACCGAGTCGTCGCGGACCAGCTCCAGACCGCGGGCCGACATCACGTCTTGGGGCTCACCCTCCCCGGCCAGCACGCCCTCCACGACTTGGCGGGCCAGCTTGACCGACAACTTGCCCTCGTCGACCAGTGCGATCACCGCGGCAACCTGGGCGGGCGTGATGGCCAGCTCGTCTAATCCGACGTTCGCCTCGTTCGCCTTCTGCACCAGGAAGTTTCCCCACCAGGCGCGGGCCTGCTCGCTGGATGCGCCGTGCTTGACGGTCTGGCTGACCAGTTCGACGGCGCCGGCGTTGACGAGATCTCGCATGACCTGATCGGAGACACCCCACTCCTGTTGAATCCGCTTGCGGCTCAACCACGGTAGCTCGGGGATGGTCTGGCGCAACTGCTCGACCAACTCGCGGCTGGGCGCGACGGGCTCAAGGTCGGGTTCGGGGAAATAGCGGTAGTCCTGAGCGGTCTCTTTGGTGCGGCCCGGACTGGTATATCCGGCCTCGTGGAAGTGCCTGGTCTCCTGGGTGATTCGACCGCCGGACGCCAGAACGGCGCCCTGACGCTGCATTTCGTAGCGTACCGCGACCTCGACGCTCTTCAGCGAGTTGACATTCTTCGTCTCGGTCCGGGTGCCGAACTCGACTTCCCCCTTCGGCATCAGGGACACGTTGGCGTCACAACGCATCGAGCCCTGGTCCATTCGGACGTCGGAAACATCCAAGGCGCGCAAGAGGTCTCGCAACGCGGTGACATAGGACCGGGCGATCTGCGGCGCCCGGGCCCCGGCGCCCACGATGGGCTTGGTGACGATTTCGATCAGTGGCACGCCGGCGCGGTTGTAGTCGAGCAGCGACGTCGTCGCACCGTGGATGCGGCCGGTCTCACTGCCCAGGTGGGTCAGCTTTCCGGTGTCTTCCTCCATGTGCGCCCGCTCGATCTCCACCCGCCAGGTGGTGCCGTCGTCGAGCGGCGCATCGAGGTAGCCGTTGATGGCGATCGGCTCGTCGTACTGCGAAATCTGGTAGTTCTTGGGCATATCCGGGTAGAAGTAGTTCTTCCGCGCGAAGCGGCACCAGGGCACGATTTCGCAATTCAGCGCCAGGCCGATTCGAATGGCCGACTCCACGGCCGCGCGGTTGAGCACCGGCAACGAACCGGGCAGGCCCAGGCACACCGGGCACACCTGAGTGTTGGGTTCGGCGCCGAACGCGGCGGAGCAGCCGCAGAACATCTTTGTGACGGTGGACAGCTCGACATGCACCTCAAGGCCGAGTACCGGATCGAAACGCGCTATGACGTCGTCATAATCCATGAGTTCGGCGCCGGCAGCAACACTCATGGGGTCGATCCTAGTGGGTCACCACCAGATCACACCGTGGTGACTGCGAGCGCGGCGAAGCCGGGCGAAGCAGGTCACCACCAGATCAGCACCGTGGTGACTGCGAGCGCGGCGAAGCCGGGCGAAGCAGGTCACCACCAGATCACACCGTGGTGACTGCGAGCGCGGCGAAGCCGGGCGAAGCAGGTCACCACCAGATCAGCACCGTGGTGACTGCGAGGCCGGTATTCTGCCCGCCTGTCCGCTTTTACCCGGGAACATATCGGCCAGCGCGGCCGCCATCTCCAGGTAGCTCCGCCGGCTTTCCTTGCTCACCCGATCAAGCTCGATCTGTTTCCCCTGATGCACGTGTCGATCGAACGGCAGCACCACCGAGGCCGCGACGCGAGCGGACAATCGCTCGAGTTCCTTGGCGGCCACACCGTCTACCTTGCCCGGCTCGACCTGGTTGATCGCAAGGATCGTCGATTTCATCAGTGTTCATAGCCGTTGTGGCACAACCAATCCAGTGTCGTCGCGGTCTTTCGGATGGCATCGATGGAGGTACTGGTCACCACGACGAGAGCCCGCGCCTCGGGTAGAACCGCCTCCATCACACCCGAATTGAGCGCCTTGGCGCAGTCCACCAACATGACCGAATAGTGGTTCCGCAAAATTGAGAACGCCTTGACCACGTCATGGCGTTCGAGCCGCCAGTCGGTGCGCGCGTAGTCCGGCAGACCGAGCACTTCCAGGCCGAAGCTGTTCATATAGGTGTGCGCACGCACGTCCGTATACTGCGTGACCGCGGGGTCGGCCAGCAGGTCGGCCATGCTCAGGGGATTTCGGCGACCATGCCGCTCTGCCAGGTCCCCCGCGTCGAGATCGACCGCGACGATCCGGTCGTGGCGCACCTCGGCGAAGGTCGAGCCGAGTGCCGTCAAGACTGCGGTCCTGCCGACACCGCCTTTCAGGTTGAGAACTGCGACGGGGAATGCGCCGCCCACGGCCATTCGGATGCGGTCCCGAAGCTCTTGTTCGTATCGCGAGCCTTTGCCCGGGCCCAGATCAATGCCGGTAAGGCGACGAATCACACCCCGCCAGCCGGACCGCGGGCAGACGTCTATCTCCTCGTGGTCGAGTCCATCCAATGCCGTCCCACCCGGCAGCCGTGCAGGCCCTGACCGCCCCGGTTTCGCCGGCGCCGATGCCCGCGCAGTGGGCGGTGACCGGTAAGGGGACGCATCCCAACGGTAGGGTTGCGGCGCTGTAGGGGCTGCCGGGTCCGCCCCGATGCGCGAGGCAGGCAAACGGGACCGATGCGGCGGCTGGCCCGATGGCCCCGCCGATGCCGCGGACTGCTGAACGACTCCGCGAAATGAACCGCGGTTGCTCATCCGCCCGGTATAACCGCGAAGAACCGGTCCGAAAACCACAAATATGTGCCGACCGTGTCTGACCTGGTCTTCCGGCCGGCAAATTCAGGCCGTCGTCAGCTTGGAGCCACCCGACGTTTGCCCAAACTGAGCGTTAACCGAAGAAGGCGGCGGCCTCGTCGTAGCGGTCTTCGGGCACCAGCTTGAGTTGATGAACCGCATCCGCCAGCGGCACCCGGCCGATGTCCTGCCCGCGCAGCGACACCATCTGCCCGTACTCCCCCGCGTGTGCGGCGTCGGCGGCGTTGACACCGAACCGGGTGGCGAGCACCCGGTCGTAGGCCGTCGGGGTGCCGCCGCGCTGGACGTGCCCCAACACGGTCACCCGGACCTCCTTGTTGATCCGCTTTTCCACCTCCACGGCCAGCTGGGCAGCCACGCCGGTGAAGCGCTCATGGCCGAACTCGTCAATCCCGCCTTCTCGCAACGTGATTGAGCCAGCGATCGGCTTGGCGCCTTCGGCCACCACACAGATGAAATGCGAATCGCCGCGCTGGAAGCGCCGTTTGACCAGTCGGCAAACTTCTTCGACGTCGAAAGGCTGCTCGGGGATCAACGTCATGTGCGCACCCGAAGCAAGCCCGGCATTGAGCGCGATCCAGCCCGCGTGCCGGCCCATCACCTCCACCAGCATCACCCGCTGGTGCGATTCGGCGGTGCTGTGCAACCTGTCGATGGCATCGGTGGCTACGGTCAACGCCGTGTCATGGCCGAAAGTCACGTCGGTGCAATCGATGTCGTTGTCGATGGTCTTCGGAACACCGACCACGGGCACGTTTTCCTCCGAGAGCCAATGCGCAGCGGTCAGGGTGCCTTCACCGCCGATGGGAATGAGCACGTCGATGCCGTTGTCGTCGAGCGTCCGCTTGATCTGGTTCAGCCCCGCCCGCAGTTTGTCCGGGTGGACACGAGCGGTGCCCAGCATGGTGCCACCCTTGGCCAGCAAGCGGTCATTGCGGTCGTCGTTGCGCAACTGCATACGCCGGTTCTCCAACAACCCGCGCCACCCGTCCTGGAATCCGACCACCGACGAGCCGTACCGGGCGTCGCAGGTGCGCACCACCGCCCGAATCACGGCGTTCAGCCCAGGGCAATCGCCGCCTCCGGTGAGAACTCCGATCCGCATGCCCTTCATCTTGCCTTGTGGCGGGGCAGCTCCGCCGGGCAGAGGCTAGATTGCGCTGGGCAATGGCCCGCGGGCGGCCTCGTAGGCGGCCCCCACCCGGTACAGGCGATCGTCGGCCAACGCGGGGGCCATGATTTGCAGCCCGACCGGCAGGTCATCATCGGGCGACAAACCAGACGGCACCGACATGCCGCAGTGGCCGGCCAGATTCAGCGGCAACGTACACAGGTCGAACAGGTACATCGCCAGCGGATCGTCGACCTTCTCCCCTAGGCCGAATGCGGTAGTCGGAGTTGCGGGCGATACCACCACGTCGACGGACGCATACGCCGCATCGAGGTCCCGGCCGATCAGCGTACGCACCTTCTGGGCCTGGTTGTAGTACGCGTCGTAGTAGCCGGCCGAGAGAGCATAGGTGCCAATCATGATGCGCCGCTTGACTTCTGGCCCGAAACCGGCGGCCCGGGTCATCGCCATTACTTCTTCGGCGCTGTGCGTGCCATCGTCGCCGACCCGCAGCCCGTAGCGCATCGCGTCAAAGCGCGCCAGATTGCTCGACACTTCCGACGGCAAAATCAGGTAATAGGCGGCCAGCGCGTATTCGAAGTGCGGGCAGTCTACTTCGCTCACCTCGGCGCCGAGGGCGGTCAGCTGCTCGACGGCGCCCTCGAACGACGCCAGCACTCCGGGCTGGTAACCCTCGCCGCGTAGCTGTTTGACCACTCCGACGCGCACCCCGCGCAGGTCACCTGAGGCACCCGCTTTGGCGGCGCCGACCACGTCAGGCACTGCCGCGTCGACGGAGGTGGAGTCGCGGATGTCGTGCCCGGCGATGACCTGATGCAACAGTGCCGTGTCCAGCACGGTGCGCGCACACGGGCCACCCTGATCCAACGACGACGCGCAAGCCACCAGCCCGTAGCGGGACACCGTGCCGTAGGTCGGTTTGACACCGACCGTCGCGGTCAGCGCGGCAGGCTGCCGGATGGAGCCTCCGGTGTCGGATCCGATGGCCAGCGGCGCCTGGAACGCGGCCAGCGCCGCCGCGCTGCCACCCCCGGAGCCACCGGGCACTCGCTCGACGTTCCACGGGTTGCGGGTGGGACCGTATGCCGAGTTCTCCGTCGACGAGCCCATCGCGAACTCGTCCATGTTGGTCTTGCCCAGAATGGGAATTCCCGCGACGCGCAACCGGGTGGTGACGGTGGCGTCGTAGGGGGAACGCCAGCCCTCGAGGATCTTGGAGCCGCAGGTGGTGGGCATGTCGATGGTGGTGAAGACGTCCTTGAGCGCCAGCGGGACCCCGGCCAGCGGTGACGGCAGCCGCTCGCCTGCGGCCACCGCCTCGTCGACGGCGGCCGCCGCGCCCAGCGCCTCGTCGGTAGCCACGTGCAAAAAGGCGTGGTACCGGTCGTCGGTCGCCTCGATCTGGTCCAGGCACGCCTGGGTGACCTCGACCGACGACAGCTCCTTGGCCGCGATTCGGGCGGCCAGCGTCGCGGCGTCGGATCGGATGACTTCGGTCATTCGCTGTCTCCCAGGATCTGGGGCACCGCGAAGCGGCCATCAACGGCTTCCGGCGCCTCGGCCAGCGCCTCCCGTTGAGTCAGGCAAGGGGTCGTCTCGTCCGGGCGGGTGACGTTGACGTCCTTGAGGGGGTTACCGGTCGCTTCGACGCCGGTGACATCGACCGCCTGCACTTGGCTGACGTGCGTCAGGATGGCGTCGAGTTGTCCGGCGAAGCTGTCGAGCTCACTATCGGTCAGCGCCAGCCGGGACAGCCGTGCCAGGTGCGCCACCTCGTCGCGGGAGATCTGGGACACGAGCGCAAAGCCTAACGCGGCTCCGGCCGCGAACGTGAAGCTGGCCGCAGGCTCGGCGCCCACCGTGAAGCTGGCCGCACGCTCGCCGTCCGCACTGCCCCGTATCGCTTCAAGCCGAAATGCCGTGGACACATCCCTGTGCAACAGTGTTGGCCGTGCCGTCATATCTGCTGCGCATCGAGCTGGTCGACCGCCCGGGCAGCCTGGGCTCGCTGGCGGTGGCGCTCGGATCGGTGGGCGCCGACATACTGTCGCTCGACGTGGTGGACCGCAGCGGCGGCTACGCGATCGACGACCTGGTAATCGAACTGCCGCCGGGAGCGATGCCGGACACGCTGATCACCGCCGCCGAGTCGCTTCGCGGTGTGCGGGTGGACAGTGTGCGTCCGCATATCGGTCTGCTGGAAGCGCATCGTGAGCTGGAACTTCTCGACCACGTCGCCGCGGCCGACGACAACGCGTCCCGGCTGCAAGTTCTGGTCGACGAGTCGCCCAAGGTGCTGCGGGTCAGCTGGTGCACGGTGTTGCGCAGCTCGGGCGAGGAGCTACACCGCCTCGCCGGCAGCCCGGGCGCTCCGGAAACGAAGGCCGACTTCGCCCCGTGGCTGCCGATCGAGCGCGCCGCGACGCTGGACAACACCGGCGGCTGGGTGCCCCCGGCGTGGCGCGACATGGACATTGCAATGGTTGCGGCCCCGCTGGGCGACCCGCGCACGGCGGTGGTGCTGGGCCGCCCGGGTCCGGAATTCCGGCCCTCGGAGGTGGCCCGGCTCGGTTATCTGGCCGGGATCGTGGCCACCATGCTGCGCTGATCAATTAGCTTGGCGCTCAACGTGACCGGGACATCACCGCCGGGTCATCGTCCTCCCACAGCAGCAGCTGACGTAGCGCGGGCCGCGGCCCGTAGGGGCGCAGCATCGTGCTGGCCGGGCGCGGGCGCACCCGCTGCGGCCACCAGAACCACCACCCGAGCAGCGTTGCGACCAAAGGCGTCATGAACGACCGCACGATCAGCGTGTCGAACAACAGGCCGAGGCCGATGGTGGTCCCGATTTGACCGAGAACCTGGAAACCACTGAACACGAACGCACACATCGTTACGGCGAAAACCAGGCCGGCGGAGGTGGACCACCGATCCTGAGCCGGCCATCGCGCGGATGACGCCGATCTTCAGGCCGGCGTGGATCCCTTCCTTGAATCGGAAAATCAACAGCAGGTTGTAGTCCGATCCCACCGCCAGGAGCACGATCACCGCCAGCGCAAGCACGACCCAATACAACCTGAATGCCGAAGATGTACTGCCAGACCAGAACCGACAACCCGAACGAGGCGCCCGGTGACAGTGCGACGGTGCCCACGATGACCAGTGCGGCAATCAGGCTGCGCGTGATGATGATCATGATCAGCAATATCAGGCTCAAGGCGGCGAACGCGACGATCATCAAGTCGTACTTGGCCCCCTCCTGGATGCCCTTGTATGTCGCGGCGGTTCCGCCGAGATAGACCTGGGCGCCTGCCATCGGCGTGCCCTTCAAGGCCTCGTGCGCGGCCTTCGCGATCGGGACGATGTGCGAAATGCCTTCGGGTGTCGCGGGATCACCTTCGTGGGTGACGATCATCCGAGCCGCCTTGCCGTCGGGCGACAAGAACAGCTTCAGGCCACGCTTGAAGTCGGGGTTGTTGAAAACCTCGGGAGGCAGATAAAAGGTGTCGTCGTTTTTGGCGGCGTCGAAGGCTCGCCCCAATGCCGTGGCGTTGTCGATCGCGGCCGCCGTCTGCGCGTAAATGCCTGACAGGGTGACATAATTGGCCAACGTCAGATCGCGGTTGGGTCTGCTGGCTTTGGATCTGCGGCGGTATCAGCGCCACCAGCTTGGGCTGCAGCGCGTCGAGTTTGTCCAGCGTCGCGGTGAGGTCTTGGAACTTCTCGGTTAGCTGGTCGATGCCGTCGAGCGCGTCGAAGAGCGACCGAAACGCGAAGCAGGCGGGAATGTCGTAACAGTGCCTCTCCCAGTAGAAGTAGCTGCGGACCGGCCGGAAAAAGTCGTCGAAGTTCGCAATTTTGTCGCGCAAATCCTGGATGGTGAGGATGGTGTCGTGAAAGTTCTGGGCCCCGGCGTGGGTGGTATCGGCGAACTGCTGCTGCAGGACGTACTGCTGCTTGAGGACGTTGATCGTATTGGCCAGTTCCCCGGCCTGCTTCAGTAGGTCGTCGGCACGATCGCGTTGGTAGGTCAGGTTTTCCTGCTGGGCCGTACTCTGGTTGCTGACCACAAATGCCAGCGAGCTGTGATCGAGCGGGGTGCCCAGCGGCCTGGTGATGGTCTGCACCTGGGCCACGCCGGGTACATGGCCTTGGCGACCGGTCCAGGATGAGCATGTCGGCGACCCTGGAAGTAGGCAGCCGGGTGAAGCCCAGGCAGGCCACCGCACCGGCGACGGTGAGCCCGGAACCCAGGACGATATGGGTGGTGCCGTGATACATGGTATAGAAAGCCGTTTCGCGATCCTCACCGGCACCGCGCGCTTCTTGGTAGCGGCCCACGAAAAATATTGCGTAGTCCGTTCCGGCGGCGATCACCAACAGCGTCAGCAGATTCGTCGCATAGGTCGACAGCCCGACCACGCCGGCGTTGCCGAGAAAAGCGACCAGCCCTCGAGCCGCGGACATTTCGATGAGGACCGTTGCGAGCACGAGCAGCGTGGTGAGCACCGAGCGATAGACGAAAAACAACATCAGCGCGATCACCCCAATGGTGATCGTGGTGTCCTTTGGTGATCGCGGCCACCGCCACCCAGAAGAGCAGGATCGGCAATGCCAGCCGACGGATGGTGTGCGGCAACCGGGCCGGCGACTGTTGATGGTTGCTCATCCAGATTTATCCAGACAGTAGGTGTAGGCGTCGACTTTGTTAACGGTGCCTTGGTCTTTCACTTCACCGTTGACGATGATGCGGCAGCCGAGGGTGTCTCCGTTGCCCTGAGCGACGACGTTGCCGACGACTGCAGGCTCGGTCGTAGTGATCGTGAACGACCACGGCAGTGGGGCGTCTTTTACTTGCTGTGGCCGGGCGTTGACATCAAGGTAGTTGATGGTGGCCACCGCGCCCAGTGCGCCAAAGACTTCCAGAACCACCTGTTCGGGATTGAAGGGGACGATCTCGTTGGACAGGCCGCTGTTGGCGGACGTGTTGGCCTGCGAGCCGAAGATCCCGTGCAGGCGATAGATGACGAATCCCGCGAGCGCGACGACGACCACCGCGGTCAGCGCCATCCATCCTCGTCTGACCATGGTGGAAATTGAAATCGCCTTCACCCGTCGACCTTTCGACGGTGTCACGATCACCCTCGGGTTACGCCAGTTGCGTGACGCAAGCCCCATCGGCAGCTCTCACAGTACGGTACGGAACCGTACTGTACAAGAGACGCGCGCGTATACATTATTCTCGAAGCACCCGGCCGTCCTTCCGGTTAGGTGCCGAATCGGGTGAGGCCCGGAAGGATCACGTCGTCGACGAGAACCTGCACCGTGCGCCGAGTCGGCGGCCGGCCGGACGTGATCGACCGGAAGATGAGATACCCCGGTAATAGGTCCCAGAGTTCATCGCTGATGGCCTCCTGGACGATTTCACCACGATCCACGGCCTGTTGCAGGACATGCTGGATCAGGGCTTTGCGCTGATCCAGGAACTGATGCTGCATGGCCTCTTTCAGCGCGGGGTGACGCGACGTCTCGACCAGTACGGCGCGGATGGTGCTGGCGTGCTGGCGGCCCTCCTGACAGCACATCTCCCCCAGCTGTAGCAGATCGCCGCGCAAGGTGCCGGTGTTCGGGGCGACCGCGACCTGGCGGACGCCCTCGATGAACGCGGCCAACACCAATTCGGCCTTCGATGGCCAACGTCGATACACCGTGGACTTGCTGGCGCGGGCGGCGGTGGCGACCGCGTCCACCGTCAACCGGTCATAGCCGTGCTCTTGCAACAGCTGCAATGTCACCGCCAGCAATTGAGCCTCACGGGGTGACCACGGCGATGAGTCCGCGAGCCGGTCGACGATCTGGGTCATAGCGCCCACGATAGAACCGCTTGCGGCGGAGGGTGGCCGGTTACTCCGACCCCGCTTCGGCGGCGGGCCCCTCCGCAAGCAACCGGCGGAAGCCCTCCTCGTCGAGAATCGGCACCCCGAGTTCCACCGCCTTGTCGTACTTGGACCCCGGCGCATCCCCGGCGACGACGTAGTCGGTCTTCTTCGACACCGAACTGGCGGCCTTGCCGCCGCGCGCGAGGATGGCCTCCTTGGCGTCGTCGCGGGAGAACCCGGTCAGCGAACCGGTGACCACCACGGTGAGCCCCTCGAGCGTGCGCGGCACACTCGTGTCGCGCTCGTCGGCCATCCGCACCCCGGCGGCTCGCCATTTGTCGACGATCGCGCGATGCCAATCGACGGTGAACCACTCGGTGAGCGCAGCGGCGATGGCGGGGCCGACACCTTCCACCGCGGCCAGCCGCTCGGTGGAGGCCGACATGATTGCGTCCAGGCTGCCGAATTCGGTTGCCAGCGCCCGCGCCGCCGTCGGGCCGACATGCCGGATCGACAGCGCCACCAGTACCCGCCACAGCGGCACTTTCTTGGCCTTGTCCAGGTTGTCGAGCAGTCGCCTGCCGTTGGCGGATAACGCGCCCGCCTTCGTCCGAAACAGCTCGGTGCGCAGTAGGTCGTCCTCGGTGAGGGTGAACAGATCGCCTTCGTCAGCGATCACCCCGGCTTTTAGCAGCGCGGTGGCCGCCTCATAACCGAGGCCTTCGATGTCGAGGGCGCCGCGGCCGGCGACGTGGAACACGCGCTCGCGCAGCTGGGCCGGACAGGACCGGGCATTGGGACACCGAATATCGGCGTCGCCTTCCTTGGCCGGGGCCAACGGGGTACCGCACTCGGGACATCTGGTGGGCATGACGAATTCGCGTTCCGACCCGTCTCGCAGGTCGACCACCGGGCCCAGCACCTCTGGAATCACGTCGCCGGCTTTGCGGATCATCACCGTGTCGCCGATCAATACCCCCTTGCGCTTGACCTCACCGGCGTTGTGCAGCGTGGCCAGCCCGACCGTCGACCCGGCCACCTTGACCGGTGTCATGAACGCGAACGGTGTGACGCGGCCGGTGCGCCCGACATTCACCCGAATGTCGAGCAGCTTGGTCTGCGCCTCCTGGGCTGGGTACTTGTAGGCGACGGCCCAGCGCGGCGCCCGAGACGTCGTGCCCAGCCGGCGCTGCAGCGCGAAGTCGTCGACTTTGACCACCACGCCGTCGATTTCGTGGTCGAGGTCATAGCGGTGCTCGCCCCAGTACTTGATCCGCTCCTCCACGGCAGCAAGGCCGCGCACGCGGGCCGTCTGCTCGGCGACCGGCAGCCCCCAGGCCTTCAGCGCGGTGTACGCCTCGTGCAGCGTGACGGGAGCGAATCTGTCGGTGTGGCCGATGCCGTGGCAGATCATCCGCAGCTTGCGCCGGGCGGTGACGGCCGGATTCTTCTGGCGCAGCGATCCGGCCGCGCTGTTGCGCGGATTGGCGAAGGGCGCCTTGCCATCCTCCACCAGGCTGGCGTTGAGTGCCTCGAAATCGGCGAGCATGAAAAACACCTCGCCGCGCACCTCGAGCACGGCCGGAATCGGAAAGTCGGCGTCGGCGCTCAGCCGCTCAGGCACATCGCCGATGGTGCGGGCATTGAGCGTCACGTCCTCGCCTACTCGGCCGTCACCGCGCGTCGCTGCGCGTTGCAACCGGCCCTCGCGGTACACCAGCGACAACGCCACCCCGTCGACTTTGAGCTCACACAAGTAGAACGGGTCACTGCCGATCTCGTTCTCGACGCGATTGCTCCAGGCGACCAGCTCGTCTCGGTCGAACACGTCATCGAGGCTGAGCATCCGCTCCAGGTGCTGGGCCTCGGTGAAGTCGGTGGCGAAGCCGGCGCCACCGACCAGCTGCGTCGGGGAATCCGGGGCCCGTAGCTCCGGGTAACGATCCTCGAGGGCGACAAGCTTGTTGAACATCCTGTCGAATTCGGCGTCGGAGACGATCGGAGCGTCTTTGACGTAGTAGCGGAACTGGTGCTCACGAACTTCGTCGGCCAGTTCCTGCCACTGCCGCCGTACCTCGGGCGATACCTGATCAGCTTCTGCTGAGCTCACCTTGGCAGGCTATCCGAGCACGCCGACACGGACTTCTCCGCCCGGATTCATGCCGATTGCTCGCTCAGCTCCGCAAAGACGCTAGATGGCGTCCGGATCGTCCGCGAAGGCCTCGGCCGCTTGGCGGGCGAGCATGATCGCCGCGCGCGCCCATTGGGGCGTCGCCCCGGCCAGACCACACGCCGGGGTGACGCCGATACGGTCGCGCAGCGCCGAGCGGCCGAAGCCGAGGCGATCCGTCACCGCGACCACTGCGCCCGCCACCTGTTCGGGTGATGGCCTGCGCTCCGGTGCACTGGCGGCGACCACACCCAGCACGACGGTGCGACCCGATTCGACGAATGCCGCGATGCCGTCGAGGTCTGCCGCTACCAAGGTGCCCGCGTTCACCGACACCGCCTGGATCAGGCTGCGCTGCAACAGATCCCACGGCAACCCTGGGGCGCAGCTGTGCAGCAGCACCGCACCGCCCACGCCGGCCGCACAGGTGTCGAGCATGCTGCCGGCCACTGCCTCGTCGAGTGGCGCGACCGGGCTCAGGGCGGTGACCCCAGTCAGCTGCCCGCCCAATGCTTTCGGCAGCGACGGCTCGTCGAACTGCACCACCACCGGAGTCTCGAGTCGCCGGGACAGCGCCGCGCGGTGTGCCGCAACACCTTCGGCCAAGGACGCCGCCAGGTCCCGCACGGCGCCGATGTCGGTGATCGCCCGGTGGCCGTTGGCCAGCTCCAGCTCGGCGGCCAGCGTGATGGGCCCGGGAGCCTGCACCTTGACCACGTGGCCGGAGCCGCGCGGGCCGGCGGCCTCCCAAGCCTCTTCCAGCGCGTCCATGTCTTCGTCGAGCAGACTGACGGCACGGCGGGTGACCGCTCCGGGCCGAGCGGCGACGCGATAGCCGCGCGGCACCGTGTCGATGGCCACGTCGATCAGCAGCGCGCCGGCGCGACCGAGCATGTCGGCGCCCACTCCGCGGGCGGGCAGCTCGACGATGTGAGCCAGCGCGCCCGCCAGTTCACCGACGACGATCTCTGCGGCCTCGCGCGGGGCGATGCCCGGCCACGATCCGACGCCGCTGCCCGTCGCGAAAACGCTCACCCGCCCAACCGTATTGGACGCCAGGTTGCACGAAAGTCCCCAGGGGTGTCTGCCAGCGCGCCACACGGGTAGGTTCGACGCCAGAAGGGTGGCGAAACGGTGTCACAGACGGCGAGACTGACGCGGGCGCTGCTGTTGTGCGGGGCAGTGGTGCTGACGGCGGCGTGCACCCGGGTGATCGAGGGATCGGGCGTGGCGGGCGTCGGCGCCAGCCGCGACCACGGCGGCCACGGTTTCAGTGTCGACACCATTCTGTTGGATCAGTCGCGGATGCGTGCGGTCACCGGGGCCGGCGACTACCTCACCATCATCCCCTCGATGGACGGCACCAGCCCGGTGGACATCGACGTGCTCGCCGGCACCACGCCGCGGCAATGCCGGTTCATCTACGCCGAGACGGCGACGTTTGGGCCCGAGATCGAAGAGTTCCACAAGACGACCTTCCAAGACCCGCCCGACGGTGCGCTGATCTCTGAGGGAGCGGCGGCCTACCGAGATGTCGACACCGCGCGGCGCGCCTTCGGCGCCTTGGTGACCGCGGTAGGCGACTGCGCAAGCGACTCGGCCGGCCAGCAGTACGTCGGCGAGTGGAATGCCGACGCCACCTCGCTGCACCTGCGGCCCGGGGGCTGCGGCCGCGACTATCGGGTGTTGTCGCTGGCCTTGCTGGAAGTCACCTTCTGCGGCTTCGCGCAATCGGTGTCCGACATCGTGATGACGAACATCGCCGCGAATGTGCCCGGCTGATGAGCCGGAACCCGGCGAAAGATTTCGATGAGATCGCCGGCGATTACGCGTTTTTCGAACAACATGCCACCCAGGCCGAACAAGACGCTCGCGCGTACCAGGCACATTTAGCGAGCATCAAGCCAGCTGATGGCACCGTGGATATTCTCGATTTCGGTTGTGGGACCGGGACATTCACAGCGCGGTTGCTCGAACTGACCGGCTGGACGCCGCAGCGATTGCGCCTGACGCTGGTGGAACCGGCGGAATCCGCGCGTCGTCAAGCTGTCGAACGCCTGGCCCGCTTCTCCACTTCGCCCCTTATGGAATCCGCGGCGCTGCCCGTCCCCGTCGAGCGACGGTTCGACGTCGTGCTGGCCAACCACGTCTTCTACTACGTGCCGGACCTACAACGCACGCTGGGCCGGCTCATCGCCGCGCTGGCGCCTGCGGGCGTCTTTCTGACGGCCGTCGCCGCGCGCACGAACGCGCTCTGCGAGTTGTCGGTCACCGGCTTCCGGCAACTGGCCCGCGAAATGCCCTACCAGGCATCGGAAGACGTCGAGCTCGCGCTGCGAACGTTGAACGCGCATTATGAGAAGCGCCACGTTCCTTACAAGTTGTCGTTTCCCGACTCGACGGAGAATCGGACACGTATTCTTCGCTTCATGCTGGCGGACCACCTTGCACAGATGCCCCGCCGGCCCCTCTTGGAGTGGTTCGATCAATTCTCCGACGCCGGCCGGATAGACATCGAAACCGAAAGCGATCACTACACGGTGCGGCCGTAAGAGGTCAGCGTCGAGTGCCGGCGATGGTGGCGCTGCCGAGCACCTCGTCCCCTTCGGGGTCGGGCCGGTACAGCACCAGCGTCTGACCACGCGCTACCCCGCGCAACGGTGCGCGCAATCGCACGACAAGCTCGCCACCAATCAATTCGGCTGTGGCATCAGCTGTTTCGGCGTGCGCCCGGACCTGAACCGCGCACTCGAGGGCACTTGAGGGCGCAACGCCCGCCGTGAAGACCGGCGCCCGTCCGACAATCTCATACACGTCAAGGTCGGCCGCCGGCCCCACCCGCACGGTCGCGGTGTCGGCATCGATTGCCGTCACGTAGCGCGGGCGGCCGTCGGGCCCCGGCCCGGCGATGCCCAGCCCTTTACGCTGGCCGATGGTGAAACCGTGCACCCCGTCGTGTTCGGCAAGTACCGCACCGTCGGCACCCACCACGGCGCCCCGGCGCACCCCGATCCGCTCACCCAGAAAGGCCCTGGTATCCCCGGACGGGATGAAGCAGATGTCGTGGCTGTCCGGCTTGTCGGCGACCGCCAGGCCGCGACGCGCCGCCTCGGCACGGATGCGGGGCTTCGCCGTATCTCCGATCGGGAACGCGGCGTGCCGCAACTGCTCGGCGGTCAGCACGGCAAGCACATAGGACTGGTCTTTGTCGCGATCCACGGCGCGGCGCAGCCGCCCCCCGGACAACCGGGCATAGTGGCCGGTGGCCACCGTGTCGAAGCCCAACGCAAGCGCTTTGGCCGACAAGGCGGAGAACTTGATTCGCTGATTACACCGCACGCAAGGGTTCGGAGTCTCCCCGCGCGCATACGACGACACGAAGTCGTCGATTACGTCTGCTTTGAACCTCTCTGCGAAATCCCATACGTAAAAGGGGATTCCGAGCACATCGGCGACACGGCGCGCATCGGAGGCGTCCTCTTTCGAGCAACATCCCCGCGAGCCGGTGCGCAAAGCGCCGGGTGCGGTGGACAGCGCCAGATGCATACCCACCACGTCATGCCCGGCGTCGACCATACGAGCAGCGGCGACCGACGAGTCGACGCCGCCGCTCATGGCAGCGAGCACCTTCACTTTCAAGCCCCCGCAGCGGCCAACGCAGCCCGGCGGGCCCGGTCCACCGCCCCAGGCAGCACCTGCAACACCGCATCGATATCGGAGTCAACGTTGTTGTGGCCCAACGAGAGTCGCAACGATCCGCGCGCACTGGTCGGGTCGGCGCCCATGGCGATCAGCACATGCGACGGTTGGGCCACACCGGCAGTGCACGCCGATCCGGTCGAACACTCGATCCCGTTGGCGTCCAACAGCATCAACAGCGCATCGCCCTCGCAGCCGCGGAAGGTGAAGTGCGCGTTGCCGGGAAGTCGCATCGGGTCGCGCGCACCGTTGAGGGTGACGTCATCGATCTCGGCCAGCACCCTCTCGACCAGCCGATCCCGCAACGCCCGCAGCCGGGCGCTGTTGGCCTCGAGTCCGTCGACGGAGATGCGGGCCGCCGTTGCCATCCCGACCGCGCCGGCGACATCGGCGGTGCCCGAACGGATGTCGCGTTCCTGCCCGCCGCCATGCGACAGCGGTACACACGCGACGTCGCGGCGGAGCAGCAGCGCGCCCACCGCGGTCGGGCCGCCGAACTTGTGGGCGGCCACACTCATCGCGGACAGCCCGCTGGCGGTGAAGTCGACGGGCAACTGCCCGACGGCCTGAACGGCGTCGCAGTGCATGGGGACGCCGAATTCGGTCGCGACGGCCGCCAGCTCGGCGATCGACATGACGGTGCCGACCTCGTTGTTGGCCCACATCACCGACACCAGCGCAACGTCGTCGTGGCTTCGCAGTGCCTCGCGCAGCGCGGTGCCTGACACCGAACCGTCGGCGGCCGTCGGCAGCCAGGTGACCTCGGCGCCTTCGTGTTCAACGAGCCAGTTCACCGAGTCCAGCACGGCATGGTGCTCGACCTCACTGGTGATGATGCGCCGGTGGCGCGGTTCGGCGTCGCGGCGGGCCCAATAGATGCCTTTGACGGCCAGATTGTCGCTCTCGGTACCGCCCGCGGTGAAGATCACCTCGGACGGACGCGCGCCGAGCTTGTCGGCGATCAGCTCACGCGATTCCTCGATCCGCCGCCGCGCCGTCCGGCCGCTGGTGTGCAGCGAGGAAGCGTTGCCGACCGTGCCGAGTACGGCCGTCATCGCCTCGACGGCGGCGTGGTGCATCGGGGTGGTGGCGGCGTGATCCAGGTAGACCATGACGGGCCCCACGATACCGGCCCGCCGGTTGGCTCAGGCCACCAGCACGTGTCCGCGCCGAGCCTGCCGGGCGGCGCCGGCGCCCACTGCGGACTGGCAGCGGGTGGCCAGGGCGCGCCGGTCGCGCCCCGGCAACTGCAGCGATTCCACGTGCACCCGCGCCAGTGTGCGCCGCTCGGTGAGCAACCGGCCGATCGAGCTCAACAATGTCTCGTCACCGACGAAGGCCGGCACGGTGGACACCCTGCCGTCGACCTGGTGGTAGGTGAGGCGCAGCGGCTGCACGGGACGCCAGGCGTCGATAGCGGCCTGGAACAGCGCCGGATAAAAGACGCCGCAGTCCACGCCACACCAGGTGGTGCCCTCCGGGAAACACACGACTGTCTGACCGGTGCGCAGCCGGCGCGCGACGGTGTCCACCACCCCGGGCAACCGCCGCAAACTGGACCGCTCGATCGGAATGATCTTCAGGATGCGGGCCACCAGCCCGACCGCGCGGCCGGTGAACATATCGGCGCGGGCGACAAAGGAGCCCGGCAACACCGCGCCGATGGCAAACACGTCCAGCCAAGAGATGTGCGGGCTCACCACCAACACCCCACGCAGATTGCGGATCGGGTTGCCCGACACCGTTATTCGCACGCCGAAACAGCGCAGCACCAACCGGCAGTAGATGCGTTGCACGCGTGTCTGGCCCGGCAGCGGCACCACCACCAACGGAAGTCCCGGCGCTAGCAGCAACGCCAGCATCACCCGAAGCGTTATCCGCAGCGCCACCGACAGCCGCCGCGACGCGGCCGCGTCGCCCACCCGCACACAGCCGGCGTCGCACGAGGCGCGCGGTAGCCAGGAGTGCCCGGTGCCTGCGGGGGCCTTCATCGGTTGCCGCCCAGCTCAGCGGCGGCCGACACCGACCGCAGTCGTTTCAGATACCGGATATCGGCGCGCCGCTTGTCCAGCAGGATGCAGAAATCCCCCACCCCGAATTCCGGATCGTGCGCCGGCTCACCGCAAACCTGGGCTCCCAGCCGCAGATAGCCGCGCATCAGCGCCGGAACCGACGGCCGGGCCGGCGCGGGAATGTCGTCCAGGGCCTTCCCGTCGATGATCACCGGCCGGTGCGGGTAGACCCGGTATTGCGGCGGGGTGGCGTGGCGGCTCAGGACGAAGTCGCGTACTCCGCGCGCCTGCCGACCGGGGGTTTGGACATCCGGGCCGCCGGATTCTTCGACGATCGGCACCGACACGCAGCCCGTCACGTAGTCGTAGTCGTAGCGGTCCAGGTAGGCCAGGATGCCCGCCCACATCAACAGCACGACGCCACCGTTGCGATGACCCTCGCGCACCACCGCGCGGCCCATCTCCACCAGCGACGACCTGAGCGGCTCGAAAGCGCGAATGTCGAATTCCGTCTCGGTGTAGAGCCCGCCCGCGGCAATAGCTCCCGCCGGCGCCAGCATCCGATAACAACCCACCAGCTCACCGGTGTCGTCGTCGCGGACCAGCAGGTGGTCGCAGTACTCGTCGAACCTGTCGACGTCGCGTTGCTCATCGTTGCATCCCGGCAGCGTGAACCCGGGTGTGCTGCTGAAGACGTCGTACCGAAGTCGCTGCGCCGCCTCGATTATGCTCGCGTCGGTGGACAGCAACAGCGAATAGCGCGGTCCGGCGGACGAGCCGGTCGCGCTGTCCGGTACATCGCTGGGTATCAGGACAGAAGCAATGCTCATGTACAACAACGTTGCGTAGACGATGAGCTAGTCGGCATCGGTGCTGTGACGTGTCGGTGCACGTCAGATGACGAAATGCGGCGAAACATACGGGTAGGGGCCGCCCAGATCGACGCCGGTTTACGACCTGGTGAACGGACGCGAGCCGCTGGCGCCGGTGCCGATTGACACCGGCGCCACGGTCGTTAAGTTGGTGAACAGATGACTATGGCGGTCAAGTCGCGGCCGCTCACCGCACTCGAGTCTCGGATCCCCCGCTTGGACAATGTTTGCAGCGAGATAAGCGCAGCTCAGCGCCAGCAGGTGCGATGAGTTCCCCCGTTCGCCGGTGGTGTTTCGCCGACCAACTCGGCCCGCACTTCCTGGACCATCGCGACCAGCCGGTGTTGCTGATCGAGTCCCGGGCGGTGTTTGGGCGCCGCCGATTCCACCGGCGCAAGGCCCACCTGGTGCTCTCAGCGTTGCGACACCGCGCGGCTGAGCTGGGCGATCAAGCCACGTTCCTGCAGACCCGCACCTATGCGGAAGCGCTGGAACGTGTCTCCGGCCGCATCAGCGTGTGCCAGCCGACGTCGCGGGCAGCCGATCGATTCGTGCGGTCCATGCCCAGGGTCGAGGTGCTTCCGCCGCGCGGGTTCTGCATCGCCAGAAGCGAATTCGACGAGTGGGCGGCTGGGCAGCGAACGCTGCTGCTGGAGAATTTCTACCGCCACGCCCGTCGCCGGTTCGACGTGTTGATGGACGGCGCCAATCCCGCCGGGGGCCGGTGGAATTACGACGCCGACAACCGCGAACCGCCACCGAAGAAGGCCGCCCGCCTGGCCGTTCCCGCTCCCTGGCAAGCGGAAGAGGACGAGATCGACGAACGGGTGCGCGCGGACCTCGACCGCTGGGAACGTGACGGCGATGCGGCGTTCGTCGGCCGCGACGGACCGCGGGAATTCCCCGTGACCGTGACCGAAGCCATGGCCGCCTTCCAGGTGTTCCTGCGAGATCGCTTGCCCGACTTCGGCCCACACGAAGACGCCATGCTGTCCGGCGACCGGTTCATGGCACACAGCCTGTTGTCGGCGCCGATGAATCTCGGCTTGCTGGACCCATTGGACTGCGTGTACGCCGCCCAGGACGCCTACCACGCCGGGCGCGCCCCGCTGGGCAGTGTCGAAGGCTACATCCGCCAGCTGATCGGCTGGCGCGACTACGTCTGGCACGTTTACTGGCATTTCGGTCCGGATTATCGCCGGCGCAACGCGCTCAGCGCGCACGCGGCACTGCCGGCATGGTTCGCAGACCTGGACGCCGACGCGGTCGACGCGCGCTGTCTGAAAGACGTGCTGGGGCAGGTGCGCGACCACGGCTGGGTGCACCACATTCCCCGGCTGATGGTGTTGTCCAACTACGCCCTGCAGCGCGGTTGGGATCCCGCCGCGGTCACCGACTGGTTCCACCAGTGCTTCGTCGACGGCTACGAGTGGGTGATGGTGGCCAACGTCGTCGGCATGTCACAGCATGCCGACGGCGGGTTGATGGCGACCAAGCCGTACGCGGCGGGCGGCGCGTACATCAACCGCATGAGCGACTACTGCGGTGGCTGTCCCTACCGCCCGGGCGATCGGGTCGGCGCAAGCGCATGCCCCTACACCGGCGGGTACTGGTGGTTTTTGGACCGCAACAAGCGGTACCTGGCCCCGAATCGGCGCGTGCGGCAACCGCTGGCCGGACTGCGACGGCTCAGCGACCTCGACCAGGTGGTCGCACAGCAACGCCGGCTCGGGGGGTCGGCCCCGTGACGGCCGGTGGATACCTGCTCACCGTCCACCGGGAGGTCACGGCGCCGCCGTCGGCGGTGTGGCAGCTGCTGGTCGATCTCGACGCCTGGCCGAAATGGGGGCCGACCATCCGGCGGGCAACGCTCGATGAGCCGCACACCACACTGGCACTGGGCGCGACCGGCACGATACAGACGTCGTTGCTGGTGGCCGTCCCGTTCGTCGTCACCGACTTCGAGGCGGGACG